>OHQG01000688.1_pt1 | contig 16549 bp, 10 predicted proteins | sample 1577871 | NCBI WGS metagenome assembly OHQG01 (sample SAMEA3879604, study PRJEB24766) | human gut metagenome | biome: human-associated habitat; feature: feces | place: USA | collected 1985/1987
AGTATATGACTTCTATGGCATTGTCTTCATAGGACACCCTGATATGCGTCGTCTCTACCTGCGTAATGACTGGGTAGGTTACCCGATGCGTAAGGATAACGATCCGGAAAAGGACAACCCATTGCGCATGGACAATGAAGAAACTATCGATACCACTATCGAGTTGAAACTGAACCCGGATGGTACCGTGAGAAATAAAGAGCTGGTGCTCTTTGGTGACGAGGAATACGTTGTGAACATCGGCCCCCAACACCCAGCTACACATGGCGTAATGCGTTTCCGTGTATCACTGGAAGGTGAAACGATCGATAAGATAGATGCTAACTGTGGTTACATCCACCGGGGTATTGAAAAGATGTGCGAAAGCCTTACTTATCCTCAAACCTTGGCTTTGACCGACCGCTTGGATTATCTGGGTGCACACCAGAATCGCCATGCCCTGTGTATGTGTATTGAACAGGCAATGGGTATAGAAGTGAGTGACCGTGTGAAGTACATCCGCACCATTATGGATGAATTACAACGTATCGACTCTCACTTGTTGTTCTATTCTTGTCTGGCAATGGACCTCGGTGCCCTTACCGCTTTCTTCTACGGCTTCCGTGATCGTGAAAAAATACTCGACATCTTTGAGGAAACTTGTGGTGGACGCCTCATCATGAACTACAACACCATCGGTGGCGTGCAGGCCGACCTGCACCCCAACTTCCAGCGCCGAGTGAAAGAGTTTATCCCCTACCTGCGTGGCATCATCCACGAATATTATGAGGTGTTCACCGGCAATATCATCGCCCGGCAACGTCTGAAAGGCGTAGGAGTGCTGAGCCGTGAAGACGCTATCGCCTTCGGAGCCACAGGCGGCACAGGACGTGCCAGCGGCTGGGCTTGCGATGTCCGTAAACGCCATCCCTACGGAGTATACGACAAAGTGGACTTCAAAGAAATCGTTTATACCGAAGGCGACTCCTGGGCACGCTACATGGTTCGTATGGACGAAATCATGGAAAGCATGAATATCCTTGAGCAGCTCATTGATAACATCCCCGAAGGCCCGTATCAGGAAAAGATGAAACCCATCATCCGTGTACCCGAAGGTCAGTATTATACTGCCGTAGAAGGTAGCCGTGGTGAGTTCGGCGTCTTCCTGGAAAGCCACGGCGACAAGACTCCGTACCGCCTGCATTTCCGTTCCACGGGATTACCGCTGGTAAGCACCGTAGATACCATTTGCCGCGGAGCAAAGATTGCCGACCTGATTGCAATCGGGGGAACGCTGGATTACGTAGTGCCAGATATTGATAGGTAGTGTAAATGAAGAATGATGAATTAAGAATGAAGAATTAAAGAGTGCAACAGTACAGCATAATATTCTTCCTCTTAATTCGTAAGCCTGATAAATAATTAAATCAAAGAATGAATACACCATCACCCGCATGGTAATTCTTCATTCTTCATTATTAATTCTTAATTTAAATAACGTGTTTGACTTTAGTATAGTAACCAATTGGATACACCAGACGCTGACTTCCCTGATGCCGGAAGGTCTGGCGATATTCCTCGAATGTGTAGTGATAGGCGTGTGCATCATTCTGATGTATGCCGTACTCGCCATCATTCTGATTTACATGGAGCGCAAGATATGCGCTTTCTTCCAATGCCGCCTCGGTCCGAACCGTGTGGGTAAATGGGGTAGCATTCAAGTCATTTGTGACGTATTGAAGATGCTGACCAAAGAGATATTCACCCCCAAGGATGCCGACCGCTTTCTCTATAATCTGGCACCGTTCATGGTGATCATAGCTTCATTCCTGACATTTGCCTGCCTCCCTATTAATAAAGGTATGGAAGTACTGAACTTCAATGTAGGTGTATTCTTCCTGCTGGCTGCTTCCAGTATAGGCGTATTAGGTATTCTATTGGCAGGATGGGGTTCGAACAATAAGTTCTCGCTCATCGGCGCGATGCGAAGCGGAGCACAGATTATCTCGTATGAGTTGTCTGTGGGACTAAGCATACTGACCATGGTAGTACTGATGGGAACCATGCAGTTCTCTGAAATTGTAGAAGGACAGGCTGACGGATGGTTCATCTTCAAAGGACACATTCCGGCAGTGATCGCTTTCGTTATCTACCTGATAGCCGGAAACGCGGAGTGTAACCGTGGTCCGCTCGACTTGCCGGAAGCTGAAAGTGAACTGACGGCAGGATACCACACCGAATATAGCGGTATGCACTTCGGTTTCTTCTACCTGGCCGAATATCTGAACCTGTTTATTGTAGCCAGCGTAGCTGCCACCATCTTCCTGGGCGGCTGGATGCCGTTTCATATTGTAGGGCTGGATGGCTTCAACGCCATAATGGATTATATTCCGGGCTTCATCTGGTTCTTCGGCAAGGCATTCTTCGTAGTATTCCTGCTGATGTGGATTAAATGGACATTCCCCCGCTTGCGTATCGACCAGATCCTGGCATTGGAATGGAAGTATCTGGTACCCATCTCGATGGTAAACCTCATTCTGATGGTACTGATTGTTGTATTTAAACTGCACTTTTAGCCGGCGTAGCGCCAGAACAGGGTTTCCCTTCGGACCGGCGTAGCGCCGGAGCAGGGTTTCCCTTCGGATAAATATTAAATATAAAGAGATAATGAAAGATAAGAACGAAACATACAGTTATTTGGGCGGACTTGTGCATGGCATCGGCTCCTTGCTGACGGGTATGAAGACTACCATGGCCGTCTTCTGCCGCCGGAAAGTGACAGAGCAATACCCGGAGAACCGTGCGACGCTGGAGATGTTCGACCGTTTCCGCGGTACGCTGACCATGCCGCACAATGACCGGAACGAACACCATTGCGTAGCATGCGGGCTGTGCCAGATAGCATGTCCCAACGATACCATCAAAGTAACAAGTGAAATGATAGAGACTGAGGACGGCAAGAAAAAGAAGATATTGGTAAAGTATGAATACGACCTCGGTTCGTGTATGTTCTGCCAACTTTGTGTCACTGCTTGTCCGCACGATGCGATTACGTTTACTACAGACTTTGAGCATGCGGTGTTCGACCGTACAAAGCTGGTGAAGACGCTGAACCATCCGGGCAGTCATGTAGAAGAGAAAAAGAAACCGGAGTAATTCAATTCCCACCCCCTCCGACTCCCCCGTTATCGGGGGAGAGCAACCTCCCGGGAGGAGGAGAATAAAGATAGAATCAAGAATAATAAAGTAAAAAGAATATGGAAATAACCCTTGAAACCGTAATATTCTACTTTCTGGCAGTGTTCATCACCGTATGTTCTATTCTTACAGTGACCACACGCCGCATGGTACGCTCGGCAACGTATCTGCTGTTCACGCTTTTCGGCACGGCAGGTATCTACTTCCTGCTGGGCTACACATTTCTAGGTTCGGTACAAATCATGGTTTATGCCGGCGGTATTGTTGTGCTCTACGTCTTCTCCATCCTGCTGACCAGTGGCGAAGGAGACCGTACTACCGACAAGTTGAAACGTAGCAAACTGTTGGCCGGTCTGGGCGCAACCGTAGGTGGCGCCATCATCGTGGTGTTCATTACGCTAAAACATAAATTCCTCGCTACTACCGATCTTGTACCGTTGGAAATTAACATCAAGACTATCGGGCACTCTATGCTGAGTAGTGACAAATTCGGTTATCTGCTTCCCTTCGAGGCAGTCAGCATCCTGTTGCTGGCATGTATCGTAGGTGGGTTGGTGATTGCACGTAAACGCTAAAAACAATTGATTATGATTCACATGGAATATTATCTGATAGTTTCGGCTATCATGTTTTTCGCCGGTATCTATGGGTTCTTCACCCGCCGCAACACACTGGCGATACTTATCAGCATCGAGTTGATACTGAATGCCACGGATATCAACTTCGCAGTGTTCAACCGTTTCCTTTTCCCCAACGGAATGGAGGGGTACTTCTTCGCCCTGTTCTCCATCGCCATCTCGGCCGCCGAAACGGCAGTAGCTATCGCGATTATGATCAACATCTACCGCAATATACGAAGCATTCAGGTAGGCAAGCTGGACGAGTTGAAATGGTAGCCTTACTGCACAAGCATCTTTTGCAGTACTGTGCAAGCACCCTTTGCAGTACGCTTGATATAGATAATGAAAATAATAACTGATAAAATGAAGTATATATGGAATATACAATTCTAATCCTGCTCCTCCCCTTGCTCTCCTTCCTCACGTTGGGGATTGGCGGCAAATGGATGACGCACCGGACGGCAGGCATCATCGGTACCACGGTACTGGCTGTGGTAGCCCTGCTGAGCTACGCCACTGCCTGGCAGTATTTCTCCGCTCCGCGTCTGGCGGACGGCACTTTCGCCACACTGATGCCTTATAATGTGACGTGGTTGCCCTTTACCGAGACGCTGAGCATTGACCTGGGTATCCTGCTCGACCCTATTTCCGTGATGATGCTTATCGTCATCTCCACCGTGTCGCTGATGGTACATGTGTACTCTTTCGGCTACATGAAAGGTGAGCGCGGATTCCAACGTTATTATGCATTTCTCAGCCTCTTTACCATGTCCATGTTAGGACTGGTGGTGGCTACCAATATCTTCCAGATGTACCTATTCTGGGAGTTGGTGGGTGTTTCGTCTTACTTGCTCATCGGTTTCTACTATACCCGGCCGGCGGCTGTCGCTGCAAGCAAGAAAGCGTTCATCGTTACCCGTTTTGCCGACCTGGGTTTCCTGATCGGTATCCTCGTTTATGGTTATTATGCCGGAACTTACACCTTCCAGCCCAGTGAAATGGCATTGCTGAAAGGTGGCGCGGTAATGATACCCCTGGCTCTCGGACTGATGTTCATCGGCGGTGCTGGAAAGAGCGCCATGTTCCCGTTGCACATCTGGCTGCCGGATGCGATGGAAGGCCCGACACCGGTCAGCGCATTGATTCATGCAGCGACCATGGTGGTAGCCGGAGTTTACCTTGTGGCGCGAATGTTCCCGCTGTTCATCGGTTATGCACCCGACGTGCTGCACCTGGTAGCTTACGTCGGAGCGTTCACTGCATTCTATGCCGCTTCGGTAGCTTGTGTACAGAGTGACATCAAACGTGTGCTGGCATTCTCCACGATCTCACAGATTGGCTTTATGATGGTGGCACTGGGAGTTTGCACTTCCGCTGATCCGCATCATGGCGGTCTGGGTTATATGGCCGGCATGTTCCACCTGTTCACGCACGCTATGTTCAAGGCATTGCTCTTCCTCGGCGCAGGTAGCATTATCCATGCGGTACACAGCAATGAGATGTCCGCTATGGGTGGACTGCGCAAGTACATGCCTGTGACGCATATTACGTTCCTGATTGCTTGTCTTGCCATCGCAGGTATTCCTCCGTTCTCCGGTTTCTTCTCTAAAGATGAGATATTGACAGCATGCTTCCAGTTCAGTCCCGCAATGGGCTGGATTATGACAGTGATTGCTGCAATGACGGCATTTTATATGTTCCGCCTTTACTATGGTATCTTCTGGGGCAAAGAGAATAAAGAGCTTCATGCTGAACATACTCCCCACGAAAGTCCGTTAACTATGACTATCCCGCTGATGTTCCTTGCCGTTGTTACTATCGGAGCCGGTTTCATCCCCTTCGGTAAATTCATCTCTTCCAACGGTACGGCTTACGAGATTCATCTCGACTGGGCGGTAGCGGGTACCAGCATTGCTATAGCCGTTATCTCCATCGCGATTGCCACAGCCATGTACGCACGGGCAAAGCAACCCGTTGCCAATGCCCTTGCTCGTCGTTTCCGCGGATTATGGACAGCTGCCTATCATCGTTTCTATATCGATGAAGTGTACCAGTTCGTGACTCACAAGATAATCTTCGGTTGCATCTCCCGCCCCATCGCCTGGTTCGACCGCCACGTAGTAGACGGTTTCTTCAACTTCCTTGCCTGGAGTGCCAATGCCACCAGTGATGAGATACGCGGTCTGCAAAGTGGACAAATTCAACAGTACACTTACGTATTCCTATTGGGTACGCTGGCGTTGATATTGTTATTGCTGCTATAGTAGAGAAATGTAATTCGTAAATAGTAAATAGTAATTATAAAAATGAACATATTAAGTATTTTTGTTCTCATCCCCCTGTTGATGTTACTTGGTCTCTGGCTGAGTCGCAACATCAGGCAGATACGCACGGTGATGGTGACAGGTGCATCGGCATTAGTATTGGCCGCTGTAGGCCTGACCATTGCTTATCTGCAAGCGCGTGCCGCCGGAGACACAGCCGAAATGCTCTTCCGCGCGGATGTACCTTGGTATCCGGCACTCAACATACACTACTCCGTGGGAGTAGACGGCATTTCAGTAGCCATGCTGTTGCTCTCTGCCATCATCGTTTTCACCGGTACTTTCGCCTCCTGGCGCCTGCAACCGTTGACGAAAGAATATTTCCTTTGGTTCACCCTGCTCTCTCTGGGGGTGTTCGGCTTCTTCATTTCTACGGACCTGTTCACCATGTTCATGTTCTATGAAGTAGCGCTGATTCCGATGTACCTGCTTATCGGTGTATGGGGATCGGGACGTAAGGAATACTCTGCCATGAAACTGACACTGATGTTGATGGGTGGTTCCGCATTCCTGCTTATCGGAATTCTGGGTATCTATTTTGGTTCCGGTGCCACCAGTATGAACCTGCTGGAAATTGCCCAATTGCATAATATTCCTATCGAACAGCAACGCATCTGGTTCCCGCTTACCTTCCTCGGTTTCGGTGTACTCGGTGCATTGTTCCCGTTCCACACATGGAGCCCCGACGGTCACGCTTCGGCGCCTACTGCCGTAAGTATGCTCCATGCAGGTGTACTGATGAAACTTGGTGGTTACGGTTGTTTCCGCATCGCCATGTATCTGATGCCTGAAGCTGCTCAGGAACTCGGCTGGATATTCCTGATACTGACGGGTATCTCCGTTGTCTACGGTGCCTTCTCGGCCTGTGTACAGACAGATTTGAAGTATATTAACGCCTACTCTTCCGTATCTCACTGCGGTCTCGTGCTCTTCGCCATCCTGATGATGAACCAAACGGCTTGTACCGGTGCTGTCCTGCAAATGCTCAGCCACGGATTAATGACTGCCCTGTTCTTTGCCCTTATCGGTATGATATACGGTCGCACTCATACCCGTGACGTACGCGAGCTCTCCGGTTTGATGAAGATTATGCCTTTCCTGGCTGTCTGCTATGTAATTGCCGGACTTGCTAACCTCGGACTTCCGGGACTCAGCGGTTTCGTTGCCGAGATGACCATCTTCAACGGTGCTTTCCAGCATGCGGATGTTTTCCACCGTACGTGGACTATCATTGCCTGCACCAGTATCGTGATTACCGCAGTCTATATCCTCCGGCTGGTTGGCAAGATATTGTATGGTACTTGCACCAACAAGCACCATCTGGCACTGACTGACGCCACCTGGGATGAGCGCACTGCCGTGATTATTCTCATCGTTTGCGTTGCAGGTCTCGGTCTTGCTCCGTTATGGATCAGCAATATGATCGGAGACAGTGTGCTACCGGTAGTCAGCGCATTTTAATGAAGAACTAATAATGAAGAATGAAGAATTATCGCACGGCATCATAGCACAGCCAAATTCTTCATTCTTAATTCTTAATTATTAATTTAATAGATATGGATTATTCCCAATTCCTCATTCTCAAAGAAGAGCTTTCGCTGATAGCTGTCATCGTGATTCTCTTCGTGGCCGACCTCTTCATGAGCCCTGACGCTCATAAGAAGGACGGTAACCCACGGCTCAATACCATGCTGCCCGTCGTGTTGCTCATGATACACACGTTAATTACCATCATCCCCGGTCCGGCTGCCGATGCCTTCGGTGGCATGTACCATAACGCCCCGATACAAAGCATCGTGAAGTCCATCCTCAGCGTAGGTACGCTGATTGTTTTCCTGATGGCACACGAGTGGCTGAAGCTGCCGGACACCATCATCAAACAAGGTGAATTCTATATGCTGACACTCTGCACGTTGCTGGGTATGTATTTCATGATTTCCGCAGGACACTTCCTGATGTTCTTCATCGGACTGGAAACAGCAAGTATCCCGATGGCTGCATTGGTTGCTTTCGACAAGTACCGCCATCACTCTGCCGAAGCCGGTGCCAAATACATCCTCACCGCACTTTTCTCCAGCGGACTGTTGCTTTATGGCATCTCTCTTATTTACGGAACGGTAGGCACTCTCTATTTCGATGATATCCCGGCCCACCTGGACGGCAACGCCTTGCAAATAATGGCATTTGTCTTTTTCTTCTCCGGCATGGGATTCAAGCTTTCCCTTGTTCCTTTCCACCTCTGGACGGCAGACGTGTACGAAGGTGCCCCGAGCGTAGTAACCGCTTATTTGAGTGTTATTTCCAAAGGATCGGCAGCTTTCGTATTAATGACTATCCTTATCAAGACATTCGCCCCGATGGTGGATCAATGGCAGGAAGTTCTTTATTGGGTTATCATAGCTTCTATCACCCTTGCCAACCTTTTCGCCCTACGCCAGGAAAACCTGAAACGATTGATGGCATTTTCCAGTATCTCGCAGGCAGGATACATCATGTTGGGTGTGATTGCCGGAACCGGGCAGGGTATGGCATCATTGGTGTATTATGTACTTATTTACATGTTCGCCAATCTCTCTGTATTTGCAGTGATTACGATTATCGCCCTGCGCGCCCATCGCTTCACTCTTGAAGAGTATAACGGACTGTACAGTACCAATCCGAAACTGGCATTCCTCATGACGCTTGCCTTGTTTTCATTGGCAGGTATTCCTCCGTTCGCAGGCTTCTTCTCGAAGTTCTTTATCTTCGCGGCAGCTTTCCAGGGCGGTTTCCATCTGTTGGTGTTCATCGCATTGGCAAATACGATTATTTCACTCTATTACTATCTGAAGATTGTGAAGTCCATGTATATCAACAAGAGTGATGAGCCTATCGCCACTTTCCGCAGCGATAACTACACGCGTGCCAGCCTTGTCATCTGTACGCTCGGCATTATTGTATTGAGCCTTGCGAGCGTGGTTTATCAGAACATCGACAAGTTCTCGTTCGGACTGAATTAGTTAAAGCTACGAGCTACAAAAGCTACAAGCTACGAGTGCCTTGCGGTGTGATAGCGCAGCCACTCGTAGCTTGTAGCTTTGTAGCTTGTAGCTGAATTATTCCAGCGGCAAGATAAACCAGAATGTTGAGCCTTTGCCCAGCTCACTATCCACGCCAATCTTACCTCCCAATTGCTCGATGATGCTCTTGCTGATGGAAAGTCCCAGTCCTGTGCCCTGTACAAACGAGTTCAGCTTAATGAAACGGTCGAATATCTTATGACAGGCTTCGGGAGCAATACCAATGCCCGTATCCGCCACATACACCCGCAGGTGTTTTTCATCCGGTTTGTCATATCCTATCCGGATGCTACCCGTAGTGGTGAACTTAATGGCATTATTTATAAAGTTGGAAACTACCTGATTCAAGCGGTTAGGATCGCTGACAATGACACATTGCGGCAAGGTCGGCTCAAAAATAAGTTCCACTCCCGGTTTCACTCTCAACTGCATGGAGCGTGCAAGATCTCCGCACAAAGTATTGATGTCGAAATCCCTGAACTTAAAGTCAAAAGTTCCCGCCTCTATCTTCGACAGATCCAGAATATCTGAAATCAGCTGCAGCAGAAGTTCATTATTCTCTTCCACCATCTTTGAGTATTCCTGTTTTTCTCCCTGATCTTCCGTCTCCACCAGTAAACTTGAAAAGCCTACGATGGCGTTCAGCGGTGTACGTATCTCGTGGCTCATATTTGCCAGGAAAGCACTCTTCAGGCGGTCTGCCTCTTCGGCTTTCTCTTTGGCTTCAATCAGCTTTCGTTCCGTTTCCTTCAACTCGGTGATATCATAATTGACGCCGATTAGCTCGATCAGACCGTTCTCTGGATCATACCGATTGAGCACTACATTCATACGTACCCAATTCCATTGATTCAATGTTCCGGGTTTGAGCACACGCATCTCACTTTTGAAACTCGTAGCTTCCCCTCGTTTGGCCTTCTCAAAGAAAGCCAGTACACGTGCCCTGTCTTGTGGGTACATTTTATTATAAATTCCTACCACTTCTGCCAATGGCGTATCTTCATCTTCACCCATATTCTTATACCATTGCTTGATGGCATATCCATCACGGGTAAGCAGATTCAGTTTAGCATAGCCTACCTTGGCATATTCTGAAATCAGCAGGAAGAAGTTCTCAAAATCATGTATCCGGTTGATGGAATTGATACGTTCCGTATTGTCTATATTGATAAGTACAAAACCATTATTATCCCCCTGGTTATCGTATATCTTACTTACTTTCGTATAAAGTTCTATTCCGCCTTTCTTCTCCGATTCATAATAATCGCTCACATTGGAGAATTCATAGTCCTGCGAAAAGTCAAGTTCATCTTCCACTTTCACCCTTTCACGGATATCGGGCGGCACATTCGGATTCTCATAGAAGTTCACTCCAAGCGTACTTGATTTGTCCTTAATCCCAAATATCTCCATATCCTTGTTATTAAGATCTATCAGTATCCCATCCTTATTATAAATCTCCACACCGACAGGGATGTTAGAAAAGAGATTTCGCAATAGTTTCTCGCTGTGATCCAAAGCCATATACGTACGGCGCATCTCGGTGACATCCATATAGAGACAAACCAACTCATCCGGTTCGGGAGAATAAATAATGCAATGACAAGTCCTCTTTGACTCTTCAAAATATTCGTCCAATTCCCTGTACAAGCCATGCTTGTGTATATCTGCAAGAATCAGAAGTTTGGTTGACAGTTTGTCTGAGGAATAGATTTCCGAAGCAAAACGCCCTTTGTATCTCTCTAAAGGTGAACCGCACAAATCCGCACTAAACTGATTAGCATCTGTGATAAGATAGTCATAAGGTTCTCCTTCTTCGTCGCAAAGAATGGAAAGGCGTACATATCCCATAGGCATATGCTTATAAAGATTGCTCAGGAAATTACGTTCACGGTCGGCCTCATCTCTGGCAAGACGCAAGCTGATACAAATATTAATGATATCGGCTAAAGAGGAGAACCATTGATAGTCTTCATTCGTCCATTTATAGTACCTGTCTACCAAGTCAATACCGATATATCCCCACACCCGTTCGGTATTCCGGAGAGGAACCACCATGAGTGACTTTATATTCTGCATAGCAAGTATCTCAGACTCCTGACGTGCTACCCGTGGCAAATCCGATAGAGTATTCAATAGGATAGGTTTACCTGCCAACATTTGTTTAAGCCACCACTCCATGCCATTGGTCGGAATCTTTTGCAGCATATCTATTTCAGGACTAACCCCGTCAGCCACTACCTCGTAAGTACAACTCTGGGTACGATAACCGGCATCATATTCTACTATATAGACACGTCCTCCATGAAAGAGTTCAAGGACATCTTTCAATACTCCCGAAATAACCTCACTCAGATTCTTGTCCTTCAGAAAATTACGTAAGGACTGGGACACAGAATGCTGTCGAAACAACAATTCATTAAACTGTTTCAGAATACCACCGGATTGTTCGTCCGCAGGGATATCAACCAATTGAAGGATACCAAATGCCTTTGGATGTCCATCTTCTGTCAGCCACTTTTCACCCAGACGGGAACGAACCCACACAATGCCTTGTGAAGAGTAGATAGGAAAAGTTTGCTCATATACCTCGATTTCTTCTATCGAAAGGAATTCACGTGTAATGCGGCAACGGTAATCTTCACGAATCAATTGACCAAACTGGCGGAAAGTCAGCGTGTCTCCCTCCAAGCCTAACAAATTACAAACATATTCGGAACAAAGATATTCCCCCGTAGCGAAGTCTGCTTCCCACCAGCCTATTTGTCCAACAGATGAAAGGAGCTGAAAACGTTTTGCCTCATGGGATTGGTTGCCACTCATACTATTTGTGCTTTTAATATTCGTAAATAACGCAAAGATAATGCTTACTTATTAATTTCCGCTCTATTCACACCAACAAAAAAAGAAAATTTGGAACGGGCGGCAGTAATGAGTTAAAATAATCATTGGGTTCATTATTATAGGGTTATGAAGCAAATATCAGTACACAACATAGTGCCTCCATCATCAGTCCACGATGTCACTTAATTGTAACCTAATTGAGAATCAATTGTATGACATGTGTATTACGGTTGTAATTCCGTTGCCGCATCTTTGCACCGGAAACAAGAAACGATAAAAGATGAGCATGAAACTGGATTTTGGAAAAGTATTTTTCTTCATTTTATTACTGGTGCTTTCCACCATGACCGCCCTGGCTGGAAACATCAAAGGAACCGTCCTCGACAAGCAGACGAAAGAGCCACTGACCGGAGCTACCATACAGATAACCGGGACAACCCAAGGTGTAGTAGCAGATATCGACGGCAACTATACACTAAATGTAAATGACGGCACATACACCATAACCGTGAGATATATAGGATACAAAGACATCCTGCTCAATAGCATAAAAGTCAAGGCCGAAACTTTGCTGAACTTTGAAATGGAGAGTGATGCACAAGCGTTAGGCGAAGTCTCCGTAGTGGCCAGAAAGAATCTGGAAGGTGAACGAGCCCTGCAGATGGAACGGCAGAAAGCTACCCTTGCAATCGAAAATCTCGGTGCCAAAGAAATGAGTATCAAAGGAATCAGCAATGTGGAAGAAGGTGTAAAAAAGATAACCGGTATCTCCATCGCCAGTGCTGGACAGTTGATTGTGCGCGGTCTGGGCGACCGGTACAGCACCACCACTCTGAACGGACTTCCCATCGCCTCTCCTAATCCGGACAATAAACTGATTCCTCTGGATATCTTCCCTGCATCTACCGTACAGAATATTACCGTGAGCAAAGTATATGATGCCAGTGCATTCGCCGACTACTCAGGAGCACACATCGACATCAGTACCAAAGAGAATGTAGGCAGTGATTTTCTGTCCATCAGCTTCAATGCAGGTGGCAAGTTCAATACGCTAGGCAAAGATTTCTACCGGATGGACCGCGACGGCTCTCTGTTCAAAACTCCTTCTCTGGATCAGAAACTGATAGCCATGTCATTAACAGACTTTGAAGAGTATGCACGCCACAACCGCCTCTTCAACACCAGTTTTCAGGTTAGTAAAAAGACTGCCCTACCTGAATTTGGCGGAAATATCGGCTTCGGCAAACGTTTCACCCTGAGTGGAAATGAAGTCAGCGTTCTGGGCTCCATAGGAGTAAGCAACGACCTGCAAACCATGGACAATGCCTCCATACGCACCTTAGAAGCTACAGGAAATACCCTGAATGAATTCAACTACGACAGCTACAGCAACGAGTTAAAGATTGCCGCACTGGGTAATCTCGGCTACAGTTTCCGCACTTCCGACCACATCGGATATACCTTCTTCTACGCTCGCAATGCCATCGACACTTATATGAGGCGCGAAGGTGTGGACTACGAAGACCACCATCTGATAGGCAGCAACAACGTGACACACATCTACAGTCTGCAAAACCATCAAGTAAACGGCAAGCACCACTTCGGCAAACAGTGGGACCTCAACTGGAGCGGCTCGTACAGCAAGACCTCCAGCGACGAACCCGACCGCCGCCAAGTAATGTTCATCCGTGAAGATGACCAGATAAAACTCTTCAAACTGAACCGCCAAGAAACCATGCGTTATTTCGGCTCACTGAATGAAGATGAATGGGTGGGCGACCTCACCGCCAGTTACCGCTTTGGCGACAACAACAAGTTGCAGACCGGTTTCACCTATAAAGACAAGAATCGTGACTATATGGGTACACGCTTCTACTACAACCTGAACAAACTGAACCCTACCATCACTGACATCTACGATACCGACTCCTTCCTCAACATGGAAAATGTAGAAAACGGTTCCATCACCATAGACCGGAAGAAACAGCCCAAAGACAGCTATACAGCCGGTAACAGCATTTATGCAGGATACATTGCCACTGAATACTATCCCATAGCCCCGTTATTGGTGAACCTGGGAGTACGCTACGAAATCAGCAAGCAATGGGTAGACTACTATACCGATGGCGGAAAAGCCGAACGCAGTGAACTGAACAAAAACGACCTTTTCCCCTCACTGAACATGAAATACCAGATGAACAAAAAGAACAGTCTGCGCTTGGCCTTCTCACGCACAGTAACGCGTCCTTCATTTATCGAAATGGCCCCCTTCCTCTATCAGGAATCCTACGGTTCGGCACAGATACGCGGTAACGCTGATTTGCAAAACGGCTACAACTATAACATCGATCTGCGCTACGAACTCTTTGAAAAGAATGGGGATATGCTCTCCATCACCGCCTACTACAAGCACCTGAAAGCACCGATAGAGCGTGTACAGACTCTGTCAGGCGGTTCCGCCGTGCATTCTTTCCGCAATGCGGACAACGGTATGGCAACGGGGGTGGAGATAGAATTCCGCAAAGAGATAGTGAAAGACCTGCGTTTCGGCGTGAACGGATCGTATATGTACACTAACGTGAAACTGCCCGAAGGCGGTGCCTACACCAACAGCCAGCGTGCCTTGCAGGGAGCATCACCCTACCTGGCAAATGCAGATCTCACCTATTCACCCGCTTTCAGCAACGACCGCCAACTCAGCGTTGCCCTGCTCTACAATCTGCAAGGTCCCCGCATCCACTCCGTAGGCATCTCCGGCCTGGGAGACATCAAGCAACAGCCGGTACACACGCTGAACTTTACAGGCAGTTACCGCTTCAACCAGCGTTTCGCGGTGAAGTTGCAAGTCAACGACCTGTTGAACCAAGACATCCTCTTCAAGCAAGAAGTGCCCACCACCGGAGATAAAGTAGAAGTGGAACGCTTCAGAAAGGGTACAGGCTTTGAAGTTGGCTTCAGCTATGACCTGTAAGAGAAAAGAAAAATTTTGAGAGAGACAAACAATAGAAACTCATTTTATCAACTAAACGATTATTAGTATGAAAACATCAAATTGGAAATTCATGACTATGGCCCTCGCGGCAAGTATGACCTTATTCACTGCATGTACCGACAACAACGAACCCGGAAACGGGGACGGCGGTGAAGACGACAAGTATGAACTGACGAAAGACATCGAAAGCGACACGGAACTGGAAGCCGGAAAGACTTACACGCTAAGTGGCGGCATACACGTAAAGAACGGTGCCACACTGAAGATTCCCGCAGGCGTCACCATTATTGCCAAACATGACGATGTGGTAGACTACATCCTCATAGAACAAGGAGCCAAGATAGATGCACAAGGCACTGCCAGCAACCCTATCGTAATGACTTCCGAAAAGAAAGAACCGGGCGCATGGGGCGGTATCCACATCTGCGGATACGCACACACCAATGCCGAAGGCGGAACGGGTAGTTCGGAAATAGGCGGCGCATCCTATGGTGGCAATAATGACGCCGACAATTCCGGTACATTGCGGTATGTTCGTGTAGAGTACACCGGATTTGCCTTCGACGAAGAGCACGAAGCCAACGGTATCACCTTCTACGGTGTAGGAAACGGAACAACGGTAGAGTATTGCCAGGCATACATGGGTTCCGACGATGGTTTCGAATGGTTCGGCGGTTCCGTCAATGTGAAGTATCTGGTATCTACCGACTGTAGCGACGACTCTTTCGACTGGACCGAAGGCTGGAACGGCAAAGCACAGTTCCTCGTAGCATACCAAAGCCCCAAAGACGAACTGGGATACGACTGCGACTGCCTGATGGAGTGCGACAACAATGGCAAGAGCTTCGGTGCCACTCCCGTTGCCCACCCCATCCTCGCCAACCTCACACTGATTGGCAACGGTGGCAGCAAACAGGGCGTACGCCTGCGTGCCGGAACACAAGTGGAACTTTACAATACGCTCATCACCGGCAAAGGTCAACCTCTGACCGTAGAAACCACAGAAACTGAAACAGCCCTGAAAGAGGGTGTGTCTAAACTGGAGTATGTAGCTATCAGCAAAACATTGTCTTCTAAAGAAAGCATTTACACCAACGATATGTTCGCAGCAGCAACGGGCAACCTCACTGCACAGAACTTCACTTGGGAGAATCTCTACGAAGGCACCATCGATGGCGGCAAAGACCTCAGTGCCGACAGTTTCTTCACCAAAGCCGAATATAAGGGAGCCGTAAAGACAGGCGACAACTGGACAAGCGGCAACTGGATCAAACAATAAAACGAGAAACACACATAATTCACGAAGCAATAGCTTCTACAAAGGCAACGCCGGACAAGTTCAGAGGAACTGTCCGGCGTTTGCTTATGTTGATCTGTTCCCATCCTATAGAAAGCTTTTTCTTATCAAAGAGAGAATAAATTCTCATCTAAGAGAGAAAAGATTCTCATAGGGATGAAAATTTCGAGAACCAGTGCCGACTGATGTGTACTGGTTTTAGTTGACAACTTCGTTTGTTATAACTGGATTAGTTT
>OHQG01000690.1_pt1 | contig 16504 bp, 17 predicted proteins | sample 1577871 | NCBI WGS metagenome assembly OHQG01 (sample SAMEA3879604, study PRJEB24766) | human gut metagenome | biome: human-associated habitat; feature: feces | place: USA | collected 1985/1987
CCCCTGCCACTACACGGCACAACCTCATCTTATATGGAGATGTTCCGTTTTTCTGGTCTTGCTGATACGTGATGTTTTGCAGCCAAAGCTGATTGTAGTCAGAGTTGGGTTGATTGCATAGTTTGGAATATACGAGACTTATGATTGCGCTTTTCTCCTTCTCGTTTTTAAGAGAGTCAACCATTCTACTGAGAACGCGCAAGGCATAATGGCAACAACCAACATTCTCTAAGGCTATCTGTGTACAGACTGCAGACATGGCGCGAATGCTACCACCTACGAGTCTGCGTCGTTTGGTTATCTTTTCGGTTGTGGGTTCTTCTCCGTCAAGAATTGGTATCGTCGTGACTTCTTCTTCATAAGGCTCGAGCCAGTCTTCTATACGCTTGTCTATATCCGAGAGCATGGTTTTGATGGAACCGCTATCGGGGTGTTGTCGAGCGAACATAAGAATGTAGAGCAGGTGCTTCTCGAAACTGTCAAAGTCGCAACCTTTCTTGTTGAAAATAGGTGTGTTGTAGATATATGTCAGTTTGTCGGGCTTGACTGCATCGGTAACTATGCTATCGCTGATCTTGGTCTTCTTGCTGTTCATGCGGAAGTTCAAGCTCTCCAACACGTGCTGAAGGACATAGGAAATCTTTTCGAGTTCATCCTTGTCATTAAAAATATGCGGTAGTCGTCACGATAACGGATTATTTCGTATGAAGCGGCGATACCTTCTCTTTGTATTGCTTCATGGAGTAATAGGTCGGAATAGCCAAGAATAATTTCGCCTATAAAGTCGAATATGGCATTTCCTTGAGGGATGCCAATATTGCGCCCTTGTTGGAAGGCGCGAAGATACTTTTGGATATTCTTGGCTATCGGATTTTCTGTTTCCTGCTCGTGCTTTGTACCTTTGAACGAGAAGGCCCAGTCAAATGCTTGTGGATTGACCGAACCATAACAGTTGGTGATGTCCGTGACAAACATGTAGCGATATTCCAAAGAAAGCTCTATACTCCGCTGTTCCATAGAACTCCACCAGTTGAGTATAGTAGTGGACTTGTGAAATGGCTCTTTTCCTTTAGGTATAACGGGCAATGCGCAAGATGTAATATGCGGAACGTTGTACTTCTCAAAGAGATGCTTTATGACCGTCCATGACTGCTCATTACAAATTTCTCTAACAAGAAAATAATAAAGGAATGGGTTTGCAAGGATTATGGGGCGAACTGCGTAATGTCCATCCTTGTTGAGTAAAATGTCAAGGTTTACATCAGGTAATTCTTCTGGTGATATACCTTTTCGCAAGCAATCTTTATAGGGCGTTTTGCCAACGGTATTCTTGACTTCTTGAAGCAATTCGTCGAATACGAAATATTCTGGTAGCTCGAAACCATGATACTGTTCTGATTTCAAAAAGAAATCCATAGCTTCTTTATGATTGAAGCTAAGTATGTTTTTTGTTTTTTCTGTCATTGGTGTAGTGATGATTTATTGTTCCACATACAGCTTCATGGCGTTCTTCGGAATATATGCCGTTGCCACTAAGCATCCTTCAAATAGTTCTACGACCACTCTCTGTTGTCCTGCGATTCTTGCCACTCTACCATGAACGTCTTTAAAATCTCCATCTGTCACAATAACCATATCGCCTAATTTGTACTGGATGATCTCTGTTGTAACTGGTATAATGTGTGGATTCTTGATGGATGTGAGCCTGATTAAATTATCCATCGCGTCATTGCGAATGGTGAGTGGAGGATTGCGATCAGGATTGTCTTGACGACAAATAGTGTGGTCAAAGTAATAACTTAATAGATTCCTGTTTCCCTCAGAGCTAATCTTGATCTCATAAAGCAAGGACTCGACTTGTGCTGCTGTGGCAGAAACAAATAGAAAAGAGGGCAGGAGAGGGGCTATCTTGTTTATATGTTTGTATCGCAGAGGCACATAGCATTCCAAGCCTTTAGCCTCTACTAATGCTTTTGCCTTGAGGACGCGTCCATACGTAACGCGCAGAACAAACCATTGCTTGTTTTCAGAAGGCACATTCTCTACCGACACCCCACCTTTGGCCTTTGAGATGGAGGGCGTACAAGAGGTGAGTCCTGCACTTGGACACGATGAGCCTGTGTCGGTAGGCTGCCCATTATACAATGAAGCATCAGCCGTTGGAGGCTGCTTGGTGATATCTTCCAATGTTATAGTTCGGAGGTTAGGTTAAACCAACAGACTATTTCTTGTTGGAGTTGTCATTTGTTGACCACAAAGGTATAAAAACTAATCAATATAAAAGAAGAAAATAGGGTAAATCTTATGATTGAGCGCAGGCTTTAACAAATAGGATTCTCTCCGTTGCAACCGGCTATTTTGCTTCACGCCCTTCGTCAGACAAGTCGTTATCCTCGTGAAGCAGATATTCGTATTCGGTCCCGACAAGACTCTCGCGATCATATTCTTTTCTGTACTCCATGATGTAGAAACTGATAGTTTCGGGATATTCATAGATGAATCTTCGGCACACCTTCTTGTACATGAGCAATATGCGTTCGTCGTCGGCAAACCCAAACAGAAGATCAAGCATCCGTCCTACTTCGTTTTCCGATGCCTGTTTCCTCGCGCAGAATTCCTCCACTATGGGGGTGTACTCTATGGCTGCTCGCTCGCGAATCTGCGTCAGCTCCCTTGTCAGTTCTTTTATCCCCGCAAGGAAGTCTTGGCAGTCCTTGTCTTTGCTTATTTCATGCTTGTCCTCTTGCATATTTTATAGTTTCTTGTTTTCGACACAAAGTTACTAATTTTTATTTGGTTGCGAAATCTATTTTGAGTTTTCGCTGTGATTCATTTGTCGTTTTTGCGGTAAAACGTTTGATGTTTTTGCGGTAAAGCGTTTGGTGTTTTTGTGTCAATTCATTGGGTGTTTTTGCGGTAAAATCCATGTTTGCTGCAGATTTGCACAGGTGTGGCCACAAATGGAGCAGATAGAAAAATCCATGGGTTGCTGGGGGAACGCGTATGCGATTTTGAAAACGTTAGACGTTATAACGTTATCATGGAAGAACGCGAGTCTTCCATGGCAAGGGTGGTTGGATTGCTCTAAAGCGTGATATCGTGGCAACGTGACTTCTTTCTTTTGTCTGAGCAACATCAAAACAAAGATGCCCAAACAAAAACGTTCTAATAAACCGTATTTTGCCTGTAGTTGATGATGTGTGCAACGTGCTTGGCAATCAATTGATTATGTGTTTTGCCACTAACTTTTGCGGCATTTTACCACTAACTTTTGCGGTGATTCGTCACTAACTTTTGTGGCGTTTTACCGCTAACTTTTGCGGTGCTTTGTGGGTTTTATCAAGGCGAGCAAGGCGGCTGCTTGAGTGTTTGCTTGGGCGCCACTTAGGGGGACCTTGGCGATGGTAGCTTAGGGGCGAGGCGGATGGTTGCTTATGACTGGCGCGGAGGGTAACTGAGGGGCGTTTCGGGACGTCTGTTGGCATGGGGTGAGAGTCGTCGTTTTGCATGGTTTGTGAGTTGTTGTTGGCATGGGTTATGAACTGTCGTTTGCATGGGGGTTGGCGTGCTTTTTGCGTGACCAGGGAAGGTTAGTGGAGAAGAGAAAACGTTAAACGTTAAGGGTGACAAGGAGGGGTGGATAATAACGTTTTAACGTTTAACGTTTTTGTTTCGGCATTCCCGCAATAGTTGGCTGACGGCATTTTGTACCATTATAGGGCAAGAAAGTGCCATCATGCGCTGGGCAAGAAAAAACCATCAAGGCGTCCCTGTGGAGAGAAGCCTTGATGGTTTTATGGTGGTGGGAGAGGTTGGCGCTTTACGCCTTGTCGAGCACCTCGTACTTACTGTGGCGGCTCTTATACTCCGGCACAATCTCCTTCATTTTTCTCACGATCTCCATGTCGTCATACTGCAGGGAGAGGTCGTAGAGGTCCATTTCGTTCTTGCGCGCCAGCTTGTAGGAGTATTCGCGGACGGCAGCCACCTTGATCTTCGGGTGGACGGTCGGCTTGGTCTGCTCCGCGTCGTTGAGCACTTCCTCGTAGAGTTTCTCGCCGTCGCGCAGACCCGTGTATTCGATCTTGACGTTTTTGGCTCCCGAGAGTTCTATCATGCGCTGAGCCAGGTCGGCGATGCGGACAGGATCGCCCATGTCGAAGACGAAGATCTCGCCGCCATGGCCCATCGTGCCAGCCTCCAGCACCAGGCGGCAGGCCTCGGGGATGAGCATGAAGTAGCGTTTCATCTGCGGGTGGGTGACGGTAACCGGACCACCCTCTGCTATCTGGCGCTCAAATTTCGGCACGACGCTGCCGCGGCTGCCGAGGACGTTGCCGAAGCGCACGGCCATGTATTTAGTCCGGGGGTATTCCTGCTGTACGGAGAGCAGCAGACGCTCGGCGGCGCGCTTCGTCGCCCCCATCACGCTTGTTGGGTGCACCGCCTTATCGGTGGAGATCATCACGAAACGCTCCACGTTATACCTGCCGGCGAGCGTGGCGATGTTCCAGGTGCCATAGGCGTTGACGCGCAGCGCCTCGCGCGGGTTGTCCTCCATCAGCGGCACATGTTTGTGCGCCCCCGCGTGGAACACAACCTGCGGCGCGAACCGCTCGAATATTGATTTCATCGTAGTTTCGTCAGCAATATCGGCAATTATCGGGATCACCGGCACGGTGTTGCCACACTCGGCGAGGGATTCCATCAGCAGATAGATCGACTGTTCACCGTGGCCAAGGGCCAGGAGCTTTTCCGGCCGGCGCGCAAGCAGCTGGCGGCATATCTCGGAGCCGATGGAGCCCCCAGCGCCGGTGACAAGCACGGTTTTGCCGCCTATCAGCGATTTGATGTTTTCGTCGTCAAGTTTTATCGGCTCACGGCGCAGCAGGTCCTCCAAGTTGACTGAGCGCAGGCGGCTGACGTTCACCTGCCCGTCCGCAAGGGTAAGCAGACTGGGAAGCACACGCACCGTCACCTTTTCTTTACTCAGTATCTCGACATATTCTTTCATCTGCGCGCCGGTCGCCGAAGGGATCGCGATCAGCACCGTATCGACCGCGCAGCGCTTTATGAGGGTGGAGATATCCTGTTTGCCGCCCAGCACCTTAAGCGAGGCCACGGTCATGTTGCGCAGATTCGGGTCGTCGTCGATGAAGCCGACGGGACACATCACCGAGGAGTTCCGCAGAAGGTCGCGAGCAAGTATAGTTCCGGCCTCGCCGGCTCCCACAATGAGCACGCGCTGTTCGGGCATATTGTGGGCGTTGCGGCTGACAAGCGCCAGACGCCAGACAGCCCGCGTTCCCGTTAGGAGGATGAAAGCGATCAGTATAAAGATGAGGAAAGACGACCGCGGCACACCAACCACCCGAAATGTGCTGTTGACGGCGAGGAATATGCAGACGCCGATCCAGTACCAGCTGGAAAACCGCGCATATTCTTCGATGCTGGCCCGCGGCCACATCACCGTATATGTCTGTCCCGCGAAGAGCGCGGCAAGTATTATGAGAGAAAATACCGCCGCCGTGACCAGAAAATCGTTCACATACCGCCCCTCAAGCAGGTATGAGAGACGCAGCGCGTAACCGGTGAAGACGGCAACTACTAAAGATAAAAAGTCGACCAGCAGCACGCGCCTGTTGCGCATGCCGAACCATAATACTATTGAGAGTATCTTTCGGTAGAGCGACCCTGTCGTTGCCATCTTTATCCTCCTCTTAAATTAGGAACGCAGCAGCATCCTCAGGCGTTTCTTTTTCTCCGCCGTGGCGGCGTCTTCGTCAGAGGATTTCCAGAAATGACGCGCAAAGGCGAGCATCGCGGCGCAGAATAGCCCTAACAGCGCTGATAATGCTACAATCTTACCCCGTCCCTGCGGCGCCTTTTCGTCAGGCAGCGAGGCGGGCGAAATAAGCTGTATCACCATCGGGCTTTTGTCTTTTATTTTACGGTTCACGTCATATTGGGTCAGCATCGTATATAGGTCCAGCAGCGAAGTGATCCTTGAGTTGCCGCCTCCGTCAGAGGAGTTTTTCTCAATTTCATTGATTTTTTTCTTGATTACCCCTTCAAGATAGGCGTCCTTGTTGGAAATCGTCGCGGTAATCCCCATCTCTTCGAGCGTGCCGACCGTCCTGTCGTAGATGAAACCGGCCATCTTCATCGCCGTCTCCGGTTCGGCGGCATCTACCTTGAGCGTGATAACGCTGTTGTTTTTATCAATGTCCACTTTTATATCTTTTTCGAGCTCTCTTATCGCGGTGATCCGTGACTGTGAGCCGCCGTCCTTCGTCTTCAGCAGACCGAATTCGTCGATTACGGCGTCAAACGTGGCGTTGCTCATGATCACGCCGCTGACGATGTTGCCCGGCATCTGGACGGCGAAGTCTCCGTTGTCCAAGACAGAGGAGGTAAGCGGCATCATCTGGACCTCGCTGCTGTATTTTGGTTCTGTGAGGAAGAACGCGTAAAGAAGTCCCGCCAGGGTAAAGAGCAGCACCGTCCCGATGATCAGCTTTTTCTGTTCGGCAAGGACTATAAGTATATCCAGTATGGACATTTCCTCGTCACAATTATCAGGATAGAACTCCTGTTCGCTAGAATAATTACTCATATCAGACCTCCGCAAGATGTTATGTCAGCCAGCACGTTGCAATGACTTGATAATTTAATTTTTGTCACGGTAAATACGCATCTCAAGTATTGTAGCACACTATATGCAGATATTGTAGGTTATATAATCTAATCTATCAGGAAAAGTATCTATCCCGATAGGTAGCCGCACGTTTCTTATCATTGCAATGCTTTTATCAGATACTGGAACTTTTCAAATGCGTCACGCTGCAGCATTGTACGCGTTTCCCCCTCCGTACCGATAAATGACGCGATATCAACAGGACCGACATGATTAGGAGAGGCAAATTTTTCAGATAGAGACATACACATGGTTTTTATGATCTCTCTGCCTTTATAGGGCAGAAACTCCTGCGTAAGTCCACGTACGCCATTTTCGTAATGTTCCATGCAAAAGTACATATCATACGCATCTTTAGGTTTTCCTCGGTTAAGGGCAGCCGCTTTCATCACAAAAAAAGGGACTATTGAGACAATATTGACATGCGCTATATCAAGCGCTCCATCAGGGCGCTTCGCCTCTATTTTCTTGACTACTGGATCGGTATCAAAAGCAAAGTTACCACCGGTGGCTTTTAGTGCCTTTAATCCGCTGATATGCTGGCTGCGCTTTCCTTCAGGCGTTCCTCCATATTTACCGGCTAGAAAATCTACATCCACTTCATAATCGATACCCGCTATTTCAACACTTTTGATAAAGGAAAAATATTTATCATGATGCCTGCTATAGCCAACTCTTACTAGGATTTTCTCAATATTTTCATAACTATCTACGGCGATTTTATTATGATTCAACAAAATATCCACATCTATGCTGCCAATATGCCCGCAGCCCGGATAAAGCAGATCCGGCACCCAACCACCAATTACTCGGATATCCTCTTCATATCCGCTCAACAAATTGACTATCTCAACGAGGATTCTATGCGCAGCTTCCTTTTGTCCTTGCAGGTAATCGGTAGATTTTCGCAACTCTTCGTCACGCATTATGAGCATATTCCTTTGCCATTATAGCCGCCGCCGCCTCTTCTCCACGCCCCGAAAGCGGCAGAAGGTCAAGAACTGTCTGTACTGGCGATGTTATAAACAACCCATTTATTTCTCTAGCATACAACGTGACAATATCATCATAAGGTATCATGACGCGAACGTTTCCGCCCGATTCGACTTTCTTCAGCTCCAGCGCCTCAACCGCTTTCTCAAAATCGCTTTGCGCAACGTACATACTTATTCTATTGTAACGCACAGTAGGCGAATATCTAACAGCCGCGGCAAATTCGGTAAGGTAACATGTTATACCACTTGAAAGACGCATCTCCGCTATCCGTCTTTCCAACTGCTGAACAGAGTCTATGGAATAATATTCATATGCTATATTCTCTGCCCTATTATAGTCAGCCGCCCATTCTCTTAAAAGAGCTTCCGCTCTTTCAATGCGAAACTTTTCTTTATCTTCTACGCTCCAATCTTTTTCTATAAGGAATTGTTTTACATTTGATGCCGTCCCAGAAGCAACATCAGCTTTTTCTGCAAGCTCTTTCACCTGCCAGAATTTTAGCGGTGAATTGAGCATCTCCCTAAGCACCCTGCTGACCGCCAAAGAACTCCGGACCAGGTAATTCTTCTTCCTTTTTTTCAAAGCATATTTATTAGGGTTCCCCTCAACTCTGATATAAAACTGGCTGCACTTTAACAGGCAATTACCACTAAAGTCTATATATCCGATATTGTTCTCTTCACATATTTTAGACGAATCCGGAGAAATGTACGGAGCAATAATTATTTGATATATCGAATTTTCACCACAAACGTCATTATAAAAATTCAGCAGCTGCTCGATTTTATTTTTTACATGACGTCTTTCTCCAACAGGCAAAACCTCCGCTGCCATTCGAAATGTCCCGTCATTTATTAAGCCTACGTTAATAGCGAGATCAAAACGTTTATTTTTATTAAATTTTGTTTCAACATGTATCTCAAGATTTTTCACCACAGACACATTACCAAGGGTTCGCGTTAACAGATCTTTTGCGAACTCTACTACTTGAGGCCACGCCATGGTTGGTGAATATTCAATCATTTTCATTAAAATCGCCACTTTCACCGCAACGGTGAAATCATTATATTTAATGAAACTATGTTGGTCAAGTGATCAAACATATCAGAACATCAATCTGTGTAAGCAGATTAGATCCGCTTCAATACCGTGCGGCAATGGCAATAACTTATCGTCATATGTTATAACGAAATTACCCCAGATAGGCCAGCAGCGCGCCTCCGGCGAGCACGGAACCGATCTGCCCCGCGACGTTGGCGCCGACGGCGTGCATCAGCAGGTGGTTGCTGGGATCGGCCTTCTGCCCCAGACGCTGGATGGTGCGTGCGGACATCGGGAAGGCCGAGATCCCCGCCGCACCGATCATCGGGTTGATGCGCTTATCCTTCGGCAGGAAGAGATTCAGCAGCTTCGCGGTGAGCACGCCGCCCGCGGTGTCCAGCACGAAGGCGACAAGCCCCATCGCGATTATTACGAGAGTATTCACGTTGACGAATTTTTCACCCGTCATCGTCGCGGCGATCGCAAAGCCCAAGAGTATCGTCACGATGTTGGCAAGCTCGTTCTGCGCGGCGTCGGAGAGGCGGTCGGTGACGCCGCTGACGCGCAGCAGGTTGCCGAACATGACAAAACCGAGCAGCGAGACGGAGGCGGGGGCGACGATGCCGCCGAGAATGGTTATGAGTATCGGGAAGAGTATCAGCATGCGGCGTGACACCGGCCTGTCGGCGTAGGGCATCTTCATGCGGCGCTCGTTCTTGGTGGTGAGAGCCAAAATCACCGGCGGCTGGATGAGCGGCACAAGGGCCATATATGTATAGGCCGCCACCGATATCGGTCCCAGCAGGTTTGGCGCGAAACGCGTCGATACATATATTGATGTCGGTCCGTCCGCGGCGCCGATGATGCCGATCGAGGCCGCCTCGTAGATATCATAGCCCAAAAAGAGCGCAAGGCCCATGGTGAGGAATATCCCCATCTGCGCTGTAAGGCCGAAGAGGAACATCTTCGGGTTAGCCAGCAGCGGCGTGAAGTCACACATCGCGCCGACGGCGATCAGGATCAGCAGCGGCATGATCTCCGTGGCGATACCGATCTTGAAGAACATCGAAAGCGCCCCCTCGATGAGCTTGCCGCCCGCGATCTGGTCTATCGCGGAAGACAGCGGAAGGTTTACAAGTATCGTCCCAAATCCCATCGGCAGCAGCAGATTAGGCTCAAACTCTTTTTTGACCGCCAAATAGATCAGCAAACCGCCGACGCACATCATCACAAGGTTTTGCCACGTTACAGCCTCAAATGTGTGGATGAAGAAATCCATTCTCCGCTCACGTCTCCTTAATATTTTCTGTAACGCACACTATATCACAAAAGAGGCAAAAGTGAGCCGTCTATCTCACTCACTGTGTAAAAAAATAGTGTACAATATATCAGGTGTACAGGGAGGGTCTGCCGATGCCGTTATGGGGTTTTCTGCTCAGTTTTCTTGCCGCCGCAATGTGGGCCGCTTCGCCCATTATGGTCAATTATGGCCTTGCAATCTCAAAGTGTTCGATACACGAGGTAAATCCTTTCCGTGCCGCCGTCTTTTTTGTCACTTCGCTAATCATCGCGCTGATATACAACGGCGGACACATAACACCCATCACCTCACCGCTGATCTATTTCTATCTGTTTGCCGGCGTCTCGGCCGGTTATCTGCTTGGAGACCTCTTTTACTTCATCGCCATCCGTGAGATCGGCGTAAGTCTCGCCGTGCCGATAGCGAACGGCTATCCGATACTGGTGATCTTCACCTCCTGGATACTTCTCGGTGAGCCAGTGACGATGAAGCTCCTCTGGGGCGTCGTTGTCGTGGTCTCCGGCATATTGCTGCTCCGTTTCGGCGGAGAAAAGATCAAAGAACCGGACGACGCGGCGGACGCGCTCCATAATAAGCGCCAGCTGATGAAGGGCTTTGCTTTCGCCATCGCCACCGGATGCTTCTGGGCTCTCTCCGCGCCGATGACGAAGCTTGTGATCATCTCCTCCGGGCTCGGCCCCGTCGAGGTCACATTCTACCGTTCCTTCGCCTTTCTCGTGATTTCTATCGTCGCGCGTATCGTCACCGTAAAATACCGCACCACGGCGACGATCCCGCTGCGGAGCGTCCGGCCTGCCGCGGCCATGTATTTCGCGGCGGCGGCCTTCATCGGCCTCTGCCTCGGCTCCATCGTCTACGCGGCCTGTCTTGTCGTGATGCCGGTGGCAATCGTGACGGCGATCACGGCCACCAGCCCGCTCATCGCCGCGTTATTCGGCCACTTCGCCCTCAAAGAGCGGCTTCTGAAGCTGCAGTGGACGGGAATCGTCCTTATAATAGCCGGTTCCGTCGCAGTGGGGATATAGCAGATGATCTTCCCGAACGCGCTGCGCGCGCTTAACAGCAGAAACTACCGTCTCTTCTTCGCCGCCCAGACAGTCTCCATGACGGGGCTCTGGATGCACCGCGTCGCCGTCGGCTGGCTCGTCTTCCGCCTAACTGACTCCAACAGCGCCCTCGGCCTCATGGACTTTGTCGCGTCTCTGCCGATATGCCTGCTTTCGCCCTTCGCGGGAGCGGTCATCGAGCGGCTTGACCTGAGAAAAACTCTGTTCTATTTACAGGCAGGCTGTATGTGTATCGCCTTCATGCTCGCATTCCTCACGCTTACCGAGCTGATCTCCTTCCGGCTCGTAATAATTCTCGCAGTTTCCCGCGGCATGCTTGACGCCTTTGAGCTGCCGACGCGCTACTCCCTCGTCTCCTACATGGTAGACAGCAAGGACGACGTCGCCAACGCCGTCGCGCTGAACTCAACGCTATTCAACACCGCGCGCATGATCGGGCCGACGGTCGGCGGATTCGTTATTCACGCCTTCGGCGAGAGCTTCTGCTTCCTCTCCAACGGCTTCTGCTACCTGACGACCCTTGGGGCGCTGCGCATGATGAGGATGAAAAAGCCCCCAATCGGCAAGACCGGCGGCGAGAGCCACCCGCTGCGCGACACTTGGGAGGGCATCAAGATGGCGCGCCGCTTCGCGCCCTACCGTTACTTCCTCACGCTGATCACGATCACGGGATTCTTCTCCTTCCCGACGATCATCCTCATGCCGGCGATGGCTAAGAGTGTCCTGCACGGCAACTCTAAGACCCTTGGGCTGTTGCTGATGGGGGTCGCCATCGGCGCGCTGGCGGGCTCGCTGCTGATGGCCTCGCGCAAGACCACCGCCGACTACTCATGGTGGTGCACGCGCACCTGCCTCGGCTTCGGCCTCTCTGTGATGCTCTTTTCGCTGTCGCGCAGCATCCTCTTAGGCATCATACTGGCCGCGCCCGTCGGCTTCTGCATGGTCACCTGTACCATCGCCTGCAACACACTGATGCAGACCATGAGCAGCGACGCAAGCCGCAGCCGCATCATGGCCCTCTACACGCTCGCCATCGTCGGCATCCCGCCCTTCGGCAGCCTGCTGTCGGGCAAGCTCGGCGACATCGTCGGCACCTCCTGGGCGCTGTTCATCTGCGGGATATTCTGCACCGTGACCGCCTATTACTACATGAAAAAGATAGATAAGGTAAGCTACCAAATACTGCGTGCGCTGAAGCGCGAGGGGGCACTATGAGTTCTAATTCATCAAACTACCGGTCGGTGCTGATTGCCGACATGACGCTCGTCCTGGTCGCATTCATCTGGGGCGCTGGGATTCCGCTCTCCGCGGTGCTCGCGCGGGGACTGACCCCGCTTTGGGCCGTGGCGCTGCGAATGCTGATCGCCGCCTTTTTCCTCATCTTGATGTTTCCAAAGACGATATTGACCTCGACGCGGCGCGACTGGGGAATATCACTAATACAGACCTCGATACTGACCTGCGTATTCGTCTCGCTCACCTTCGGCCTCGTCTACAGTACGGCAAGCAAACAGGCCTTCATCGGCGGCCTCAACGTCATTCTGGTACCCGTCTTCGTCTGGATACTATATAAGGTACGCCCCTCCGGCTGGCTATTCGCGGGAGCGGGAGTCACCACCGTCGGCCTGCTCGTCATGGGCTTCACTCCGGGAATGGAATTTAACTTCGGCGACCTGCTCTCCTTCATAATGGCGATATTCTACGCGGCGCAGGTGCTCGGGGCAGACTACTGCGCGCGGCGCGTCGAACCGACACGGCTCGTGGCGCTGCACATCATCATGCTCGCGGTGATCCTCGCCGTCCTCGCGCTAATCTTTGAGCCGATCCCGAATCCGCTTACCTTCAGCAAAAAGATCTGGGCCTCGCTGCTCTGCGTCTCGCTCTGCAATACCATCCTCTGCTTCATCCTCCAGTTCCGCGCCCAGAAAAAGACCAGCGCCACCCACGCCGCGGTAATATTCTCCCTGGAGGGTCTCTTCGGCTACATCCTCGCCGTCGCCAGCGGCCAGGACCCCTTCCACCTACAGGGCGCGCTCGGCGGCGTCCTCATCATCATCGGCATGCTCATCACCGAGCTTGAGGGCTTCATAAAGGCAAGGCGTGAGCAAAGGGAGCCGGCAACGGAATAGTAAAGAGCTATAAACACAATGCGCCGCATAGGTTTCTATTACAGTGCGGCAGAATAAATTACGGTTTAGCACAGGTTTTTGGCGCCCTCTGTGAGGGAGGCTACAAAGACAACAGCTAGACCGTTTATCTTTTTCCCTATCCGAAGGAAATCGGCGTTTAGAAGTGCGAGTTGCTAAATAACTTTGGGCTCTGGTACCGGAGCCGTATCTTTATACGGTGAGGATGCCAGAGCCCGAAGTTATGACGCAAATCGTGCTTATAAACGCCGATTTCCGTTATTTCAGGGACAAGAACAGATCATACGCCTCTTTGGCGCTCGCGTTCTCGTGCACTACGGCGCGCACGGCCTGCAGCATCGCCGCGGGGTTCTCAGACTGGAAGATGTTGCGTCCCATGTCCACCCCCGCCGCGCCGTCCCGGATGGCGTTATAGGCCATCTCCAACGCCTCTTTCTCCGGCGTTTTTTTGCCGCCCGCGATGACGATCGGCACGGGACAGGCCGCGGTGACCTCCTCAAACCCCTCGCAGTAGTAGGTCTTGATCACCTGCGCGCCAAGTTCGGCGAGTATGCGCGTCGCAAGCTGGAAGTAACGCTTGGTGCGCTCCATCTCTTTGCCGACGGCGGTGACGCCCATCACGGGGATGCCGTAGCGGTTACCAGCGTTTATCATATCGCTGAGATTTTTGAAGCTACCGACCTCGTTTTTGGAGCCGACGAAGGTCTGGACGACGATGCAGGAGGCGTTGAGACGGATGGCGTCCTCCACGTCCACACCAACATGGCCGTAGCTCAGGTCTTCGTGCAGCACGCTGGTGTCGGTGGTGCAGCGCAGCGCAATCGCCTTGTTGAAGGTCGGCGGCACGCAGCTCTTAATCGCCCCGCGCGTCGCCATCAGCACGTCGGCGTATGGCGCGAGCGGAGGGATGGCAAGGTCGAGGCGCTCAAGCCCCGCGGTCGGCCCCATGATGTAGCCGTGGTCGAAGGCGAGCATGACGGTGCGTCCGCTCTTGGGGTCGAAGATACGCGCGAGGCGGTCTTTCATGCCCCAGTCACAGTGTTCCGCCCCCTTGACGTAGAAGCTCTTCTGCTCCACCGGCCTGTCGAGGCCGTAGTCTTTCGCCAGGATGTTTCCTATTTTGTCTACCATTTTAAGACTCTCCTCATTCCTCGGCCGCCGATTTCGCGAAGGCCTTGAATATGATCGAAACGGAGACCGAGCCGGGGTCTGGTATGCCCAGCGCGCGTTCGCCGAGGTTCTTGGCGCGGCCAAAGTGCGCCACATAATCTTTCGTCTTCATGCAGCCCTCATGCGCCGCGAGACGGGCCGCCTCAAGCGCCGCCGCGATGTCTGCGCCGCCGTAGTCCGCGAAGGCCGCGACTGCGGGGGTCAGCGCGTCGACCATGGTCTTGCCTCCGAGTGGGGCCTTGGAGAATTTCAAAAGCCGCGCCTCGCCGCTCTTGAAGGCCTCCGCAAGCTGCTCCTTCGTCAGCTCAGCCGCCCCCTCGGGGACGGCGCGCGCCATGCCGGAGAAGAGCGAGCCGAAGAGGGGCACGGTCGCCCCGCCGCCCATGTTGAGGACGGCCATGCCGACGGCCGAGAGCATTCCCTTGAAGTCGCCCCCCTGATAGCCCTCGGCTGTAACCTTTACCGTCTCCATCACCTTGACCATCGTCGTTCCGTGGTCGCCGTCGCCTATCTGTGAATCAAGCTCCGTCAGCTCGTCTTTCGCCTCTGTGATCGCCGAGGCCGCGCAGCCGAGCATCTTTACGAAGCGTCCGTATGTAAGTTTTTCCATTACCACGCGCGCCGCCCTATTTCACCGTGTAGTAGGGCGTGTCGCAGGGGGCCTTCCAATATTTGAGCAGTTCTCCGTCCATGCGCGCCATGAAGAGCTGGAAGCCCGCCGCCTCCTGGACGGTAAGCAGCTCACCCACGTGCGAGGCGACGACTTTGACGCCCTTGCCTTTGAGGTATTCGACACAGTCCTTGAAGACGATGAGCTGTTCCATGAGCGTCGTCGCGCCTGAGCCGTTGACGATGAGCATGACCTCTTCGCCCTCTTTAATGGAGAGGTCGTCAAGCAGCGCCTGGGTCATGATCGCCGCGGTCTCCCGCGCGCTCTTCATCGTCATGCGTCCGCCGCCGCCCTCACCGTGCTGTCCCATGCCGATCTCCATATCGTCCTCGCCGAAGCGCGATATCTCCGCGCCGTTGGCGGGATGCGTCGCGCCGCGGCAGGCGACGGCGATCGTCGCCATGTTGTCGGCGAACTTCTGCGCGATTGCGCGGACCTCTTCAAGATCCTTGCCCATACCGGCGGCTCCGCCCGCGACCTTCGCGAGGGGGATGCAGCCTACGAGGCCGCGGCGGTTGTCGGAGTCGGAGCGCGGCGCGTTGGAGATGTCCTCCTGCGTCGTGACGCGCGCCACCTTGATCCCAGCGTCCTCCACCTGTTCCATCGTCATTTCGGCGGCCATCATGTCTCCCGCGTGGTTGAGCACGACGAAGAGCGCGCCCTTCGGAGCCGAGGCGAGGGAGAGGGCCTCAAAGCAGGCGGCCGGTCCGGGGGCGGCGAAAACGTCGCCGACGACGGAGATGTCGAACATACCGTCGCCGACAAAGCCTGAGAGCGCGGGTTCATGCCCCGCGCCGCCGAGGGTAACGATGTGGACGCGGTCGGCCTTTTCCATGTTCTTGTTGATGACGAGGTTATTCTCGCGAACCTCGATCTTATCGGGGAAGGCAAGCGCCATACCCTTGAGCAGTTCTTTGGTGAGCGTCTCGGAATTGTTGATAAATTTCTTCATTGCCATTTTACGTTTCCTCCTATTTAGCCTAAGTTTCGTTCCCTGCGGCGGCGTTCGCGGCTTAGTCCGCGCACTCCATCAGTTCAAATAGGACTCCGTCGCGCCAGGCAAAGGCGATTTTCGTCTTTTCGTCGACCGGCGTCACGGGCAGGACGATCTTCTCGCATTTCGCAAGCTCTCCATTGAGGTCGTCGACCTTGTAGGCCACATGTGGATAGTTTTTAAGATCTTCCGGCATCGTCGAATCCGGCTCGAAGCGCAGGCATTCGTACTGATAGGGGTGGTCCTTCGGGTCGGTAAGGAAAAGCTTCATCTCCGGGGAGTATACTTCATTGGGCTGCGGCGTCTTCACCGGAACGCCAAGGTGCATGTACTGTGCCATTGCATAGTCCTCCTTCGTCATTTTGCGCTGCTGGTGTATATTCGCTGTTCCTATATTTTAA
>OHQG01000695.1_pt1 | contig 16429 bp, 13 predicted proteins | sample 1577871 | NCBI WGS metagenome assembly OHQG01 (sample SAMEA3879604, study PRJEB24766) | human gut metagenome | biome: human-associated habitat; feature: feces | place: USA | collected 1985/1987
CCGTCATCGACACGTCCGCAAAAGAGTGTGACACGATAATATTCAGCGCGGGCAAAATCGGTTATCAGGTGGAAATACACCCCGACGACCTCTCGAAAGTCATTCCTTTCAAATACGCCGACCTCACGCGCGACTGACTTCTGTGTTGCGTCAACCCCCTCTTACTTAACGACCGTTTTACCGACCGAATGCCAGTTTTGCCGATAATTCTCGCCAAAAAGCTCTTATAATACTGGTTTTATTACCGACAATTCTTGCCGAAAAGCTCCTATAAGGCTGAATTTACGTCAACAATCACCACATCGCTCAATGCTGCGCAAAAGCCGTCCGAAACTCCGATTTTTCGGGCGATTTTTCGTTTTATGCCCGTTTTTAACGAAAAAACGTCAAAAAAGACAAGTGTTGATTTTCTCAAAATTGTGTGATATAATGCGTTTTGTACGATTTAAGACACGTGTTTGAAATGCGCGTCTGTTTTCTTCGGCGGTATGTCCGCAATAAGGAGGTGCTTATGCAACAATTCGAAAGAGTCGTTTCACATTACGCAGGCTGGATGAAGAAAATGAGCGACGTTTGCGTAGCAAACAACAACATCGACCCGTCGCTTTACGAAAAGCACGACGTCAAACGCGGACTGCGCGACCTCAACGGTAACGGCGTTGTCACCGGTCTCACCGAAATCAGCGAAATCAACTCCCATAAAACAGACGAAAACGGCAACCGTATAGAGTGCCCCGGCGAACTTTATTACCGCGGCATTCCCATTCAGGATCTGATAAACGGTTTCATCGCCGAAAAACGTTTCGGGTTCGAGGAAACGGCGTATCTTCTGCTCTTCGGCAAACTGCCCACTCACGTCGAACTCAACCATTTCTTCAAGATGCTTGCCGATTACAGACGTCTGCCCGACAGTTTCGTACGCGACATCATAATGAAAGCGCCGTCTACGGATATGATGAACGTTATCGCACGAAGCGTCCTCACTCTTTACAGCTACGACAAAAACCCCGACGACATAAGCATCGCCAACGTTCTGCGCCAAAGCATTCAGTTGATTGCGCAGTTCCCCCTGCTTGCCGACTACGGCTATCAGGTGTACGCGCACTACCACTCCGACAGCAGTCTTATAATTCACAAACCCAAGCCCGAACTCAGCACCGCGGAAAACATTCTCCGTCTTATGCGCCCCAACAAAAAGTACACAGAACTCGAAGCGCGGATACTCGATATCTGCCTTGTTCTCCACGCGGAACACGGCGGCGGCAACAACTCCACTTTCACCAACCACGTCGTCACAAGCTCGGGCACGGACACCTATTCCGCAGTCGCGGCGTCCCTCGGTTCTCTCAAAGGACCCCGTCACGGCGGCGCGAATATCAAGGTTTCCAAAATGTTCGACGACCTCAAAGCAACCACACCCTGCACCGACAGTGCAATCAAGGATTACATCTGCCGTCTGCTCGACAAAAAAGCCTTTGACTGCTCGGGTCTTGTGTACGGCATAGGACACGCCGTCTACTCTCTGAGCGATCCGCGTGCCGACATTCTTTGCGCATACGCCAAGAAACTCGCCATCGCAAAAGGTCTGGAAGCCGACTACGAATACTACGAGAAAGTCGCGCGCATTGCGCCCGAAGTCATAGGCGAAAAACGCAAGATGTACAAAGGCGTAAGCCCCAACGTTGACTTCTATTCAGGGCTCATCTACACAATGCTGAAAATCCCGACCGAACTCTACACTCCTCTGTTCTCCGTAGCGAGAATTGCGGGTTGGAGCGCGCACAGAATAGAAGAGCTCACCAATAAAGGAAAGATTATCCGTCCCGCTTACGACGCCGTCGCACCGCATCAGGAATACATACCTTTGAACAAACGCGCGCACAAAGCGAACGTGGAAAATCCCGCAATCTAACCGAGCGGATTTGCGTTTCAGGCATAATTTTTAAGAAAATGCCACCCGAAAAACCGCACGGCGGAACAATCGGATAGTTGCCAACAAAATCAAAAATTCCAACTCAAAACGGCGGAAAACTCCCGCCGTTTTATTTGTTTATTTTGCCTTTTCCGTTTATTCTTTTCCCGTTTTTCCGACCAATGTCGAATTGAACTCCGCCGCTCTGCCCCGCAGGCGTCGATTTGAATGCTGCCGTTCAATGCCGCCGTCCATTGCTTAAAGCTGCGACACTCAAAACCTTTGACCGTCGAAAAAGGCTTGTGCAATGCGGCAATATGCGGATATGCGTCCTTTCCGTCAAGCTATCCTGACATTCAAGCATAAAACGTTGATTATCGCGTTTGCGCGCTTTTGGTATTGATAAATACGGAATTATAGAGTATAATTATTTAACAAGATTATTTAATCGAGGTTCGAAATGGATAAATTCCGTGTTATCGAAATCAAAGAAAGCGTGTTTGCCGACAACAATGCCGAAGCCGACAAACTGCGCAACAAGCTCAAATCAAACGGCACTTTTCTGCTCAACCTGATGTCTTCTCCCGGTTCGGGGAAAACCACTCTGCTCAAACGCACCATAGCCGCGCTCAAAGACGAAATGAATATCGCAGTACTCGAAGCCGACATAGACTCCGACGTCGACGCGCGCGCCGTTGCGGAAGCGGGTGCAAAAGCCATTCAGCTGCACACGGGCGGAATGTGTCATCTCACCGCGGGAATGACGGAACAAGGCATTGACGAAGTGGGACTCGAAGGCATCGACCTTGCCATTCTCGAAAACGTCGGTAATCTCGTCTGCCCTGCCGAGTTTGACACGGGCGCAAGCCTCAACGCTATGATACTGAGCGTTCCCGAAGGCGACGACAAGCCGCTCAAATACCCACTTATGTTCTCGATTTGCGACGTTCTTCTCATCAACAAAATCGACGTTCAACAGTACTTCGATTTCGATGTGGAACTGTGCAAACAGCGCGTCAAGAAACTCAATCCCGCAATCGACATCATCACCGTTTCGGGAAAAACCGGCGAAAACATCGACGCATGGGCGGATTGGCTCCGCAATGCGGTCAAAAACTGGAAATCCGCCGAGTCTGTGGGCGAAAACGCCTTTATCAGACACGGCAAAAAATAATAAACTATGTTTTGAGGGTAACTTATGGCACTTAGAAAAAAAATCGTTCAACTGGCTAAACTCGCAGGCGGCATGCCGGGTATGCTGAACAAAATCGACGAGAACGCTCCCGAGTACTACGCTCTCGAATGTTGCGTCACCGACGAAGAAGCGGACGCGGCTCTGCTCCTCAAATGGAGAACGGAAACCCCTATATCCGAACTTCAGAAAAGAGGTCAGGAAAAACTCGGTTTCTCTCCCGAGAAAACCTATTCCCTGCTCCTCGGTCTGGCACAGAAAGGCGTCCTTCGCGTGAACAAAAACGAAAAAGGCGAAGACTGCTTCTTCATTCAGACCTTTGCACCCGGCATTCTCGAAATGCTGGTCGGCAACAAAGAACTCGTTGAAAAGTATCCCCAGATTGCAAAAGCGTTTGAGGAATACACCCGCATCAGAATGGCAACTCTTTCTCCTATGCTTCCTCAGGGCACGGGTCTTATGAGAGTCGTCCCCATCGAAAGAACCATCGACGGACTTTCTCAGGTTGCCGACATTGACAGACTGAGCTATTACATCGAAAAGTACAACATCTATTCCGTCGCTCCCTGCTCCTGCCGTCGTACCCGCCGTATGCTGGGCGAAGGCTGCGGGCACCTCGAAGCCGACATGTGCATTCAGATGGGCAAAGGCGCGGAATACTTCATCCGCATGGGAAGAGCCCGTCAGATTACCAAAGAAGAAGTTTACGCACTCCTGCGTAAAGCCGAAGAGAACGGTCTTATGCACGAAATCCCCAACATCGACGGTACGGGCAACACCGTTGCAATCTGCAACTGCTGCTCTTGCTCCTGCTTCGGTCTGCGCGTCGCGACCCTGTTCGGCGGCTATCGCGTAGTCGCGAGCAACTATCACTCCGTCGTCGACAAAGAGAAATGCGTGGCTTGCGGACAGTGCGTCGAAACCTGCCCCACCAACGCGCTCAAACTGGGTCAGAAACTCTGCACCAAGACCCCTCTCAAAGAAGAAAAATACGACCGTGTCGTCGACTCCGTATGGAACAAGTCCAAATGGAACGTCGATTACCGTACCAACTCCGAGGACGTTGTTTCGACGGGTACCGCACCTTGCAAGACCAAATGCCCCGCTCACATCGCGGTTCAAGGTTACATAAAACTTGCTGCACAGGGTAAGTACGACGAAGCACTCGAACTCATCAAGAAGGAAAATCCCCTGCCCGCCGTTTGCGGACGTATCTGCAACCACGCTTGCGAAGACGCCTGCACCCGCGGACAAATCGACCAGCCTATCGCTATCGACGAAATCAAACGTTTCATTGCAGAACGCGAACTCAAACAGGAATCCCGCTTCATTCCCAAGAAGATGCACGACTACTCCGACAAGAAAATCGCAATCGTCGGTTCCGGTCCTGCGGGTCTTGCGTGTGCGTACTATCTCGCAATCGACAACTATTCCGTCACCGTGTTTGAAAAAGAAGACAAACTCGGCGGTATGCTCACCCTCGGCATTCCTTCCTTCCGTCTGGAAAAAGACGTTGTCGACGCGGAAATCAGCGTACTCAAAGATATGGGCGTCGAATTCAAGACGGGCGTCGAAGTCGGCAAGGACGTCACTCTCGACGAACTGCGCAAACAGGGTTATAAAGGCTTCTATCTCGCAATCGGCGCACAAGGCGGTCGCGGCATAGGCGTCGAAGGCGAAGACGCGGAAGGCGTCGTCGCAGGTATCGACTTCCTGCGCAAAGTCAACTCCGGCAAGAAATCCGGTATCAAAGGCAACGTCGTAGTCGTCGGCGGCGGCAACGTCGCAGTTGACGTGGCACGTACCGCACTCCGCGAAAATGCGTCCACGGTCACGATGTACTGCCTTGAAAGCGAAAAAGAAATGCCCGCAAGCCGCGAAGAAGTCGACGAAGCACTCGAAGAAGGCGTCAAACTCATGAACGGCTGGGGTCCCAAGAGAATAGTCGTCGAAAACGGCAAAGTCACGGGCGTGGAATTCAAGAAATGCGTTTCCGTCTACGACAAGGACCACAAGTTCGCACCCAAGTACGACGAGAACAACGTTATCACCGTTCCCGCTGATTTCGTCCTGCTCACCGTCGGACAGTCCATCATCTGGGGTGACCTGCTCAAAGGCAGCAAAGTCGAACTCAACCGCAACAACACCGCAAAAGCGGACGGCTTCACTTATCAGACCGCAGAACCCGACATCTTCGTCGGCGGCGACGTCTTCACCGGTCCCAAGTTCGCAATCGACGCAATCGCGGCAGGCAAACAAGCGGCAATCTCTCTGCACCGCTTCGTACAACCCGGACAAAGCCTTGTCCTCGGCCGTGACAGACGTCATTACGTCGAACTCGACAAAGACAACATCGAAGTCAACGGCTTCGACAACACCCCTCGTCAGGTTGCGGGTTACGACAAAGCCAAAGACAAGACTTATCGCGACGCGCGTCTTGCCTTCACGGAAGAACAGCTCAAGAAAGAAACCGAACGTTGCCTCGGCTGCGGCGCGACGGTTGCAGACGAATACAAGTGCATCGGCTGCGGACTGTGCGTGACGAGATGTAAATTCGACGCAATCCACATGGCGAAGAACGAGAAGGAATACTACTCCGACAAACTCGAAAGCCTGCCTTTCAGAGCGGTCGGATATGCCGTCAAACGCGCGGGCAAGATTACCGCGAAAGGCATCAAGGACGCCTTCGTCAAGAAATAACAGGCATTGCGCGACGTAAAGCGCTTTGACTGAACACACAATCAATTACACAATGCGGCGGCAGACATGCGCTCTGCCGCCGTTGTGAGGTATTTATGCACGAAATGGGTTTAATTGCCGAGATAGTCGACAAAATCGAAAAGGTGGCAAAGGAAAACAACGTCACCGAAATTGAAACGCTCGTGCTCGACGTAGGCGAATATTCGGGTGTCGTTCCCGAATATCTCGAAACCTGCTACCCCGCAGTCATCGAAGGCACTATGCTCGAACACACCAAACTCAAAATGAACATTATCAAAGGCGTGGCGCTTTGCCATTCCTGCAACAAAACGTTCACAATAGCCGGCAATGAAGAAAGATGCCCCTACTGCGACTCGCAGGAATGCGAAGTCATCGAAGGCGGCGAATTCGTCATCAAAGAAATCGTCGCGAGATAACCGCGACACAACTCTCAGAGCAAAAACATATCAAAACACCGTACAGTACACGTACGGTGTTTTTTATATAACAATCTGTTTGCAGTGCTGGCATTACTATCAGCTTGCCGTATCCCGCAATATTTCACAGTTAGCACAAATTATTGCTTAATTAGTACACGATATGTGTATTTTATTCAAAATTAATATTAGCTAATTGCTTTTAGGTCTTTCGACGCTTACCCTTTACTGCCGCTTAATCAACAAACATATCGGCTTTACATCGTCAGCCGCATAGTGTCAATAAGCCTAAGGAATAATTGGAAAAATCGCATTGGAATGCAGTTGATGTTGATTGGTCTTTATTTGTCTTTCGGTGACAAAAAAAGACCGACGCAAAAATGCGTCGGTCTTTGTCAGCTTTGAATTGGTACACGTTTCGTATTTTATCAGAAGTAACGTGCAACGAGGTCCTTGCTGTACTGGACGGTTTCTTCCATGTCGCCGAAACTCATGATTTCGCCAGCATAGTAGGTATTGAGGTTGCCTTGCATTGCTTCGACTTTGTCGTACCAGCCTGCCGCGTAATCCTTTTCGAATACGTGGGGGAAGTAATACCACTTGCGCTCGTACACGCACTTGTCGATGTCGACACCGCAGGTCTTGAGGTCTTCCCACGCCATCTTCTTGCCGGTTTCGTAGTCGATGAGTTCCTTGCCTTTGTGGTTGCGCAGAATGTAAGTACTGATAACCTGGTTGGGTTCGTTCTTCCAACGCAGATAGAAGACCATCATGTGACCGAGACGTTCGGGTTGCATGTTGTCGAAAATGTAGCTGGACATTTCGGGATAGTAAGAACCTTTCTTGATGGTGATTGCCGTGACGTCGTAACGTTCGTAGTCAATCTTGGAGAAGAGTTCCTTTTCTTTTGCGGTTGCGTCGAAGTAATCGGGCAGATACTGCAAAGGAGAAGTGACGATGATTGCGTCGTATTCTTCCATCTTGCCGTCGATATAGACCTGAACTTTGCCGTTTTCACGCGTGACTTTTTCAATCTTGACGTTGAGTCTTGCGGGGTGTTTCAGTCTGTTGTTGACGCATTCGTAAATGCTCTGCGTGCCGTCAATCCAAGTCCACAGGTTCTTGTTGACGAAGTACATTGCGGTTTCGAAGTCGAGATATTTCAACACATATGCCGCGGGAATTTCATCGAAATAGCCGTAACCGAATGCGGTGAAAGGTGCAATCCATATATCCTGGCACAGAGGAACGCCGTTCATCTTGCAGAACTTGTCGAAAGGCATCGCAAGGTCTTTAAGGTTGGGGTTGATGCCAGTCACGTGTTCGCCCGTTACGGGGTCGAAACCGTCGTATCTGCCTTCTGCAACTCCGCGGTGTCCCGTGTATTCGTAGCCTTTATATTTGGTTTTCAGCAAGGTGCCGAGTTTCTTGACCTGATTCTTCGTTCTGAGCAGACGAGGAATGAGGAAAGGATTTCTCTTGGGGTCGAACGGATCGTAGGGTTTGCCGTTCAGACGACGGTAGGAACGTTCGAGTTTGGGTCCGCCTTCGTGCGACGCGCCGCCGAAAAGTTCGAGTTCGTGCACGGCGTGATAGGTCGGGCAACCCATGATTGCGCCCATTTCGAATCTCTTGCCGTCGTGATGGGGAGAATGGCATTTGCCGCCTACCCAATTTTCTCTTTCGAGAATGGTGTAATTGTCATAACCTTTCTTTTCGAGATGAACCGCGGCGGACAGTCCTGCGGGGCCGCCACCGATAATGCAGATTTTCGCGTTTTTGTCCATAATATTCCGCTCCTTTTATTTAATCGTGTATCGAACACTTGTATGTATTATAACACCGTTGATTTGCAATGTAAATAGGCAAATCGGTTAATTAATTGTATTTTTCGACATATCAAAATCATTCGCACAGTTGCAATTTGGGTATTTATTTCGCGCGCACAAAGTGCTATAATTCTTTTTGACGGAGGTATTTATGAGATTTTCTTCCTTTGAAAATATGTTGAGTTACAACGCCGAAAAGCGTGCCGACAACACGGCTTTCCGCTTTGACGAGGCAGGCGAGATACGGTCGGTAACGTTTTCCCAGTTCTATAAGGACGTACACGCGCGCAAGAACGAAATCAAATCGCTTCCGCAGGGCGCCGTCGGCATTTACCGCTACGGCACTTACGGCTGGATGAAAGATATGTTCGCCTCTGTACTTGCAGGAAGGCAAACCGTACTCATCGACCCGTCCGTGGACGGAGAACTCTTGCAGAAAGTCGTCATCTATTCGGACGTATCCGTTCTTCTTACCGACGAAGCGACCGAGGACGAAGCAAGTTCCGTCAAACTGTCCACCGCGGCAATTCCCGCAGCAGACGGCGAAGGAGATATACTTTTCTTCACTTCCGGAACGACAGGCGCGTCAAAAGCCGTAGTGCTTACTTCTGCGTCACTTTGTTCCAGCGCGTGGAACGGCAACGACAAACTTCCTTGTCTTCCCACGGACAATCTTCTTGCCGTTCTGCCGTTCTGCCACGTGTTCGGTTTTGTTTGTTCCATGATGTGGCCCATGTCGCAGGGAGCGTGCATCTCGCTCGGTCGCGGGTTCAGACACCTGCACGACGACTGCGCATATTTCAAACCTACGGTCATATCGGTCGTTCCGTCGCTGCTGTATTTCCTGCTTGCCAAACAAGCACTCAACCCCGAACTCCGCGTAATACTTGTCGGAGCGGGTCCCGCGGAAGAAAACGCTCTCAAAGCGGCAAAAGCCATGGGTTGCGAAGTTCATTTCGGATACGGACTTACCGAAACATCAAGCGGCGTTGCGATAAGCACGGGCGACGACCCGTTCGCAATGGAAGTTTGCCACGACAGCAAAATCACGCTTGCCGACGACGGCGAAATTCTCGTATCCTGTCCCGAATGCATGATGAAAGGATACTACAAACTTCCCGACGCCACTGCCGCCGTGCTTTCCGACGGAGTTCTCAAAACGGGCGATTTGGGGCGTTTCGACGAAAACGGAAATCTGCATATCACGGGCAGAAAAAAGGATATACTCGTTCTTCCCAACGGCAACAAGATTTATCTTCCCGAATGGGAGTCCGAACTCACCCGTTTCCTCGGCGCGCAGGAACTTGCAATCGCGATGAAAGACGGCATTGTGACTGCGATTTACGTTGACAAGGACGGCGTCGCCGACAAAGCCGAACTCGACAAAAAACTCGTTGAGTTCAACCGTACCAAACCTTTTGACAAACAAATTACCGCTCTGTGCATAACCGACAAACCTTTGCCGCGCACCGCAACGGGAAAAATAAAAAGATGGATGCTGTGAGGTTGTTATGAAAGCTGACAAACAAGAAATTTTCGACAAAGTAGTTGCACTTGCAAAACGTTATATGCCCAAAATCGTCGAACAACTGGGCGAAATCACTCCCGAATCCAACATCAACATCGACGGGTTCGAATCGCTTAACTTCATAATGCTGATTTGCGAAATCGAAAACGACTATTCCATCAAAATCCCCGATAAAGTGTGGAAGAAACTCCGCACGGTCGGCGATGTGGTCGATGCCGTGGCCACGGCTGTCGAAAAGAAGAAATAAGACTTCAGATGGCAAAGAAAATTTACAGCAAAATACGCAAAATTCTCGCGGACGACGTGAATATGCTCCGCGAAATGCGTCATTCCGTTTTTCTCAGGTGGTTGCAGGAAGCGTCGATTGCCCACACCGAAGAACTCGGTGCGGGACGCGACAAAACACTTGACCGCGGTGCGCTCTGGATTATCGCCCGTGTAAAAGTGAAAATCACACGTATGCCCGAATACGACGAAACCGTCACGATGACAACGTGGCCGGGCGAAACCAGGCACGTCCTTTTCCCGCGTTACTACGAAATAACCGACGCGGACGGCAACGCAATAGTGAAAGCCTCTGCGGTATGGCTGCTTATGGACGCGGCAACCCGAAAAATGACTTTCCCCGAAAAATTCGACGTTCGCGTTCCGGGAACTGTCACGGGACGTGAAATTCCCCTGCCCACGGGCACCGCTCCGTGTTCGGAAACAACAGTACACGGTACGCACAAAGTCGCCTTTCAGGACGTCGATATCAACGGGCATATGAACAACTCGAAGTATATCGACATCGTCGAAGACTGTCTGGGGTTCGGATTTATGACTTCGTCAAGGCTTACGGGGTTTGAAATAAACTACCTGAACGAAATCCGCGCAGGCAAACGCGTCGCCCTTGACGGCAACGTTTCGGACGGCAGAATTTCTTTCTCGGGACACGTCGGAAAAACGCCTTGCTTCAACTTTTCCGCAACGTATATCCCGAGAGAATAATCGCATTAAACGGTGTTTAACCACCGTTTTTGCATATTATAACGTCGTATTTGCAAAAAAATGACCGCGTTTGTTTAAGAATTATTCAGGCAATTACGGGGCGTTTTTGCGTTCGATGAACGCTTCGGACAATTCACAAACGCTTGATGCAAACGGCCGCCGAATGAGCGGAATGTTGATTTCGAAATCCGATTGACGATAAGGAGAAAATTATGTGCGATACAGTGTTTCTGCGCCGTGACGGCGTAAACTTTTTCGGAAAGAACAGCGACCGCTCCCCCAACGAAGCGCACATTATGATAAGATGTCCCGCGCGCGATTACGAAGACGGTGCGACGCTTCGCACTACCTATCTGACCATACCGCAGGCAAAGCACACCAACGCTTGCGTGCTTCTCAAACCGCATTGGATATGGGGCGCGGAAATGGGTTGGAACGAACACGGATTGCACATCGGCAACGAAGCCCTTTTCACCAACGTAAAACGCGAAAAATCCGACGGACTTATCGGTATGGATTTGTTGCGTCTTGCGCTCGAACGAACGGACAACGCTCTTTCCGCCGCGGAACTCATCATTTCGCTTATCACCGAATACGGACAGGACGGAAACTGCGCTTTCGACAAAAAGTTCTTCTATCACAACGGATTTCTTATTGCCGACAAAGACCGCGCCTTCGTTCTCGAAACGGCGGGCAGAAACTGGGTGCTGGAAGAAGCGGGTGACGTGCGCACGATTTCCAACTGCATAAGCATAACCGACGGCTACGTACGCTCCGGCGGCAACGTGCAAGGCAATTTCAAAAAGCAGTTCGAAAACAAACTTTTCACCGCAGTTGCGGGCGCGGAAAACCGCAGACGTTCCACTCAGTGTGCAATCTCGCGCGACGGCGAACCCGTGTCGCTTATACTGTCCGCCCTTCGCGGGCATAAAGATGAAACGGTCACCGTCAATCGCAGTTCGACGGCAAGCCCCTGCATGCACGCGGGCAATATGTTCGGCGACCAGACAACAGGCAGTTATGCCGCCGAAATCGGAAAAGTCAGTTTCGTGACGGGGTCGTCATTCCCCTGCCTTTCCGTCTTCAAACCGCTTTCTCCCAAGGCTCTCGTTCTTCCCGAAAACGAAAAAGACGCTCTTGCGTACTGGGTGCGCCGCGAACTCGTAAACCGACACATTATGAGCGGAGTTTCTTTTGCGGTGGATTATCTCTACGCAGGACGTGAACTGGAAAAGAAGTACGCCTCTGCGGCGCTTGCGGCAAACACGGAAGACGAAATCGAAAAATTGTCCGCCGAATGTTTTGCGGAAGAAGAAAAACTTGTCACCGATTTCCTTTCACGCGTCAAAGACAAACCTATCCGCATATACGGAAGCCCGTATTTCCGTTCATATTGGAAAAAGAAAAACAAAGCCTTTTCCGAGTGTTACGACGTAAAGCAATATGTATAACCGAATACTAATCGCACCCGACAAATTCAAAGGTTCGCTTACGGCGAGCCGATTTTGCGATATTGCGCGGGAAACGCTGAAAGAGATTTTCCCCTGCGCCGAAACAGTTTGCAAACCGCTTGCCGACGGCGGCGAAGGAAGTCTTGACTGTTTTGTCACCGCAACGGACGCAACAACGGTAAACGGCAGTTATACAGGTCCTGACGGGACGCCCGTTGACGCGACGTTCGCGCTTGCAGGCGACACTGCGTTCATTGAAATGTCGCAGACTGCGGGACTTGCGCTCACAAAAATCCGCAATCCGCTTTACACGACGACGTACGGCGTCGGTGAACAGATAGCGCACGCCGTATCGGAAGGTGCGAAAAAGATATTCCTTGCAATAGGCGGAAGCGCGACCAACGACGCAGGCTGCGGAATGGCGGCTGCCTTGGGCTGGAAATTCTTAGACGAAGAAGGGCGCGAATTCGTACCGACAGGCGGAACGCTCTGCAAAATAAAGAACATTAAACCGCCCGAAAAACCGTTGGGCGCCGAAGTCACCACTCTTTGCGACGTGACTAATCCGCTTTTCGGGAAAAACGGCGCGGCGCACGTATATGCGGCGCAAAAAGGCGCAACCGAAAGCGAAATCGAAGAACTCGACCGCAACACGGTTCATTTCAACGAAATCTGCAAAACGCAAGGCAAAGACCTGTCGCAAATCGCAGGCGGAGGAGCTGCAGGCGGGCTTGGCGCGGGCAGCGTTTTTTTCCTCGGTGCAAAACTCAAAGGCGGCGCGGAAAGTTTCTTTGCTCTCACCGATATTAAAAAAGAAATATCCGTTTGCGACCTTATAATCACGGGCGAAGGTAAAATCGACCGTCAGACCTTGCACGGCAAGACAGTGGGCGCTTTGTATGCCGCGTCGCAAGGAAAAGGCTTTGTTGCGTTCTGCGGCAAAAAAGAGGGCGAAGTCCCCTTCGAATGCGTGGAAATCAACCGCGAAGGATTGACCCTTGAAGACAACCTGAAAAACACGCCCGAAAACCTGCGCACCGCTTTGCAAAAACGTTTTATGCCGAATTGATTTATCCGACCGTTTGACGAATTGATTTGCAAATCTATTTGCCTAATGCCGTTATCGTCTTTTCGCATCAGCCGATGAAACAATCAGGTCGATGAAACTAACCGACGTGAATTAACCTACATGTTTGCCCTGCAAAATATCGCTTATTCTACTATTTCCGTCCTGCTTTTATCCGAAACCGTGCTTTTCCGAAAGTCAACCGACGGCCGCCGCACTCCGTCGTCTCCGAAGTTGGGTATTGAACAGCACCTATTTTTATGATACACTTGTATTAAGATTCGGAAATCTTTAACCGAATCCTCCGAGCCGTTTTGCCTAAGGCGGAAGCTATGGCAACTCGGACGGGGTTGCGGTGGAAACGCCGTTGCCTCCCATTGCGGAAAGGAGAGAAAATTATGAGAAAATGTAGCAAACTTTTAACAGTTTTGCTGGTGTTGGTCATGCTTTGCAGCCTCACCGTTGCGCTCGTTGCTTGCAACGATACCCCGTCTTCTGATTCTTCTGCCAAAAAAATCGTAAGAATTTCCACAACTACCTCTGTCAACGACAGCGGTCTTATGGCGTATCTGCAACCTTACTTCAAAGCCGATACGGGATATGACTGGGAAATCGCCTCGGCTGGCACGGGAGCGGCAATAAAATCCGCACAATACGGCAACGCCGACGTGATTCTGGTTCACTCCAAATCCTCCGAAGAAGACTTTGTTGACGCGGGATTTGCGCGAACCGTTGACGGATATGCGGACGAACGCATTTCGTTTATGTACAACTATTTCGTGCTCGTGGGTCCCAAGTCCGATCCTGCGGGCGTCAAGGCGCTTGCAACTCCCGGCGGTGACGTCAAAGTCGGTTTCAAAGCCATTTCCGACACGCAAAGCACGTTTATCTCCCGCGGCGACCAGTCTGGCACTCACAACGCGGAAGTCAAACTCTGGGACAGCTCTCTCGGCATAACCAACGACGAAACCTGCGCGAAGTACGACTGGTACGTTTCGGCTGGACAAGGCATGGGTGCGTGCCTCACTATGGCGAACGAACAGAACGCTTACGTCCTCACGGATAAAGCGACTTTCCTTTCCTACAAAAAGAACGCAGACGGCGACAAACTTCCCAACCTTGAAATCCTGTGGGAAGAATCTCCCGCGATGCAGAACACATACACCATGATAGCCGTCAAACCCGACGCACCGTTTGTCGACTCCGTAACGGGCGAAGCGCTGCCCGCGGGTTCCGTCAGAATCGACACACAGGCGGCAAACGTGTTTATCAACTGGATGAACAGCGTACACGCGAGCTACCTCATCGAACAGTACGGCAACAAGGAATACGGCGAACAGCTGTTCTTCCTGCAAGACCTTGCGCTTGCGTAAACACCGTAAATGGCAGACGCATTTGCAAAAGCATTCGAGTTGATGTCGTCGCAAGACCCCGTGCTCAACGGGATTATTAAAACGACGCTCGAAATGGCATTCACAAGCTCGGTTATCGCCCTCGTACTGGGGGTGATAATCGGGCTTTTGGTTGCTTCCAACGACTTTACGGGCAAAAAAATCGTAGTGATGATACTGCGTACCCTTATGGGTTTGCCGCCCGTAGTCGTAGGCATTGTTGTTTACATACTCTTTTCGGGCACGGGACCGTTCGGGAAACTGGGACTTATCTATTCCGTCGAACTTATGATTATCGCGCAGATAATCCTCATAACGCCGATTGTCGCGGGAATGACGGAAACGTCTATGACGCCGATTGTCGACAGAATGCGCCCGACCGTAAAAGGTCTGCGGCTCAATCCCCTCAAATCGTTCGGACTCACCGTAACCGAAGGCAAATATCAGCTCATCGCCGTATATCTGTTCGCGTTCGCCCGTGCCATTTCCGAAGTCGGAGCGATACAGATTGTAGGCGGCAACATACTTTACAAAACGCGAACCATGACCACCGCGATAGCGCTCAACTACAACACGGGCGACTTCTCCATGGCGGTTGCGCTCGGGATTATACTTCTGCTCATCGCACTTGGAGTAAATCTGATTGCCGCGCTCATGCAAATGCGGCTTAAAAAACGATATGATTGAAATCTCGGCAAGCAAAACATACGGCGACCGCAAGGTGCTTAACGTTGAAAAGCTGGTGCTCGAACCCGCCGCGGTTTACGCTGTAATCGGGAGCAACGGAAGCGGCAAATCCACTCTCCTGCAATCGCTTGCGGGCACAATCAAATTCGACGGAAAAATCAACTTCGGCGATATTCGCAAGGACGAAACGGGATATATGCCCCAAAAGAGTTTTGCATTCGATATGTCGGTTATGCGCAACCTGACGGTCACGCATATGGCGAAAGAACGCAGACTATACCGCAAAAAAGCCCTGCGCCTGCTCGAAGAACTCGACCTTGCGCACCTTAAACGCAAAAACGCCGCAAGACTTTCGGGCGGAGAAACCCAACGGCTTGCGCTTGCAAGACTTATGATGAGCGAATACCGCGTGCTGTTGCTTGACGAACCCACGGCGTCAATGGACATCAACTCTACCGCACTTTGCGAAAAGGTGCTGAAAGACTACTGCGAAAAATGGGCGCCCACGGTTGTTATTGCAACGCACTCGATGCAACAGGCACGCCGAATTGCCGACTACGTTATATTCATGGACGGCGGCGTACCCGAAGAAATCGGCACTCCCGAACAAATCTTTTCTGCGCCGCGTTCGGAAAAAACAAAAGAATTTTTGCGCTTCAACACCTGAACGCCGACGTCGCGCACATTATTTAAAAGGACTTATTTTTCCATGTCATGTCGGCAATCAAAACTCCGTTGCCAATCAGAACTCTTCCACGGAAAACCGCAAAAAAACAAACCGCCTGACAATGCTTTATTTTCGCACAATCGGCAGTTTAATTGTATTTATTGATAATTTAATCGTGCTTTTCAGTCGTATGACACTTCTATTTCGTCGCCTGCCTTGATTATTCCCTCTTCGACGACTACCGCAAAAATGCCCTCTTTCGGCATTGCGCAAACGCCGTATTTTTTCGCGATTTCGCACCCTTGGTCAGCGTGGCATTTCTTGCCTATCTGGCTCACTTCGAGAAGTGCCGTTCCTATCCTCATACGCGTACCGACGGGCAGCGTGTAAAGGCAAATTCCTTCCGTCGTTATGTTCTCGGCGAACTTGCCTTCGCAAAGTCCTTTGACGTCGCGTTTGCCAGCTTTGAAGTTTTCTATGCTCTCTTTGGACAACAGGCTGATTTGACGTATTCCGGGTCCGCCGTGAGCGTCGCCCTTAATTCCGAAATCCTTGACGCATTCCACAGATTCGACGGGG
>OHQG01000719.1_pt1 | contig 16045 bp, 10 predicted proteins | sample 1577871 | NCBI WGS metagenome assembly OHQG01 (sample SAMEA3879604, study PRJEB24766) | human gut metagenome | biome: human-associated habitat; feature: feces | place: USA | collected 1985/1987
GGTCTTTGTAATCCAGCATTTTAAAGAATATCTGGCTGGATATATTATAAGGATAATTCCCGATCACACAGAACTGGCCGGGGAAAAGTTTGGAAAGGTCCAATCGCAGGAAATCTTCTGCCAGGATACGCCCTTCGAGCGCCGGAAAGTTTTGTTCCAGGTAATCTACCGATTCCATATCCAGTTCCACCACGGTCAGGTCATGGCCCGCTTCCAGCAGGTATTGGGTAAGCACTCCCATGCCGGGACCGATCTCCAGAACCGGTAAATCTTTGTAGTCCGACAACGTATCGGCAATACGCTGAGCGATTTGTAAATCCTTCAGGAAATGCTGTCCTAATGCTTTCTTTGGCTTAACTAATCTCATCCAGTTCTTTGGTGTAAAATGTTCGTATTAAAATATAATGCTTATCTTTGCGGGTGCACAAAAATACAACAAATAATTTAAAGTATCCTACGTAGAATGAATTTTAAGAGTATCCTACAAACGTTTGTCAAGATATTTTTACCCTTAGCTTTTGGCTGTTTGCTGCTTTGGTTTTTATATAGTCATATGGATGTCACCGAGATATGGCGTGTCATCCGTGAGGGGGTAAGATATGATATCATATTGGTTTCTTTACTGTTCGGCCTGTTTGCCAATGTGGTTCGCGGATTGCGTTGGGGGTTGTTGATTTCCTCATTGGGCGAGCGCTTTAAAATGAGTAATATCATTTATGCCGTGCTGGGAAACTATGCCGTGAATATGGTGCTGCCGCGTGTCGGCGAAGTCTGGCGTTGCGGTATTATCACCAAGTATGATAAGATCCCGTTTACCAAGTTGCTGGGAACCTTGCTGATCGACCGTGTGAGCGATACGATCGTAGTGGGATCGATTACTTTGTTGATTTTTATTTTCAATTTCGACTTCTTTGTCAGCTTCTTTGCGAAGAACCCCGCGCTGCTGGAAGGTTTCCAGAAAATGTTCGATTCGATATGGATTTACGTCGGTGCAGTAATTTTAGTGGTCGGAATTTGGTTTGTTTTCAAATATATGAGTAACTTTACGCTGGTGCAGAAAGCAAAGGCGTTGTTGCTGAATGTATGGGACGGAATGAAGAGCATCTGGCTGCTGAAGCAGAAAGGACGTTTCGTGGCACAGACATTGATGATATGGGGTGGCTATTTCTGTTATTTCTATATAACGTTCTATGCATTCGACTTTACCCGTGATCTGGGAATAACGGTCGGACTGATTGCTTTTACCATGAGTAGCATCGGGGTTGCCGTCCCTGTACAGGCGGGAATAGGTGCCTGGCATTTCATGGTGATCGCTACGCTGGTCTGCTTTGGTGTCAACGAAAATGATGCTGCCGCTTTTGCCCTGGTGGTTCATACGGTGCAGACGGTATGGACGGTGTTGTGCGGTCTGTTCGGCATTGTGGCTCTGCCGCTTACGAACAAAGAGACACCCGCCGTTGTTTCAGAATAGATACTATATGTATAAAATAAGAGTTTTTAAAATTAAACATTAAGTCTATGTCAGCAGAAATCAAGAATCTTTCCCCGCAGCATGTCTGGGGTTATTTCTATGACCTCACACAAATCCCCCGTCCGACAGGACACATGGAAGCAGTCACTCGTTTTGTAGAAGCTTTTGGAAAAGGATTGGGATTGGAAACTTTGCGGGATGGAGCAGGAAACGTTCTGATCCGTAAACCGGCCACTCCCGGAATGGAAGGCCGCAAAACTGTAATCCTGCAATCTCACCTGGATATGGTTCCCCAGAAAAATTCTTCTGTGAAACATGATTTTCTGACTGACCCGATTGATGCTTATATAGATGGCGACTGGGTAACAGCCCGTGAGACGACATTGGGTGCCGACAATGGTATCGGTGCTTCGTTGGCTATGGCGGTGCTTTCTGATACGACTATCAAGCACGGACCGATAGAAGCTCTTTTCACGATCGATGAAGAAGAAGGAATGGATGGTGCTTTCGGTTTGAAGCCTGGTTTCCTGAAAGGAGAAACATTGATTAACTGCGATTCGGAAGAAGAAGGCGAATTGTTTGTCGGTTGTGCCGGCGGTGCAGACCTGAATATTTCGATCCAGTTTAAAGAAGATACTTATATTCCTGAAGGTGATGTGGCTGTAAAGTTGAGCCTGACAGGATTGAAAGGCGGTCACTCGGGTGTGGATATCCATCTGGGACGTGCCAATGCCAATAAATTAATATTCCGTTTCCTGAAAGAGGCCGTTTGCGACTATGGGGCTCGTTTGTCATCTATCGAAGGCGGTTCGTTGCGTAATGCGATTCCGCGTGAGGCATTTGCCGTTGTTACCATTCCCGGTGATAATGTGGAGGCTTTATGGGAGCTGGTGAGCGAATATAAAGGCATTGAGAATAATATCAGCTTTGTTGCCGATATGACTGATCTGCCCGGCACATTGATTCCGGAAGAGATTCAGGATGATATTATCAATGCGATCGAAGGTTGCCAGAATGGTGTGATCAGCATGTTGAGTGATTTCCCCGGAACGGTGGAATCTTCTTCCAACCTGGCCATCGTCAAATCATCCAATGAATTGATTGAAATAAAGATATTGGTCCGCAGTTCATCGGAGAGCCGTAAGGCCTCTGTTTGTTCAAGCCTGGAAAGTATATTTGCTTTGGCAGGAGCTAAGGTGGAATACGGCGGTTCTTATGGCGGATGGCAGCCGAACATCAATTCTCCGATTCTGAACGTAATGCAGCAGACATACGAGGAATTGTTCGGAAAGAAACCTTCGGTAAAGGTCATGCATGCCGGACTGGAATGCGGCATCATCCAGGAATCTTATCCTACAATGGATATGATTTCTATCGGTCCGGATCTGGAGCACCCGCACTCACCGGATGAAAGGGTGAACATCGCGACAGTGCAAAAAGTGTGGGACTTCATTATCGCTACGCTGGAAAGAATTTAAGTACGAAAATCTACCCTTTATACGAAAGGCTGCATTCCCGTTTTGGAGTATGCAGCCTTTTTGCCTATATTTTGGAACAAAAAGTGAAGTGTTTTGCCTATGTTTTGAAACAAAAAGCGAGTGCCTTTGCCTATGTTTTGAAACAAATCAGTATATTTGTGTCTGAAAATCAATCCATTTGATCAATGTTCCTTTTTATTATGTAGGCTCATTGGATGCGGTAATGTCCAAACATATAAAATCGGCTATAAACTAAAAAGGAAAGAAAAAAATTGTACTTTTGTGAGCTACATTAATAAAGTACAAAATAATGGCTAATGATGACTTGAAACAAGCCTGGAAAATTCCGGAGCCGACACTCCGGAGATTGCCCTGGTATCTTGCTTTTCTGAAACTGATGAAAGGTAAGGGAGAGACGTTTGTATCATCTACCCAGATTGCTAAAGAAATTAATGTAGATCCCAGCCAGGTGGCGAAAGATCTTTCGTTTGTAAATATTTCGGGGAAAACCAGGGTAGGCTATGATATTTGTGCCCTTGTGGATGTGTTGGAGGATTTTTTAGGTTTTACCGCGCAGCACAAGGCCTTTTTATTTGGTGTTGGTAGCCTGGGAGCTGCTTTATTGCAGGACACCGGGTTGAATCAGTACGGTCTGGAGATCGTTGCCGGATTTGATGTCCGCAAGGAACTGGCCGGAGCGGTTGTCAATGGCATTCCTGTATTTCATTTGGATGATTTTCCTGCCAAGCAGAAAGAATTCGGGGCGACGATCGGTGTTATTACCGTGCCTGTCGATAAAGCGCAGGAGGTGACCGAACAGATCATTGCCGGAGGAATCAAAGCCTTATGGAATTTTACCCCGTTCCGTATCCGTGTCCCGGAACATATTGTGGTACAGAACACTTCCATGTATGCCCATCTGGCTGTCATGTTTAATCGCTTGAATTCAATTAATCACTGAAATGAAGATTATAGCAGTAGGAATGAATTATGCAGAACACAATAAAGAGCTGCATCATTCGTTAGAATTATCGGAGCCTACTATCTTTATGAAATCCGATTCCTCCCTGTTGAAGGATGGAAAACCGTTTTTCATTCCCGATTTTTCATCGGAGATACATTATGAAACGGAGATTGTCGTGAAGATAGACCGGCTGGGTAAGAACATCGCCGAACGTTTTGCGCATCGTTACTATAATGAAGTAACAGTCGGTATCGATTTTACCGCCCGTGATCTGCAAAGAGAGTTGCGTGCGAAAGGATTACCCTGGGAGATCAGTAAAGCATTTGATAATTCGGCTGTTATCGGGGCGTTTGTGCCATTGGACAGAGTAGGGGATATCAACCGTATCCCGTTCCATCTGGATATAAACGGTCAGAAAGTGCAGGAGGGAAATACCTCGGATATGCTTTTTCCGGTAGACAAGATTATCGCCTATGTGAGCCGTTTCTTTACCCTGAAGATAGGAGATTTGATTTTTACAGGTACACCGGTGGGTGTAGGGCCGGTTAAGATCGATGATCATTTGCAGGGTTATATCGGCGAGCGGAAGCTTTTGGATTTCCACGTGAGATAACGGGAAATGAATGACTATGCTACGAATACTATATACATTAATAATAAGTATCTGCTTTTTTACTTCTGCCTGGGCGGATGGTAGCAAATATGCAGCCAGTTCCGCATTGTCGTCCGGCAAATGGGTGAAGGTACAGGTTGAAGACAGAGGATTTTATAAACTGACATATGCCGACCTGCGTGGAATGGGGTTCTCTGATCCTGCCAAGGTTTCCGTACATGGGTATGGTGGTTGTATGTTGGATGAAGATTTCTCGACTCCTTATATCGATGATGTTCCTGCTGTGCCGGTCTGGCGTGGCGACGATTATCTGCTATTCTATGGTTGCGGGGTTATCAAATGGGATTATGATAAAAGTACAGGAAGTTTTATTCATACCAATAATCCCTATTCCAATTACGGTTATTACTTCCTGACGGATGCGACGGGTACAAAAGAAATGGAATCTGTGGCGTCTGCTGCCGGTGCTTCTTTGAAAGTGACAACTTATGATGATTATCTTCTGCATGAAAAAGACCTTGTTTCCGTTAATAATTCAGGACGTGAGCTTTTTGGAGAAGCGATGGATATGACCCTTTCAAGGGATTTTTCATTTAACGGTATAACCGGTATAACCAATGATGACGGTAAGGTAACGTTGCGTTTTATCGCCAAGCCGACAAGTGGTAACGGAAGTGTGACCATGAGCGTGGATGGAAACAAAGTGTTGGAAAGGAGTATCTCTTATAGCAGTACGGGTGGTAGTGAAACGTATACTATGGCACGTTCGGTATATGAGGTCGTCGATTGGAAAGGCGACAAAAGTACAAATGTAAAAGTAAATGTAAGATACGGACAGTTAGGGCATAAGAACGTACATCTGGATTTTATCCGTTTGCAGATGAAACGTGAACTGCAACCCTATGGCGCCTGTACTTTTTTCCGTAGCCTGGCTTCGGTAAATAACGCTTCCCGTTTCGTTATTCAGAATGCGAATGCGAATACGTTGGTCTTTGATGTGACCGATAAGTTGAACCCGAAACGGATGGAAACGGAATTGAGCGGAAGCGAATTGTCTTTCTCTATTCCGGCAGGAACGTTGAGGAAATTTGCCCTGGTGCAGCGAAACCAGACATTGCCGTCCCCCGAAGTGATAGGCGATGTGGCGAATCAGGATTTGCATGCTTTGCCGCAGACAGATATGGTTATTATCGCCCAGTCAGGTTTGGCTTCGCAGGCAGAACGTCTGGCCGAAGCACATCGTACCCGCGACGGGTTGACTGTCCAGGTCGTTTCTCCGGATGCTATTTATAATGAATTTTCCAGTGGAACCCCGGATGCGACAGCCTACCGTCGTTTTATGAAGATGTTTTATGACCGGCAGACTTCGGAGGCCGATGCTCCCAAATATCTGCTTCTTTTCGGTGACGGGGCATTTGACAATCGCTTCATTACTTCAAGTTGGCAGAATGTGGCAAAGAACAATATGCTGCTGACTTATCAGACTGAGGAATCTTTGGATGATAAATCATATGTGGTAGATGACTATTTCGGTTTTCTGGATGACAGCAATAACGGAAAGGGGTTAGTGTCAGCCAGAGTGGATATCGGTATCGGACGTTTCCCTGTCCGGACATTGACTGAGGCGACCGATATGGTGGATAAGGTTATCAACTATATGGATAATAAAGAGACCGGATCGTGGAAGAATAACGTCTGCTTTGTCGCAGATGACGGAAGTAATGCGGACGGTTACATGATACAGCATGCTCAACAGGCTGATGATCTGGGCGAATATATAAATACCAGTCATCCGGAGTTCATGGTAAATAAGATTTATTTTGATTCTTATAAAAAGGACTTTTCCGGAGGTTTAAGTACCTATCCCGATGTAAAGACGAATCTTCAGAAACAGCTTAAGAACGGATTGTTGCTGATCAATTATACAGGTCATGGTAATACTGTATCCTGGAGTGATGAAAAGGTATTGACAGAAAGTGATATAACGAAGTCTACTTATACCCGTCTGCCTGTGTGGATTACGGCGACTTGTGACTTCTGCCGTTTTGATGCTCCGGTTACTTCCGCCGGCGAGCAGGTGTTCCTGAATAAGGTAAGTGGTGGTATCGGTTTGTTTACTACGACTCGTGTGGCTTATTCCAGTCCTAACTTTTCTATTAATGACAACTTGATCCGTAACTTGTTCGAGAAAAAGAACGGACGCCGGCTAACGTTGGGTGAGGTGATGAAAGCGACCAAACAGGCATTGGGTTCCAGCCGCTATAAGTTGGGATTCGCTTTGATCGGCGATCCCGCATTAAAGCTGGCTTATCCGGAGTACCGGATGCGGGTGACTGCTATAAACGGGAATCCGGTAACGGACGAACCGATCGATTTTAAAGCATTGCAGAAGATAACGGTGGAAGGTGAAGTATTGGATCCGGGAGGAAATATTGCAACCGGCTTTAATGGTCTGCTGAACCCGACCGTCATGGACAGCCGCCTATCTTATGAGACATTGGATAATAATAAGACCGGAACGAAATTCAAATATACAGATTATTCGAATATACTTTTTATCGGCAATGATTCAGTCCGTGCCGGAAAGTTCAGTTTCACGTTTACTGTGCCGAAGGATATTTCTTATTCGAATGAGTTCGGTAAGATGAATCTCTACGCATCGGATGAGACAAATAATCTGGAGGCACAGGGTGCTTATCTGAATTATCGGGTCGGGGGAACCGATGATAACGCGGAAGACGATTATGAGGGTCCTGAAATCCGTGCTTTATACCTGAACGATTCGACATTCGTCAGTGGCGACCAGGTCAATACAACCCCGTTCTTTGTGGCGCGTCTTTGGGATAAGAGTGGCGTGAATATAACGGGTAGCAGCATCGGTCATGATATGATGCTGATTATCGACGGCGATCCTTCGTTCAGCTTTAATCTGAACAGTTATTATGAACTGATTCCGGGAAGTGACGGAGAAGGGATCGCGAAATACCTGATCCCTGCCTTAACGCCGGGAATCCATACCGCAGAGTTTAAAGTCTGGGATATACAGAACAATTCGACGACATATGAATTTGAATTTGAGGTAGTCGAGGGATTGAAGCCTTATCTGTTGGAGTTGACGGCATCGCCCAGTCCGGCACGTGAACAGGTGGAGTTCCATTTGTTCCATAATCGTCCGGAAAGCCAGTTGACAGTCGGTATCATGGTGTACGATATGATGGGGCGTCTGCAATGGAAGCATCAGGAGACCGGCGCTTCCGAACTGTTCAAGTCCTATACGGTAACCTGGGATCTGACGAATAACCGGGGAGGACGCCTTCGTCCCGGGGTGTATATTTATCGTGCGGCGATCAGCTCGAGTGGCTCCAAAGAGGCAACAGACGCAAAGAAATTAATAATCCTCGCACAATAAAGTAATATAAAATCAGTTTATATGTTGGTAGGGTAAATTTTATTTACCGCGTTTTTAACAGATATAGTATGATAAAAGAATTAAGAATCAGTACATTTATAGTAGTATTCAGCCTTTTGGCTGTATTATCCGTGTGGGCTCAGAAGAAAAATACATTTGCTCCGGTTAATACTGCAGTGCCTTCGCTATCAATTGCACCTGATGCACGTGGTGGTGGTATGGGTGATAACGGGGCGTCGACTACTCCCGATATAAACTCTCAATATTGGAACCCTGCTAAATATGCGTTTATGTATAGTAAGGCAGGCGTTTCTTTATCATATACTCCCTGGTTGCGTAAGTTGGTCAATGATGTGGCTTTGGCGAATCTGTCCGGTTACTATAAAATCGGAGATAGCGATTTGCAGGCTGTCGGTGCTTCCTTGCGTTATTTCTCGTTGGGAGATGTACCCTATAATCCTATTACCGGAGAGTCGACAGGTAATTATTCCGTTAGTCCGTATGAAATGGCTTTCGATGTAAGTTATAGCCGTAAATTGTCTGAATCTTTTTCGATGGCTGTGGCCATGCGTTATATCCGTTCGGATATGGGAACCGACCCGGCTGATGAAAGCCGCGTGCCCGGTAATGCCTTTGCTGCGGATATTGCGGGTTATCTGGAGAAATATGTGATTCTGGGTAACAGTGAATGTTTGTGGAGTTTCGGTTTCAATGTGTCTAATATTGGTACTAAAATCTCTTATGACGGGGGAGAGCATAATGAATTTATTCCGACAACACTTCGTCTGGGTACCGGTTTGCTGTATCCGATCGATGATTATAACCGGATCGGTTTGTATCTGGATTTGAGTAAGTATCTGGTTCCGAGTCTGCCTTATTTGCAGGAAGGGTATACGGATGAAGAGAAAGCCGAATACGATAAGAAAAAAGAAGAATATAATAATGTATCCGGTATCTCCGGTATCTTCAAATCTTTCGGTGATTCGCCTGACGGTTTCAAAGGTGAATTGCAGGAAGTGATGGTCTCGATCGGTGCCGAGTATAGTTATAACGAGCAGTTTTTTCTTCGTGGAGGTTATTTTTATGAGAATGCCAATAAGGGTAACCGTCAGTATTTCTCAGTCGGAGCCGGTTTCCGCATGAGTGTATTCCAGTTGGATGCAGCCTATCTGGTAAGTACCGTTCAGAGTAACCCGTTGGACCAGACACTCCGTTTCACACTGTCGTTTGATATGGACGGGATAAAGAACCTGTTCAGATAATTGAAGATTGAATATTAAGAATTGAAAATTATGAAGATACGGGTTGGTTTCGGCTATGATGTGCATGCGTTTGTCGCTGATCGTGAATTGTGGTTAGGAGGAATTCGAATCGAACATTCAATGGGGTTGCAAGGGCATAGCGATGCGGATGTGTTGATACATGCCATTTGTGATGCTTTGCTGGGGGCTGCCAATATGCGTGATATCGGTTATCATTTCCCTGATACGGCTGAAGAGTATGAAGGTATTGACAGTAAAGTTTTACTCTATGAAACAATGGAGTTGCTTCGTGATGCCGGCTATACGTTGGGTAATATAGATGCAACGATCGCAGCTGAAAAACCGAAATTGAATCCGCATATCCCGGCGATGAAGCAGACGTTGGCCGAAGTGATGGGAGTAGATGCAGAGGATATATCCATCAAAGCGACTACCACAGAAAAGCTGGGCTTCACCGGACGCCAGGAAGGAATTGCCGCTTATGCTACTGTCTTGATTCAGAAATGACAATGTCTTTATGATGAACTTCGCAGGGGATGGTGAACCAGAAGGTACTTCCTTTCCCCTCTTCCGATTCGACTCCGATCTCTCCGTTCAGACGTTTTACAATTGTCAGGCAGATAGATAATCCCAGTCCTGTACCTTGTATGAAATTGTCAAATTTGGCAAAACGTTCGAACACGTGCGGAAGGTTTTCTTTGGAAATACCTTTGCCGGTGTCGGAAACATAAAAACGCAGGCCGCCTTCTATTTCTTCATATCCCATTCTTATAGTTCCTCTGAAAGTGAATTTGCAGGCATTGGTCAGAAAATTGGTTATGACCTGTGTCAGGCGTGTCTTTTCCGAATAGATAAAACAGGGATGTACGGGTGTTGAACATTCCAGTGTTACTTCTTCTTTTGTCCGGCTTTTGAATGTCTGTGCCAGTGTGGTGAATAACGAAGAAACATTGATGTTGGAGAAGGTAAAATCCAATTGACCGGCCTCTATCTTTGATAAATCCAGTATGTCGTTGACCAGTTGGAGCAATAGCTCGTTATTGGTTTCGATGATATTACAGAATTCGGCAGTGTCTTCCGGGCTTTCCGAATGGGCGATCAGGTTGGAGAAGCCGACGATGGCATTGAGCGGAGTGCGTATTTCGTGGCTCATGTTTGCCAGAAACGCAGATTTCAGCCGGTTAGCCTCTTCCGCTTTTTCCTTTTCGCGACGTTCGTCTTCCTGTTTCAGTTTTTGGATATAAAGCCGGAAGCGCAGGACGGCAATTGTTGCCAGCAGGATAATGATTGCAAATGCACTGAACAGATGTATTTTATATTTCTGAAAGAATGTCGGTGGCTGCTGATAATAAATGGCGTTGGGTGGAAAGCGGGACGGTTCGATGCCGTGATTGAGCAGATGCTGGTAATTGAGATAGGTGTGCGGTTCCCCTCCGATATGGGTTTGGATATCCCGGGCTGCGGTTCCTTGCCATATTAACCGGACGGTGGTAATAACAGATTCGCTGAAATCATTTTCCGAGATATAATGTCCCCCGGCAAAATTGCCGTTCTCGATGTTCAGGTCTGCCAGAAGATAGACCGGTGGCAGGGAAAAACTGTTGGTCATCTTTTGCATGTTATCGATCAGGTAATGATTCTCTTTGGAGCTCTTGAAGACAAACCAGGAGTAATAGATGATACCTGCTTTCTGGTCATATATACTTAAGCTGTCCAACAGATTTTCGGTAGAGAGGGCTGGAGTGGACAACACTTCCAGTTTTAACTCGGGATAATTTGCCTGTATTGTTTTTGAAAGCTCCTGTTTGGTATATAAACTAATGTAGCGGTTGTCGCAAATAAAGATTATTTTTTTCAGTTCAGGCTGTAGCTTCTTTATTGTTTCAATGGTCTCTTTTACGAAAAGGGGCTGGATCAGTCTGGTTGTATTGTATCCTTTTATCTCATCTTCCGTAAGAGCCATATGTTCGATAGTTTCCAGGTCTCTTTTCAGTAAATATTCTATTTTTATCGGGACCAGTTCCTGCGAATGGCAGATGATGGAAGGTACATTTTTCCATTCATTATCAAAAAGGGGACGACAGAGCAACCAGGCCGGATCGCCTATGCAAACAACGACTTTGGGAGGGGTGGGGTATTTATTACGTAATATTTCCAGTTTCTCATTTACATCTGTCGTATCTTTTATAGCAGGGATAGATAACTCCTCGCCAAGCACTGTTATATGTTCCTGGGTAAAAGTCTTATTGATTGCTTCGTAAATACCTTGCGTCCATACTTCGTTAAAGTTGATGGAATGGATAACTAAAATATAATCGTCCTTATCGTCCGGCAGGGCATACATGGAACGATCAATCAGTAGTATAAGGGATAATATGAAAAAAAGTCTTTTCATACGAACTAGTGTGATAATTAAAATAGTTATGAAAATCAGTCAGTTTCAAGCAAAGATATGTATTATTCTCCGTTCTTTTGCTTATCCCGCTGTTAATTTGTAGTTTTGAACCAAATAAAATGTAATGAATTATGAAGAATAATGACTGGAAAGACCGTTTGGGGGTGATGTATTCCACCAATCCGGATTTTCAATATAATACAGGGAATGAGGAAGAAGAAGATACACTTCCCAAAGAGAAACAACAATTGCGTATCTCGCTGGACAAGCGGAACCGGGGTGGTAAAGCCGTTACATTGGTGACCGGATTCCGTGGTACGACAGAGGATATGGAGGCTTTAGGTAAATTCCTGAAGGTAAAATGCGGGGTAGGCGGTTCCGCTAAGGACGGAGAAATCATCGTACAGGGAGATTTGCGTCAGAAAGTACTCGAAATCCTCCAAAAGGAAGGCTATGTAAAGAGCCGGATTATTTGAGGAGATTCAATATTAAAACCTCTCATTAATAATTAAAACTATGCTGACTGTTTACAGAGCTTCGGCGGGAGCCGGAAAAACCCATAAGCTGACCGGTGAATATCTGACCTTGCTGTTTGGCGGGACGGGAGCCTATCGCCGTATCCTGGCGGTGACGTTTACCAATAAGGCTACCGATGAGATGAAAAGCCGTATTGTGGAGGAACTTTACAACCTCTCTTCCGGTCGTAAGTCTGATTATGTGGAATCTTTGCGGGCTACCTATGCACTGACCGAGGAACAAGTCCGTAAACAGGCAAAAAAGATATTAACCGATATCCTGCACGATTATTCTGCATTCAATATCAGCACCATCGACCGTTTCTTCCAGCAGACTATGCGTGCTTTTACCCGTGAAATAGGTTTGCAGGGTGGCTATGGCATTGAAATGGACCAGGAGCTGGTGCTCACTTCAGCTGTCGATAACCTGCTGGCTGACCTTGAAAAGCCGGAAAGCAAGGAGCTGTTAGGCTGGCTGCTTCGTTTCGCCGAAGATAAGATAGAGAATGGAGGCGAATGGAACCTCCGTAAAGATATCATGTCCCTGAGCCGTGAAGTTTTTAAGGAAAGCTACAAGGCATCCAGTGAAGAAGTGGCCAAAGATATCGAGGATAAGGAAGCACTCGAAAACTATAAAAATGAACTCTTTGGTATTATCCGTTCGGTAGAAGCCGAAGCGAAGCGATTGGGCGAGAGCGGTCTTGCCTTACTCAATAAATATGCCATCCGTACAACCGATTTTAAGGGAGGAAGCCGTTCTCCGCTTACCCTGCTGGACCGTCTGGCGAAAGGTGAGATGAAAGAGCCGACAGCCACCTTTATCGGCCTAGCCGATAATCTGGAAGGCTGTTTTACCAAAACAACTCCGATAGGAATGCGTCAGGTCATCGGTTGTGTTTTTGAAGACGGTCTGAATGATTGTATCAAACGTATCATCGCCCTGTTCTCTAATCTGACCGCTTATAATACGGCTCGTGAAATCGTACGTTATTATTATACGCTGGGTATCCTGACCGACGTTTCCCGCCAGATCGCCTCCTATCGGGAGGAAAAGAATGTCATGCTGATTGCCGATACGACCGAGCTGCTGAATAAAGTGATCGGAGGCAGCGATGCCCCGTTCATCTATGAAAAGACCGGTACGCACGTCGATCATTATATGATTGATGAATTTCAGGACACCAGCGGCATGCAATGGAACAACTTTCGTCCGCTGATCGAAGAAAGCCTGGCACACGACCGGGCCAATCTGATTGTGGGAGACGTAAAACAAAGTATCTACCGCTTCCGCAACTCCGACTGGAAATTGCTGGATGAACAGGTGCAAGCCGATTTCTCGCAGGAAGAAGTTCGGGAAGAAACATTGAAGGAAAACTGGCGCAGCTGCCGGAATATCGTTGAATTTAATAATACGTTCTTTACCGCTATCCCCGGTGTCTTGCAAAGCGTATATAACGAAAGCCTGCTGACCTCTTCGCTGAGTGAAGAACAGCGTGCCGCCTATCTGACAAAGATCATGTCGGCTTATACGAAAAGTTATCAACAGGTTCCGCCGCCGTTCAAACAGAAAGACGGCCATGTCAAAATAGAATTTCTTGCCGGTGATGAAGAGAAAGACTGGAAAGAAGAAGCCCTGGACCGTCTGCCCGGTGTGGTGGAACAATTACAGGATAACGGTTATGCCCTGAAGGATATCGCCATTTTGGTCCGTACCAATATGGAAGGGGCGATGGTGGCTGAAAAGCTGCTTTCCTATAAGGAGGCAAACCCTTCCGACCGTTATCATTACGACATAATCTCCGACGACGCCCTGTTTGTCAGCGGATCGCCGGCTGTTCGTTTTATGGTTGCCCTGTTGCGGTATCTGAGAAACCCGGAAGATAAAATCAATGAACAGACAGCCTTGTACTCTTACCGGATTTTACAGGGAGCGACGAAAGACGAGAATCTCTCGGAGGCATATTCCGTAGCCGTTTCCGGCCTGGCTTTTCCGCCGGAGATCGCATCGGAGTTGCAGGCACTTTCCCGCCAGTCGCTGTATGAAATATCAGAAGGACTTTTCCGTCTTTTCTCCGGAGAATTTCAGAATAACGAACAGGTCTTCGTTCAGGCGTTTCTCGATATGGTATCGGAGTATACCCAAAAAGAAAGTGCCGATCTGACCCGCTTCCTGAAATGGTGGGATGAGACGGGATACCGTAAAACAATCGCTACCCCGGATGCGCAGAATGCCATCCGTATCCTTACCGTCCATAAGTCGAAAGGACTCGGATTCAAGGTCGTCATTATCCCGTTCGGTGACTGGGAGATAGACCATAAGCCCAGCAAACCGGTTATCCTGTGGTGTAAACCGGAAACCAAACCGTTCAACCGGCTGCATCTGGTTCCTGTCCGCTATAGCCAGTCGCTGGGGAATACCATTTTTGCGGAAGACTATTTCCGTGAGCGATTGCATGCTTTCATTGATAATCTGAATACATTATATGTCGCTTTCACCCGCTCCAAAGACGAACTGATCGTTTTTGCTCCCCGTCCGAAAAAGATAAAGGAAGAGACCGGCGAAGTTGAAAAGATCTCTTCCATGGCCGATGCTTTATGGGCAGGCTTGTATCTGGAGGTGAAGGATACCCGGGAAGGAGACACGCTTGTTTCATTGCCTTCTTCTTTTGATACGAAAGAAGGGATCTTTGAACTGGGTAGTTGGTGGCATCCCGCGGCAGCCAAGCAGGATGGACACAGTCTCGAGGAGATCGCGATGGCTCGTATCAACTCTATTTCCCCCGACGACCGTTTACAGCTTCGTTTGCATGGCAAAGGCTTTTTCTTTGATAATGCCCGTCGTAAACACGGTGCCCTGATGCACGAGGTGCTCAGTCAGATACGGACACAAAAGGATATTCCGGCGGCCGTTGAAGGCTATCGTTTGGCCGGTGTCATCAATAAGGATGAAGCAGAGACGCTGATTGTCCGGCTGGAAGAATTGTTGGAAATGCCGGAAGTACATCCTTGGTATGACGGGACGGCCCGTGTGCTGAATGAAGTCGATATCCTTTTCGGAAAAGGACTGTCCAAACGTCCCGACCGGGTCATGATATCGGAAGATAAAGTCGTGGTGATCGACTATAAATTCGGTGAAATACAGGATAAGAGATATCATAACCAGGTGAAGAATTATATGAAACTGATCCGGCAGATGGGATATGAAAAGGTAGAGGGTTACCTGTGGTATGTGGAACTGGGAACTATCGAATCTGTAGATAGTTGATGACTCCCGGTTGACAGTCCGGCTTCGCATCTGTCCGCAGTCAACCGATTTGTCATCTTATTTGTTTTGTTATTCCGTAAAAATGAATACTTTTGCAAATTGTAATAAAAACGCAGTTTAAGAAGAAGGATGAAAGTACATAAAGAAGGAACAGGCCTGCTACTTACGTTATTTACGGTTTTATTTGTCGTAAATGTCGCATTATACCATACCGTAGGTAAGGGAGTGCTGTTCTATTCTGTTGCGACAGTTTCGACTATTCTTTTCCTGCTGATCCTGAATTTCTTCCGCAGTCCGTTTCGTCGTTTCCCTTACGACTCTGAAGGTCTGGTGATTGCACCGGCCGACGGTACGATCGTAGCAATCGAGGAAGTGATGGAAAATGAGATCCTTCACCGGAAATGTTTGCAGATATCTATCTTTATGTCCGTGTTTAACGTACATGCCAACTGGTTTCCGGTAAACGGTACCGTGAAACATGTCTCTCATAATAACGGACGGTTCATGGCGGCCTATTTGCCGAAGAGCAGTACTGAAAACGAACGTTCAGCCGTTGTTATCACGACTAAGAACGGGGTGGATGTACTGGCACGCCAGATTGCGGGAGCACTTGCCCGGCGTATTGTTACGTATGCCAAGGTCGGAGAGAAATGTCACGTGGATGAACAGATGG
>OHQG01000728.1_pt1 | contig 15934 bp, 16 predicted proteins | sample 1577871 | NCBI WGS metagenome assembly OHQG01 (sample SAMEA3879604, study PRJEB24766) | human gut metagenome | biome: human-associated habitat; feature: feces | place: USA | collected 1985/1987
TTTGCCCCAATTTTTCTGAATTTTTCAGGCTCTTTTAAGAAATCAACAACTTCTTTCCATTCTTCCTTTGTCAAAGAATAACCAGTTGGATTATGGCAAGGATCATTGATGATCATGACAAGTTTATCCTGTACTTCCATGACCTTCTTACAAGTTTCTTTAAAAGACGTTAAGTTAAAATGATCTCCTTCAAATAAAGAGTAGTTTTCTACCTTTAAATTATGCATTTGCGCCATCAAAGCATAAGAACCCCAGGCAATTTCAGGCAAGATAATTGTCTGTCCTTCTTCTAAACACTCATTGACAACCATGCCAACTGCACCGGTTCCTCCCGGAGTCGCAATAACTTCATGATATAGTTTTGAATTTCCATCCAAGACCCAGTCATAAACAGCTTTTTGAAAATCGGGATTTCCTGTAAAGCTTGTCGCATATTTGGCAAGCACTCGATTATCCTGCTTTTTTAAAGATTCGAAAACAGTATCTAAGGCAACTAACTTACCATCCTCACTATAAAGAGAACCTATTGTCGCATCGACAACATTTTCTGCACCCACTTCTTCTTTAGCTTTTTTAGCCTTGTCTACGATTACAAATACAGTATCTACGATCGGTGTCTTATTTACACTTTCCTTTGTAAAACTCATCTTAATCATCCTTTCCTTTTAATGAATATGTTCCTAAATATTTTACACTCTGTGTCACCTTTTTAATATCTTTTAAACATTCTCGTGTATTTTTCATCTCAAGATTTCCATCCATTTCAATAAAAAAGAAATATTCAAATGGTCGATTTTTGATAGGTCTTGACTGAATGCTTTGCATATTTAAACCATGCTGGGCAATCGTTTCAATGATACGAGCTAAAGCCCCACTTTGATGCTTGACAATCAAACATACGCTAAAACGATTCCCTTGTGTCTGTGGTTCTAATCCAATCACAATAAAACGCGTCGTATTCGAAATATTTTCTTCAATATTTTCTGCCAGGATCTTTAATCCATAAAGATCTGCATTTTCCTTGGCTCCGATTGCAGCCTTTCTCACATCATTTTGACTTGCTACATATTGAGCCGCCATAGCTGTATTAGGATAAGCTACAGTCTGAACATTCAACCCTTTTAAAAATACCTTGGATTGTGCTAAAGCCTGATCTTTAGAATAAACCCATTCCACATCTTTTAGTGTAGCATTTTCGACCCCTAACAAACATTGTTCTACTCTTTGATCGACCACCTGCTGTATATAAACCGGATATTCCAATAAAGCATCTAAAACTTCTCCAACAAGACCAGAATTGGTGTTTTCAAAAGGGATAATCCCATATTGAGCATCTTTATTTACGACCGCCTTAAAAACATCTTCAAAATTTGTATAATTCAATTTTTTCTCGGCCGGAAACATACGACTGGCAACAATTTGAGAAAACGCTCCTTTCACCCCGGCATACGCAACAACATCGCTTGACAATAAAGTTTGTTGAAAATCACGGGAATTGCTCATGACTTTTTTCATAAAGTCAATGTATGAATCGATATATTCTTTATTTTGAATATACTTCTGATTCTTTTCTATGATCGCATCTTCCCTGCCTGCATCCAAGATAGGAAGAGCATTTGCTTTTTTATACTCCAATACTTCTTTGACTGCATCTAAGCGTTTTTCATAGAGTCTGGCAATTTCTTTATCGACGCTATCAATTTCTAATCTAGCTTTTTCAATTTGATTCATTTTGTCATCTCCATGCGTATATAATACCATAAGAAACAGGTTTTCATTCGGTTTTCTGAAAATTTTTTCTTTTCGTGCTATTATAGTTCTATATCTAAAGGAGATCATCTATTATGCAATTAAATGTGAATTTAAAAGACTGCGCATATCCAATCACGATTCAACGAAATGCACTTAACAATATTCAAGAAACGATCCAAACCAATCGTAAGGTCATGATCATCACAGACAGCGGTGTTCCTCAAAAATGGATCGATATCGTATCCAGTCAATGTTTAGATTCTTTTATCGTAACGATTCCAAATGGTGAACAATCAAAATGTTTTAAACAATATGAAAAATTATTGCTGGAAGCTATTGAACATGAAATGACCCGAAAAGACGCCATCATTGCCTTAGGTGGCGGAGTTGTTGGTGATTTAGCTGGATTTGTAGCCGCTACATATATGCGCGGTATTGATTTCTATAATATTCCTACAACATTACTCAGTCAGGTGGATTCAAGTGTAGGTGGTAAAGTCGCTATTGATGCTGGAAACTATAAAAATATCGTTGGCGCTTTCTGGCAGCCTAAAGCTGTCATCATCGACCCTAATGTGCTTTCAACCTTACCACAAAGACATATAAATAACGGACTGGTTGAAGCTTTAAAAACTGGATTGATCCAAGACAAAGAACTGGTTGAACTATTCAAACAAGATGATTTAGATATCGATCAAATTATCTATCGCTCAATCAATGTAAAAAGAAAAGTAGTTGAACAAGATGAAAGAGAATCCAGCCTTAGAAAGATATTAAATTTCGGGCATACAATTGGGCATGCCATCGAAGGAGCCTACGGCTTGGATACTTATCTACATGGAGAATGTGTTGCGATGGGAATGTTATTCTTTATCGACAATAAAGAACTAAAAGAAGATGTATTAAAAATCTATGAAAAACTACATCTTCCTAAAGTACCCGATTATGATGTTGATACATTGATGAACTTTATTCAACATGATAAAAAAAGCAGCTCTTCATCCATAACGATCGTACTTGTCAAACAGGCAGGTACCTATGAATTACAGGAAGTATCGTATGATACTATCAAAACATACTTAGAAAGAGGACCTTATGAAAAATAACTTTGGAACAAATATATCCATGACGATCTTTGGGGAAAGTCATGGTCCCTGCATAGGAATCACCTTGGATGGACTTCCCGCTGGATTTAAGATCAATCTTGAGAGAATAAAAGAAGACATGGAAAAGCGAAAGGCAAAAGGAAGCATATCCACACAACGCCATGAAGACGATGAAGTTGAAATTGTCTCAGGATTTTTTAATGGATATACGACCGGAACCGCTTTAACGATCTTAATCCAGAATAAAAATACCCAGTCAAAAGACTATTCCGATATTCAATATCGCCTGCGACCTGGACACGCAGATTTTAGTGCATATGAAAAATACCATGGCTTTCAAGATTATCGCGGAGGTGGACATTTCTCAGGAAGATTAACAGCTCCTATTGTAGCGGCCGGTAGTATTTGTCGACAAATCTTAGAAACAAAAAACATATTAATTGGCTCACACATTGAGCAACTTTATGCCTTGCATGATGCTCCTTTTTCAAATAACATTGATGAATTAAAAAAACAAATCCAAACCTTAAACAAAAAAGAATTTGCAACCTTAGATGAACAAGTAGCTCAAAACATGGAACAAGCCATCCTGGAAGCTAAAAATGAGCAGGATTCCATTGGAGGGATCCTTGAAAGTGCCATCATCAATCTTCCCGCTGGAATTGGCGAGCCTTTCTTTGATTCCATCGAAAGCATCCTGGCCCATCTATTATTCAGCATTCCAGCAGTAAAAGGCGTTTCTTTTGGAGCTGGTTTTCAAATGGCTTCTAAAAAAGGCAGCGAAGCCAATGATGCCTTTATCATGAATGATACCATTCAAACAAAGACCAACAATAATGGTGGAATCAATGGTGGCATCTCGAATGGAATGCCTATCATCATTCACACTTGTATCAAACCTACACCATCCATATATAAAACTCAGGAGACGGTGGATTACAAGACTAAAGAAAGCCAAACATTAAATATAAAAGGAAGACACGACCCATGTATCCTTCATAGAGCTCGTATTGTCGTTGACTCTATGATTGCCTTTGGCATTTTAGATCTATTGATGTCTAGCAATGCCAATAATATCTTAGAAAAGGAGATCCAACATGAAAGTTAAGATCACACCATCTAAAGTAAGTGGAACCATAGCCATTCCCGCCAGCAAATCCATCAGTCATCGTGCGATTATCTGTGCATCTTTAGCACAGGGAAAATCAACAATTACAAATTTAACATTTTCCAAAGATATTGAAGCTACGATCAGCTGTATGAGATCCTTTGGAGCTAAGATTGAAGTACAGAAAAACAGCTGTATCATTGAAGGCTGTAATTTATTTGATTTACAAGATGGAATTTGCTGCGACTGTAACGAATCAGGATCTACCCTGCGCTTTTTAATTCCAGCAGGTGCTTTATCCAATAAGAAAGTTACATATCTAGGAAAAGGCAGATTATTAGAAAGGCCTATGGGAATCTATCAAAAAATATTTGATGAGCAAAAGCTGTTATTTGAACAATCACAAGATGCAATCCGAATTCAAGGGAAACTGCAGTCTGGTCATTATCAAATCGACGGAAACATTTCCAGCCAGTTTATCAGTGGCCTGCTCTTTGTTCTTCCTCTTTTAGATTCAGACAGTACGCTTACAATTAATGAACCCTATGAATCAAGATCTTATGTTGATCTAACGCTGGATATGTTGAAATGCTTCGGCATTGAGATCAAACAAGATAAAAATACTTACTATATCAAAGGAAACCAGAAATATATCGCTCATGATGTAAAGATCGAAGGAGATTATTCTCAAATGGCATTCTTTGGTGTTCTTGCAGGCTTGAACAGCTCTTTGACCTGCTCAAACATGAACTTAAATTCTGTTCAAGGTGACAAGGCCATCCTTGATATCTTAGCCAGTGCTGGATGTAGTATTAATTCTAAAAAAGACTTTATTACGATTCATCCATCAAAGTTGCAACCAAAAACCATTGATCTATCCGATTGTCCAGATCTTGGACCTATTTTATGTGTACTAGCCAGCTATTGTGAGCAAACAACAACGATCATTAACGCACAAAGGCTTCGCATGAAAGAAAGCGACCGTATCGAAGCTATGGAAGTAGAACTTAAAAAATGGAATGTCGATATTCAAACTACTTTTGATACAATTACGATCCATGGAAAGAGTGGATATGCCTTAGATGATATTCCAATCATTGATTCACATAACGATCATCGTATCGTAATGGCTATGTGTGTCTTTGGTTTATGTGCCAATACACCATGTATAATTGAAAATGCGCAAGCCATCACAAAATCATATCCAGATTTCTTTGAAGATATCCAACGTATTGGTGGAAAGGTAGAAATTTTATGAATATAGGTATTATCGGACTAGGTTTAATGGGTGCCAGCTTTGCGAAAAGACTCAGTCCTCAAAAAGATAAAACGATTTATGGCATTGACCAAAATAAGCAAACAATACAAACCGCTCTTGAATTAAACATTATCAAGGAAGGTAGTACCGATCCAGGCAAGCTTATCAAAAAATGTAACTTGATCATCCTTGCCTTATATCCAACTATGATCAAACCTTGGATCGTAGAAAACCAGCAATATCTTGAGTCTGGAACGATACTAATGGATATCAGTGGAGTAAAAACAAACATTGTAGAACCTGTTCAGGCAATTTTAAGAGAAGATCTTGAACTCATCAGCATCCATCCAATGTGTGGTCGTGAATCTAGAGGGATTAATTTTGCCCAGGCAGATATTTTTGATAATGCCAACTATATTATCGTGCCTACTAACAAAAACACGCCAACAGCCATCGAAGCCGCTAAACAGTTAGGAAAAGATCTTCGCGTTAAAAATATTTCCATCCTATCTTGCGAAGAACATGATCGCATGATTGGCTTTTTATCCCAGCTTACCCATGTTATTGCGGTTAGCTTGATGAATACCCATGATAATTCCCATCTTGTCGAATATACAGGCGACAGCTTTCGTGACCTTACTCGCATCGCTACTATTAATGAAGATCTATGGAGCGAGCTCTTCTTATTAAATAAAGATATCTTATTAGATGAAATCGATCAGTTTTTAGATGCAACCAAACATTTTAGAGATTCTTTAGAAAAAGAAGATATTGATGAAATGAAGCGTTTGTTCATTCAATCGACAAACCGAAGAAAATTATTTAACAAATAACTCTGGAGAAATCTAGAGTTTTTTTATCAAATATCGCTAAATTATGGAAAGTTATGTGAAATTAGCACTCTTCTTGAAAAACTGCTAATTTGATGTATAATCTTCCTATAAAAATACTTTAGGAGGTTAAATAATTTCATGAATAAACAAAAGAAACCTTTGTATTGGTACTATTTCATCGTACTGATCATTCTTTTATTATTAGACTTTGTATTCATACCTATGTATACCAATAGCCGCATTGAGGAAACCAGCTATTCTTCTTTCTTAAATCAAATTGAAGAGAAGAAAGTGGATGAAGTACAAATTGAAAATACCGATATCTATTACACGCTCAAAAATGATGATAATGATAAAACGTATCAAACCGGTGTCATGAATGATCCTGATCTTGTAAATCGATTACAAGATGCAAACGTTGAATTCACTCAAGTCTACACAGAAGCAACCAACCCACTTCTTTACTGGTTTGCGACATTTGCAATCTTTGCCTTCTTTATATGGCTGGGTAACCGCATGTTTAAAAGAGCTCAAAAAGCTGGCGGAAATGATTCCATGTCATTTAATCAAGGTGGATTTGGCTTAGGAAATCTAGGTAAGAGCAATGCCAAAGTTTATGTTGGCCAACAAACAGGAAAAACATTTAAAGATGTTGCCGGACAGGAAGAGGCCAAAAACAGCCTAAAAGAAATCGTAGACTTTTTAAATGATCCTAAAAAATATCAGGCAATTGGTGCTAAGATGCCAAAAGGAGCTTTATTAGTAGGTCCTCCTGGTACTGGTAAAACTTTATTAGCTAAAGCTGTAGCTGGTGAAGCCGGGGTTCCTTTCTTCTCTATTTCTGGTAGTGAATTTGTTGAAATGTTTGTCGGACGTGGTGCTGCCAAAGTTCGTGATTTGTTCAAACAAGCCAGAGAAAAAGCACCATGTATCGTATTTATTGATGAGATCGATACCATTGGTAAAAAACGTGATGGCCAAGGATTAAGCGGTAATGATGAACGTGAACAAACATTGAACCAGTTATTGGCAGAAATGGATGGATTTGACGGTTCAAAGGGTGTTGTTTTGCTTGCGGCAACAAATAGACCGGATACATTAGATCCTGCCTTAACAAGACCAGGGCGATTTGACCGCCGAATTCCTGTAGAATTACCAGATCTAAAGGGTCGTGAAGATATCCTGCGATTACATGCATGCAATGTAAAATGTTCTCCATCTATTGATTTTAATGTCATCGCCAGAGCCAGCGCTGGTGCCAGTGGTGCTGATCTAGCCAATATTATCAACGAAGGAGCCTTACTTGCAGTACGTGATGGGCGTAAGATGGTCGTTCAAAAAGATTTGGAAGAAGCCATTGAAACAGTCATTGCCGGTGAACAGAAAAAAGGTGCCGTTATTTCTAATCACGAACGCATGATCGTTGCCTATCATGAAATCGGCCATGCCTTAGTGGCCGCAAAATGTAAAAACACAGCTCCTGTACATAAGATTACGATCATTCCTCGAACCAAAGGCGCTCTAGGATACACGATGCAAGTTGAGGAAGAACAGCACAATCTTGTATCAAAAGAAGAAGCATATCAAAGGATGATGGTGTATACAGCAGGACGTTGTGCAGAAGAATTGATCTTTAATTCAATCACAAGCGGTGCTTCCAACGATATTGAACAGGCTACAAAACTAGCTCGTGCCATGATCACGCGTTTAGGTATGAGCGACAATTTTGGTATGACAGCTCTAGAAACAGTAAACAATGCATATCTTGGTGGAGATACTTCATTAGCTTGTTCAAGTGAAACAGCTTCAAAAATTGATGAAGAAGTCGTCAACCTGATTAAAAAAGCACACGATGAAGCTTATCAAATCTTAAATGACAATAAGATGAAATTACATGAATTGGCAAAATTCTTATATGAAAGAGAAACGATCACAGGAGAAGAATTCATGGAAATCTTAAATAAACCAGCTGAAATCCCAGCTCAATCTACACGAGCATAAAATTGTCTTATATTTTCCCATTTTCTTTTGATTTTTTATACAATATTTTCTGATAGAGTCTAGACATAAGGTGGTAGAAATTTATGATTCAAAATGTATTCTTTTTTCTAAAAAACAAAGGGGAAGTCAAGTTTCTATACGATAATTTAAGTATTAGTGACGGCTTGAAACTCATGAATGAACATGGCTTTACCGCCATGCCTGTCATCAATAAAGATGGCATTTACAAAGGAAACATATCAGAAGGAGATTTCCTGTGGTATTTATTAAACCACTCTTCAATTACTGCAGAAGATCTAGAAACAATTAAGATCAAAGAACTAATTCGCAAAGATTACATGCCTGCCGTAAGGATTGATGTGGATTTAAAGACATTGATTGAACGATCTTTAGAACAAAATTATGTTCCTATCGTTGATGACAGAGGAATCTTCATTGGCATCGTTACTCGTAAAAGCATCATCAAATACCTAATGAACCATACGATGAATGAAGCAATTCCATATGATTCAGAATGGAGTACTACTTTTGATGCAAGGCCTTCTAATTAACTTATAATTTGAAAATATGTGTATTTTATTGTTCAATCGCACAGGATAAAGTTTACTTTTTGCATAAAATATCTTAAAATTTAAGCGTATGTAGAAAACTAAGAGGAGGCTAATTATGAAAATTTCATCACTACAAACAGCTAGATATGAGTATTCTCCAAAATTGCCTGGAATGTTAAGACATGGAATTGCTGATATCTGTGTTAAAGAAGGTGAAGAAACTCAAAGTGTTGCAGATCAGGAAAAAATCAAAGCCCTTTTCCCTAACACTTATGGAAAAAAAGAAATCACTTTCGAAAAAGGAACAAACACTTCTGAAGCTAAAAAACAAGTTGTTGGTGTTATCCTTTCTGGAGGACAGGCTCCAGGAGGACATAATGTTATCTGTGGTCTATATGATGCTTTGAAAGCTACAAACAAAGAAAACGTATTATACGGATTCAAAAACGGTCCTATCGGATTGATCGAAGACGACTATATCATCTTTGATGATGAATATATCAACCAATACCGTAACACAGGTGGTTTTGATATCATCGGTTCTGGTAGAACTAAACTTGAAACAAACGAACAATTTGCGATCGTTGCAGAAGTATGTAAAAAACATGGAATCACAGCTATCGTAATCATCGGTGGTGACGATTCAAATACAAACGCTGCTGTTCTTGCAGAATACTTTGCTGCACATGACACTGGTGTTCAAGTAATCGGATGCCCTAAAACAATCGATGGTGACTTGAAAAACGAAGACATCGAATGTTCTTTCGGTTTCGATACAGCTACAAAGACTTATAGCGAAATCATCGGTAACATCGAACGTGATGCTAACTCAGCTAAAAAATACTGGCACTTCATCAAAGTTATGGGACGTTCTGCTTCTCACGTTGCTCTAGAATGTGCTCTTGAAACACAGCCAAACATCTGCTTGATTTCTGAAGAAGTTGCTGCAAAGAAAATGTCATTATCTCAGATTGCTGACTACATCGCTGATTCTGTAGCGAACAGAGCTGCAAAAGGAATGAACTTCGGTGTTGCAATCATCCCTGAAGGTGTTGTTGAATTTGTTCCTGAATTCTCTACATTGATCCAGGAAATCAATGAATTGCTTGCCGGCAGCAAAGCAGATGCATTCAATGCTCTACCAACTTGGAAAGACAAATACGAATTCATCGAAAACGGATTGACTAAAGAATCTATGAGCGTATTTGCTATTCTTCCTGAAACAATTCAGCAGCAGTTATTCTTAGAAAGAGATCCACATGGAAACGTACAGGTTTCTTTGATCGAATCTGAGAAATTATTCTCTGCTCTTGTTAAAGACAAATTGGAAGAAAGAAAGAAAAATGGAACTTATAATGGTAAATTCAATCCATTACACCATTTCTTAGGATACGAAGGAAGATGTGCATTCCCTTCTAACTTTGATTCTGACTACTGCTATTCACTTGGATACAACGCATTTATGTTGATCCAATACGGATACAATGGATATCTATCAAAAATCTCTAACTTGTCTAAACCAGCAAGTGAATGGGTTGCAGGTGGTATGCCAATCACTAAGATGATGAATATCGAAAGAAGACATGGTGAAGACAAACCAGTTATCAAGAAAGCTCTTGTAGAACTAAATGGAAAACCATTCAAATATTTCGAAGCACATCGTGAAGAATGGGCAGTAGAGACTAGCTTCGTATATCCAGGTGCTATTCAGTACTATGGACCTACTGAAGTATGTGACATCACTACAAAAACTCTTGCTTTAGAACAGGAATAATCAATACTTACCATTTATTGGATCAGTTTGCATTTGCAGACTGATTCTTTTTTTCTGCCTTGACAAATTTAGTTAGTGCATGTTAACTTTTAGAAGTTAGTTTTATCTAACATTTTTTAGGAGGAAATAAAGTGAAAAAAACAGCCAATATGATCATGTTATTATCTTTGATCGTTGTATTTATATCTGGCTTATTATTAAAGCCAATGCCTATTACTTCTATTCGAATCCTGCATGTAGTATCCGGCTTTATTTTTGTGATCAGTGCCATTGTTCACATGCAACAAAACCATATGTTTAAAAGGAGAAAAGCATGATCAACAAGCGACTTATCAATACAGTCAAAGACAGTAAAAAATACATATTCTCAAATGTACTATGCCAATGGGTCTCCCTATTAAGTAATTTTGTCTTTGTCACCTGTCTTGCCTTGATGATCGAAAAGCTCTGGCTTAAAGAACAATTTAATATCTTTGAATACTTGATTTATATGCTTATCAGCATTCTAGTCCGTGCAATCATGACAAAGCTTTCGATTCGAATGGGATATTTAGCTTCAAAAGAAGTTAAAAAAGTATTACGCGAAAAAATCTATCAAAAATTACTTTCTTTACAAGGGTCCTACAAAGAACAAATCAATACAAGCGAGCTTGTACAGATTGCCGTAGAAGGAGTGGATCAACTGGAAGTTTATTTCAGCTCATATTTACCTCAATTCTTCTATGCTATGTTAGCGCCACTTAGTCTATTTATTTACCTTTCATTCATTGATATAAAAAGTGCTATTGTCCTATTTATCTGTGTTCCCTTGATTCCAGTATCGATCATTATCGTACAAAAATGGGCCAAGAAACTTTTATCAAAATATTGGGGACAATACACAGCTTTAGGAGATACTTTTTTAGAAAACCTACAAGGATTAACAACTTTAAAAGTCTATCAAAGCGACCAGTATAAAAATGAAAAAATGAATGAAGAAGCAGAGAAATTCCGTGTTGTTACCATGAAAGTTTTGACCATGCAGTTAAATTCCATTACGATCATGGATTTAGTTGCCTATGGGGGTTCAGCCCTTGGTATCATTGTCGCCCTATTACAATTGAATAGTGGAAACATCGGTTTATTTGGATGCTTGTTAATTATCTTATTGTCTGCAGAATTTTTTATTCCTATGCGACAACTTGGTTCATTTTTCCACATTGCGATGAATGGTATGGCTGCCAGTGATAAGATCTTTCGCTTTTTAGATCTGCAAGAGCCAAAAAAAGTTAAAACCCCATGTCCGGATATCGATTCCATATCGATCAAAAAGCTAAGTTTTTCTTATGATGAAAACAAAGAAATATTGCATAATGTTTCTTTAAACTTCAGCAAAGGATCCTTTAGTGCTATTGTAGGAGAATCCGGTTCAGGAAAGTCGACCATATCATCCATTTTGATGAAACGAAATCGAAAATACACAGGTCATGTTTTAATCAACAATATTGATCTTAATCAGATTTCTGAATCGTCTTTAATGGAAAACATTACTTACGTATCTCATCAAAGCTATCTGTTTAAAGGGACGATCAAAGATAATTTATTGATCGTAAAACCAGATGCATCCGATGAAGAACTTTGGAATGTACTTGATAAGGCAAAACTTTCTGCATTTTTAAAACAGGAAAATGGTTTAGAAACATTTATTGAAGAAAAAGGGTCTAACTTTTCAGGTGGTCAATGTCAAAGACTAGCCTTTGCTAGAGCCTTGTTACACGATAGTCCTGTTTATATCTTTGATGAAGCAACATCCAACATCGATGTCGAAAGCGAAAATGATATCATGCAGTTGATCCATGAATTGGCAAATGATAAAACTGTGATTCTTATTTCACATCGTCTAGCCAATGTTAAGGATGCTGATACGATTTATGTTTTGGAAAGCGGAAACATTGTCGAATCTGGCAAACATGAAAAATTGCTTCAAAATCAAAATGTATATGCATCCTTATGGAATGCTCAAGTATCTCTAGAATCATATATAGGAGGTGGCAATGCATGAAAAAAAGAAATAGTCTACAAATCATGTTCCAACTTGCTGGTTTAATCAAAGGTTTGACTGGTTATATGTTATTAGCTATTTCTATGGGAACCATTGGTCATCTTTGTGCAACTTTTATTCCTGTTCTAGGTGTCATAGCCCTTTTAACGATTTTAAATGAGATTCATATCTTCTCAATCACAACATTATTTATTCTAACCACTATATTGCCTTTAAACTTCTCGCAATCATCCGCGATAAAGTATTTGTTGCTCTTAGAAAATTATGTCCTGCCAAGCTTGAAGGAAAAGATAAAGGAAATCTAATTTCCATCATTACTTCGGATATAGAACTTCTTGAAGTATTTTATGCCCATACGATTTCTCCCATTATGATTGCTATCTTATTTGGTATCATCATGTGTACATTTATTGGAAGTTTTGATCTTGTACTTTCTATGGTCATGCTAATCTCTTATATAGTTGTTGGATGCATAATTCCTATCTTGATTTCTCGATCAAATAAGGATTATGGTTTGATCTTTCGTACAAAAACAGGTGATTTATCAAGCTTTGTCCTAGATAGTTTGCGTGGCGTCAATGAGACCATTCAATATGATGATAGCAAAAATCGTTTAAATAAGATCAAAGAAAAAACAGATTCCCTATCCATCATAGAAGGAAAAATGAAGGATATCACAGGAACCAATATGGCTATTACGAATACTGTTATCTTACTTGCTGATTTGGCAATGTTATTTGTATCGATTCATTTCTATACAAACTTGCAAATTACATTTGCTCAGTTTATTATTTCCGTTGTTTCCTTGATGAGTTCCTTTGGCCCATTTGTTGCTTTGGCGAATTTAGGTTCTACTTTACAAAATACATTTGCGGCAGGAAATCGTGTGCTGGATATTCTGGAAGAAACGCCAGTTGTTGAAGATATTCAAGGGCAAAAAGAAATTCAATTTAATGATGCTAGCGTTAACAATGTTTCTTTCTCCTATGACAAAGAATTAATTTTAGATAATATTTCACTAACCATCCCAAAAGGAAAAATCATTGGAATTACCGGAAGAAGCGGAAGTGGAAAATCTACATTGTTAAAATTAATGATGCGTTTTTGGAAAGTTGATCAAGGCGAAATCAACATCTCAAATACAAGTATTGAACAAATTAATACAGATAATTTACGCAATATGGAAAGCTTTGTCAGCCAACAAACACATTTATTTCATGATAGCATTGCTAATAACTTAAGAATTGCTAAATTAGACGCCAGCGATGAAGAACTCATTGAAGCCTGCAAGAAAGCTTCTGTTCATGATTTCATCATGAGCCTTCCACATGGATACGATACGATGGTGGAAGAACTAGGTGATTCTTTATCTGGTGGAGAAATCCAAAGAATAGGTTTAGCTAGAGCTTTCCTACATGATGTCCCATTCATGTTACTGGATGAACCTACCAGCAATCTTGATAGTTTAAACGAAGCTGTGATCTTACGCTCCCTTCACAAAGAACATAAAAACAAAAGTGTTGTTCTTGTTTCGCATCGTCAATCCACTATGAATATAGCTGATCAAGTATATTCAGTCGAAAATGGGAGAATGAGTTAATGAATATCGAAACAAAAAGACAAAAAGAAAAAGATACCGTTGCTTTGATGATCGAGATCTATTGTAAGAAACATCATAAATCCAAACACTTATGCCAGGAATGCCAACAGTTAAAAGACTATGCTTTTACAAGAAGTGATAAATGTCCTTTTATGGAAACCAAGACCTTTTGTTCCAACTGCAAAGTTCATTGTTATAAAAAGGATATGCAAGATAAGATCAAAGAAGTTATGCGTTTTAGCGGACCAAGGATGATATTCTATCATCCAATCCAGGCAATATCCCATATCTATGAATCCCAAAAAGAAAAAAGAAGATTGGAGAAAAAATCATGAACATTAAGAAATTAGTATATATTATTTTAGGAACTCTTGGATTGATTCTGGGGGCTATAGGTGCAATCTTGCCGCTTTTGCCAGCCTTTCCATTTTTATTGCTGGCAACGATATGTTATGCCAAAAGCTCTGAAAAAATGCATACATGGTTCATTAACACCAAATTATATAAAAACAATCTGGAAAGCTATGTAAAGGGCAATGGTATGAGCTGGCCGGTCAAATTTCGTGTGATGGGTATGATCACGATCGTTATGAGCATCGGTTTTATCATGATGGCTCTTAAAGAAATCACATATGGATGTATCATCCTTTTCATTGTCTGGATCTTTCATATCTTATATTTTAGTTTCCGCGTCAAAACATCCTAACTCGTTATCTGGTAACGAGTTTTTTTGATATACTTTTATCAAAAGGAGAACAAGTCATGATAGATACAGTAATATTTGATTTTGATGGTCTATTGGTTGATACAGAGATCATAGCCTACGAGACCTACCATCAAATTCTTGATAAACACGGTTTTGTTTTTACCAAAGAAGAATACACTCAATATTACAGTGAAAAAACAGATACTTTAAATGCCGAAAATATAATAAAGCATTATCATTTGCCTTATACGATCGAAGAGCTTTTGCAGATGACCTTTGAATTAGAAGAAAAGATATCCTCTAAAAGAGTTAAATTAAAACCAGGTGCCAAAGAACTTTTAGCTTATTTAAAGGCCAATCATTATCATATTGCTTTGGCTACTTCAAGTTTTAAGAAACGAGCTGTCAACATCTTACAAGAACATGATATTTTAAAGTATTTTGATACCTGTGTATTCTTAGAAGATGTCAAACATTCTAAACCTCATCCCGAGATCTTTTTAAAAGCATTAGAAAAATTGAATGTATCCAATAAAAATGCAATCGTACTAGAAGATAGTGAAAATGGGATCAAGGCAGCAATCAATGCCAAGATAGACGTCATCTGCATTCCTGATATGAAGATACCATCAAAAGAGTATCTTGATAAAACACTTTTTACAGGAAGATCATTGTTTGATGTTCTGACTTATTTGCAAACAAATTCTTCTGATGATTTTACAAAGAAAGATGAGCAAATGAAAATCATTGAAATATTCAACAGAGATCCTTTGTTGATACAAAAACTTTTAGAAGTATGGGAAAGTTCTGTAAGAGCAACTCATTTATTTCTTTCAGACAATGATATCAATCATATCAAAGAGTATGTTCCCCAAGCTTTAAAAGAAGTTGATCATTTGTTGATCATTGAAACCATAAGAAAGTCCCTGTTGGTTTTATAGGAATTGATAATCAACATCTTGAAATGCTCTTTATTTCTAATAAAGAAAGAAAAAAAGGACTAGGAAAAATGCTTTTGAAATATGGAATCGAAAATTTTGGGATCAATGATCTAGCCGTAAACGAACAAAACCCTTTGGCAAAAGAATTTTATGAACATATGGGATTTATAGTCTATAAGCGAATAGAAACAGATGAACAAGGAAATCCCTATCCCTTGTTATATATGAAAAGAAAACAAATATAATGATTTTTCTTTTTTACA
>OHQG01000733.1_pt1 | contig 15859 bp, 10 predicted proteins | sample 1577871 | NCBI WGS metagenome assembly OHQG01 (sample SAMEA3879604, study PRJEB24766) | human gut metagenome | biome: human-associated habitat; feature: feces | place: USA | collected 1985/1987
ATCCGGCCCGGTAACGCGGCTGTCTTCAAACCGGAGGATAGCCGCGGCCATCTTTTTTTCTGTAGTATCCATTGGTTTGAATCATGGTTCCCTTGGTCGAAACGGCAATGGAGGCGTATTCAAGGAGGGAAACGGCTTGCTGAGGCGGCGTTATCGCCAACGGAACCTTCTTCCCGCTCCGGGAATGGCCCTTCGCTGCCGGAAGTTGACGGGGATGCCCGTGGGTGGAATGGCCTCTTGCCAGATGTTGTGTCCGCTTTGCTTCCTGCGGCTGCCGCATTCCGCCGGAGATATGAATGGATGATGAATGTTCAAAAGCGGCACGCCGGAAATTCATGGGAACGAGTAATGGCGCACGCCTCATAAAAGCAACCCGCTCAAGGATTGACCTTGAGCGGGTTATGATGGAGCCGCTTGTCAGATTTGAACTGACGACCGTCCGCTTACAAGGCGGGTGCTCTACCACTGAGCTAAAGCGGCATGGTAATGAGGTGGCCCATATCTACAGAAGATGGCCCGTTGTGGCAAGCCGAAAATGGATAGTCAGGCATGGATATTTCCATTTTAAGAGATTGAAAACGTTTCAGGAGTCAAACAGGGAGCCCTGTTCCAGCGGCGGATCGGCAGGCGGTTCCTCCAAATGTGGGGCTGTTTCAGGATGCAGCGTTTCCGCGGAGGGGGCGGGTGAGCCTTCCGTCCGTTCCGCTGTTGCGGAAGGAGCGGTTGTTGGCCCTTCCGTTTCCTCATTTCCGGACTTGGCCGGAGGCATGATGCGGGAGACGCGTTCCACAGGATGCCTGGTAATGATATTTCCCTGGGCACCGCGGTTTTTGATTCTCAGGTCCGCGAAGTGGAAGGGCCTGATCAGGTTACGGAGTTTCAGAACGGCTTTCAGATAAACGTTTACGCTTATCTGGGAACTGTTTTCCTCCGTTTCATGCACGGAGAAGTGGAAGATGCGCGTTCCCTTTGCGCCTCGGGTAAGCGGATATTCCTTGTCCCTGGTGAACCCTCCTATGCGGAAACGCTTGGCGTACACGGGGCCGTCTTTTCCGTCACGGTAAATCAGGTTGAACACGGGGTCGTCTCCTTTTTTGATGACGGAAATATAAAGGGGATTTTTACCAGCGAAAAATTTGTCCTGAATCCGCACGATTTTGAGCACGCCTGCATTGTCAATGATCAACACGTCATCCAGCGTGGAGCATTTGCAGACAGGGTTTCCCTTCTTGACGCCGTAACCGGCAAAGCCTTCGTCATCAATATACAATGTTTCATTGGCGACAGCCACCTGCGCGCGGTTTACGGAGCCGAAGGAGGAAATTTCCGTTTTCCGCGGATAGGCGGCGCCGTATTTTTTACGCAGGGCTTCAAACCAGCGGATAGTGAATTTGGTAAGCTGGTTGAGGTTCTTCTGCGTTTGTTCGATGTCCTCTTCAAGCTGGCGGATGTGCTGGTCCGCCTTGAAAGCGTCAAATTTGGAAATCCGCTTGATTTTGATTTCCGTCAGCCTTACCAGGTCGTCCCTGGTAATGGGGGCGCGCAGCCGGGATGCAAACGGCTGCAATTCCCGGTCAATGGTGCCGAGCACTTCTTCCCACGTTTCGGAATCTTCTATGGAGAGGTAGATGCGGTTTTCAATGAATATTTTTTCCAGGCTTGCCTGGTGCCACGCCTCGTTCAGTTCCTTGAGTCGGATTTCCTGCTCCTGGCGCAGGATTTCCTTGGTGGAGTCCGTATTGTAGCGCAGGATGTCGCTGACACACATGAACCTGGGTTTTTCCTCCACAATGACGCAGGCATTCGGGGAGATGCTGACTTCACAGGCGGAGAAGGCAAACAGGGCTTTCCTCGTCTGCTCCGGATCCGCTCCGGCCGGGAGATGGACCAGGATGTCCACATGCTGGGCCGTATTGTCCTCAATGCGGGCGATTTTAATTTTTCCCTTTTCCGCAGCGGAGACAATGGAATCAATTAAGATTTCCGTGGTGACGCCGAACGGGATTTCCGTGATGCGGAGAAGTTTCTTCGATTCCGTGAGGATGCGCGCCCTGATGCGGACGCGGCCCGTCCCGCGTTCTCCGTCACGGTAGTTGGTGGCATCCATCACGCCTCCGGTCGGAAAGTCCGGCAGAAGCTGGAAGGGCTGGCCGCGCAAGTAGGCGATGGAGGCTTCAATCAACTCATTGAAGTTGTGGGGAAGAATTTTACTGGAAAGCCCCACGGCGATGCCTTCTGCTCCCTGAGCGAGAAGCAGGGGAAATTTGACGGGAAGGCTGACCGGTTCCTTGTTCCTGCCGTCATAGGAGAGCTGCCATTCCGTGACTTTGGGGCTGAATACTACATCACGCGCAAAGGAGGTAAAGCGGGCTTCAATATAGCGGGAAGCCGCTGCGGGGTCGCCTGTCAGAATATTGCCCCAGTTCCCCTGCGTGTCGATAAGCAGCCCTTTTTGTCCCAGCCCCACCAGCGCGTCTGCAATGGAACGGTCGCCGTGCGGATGGAATTTCATCGTGTCTCCCACGATATTAGCCACTTTATTATAACGCCCGTCGTCCAGGCGGTCCATGGCGTGCAGAATACGGCGCTGCACAGGTTTAAACCCGTCATTGATCTTGGGTACGGCCCGTTCCAGAATGACATACGAGGCGTAATCCAGAAAGTAGTCGGCATACATGCCTTCCACAGACTGACTCGCGGGAGCAATGTGGGCGGGTTGAGTCACGACGTCGGATATTAAAGGAATTGTTCCGGGGGGGCAAGCGCGATCTCCGTAAAGAAAATAACCGGCTTCCCTTGTCAGGGGAAGCCGGTTTTCCGGAAAAGGAAGGAATAAAAGCAATCAGGCCTGCTTGGCAGTCAGCCTGTTCTTGAGTTCCTCCGCTTCAGCGCGCAGGGCGTCGAGTTTGGCTGTCTGGGCTTCAAGGTCGGCGATTTCTTCCAGAACGGCCGCCAGGCGGCGCAGGTCGGCGGGTTGGGCGGCTGCGAGAGGCTGTGTTTTGGGAGCAGTTGTATTTTTGGTGCCGGGCTTGCGGCCGCGCTTGGCCTTGGATGCCTTCATCCAGCTTGAGATGGTCACCGTGCTGATGCCGAAGCGTTCGGCGGCTTCTTTCTGGGCACCCCTTTTGTTTTGGGTTTTCCGTTCAGCAATGAAATCAAGAACGGATTGTTTTTCTTCAGGCGTGTAGCGCCTCTTATTTTTGGTACTGTCGTTGGAATTCATGATGTTGACGAGTGGTTGTTTGTTTAACTAATCATCCTTGGTCTGGCAAGAAAAAAGTATATGTGTTATAACATTTTTTAAGAGGATTCTTAAATGACTGGTGCGTATTCTTGAAGTTCTATTACGGGCGTTTTACTTTATTCATGATTGTTGTTGTTAACATATTGTGTTTTTTATGATTTTGCGGGAGAATCCGCGGGATATTTAAACGCTTTTCCATGTTATATCCCGGGTGAAGCCTTTTTTCGCAATCTGCCTGTTGAGCCACGCACGGCGGCTGTTCCCCGCCCGTTTTCCAGACGGTATTTTGAGGTTGCAGGGGGCCGCGGAATCGTATAAAATCACTCCAATTTCCCAGCCATTTTATCACGATGACCGATCAGACAGGAACCCCTTCTTCGCCGGAACCTCCCAAATTGCGACGCCGTTTGGTAACGGCAGCCCCTGCGGCCGCACCCAAGGTAAAGTTTGTTTCTCCCGCCGCGGAAGGCGTGGAGGTTGTCAAGCCGCGTTTTCTCACTCCTGAGTTGCAGGCCAAGCTGGCTCAGGAGCAGGAGGAAGCCGCCCGCCGCGCAGCGGAACAGGCGGAGGCGGACAGGATTGCTGCGGAAAAGGCGGCTGCCGAGCAGGAAGCCGCCCGTATTGCTGCCGAAAAGGAGGCGGCGAGAATAGCTGCCGAGCAGGAAGCCGCAAGAATCAAGGCGGAGCAGGAGGCTGCCGAAGCCGCGCGCATTGCCGCAGAAAAGGAGGCCGCCCGTGTAGCTGCCGAAGAGGAAAGAGCTCGTCTTGCGGCGGAGCTGGAGAAAAAGGAAGCCGCTTCCGCTCCGCAGCCCGAGCCCTCCGTGGACGCCCAGATTCAGGATGCCCTTGCCAAGGTAGCGGAGGCCCAGAAAGCCCTGGCGGAGGCTCAGGCCGCTGCACTGGCCCAGGCCGCAGGGGTAGCGCCTGCGGCTGTGCAGACCCCGGAACCGTCTGTTCCGGAGCCTGCTCCTGCGGGGGGGGCTCCCAAATTGAAAGTTTTCAAGACGGCCGCGGCTCCCGCTGTGGCGGAGAAATCCCCGGCCGCCGCTCCGGAAAGCGCCGTTCCCAAGCTGAAAGTATTAAAATCCCCCGTGGGGGCAGCACCAGCTTCTTCCGTGGCTGCCGCGGGAGCTTCCCCTGCCGCTGGTGCTCCTCCGGCGGGCGATGGCGGTATTCAGCCTCCCGCCGGAACGGAATCCGCCCGGGATATGGCCGCTTCCGTGGATAAATCCAAATCCCTGCTGCGAGGTGTCATTTATGGGGTATGCGCTCTGGTTGTCATCGCTGCCGGCGTAGGGATTTATGCATGGAGCACCAGCAGCAAGAAAGAAAAGGTGGAAGGTGAGAACGCCCGTCTGAATGCGCTGGTCGTGGAAGGCGGGAAACTGGGCCGCAGCCGTCTGTTTGACTCCAAGAATCTCAGCCGTGTCCCGGATGTGAAAGTCGTTCCCGACGCGGAGGATGCCGCTCTGCTGCTCGCCAATGTGAGGGGAGTCAAGGGCAACAGGGAAAACTGGCCCGGCGCCGCCCACCTGGTTTCCATCATGGCCCAGATGGATGACAACATTGCCCGCCAGGTGGTGGAAGACATGAAAAAAAATGTCGGCAGGTACAGTAAGGAAAAATATTCCATGATGGTGACCCTTTTGGCCAAGTCTTCCAGCCCCGCCATGCGCGACATGCTGAAAGACCTGTACGCTTCCATCAGCGAAAGCAAGAATAAGAAGATCCAGGACAAGCAGGCCGTGGTGCTCAAGTACATGCGTTTTGCCATGAAGCTGGACGACCTTGACGACGTGATGAAGATCCTCCAGAAGAAGGATGCTTCCCCGGATTTGATTTCCTCCGCTTTCCGTACGGCGCGCTACCTGATTGACGAAGCTCCTCCAGCCAAGCGCAAGGCGCTTTCCTCCAAACTGCTCCAGTATCAGAAAGATATGCCGGAGGAAAACGTCAAAATGCTCTACAAGCTGCTGGCCCGCACCGGTGATCCCAAGGTGCTGGACATGATGGAAAAGAGCTATAAGGAGGATACCAAAAAGGCGCTTGCCATCATTACCGCCTGGGGGGACTGGAATACGGATGACGCCGTTCCGTACCTGTTCAAGGCCTGGAAAGACGAATCCCTGCATGAACGCGTGCGTTCCCAGGCCCATGATTCCATTCTCCGCGTACTCTCCGTGGACCGTGACCGGGATGACAACGCCACGCTCAAGTTGTTTGACCCCCTTATTGCGGATGCTAAAACCAGCGAACGCCGCCAGTTTCTGGTTTCCGCATTCAAGAGGCTCAGCAACCGCCCGTATGTGATTCGCCTGCTGGGCCGCATCAAGCAGACTGCGGAAGACCAGAGAAACGCGGTGGAACCAAAGTTCCAGGCTGCGGAGGAGGCCTTGTTCAAGGCGGAGGACAAGTTCAAGGCAAATCCCGGCGATGCGGCAGCCAAGGCCGATTATGAGGCCAAGGAAAAGATTTATAATGAGTTGTCCAGTCAGAAGACCGGGGAAGACAAGGTGATTGCGGCGGTGGACAAGGCTCTGGAAAAGGTCAGGAAGACGCCTGTTCCCACCAGGAAGGCCGCTTCTGCCGAGGACAGGGATGATGACGACTCTTCCGTGATTAAGACAATTTAAACGGTTTTAACGGCCGTATCCGAAAACCGGAGGGAAAATAATCCCTCCGGTTTTTTATGTGCGGGAGTGACAACCATGATTGGCTGGCCGCTTCTGCGCAGATGAGGCCGAATTGGACGTTGAGCCGGGCGGAAGGGGGTAGCGGACTTACTTCATGTATTTTTTGATTTCCGGTAGCAGTGCTTCAGCCCAGAGACGGTAGCCTTTTTCTGTAAGGTGGACGAGGTCCCCGGTAATTCCCGGCAGGAAAGTGCCGTCCTTGTCCAGGAATGCGGAATTAATGTTGACGACATGGACTCTCGGCATATTTGTTTTGTCCAGCTCCCTGTTGATCATTTCATTTTGGATGCGCAGGGGGTCTTCCGCCGTTTTCCCCCGGGGAAAGATGTGCAGAAGAATAATTTCAGTGGCGGGGTGGAGCCGATGGACCCGGGAAGCTATTTCCCGGATACCCTCCGCCGTTTCCTGCGGGGTCTGCCTGCCTTTGTATTGCCCTGTGTTATTGGTGCCCACCATGATAACGCATACTTGGGGGGAATGAGGCGTTTTAAGGGCAGAATCGTCAATGCGCCACAATACATGTTCCGTCCTGTCGCCTCCTATGCCGAAATTGACAGGAGCATAGGGGGAAAAATATTGAGACCATATTTTTTTGCCGTCGGTTTCCCAGCGGTGGGTGATGGAATCGCCGATAAACAGCAGTTGGCATGGTGTTTCCGCCAGGGTCTGCTTTAACAGGGCGTGCCTCTGGCTCCACCAGTCAGCTTTTGTTTTGGAAATGTGGGCGGCATCGGGTTTTCCTTTTTCCGGCTGTTGGGAGAAAACAGGCAGGGCGAGTCCGCATCCCAGAAGGCAGATGGAGGCGGATATGGCGTTGATAGACGGGAAATGATTCATGTTGTTTATACAATACGGGGAATGTTTCTGCCGCCTTTCTTTTGGAGGATAAAAAATCCCGTCGGTATATTGAATGCGTTTTCCTGCCGGTACGGCATGGTACCGAAACATGGCGTGGACCCGGCTGGAACGGCAATTCCGTATTTCCTGGCGTAATGGTACTGCAGCAATGGATGGACAGCTTTGTGTTCAGGAATTGATAAAAAGAGGGGACGGCTAACGTATGTTCACGGACAGAGTCCGTTGAATTATCTGATGAATATTCCTGTTACCTTGATTTTGCTTGCTTTCCACATGGCTGCGGCGGCTTCCGCATCCATCTGTGCCTCCCGGAAAACAGAGTGGGCGGATTGGAATTATTTAACTTCTTACGGTCAATCCCTTTCTGTGGGCTGGACGGCTAAGCCCGTTGTAACGGAAAAGCAGGAGGAAGGGGGCTTGTATATGTTCAGGGGAGGGGTGAGAGCGTATGAGAACGGCAGTGACCGCAAGATGCTGGTTCCTCTGGAGGAAGGAGTGAACGGTCCGCGCGGCGAAACTCCCGTATCCGGGGCTACCTGCCGTTTGTTCCGCCTGATGCAGCGTTATTCTCCCGTTACGGCTTCCCGCATCCGGTTGATTTGTTCTGCGACGGGAGTGGGTGGGGCGAGCCTTGGTTCCCTGGGCAGGGGAACTGGAGCCTACAACCGCATTTTGGATGATTTGAAGGCCGCCAAAATACTGGCTGACCGGGAAGGGAAGACCCTTTCCATGCCTGCGTTTATCTGGACCCAGGGAGAGACGGATCACCAGGACAGAAAGACGAGGGAATGGTACCGGGAAAAAATGGAAAAGCTGATCAGGGACATAAATCATGACGCCAGGGCCGTGACCGGGCAGAAAAACGATGTGGTCTGTTTCGGCTATCAGGTTGGTTCCCATTTGAATTATTATCAGTTTAATCCTACGGATTATCCGGCTATTGCCCTGGAACAGCTGGATATGGCTTTGGAGAAGGACAGCCAGTATGTGATGACGACCCCGATGTATCATTTCGAGTATAGCGACGGAGTCCATTTGACGGCGCCCATGTCCCGCCTTTATGGGGAGTATGTGGGCTATGTCATGAAGAAAGTCCTGTTGGATGGGGCGGACTGGAAACCCGTGCATCCCCTGAACCATAAAATCAGGAAGTCCGGAAAGGGTTGGACGGTGGAAGTGGCATTTTATGCTCCCTGTCCCCCTTTGGTTCTGGACACGAAGACGGTTGACGATCCTGGCAATTATGGTTTTTCCCTTGTGGGGGCTGAGGGAGAGGATATTGCCATCAAGTCTGTCCGGCTGGTGGGGAAAAATGCGGTACAGCTGTTGACGGAGAAGGACCCGGGGAAAGGGCGTCTACGCTATGGGATGACGATTAATGAACACCGTCCTTCCGGTCCGCGGACGGGGGCGCGGGGCTGTCTGAGGGATTCCCAGGGAGATGAGGTTAAGGCCCATATCCAGGGCAAAGATTACCGAATGGATAATTGGTGCCCCTTTTTTGATTACTCCCTGTCAAAAGGGCATTGATTTTCCGGAAATGGCTGCATGATCTTTTTTTCCGCAGGTTGTTCCCCCCTCTGCAAACGGAAAAGGATACCCGGGCGGCTTGAAAAAAACAGGAAAGGCTTCAGCCGATGCATACTGATTCCGGATTGTTGCGGAGGGGAGGCTTGCACGGCCATGCATGGTGTTATACCGCGGCTTTCGTGGCCGGATGATGGCGAGGCCGTGATCATTTGACCGTAGAGCAGGAGAACTTGCGGAAGTTCATCGTAAACGCCTCTTTTTCCACGAGGTTCATTTTTTCTTCCTCCGGGGGGGTATTCCCTGCTTCCGGTTTCTTTATGGCTGGCCCTTACAGAAGGAGCCCTGCCTGGTAGATCAGCGTAGCCGTTGCAAAACCCAGGAGGGTCAATCCGCCGAATTGAGCCAGAGCGAACCACCAGGTGCCCGCTTCCCTCTTGGCGACGGTGACGGTGCCGATGCAGGGCAGGGCAATCAGGCAGAATATCATGATGCTGATGCCCTGGAGAGGGGTGTAGCTGGCTTTAAGGCGGGCGTTCAATGTCTGCTGGGCCGCCGGGCCCGAATTTCCGTCTTCCACCGCATAAAGGATACCCATCTGGGTGACGAAAATTTCCTTGGCGGCAAAGGCTCCTACCAGGGCGGAATTGATTTTCCAGTCAAATCCGGCCACTTGCGTGACGGGTTCCATCCAATGGCCTATTTGTCCGGCGTAGGAATGTTCCATGGCCGCTGCGTTTGTCGGCGCCGTGTTTTCTTCCGGCCTGGGGTAGGTGTTCAGAAACCACAGGATGATGGAGGCCCCAAGAATGAAAGTGCCTGCTTTCCGGACGTACATGAAGGCCCGCGACCACATCAGGATGCCCACTTTCCGCAGGGAGGGGAGGCGCAGGCGCTTCATGTGGTGGAGGGAATCCCTCTGGGGCGCCTTGAAAAGCGTGTTTTTCAGAAGCCGGGCGCAGCACAGCGCCAGCAGGACGCCGCTGGCATAAATCCCGAACAGCACGGGGGCCTGCAGGCGGGAGGGAAACAGGGCGGAGACGAACATCATGTAGATCGGCAGGCGGCCCGCACAGCTCATCATGGGCAGCACGGCGATGGTGACCAGGCGGTCGCTGCGCGTTTCAATTCTCCTGGTGGACAGAATGGCGGGAACCGAACAGCCGAATCCCAGCAGGAGGGGGGCAAAGCTGTTGCCGTTCAACCCCATGATTTTCATGATGCGGCTCATCAGGCGGGAAACCCTCATCATGTATCCGCTGTTTTCCAGAACGGTAATGGCCCCGAAGAGGAGAACCACGTTGGGCAGAAAGGCCAGTACGCCGCCCACGCCTCCTACCACGCCTTCCCCCAGCAGGGATTGCAGGCGGGGCCACGGTTCCAGCATGCGGCAGGCCCAGACGCTGAACAGCTGGGTGCCCGTCTGGATGAGCCTGACCAGAGGATCCCCGATAGCGAAGCTCAGGAAGAAAATAATATAAACGATGCCCAGGAAAATAAGGGAACCCCATATCCTGTGCATCAGGACGGCATCCAGTCTGGCCCTCCACAGGTTGTCCTTCGCCTCTGCCTCCCGTTCCATAACGTTTACCGGGACGTAACTTAAAATCTGTTCATTTGACAGGCAAGCCTAAAAGCCCGGTTCCGCGGAAAGGGGCATGGAAACCAGGCATTCCGGCCGTTTTTGGGACGGGGTTGCCGCATGGGCCCCGGATGGGGCCGCAGGCTTTGTTTTTTAGCGGCGCATAGCCGCCAGGCCCTGGATGAAAAGGATGGCCGCAGTGCAGCCGAATACCATGGAGGGCAGGCACTGAAGCATGTACAGCGGATCTGTGGAACCGTTTCCGTAGGAGGGGAAAATAAAGGCCAGAATCAACGCGATCAGGGACAGCCCCCATGCCAGCCATGATGTAGCGGGAATCCGGCGGCCGGATGCTGCGGCTGGCCGCTGCGGCAGGTTTTCCTGCCGGATGCCGCGTTCGTCAGTATCGCGTCCGGAGAAAGACGTCCGCTTTTTCCTGACGGGAGGCAGGGCGGGCTGCGTTTTCATGGCGTTTTCCGGTTTGCGGCCGGATGGCGAAGAGGAGGCTTCCCCGAAGGGAAGCCCCGTTGTAACGTGAATCAGAAGGCCGCACGCCGGGCAGCGCATGCCGGTTTTGGCGTCCAGTCCGGCCGGGTAGGTGTACCCGTGGCCGCATTGGGAGCATGTGGCGGATTCTCTCATGATCTGGCCCGAATGGATGTTAGTCGTCCAAGGGAAGCAGGTCCTCCTGGTCAGCCTTGGTTTCGGGCCTCTGGCGGATTTCCTCAAGCTTGGCTTTCATCTGTTCGCAAATGTCCGGATGCTGGGAGGCTACGTTGTCAAGTTCCTTCGGGTCTTTTTCCAGGTCAAAGAGGCTTCCTCCTTCCGGGGACTTGCTCATTTTTGCGGAGGCTCCGTTGATGCCGTCGCGAATGGCCACGCCGGCGGGAATGAATTTCCATTTGCCGTGGCGAATCGCCAATGCCTTGCCGGTACTGTTGATGACATGGTAGTCACGTCCCTTGGCGGATTTTCCCAGAAGGGCGGGCATCACGTTTTCAGAGTCACGGAAGGAATTGGCCTTGCCGGGGGCCAGCAGCTGTTCCAGGGAGGCCCCCAGATCCATTTGGTTGAGCAGGGCTTTGCTCGTGGTTCCGGGTTTGATCACGCCGGGCCATTTGACGATAAACGGAATGCGGGAACCTCCTTCCAGAATGCTGTATTTGCCTGCGCGGAAGGGGCCGGCGGGGGAATGGGTGGCGTTGTCCCGGACGGCGAAATCCCTGTAGCCGTCATCCAGCACGGGGCCGTTGTCGCTGGAGAAGATCACCAGGGCGTCTTTTTCCAGACCGGCCTGTTGCAGAGCCTCTGTAATGCGGCGCACACAGTCATCCAGTTCCACGGTCACGTCACCGCGCACGCCGTGCCGGCTCTTGCCCACAAAGCGTTTTTCCGGGCAGCGCGGCACGTGGATGTCATGCGTGGCGAACATCAGGAAAAACGGTTCCTTGGCTTTGGCGCTCTTCTGAATGTATTCAATGGCCTTATCCGTAATGACATCGGCGTTTTCCTCATCCTTCCACAAGGCGCTTTTGCCGCCCTTCATGAACCCGATGCGTCCGATTCCATTGATAATGGCCTGGTTGTGTCCGTGGCTCCACATGAGTTTGAGCTGGTCCTTATTGTCCTTGCCATTGGGAAGCCCGGGGAAGTTGTGCTTGTAGGATACTTCAATGGGGTCGTTCGGGTCCAGGTTGCGGACATTGCCGTTTTCCAGAATCACGCAGGGAACGCGGTCGCCCGTAGCGGCGAAGATAAAGCTCTCGTCAAATCCGATTTCGTTCGGGCTGGGGGAGATATGTTTGTTCCAGTCAATCTTCTTCCCCTTTTCCCCCAGGCCCAGGTGCCATTTGCCTATCATGTAGGTTTTGTAGCCGTGGGATTGGAGCATCTTGGGCAGGGTGGGCTTCTTGGTATCGATAATGAGGGCGGCGTCTCCCGGCAGGATGCCCGTGCCTTCCTTGCGCCACGGATATTCCCCTGTGAACAGGGCATAGCGGGAAGGGGTGCAGACGGATGTGGTGGAATAGGCGTCCGTGAAGCGGCAGCCCTGCTCGGCAAGCTTGTCGATGGCGGGGGTGGGAATTCCCTTGGCTCCATAGCAGCCTACGTCTCCATAGCCGAGGTCGTCAGCGTAAATCATGACGATGGCCTTGGGGGGCTTGACCGTTGGCGTGACTGCGGCCGGGCAGGCCGCTGCCGCCGCCATGGCAAGCATCAGGTGTAATGCGGATTTATTCATGTTGTCAGGTGTGTGTGATTATAATTTTCCGGAAAGGATGGTCGGAAGGATGCCGCTGTTTAAGCGTGGGCCGAACCTTCGGGGGTGTCCGGAGGCTGTTCGCCGGGATGTTCCGGCGGAAGCACGGGGTCCGTCATGGGGCGCATGCTGGCATTCTGCCAGATGTATCGCTTGTAAAGAACCTTGATGGCGGCTGTCAGGGGGACAGCCAGCAGGGCGCCGATCAAGCCGCCCAGGATGAGTGTCCAGATCAACACGGAAAACATGACCGTGAGCGGGTGGAGTTCCACGGAATCCCCCACGATTTTCGGCTGGATGATCCATCCGTCAAATTGGTTGACGGCCAGGAAGATGCCCGAAACAATCAGCACGTGCTGGAAATCCCCCCATGTGAACCAGGCCAGCAGCACCGCAGGGATGAAGGCGGTGATGATGCCCAGGTAGGGAACGATGCCCAGCACGCAGACCGCGGCGCCGATGGTGATGGCGTACGGCAGGCCTATCAGCTTCAGGCAGATGGCGATCAGAATGCCTTCAATGATGCTTACCAGCATTTGGCCGCGGAAGAAGGAAATCAGGTAGCCGTTGATTTCCTCCATGGTGTCCACCACGTCTTTTCTGAATTTGGAGACTTTCAGGGGCAGGATGCTGGGCCATTTCTCTTTGATTTTATCCGCCTCCAGCAGAAAGTAAAAAGCGAAAATGGGCGTGATCAGGATGCTGACCATGATTCCTATGGTGCTGTACAGGGCCCGTCCCCCGGAAGTGAGCCAGCTCATCAGCTTGTCCTGGTAAAAGGAGGAATTGATGGTCATGTAGGCTCCCAGCTTTTCCCGGGCGGTCCGGGCGTTTCTCAGGTCATGGACTTCCGCTTCCGTATAATGGCTGGCATTCAGTTCCCGCAGGCTGGTGCTGTAAACACTGTCAATGGTGCGGGAAATGAAGGGGATTTCAATGGTGGAGTCAATCAGTTCGGAGGTTTTGTCCCATAGCTCCATCCGGTTGTCGATCAGTTCATCCGTCTGCCTGATCAGGGGAGGGAGAATCGTGGCTCCAAAGCCTACCAGAACGGCCAGAGCCGCAAACATGACCGTGACTACGGCCCATGGACGGGAGAATTTGAGACGCACCAGCCAGGAAACGATGGGTTCCAGCAAATACGCCACGACGGCGGCAATCAGGATGGGCAGGAGCACCGGTTCCAGAAACCCCAGAAGTTCCACCACTTCAAAAATGACGAAGGCCGCAATGCCCAGCATCACCAGAATGGATACGCCTGTCAGGGCATGCCAGCAGGTTTTCTTCTGGAAGGGGGAGGGAATGGCGGGGGCGGCGGAAGTTTGGGTATTCTGATGTTGTTCGTTGTTCATGCCGGTGTAGAGAGATGGCTGGTTGCTGGCCCGGCTTAGGCAACGGAGGCCTTGTCCGTTTTCCCGTCAGCTGCGGGAGAGGCTTCATCCGGAGTTTCTCCGGCCGTAGCCGGAGGCTGCTGGCCGTCTGCGGAGGGCTGGGTCTGTTCTTTTTTTTCCTGCTGCCTGACGTGGTTTTCGAATTCCTGTTCCGTAATGGCTTGGGGCGTGGGGTAATAATCCCCGGCAGGGGGCGCGGCCGGAACTTCCCATTGGATGCGCACCAGCCTGTTCCTGCGCTGGACCACCACGCTGGCCTGAGCCCCCCGCTGGGTGGTAACATATTCTACGAGGTCCGGATAGGGATTCTTTCTTCCATTGATGGAAATAAGAACATCTCCCGTTCTGAGGCCGGCGTCCCATGCGGGAGACCACTCTGCCACGTAAGCTTTCATGGGGCCGTTCCCGTTGCTGTCCTGGATAAAGGTGCCTCCCATCAGGTTGAAGGAGGCGGGGGCGGGCATCCGGTGGCTGGTGGAGCTGAAATAAAGGGCGTTCCCCGGGCCGTCCAGCCAGAACTGGCGTGCGGCCAGAGCGCCGTAGCCCAGGATGATGTCGATGTCATCGGGGATGCCCATCACTTCCGGGTTGGCGAAGCTTTCACAGAGCAGGATATTTTTTAATTCCAGTGGACCGAGCTGGAAGGAGCTTACATGCATGCATTCGTGGGCGTAAAAGCCGCCTGCGGCGGGGCTGTAGCCGGAATAGACGCTGACGAACGCATCCGGGTAGGCCTGCTTAATGGCATTCCAGCGTTTTTTGGAGATGTAAACGGCGTGGGGGGCTCCCGTGTCCAGAATGATGCGCCTTCCGTGCCTGTCCGCGATTTGCGGATAGTCGGACCCGGGAATCAGGGAAAGCTTGTTCCAGCTTTTTATTCTGGAGGGAAGTTTATTGAAAAAACGGTGGGAGCGTTTGGGATAGTTGATGTTCCACACATATTTCCGGATGCATTCCCAGCCCAGCAAACCGTCATACGGGGCCTGGTCTGCCATTACTACGTCCTGTTTCCGGGAAATGGGTTCCCCGTCATCCTTCAGGGAAATGGGCACGTTGGCCGTGCGCATGGCGCCCCTGCCGCGCAGGCGTGCGCCGATGGATTCCACTGCCGGGGAGAAAAGCAGGGATGTCTGGACTGCTCCCGTGTCTACGCCCATCATTAATTGCGTTCCGGAGCTCCACGCCAGCGCCACGGGGGTGCCGTCCAGGGGATTGGCCGCGTCAATGGGCGGGGAGCTGCTGTCCTGGATAGGCCGGTGCGATACGCAGGAAACGCACAGCATGGTTGCCAGAAGCATGATGGAGGAACGGAACATAAAGTATTCCGTTCATAACAAACAGACCATAGGCTGGCAAGGTTTCCTTCCTGCTTACAGGGCTTTTTGACGGCATCAGAACGTAAAAACCGCTGCCTGCCGGAGGGTCGCTCATGCAGAAGCATGATATTCAAAATGCGGGCGCGTGCGTTTTTTGAGGCTCTATATCATGGACGGGCATTTTGCCGTCTGCCGCGTCCGGCGTTCCGTTCCAGCGAGGGGGCGGCTGCCTTCATTTTCCCCATGCTGTCCCCAAGGGAGGGCTGAAGCTGGAGCGCTCCCAAAAATCTTGATTTTCACAAGGAGCCGTATAGGGTAGCGGTGAGCCGCTATGACCACCCCTACGTTTGAAGATGCCGTGAGCCGTATCGTACGGAAGGATCCCCGTTTTGCGGAACGGGCATATTCTTTTCTGAAAGATGCGCTGGATTTTACCATGCAGCGCGTTGAAGAAAGGGAAAACGGCTCTCAGAGGCATGTCAGCGGGCAGGAACTGCTGGAAGGGTTCCGGGATTACGCCCTCGCCCAGTTCGGGCCCATGGCTTCCACCGTGATGAAGGAATGGGGGCTTAGGAACGGGAAGAATGTGGGGGAGATGGTTTTTTTACTGATTGAGGAAGACGTTTTTTCCAAACAGCCGGAGGATTCCCTGGATGATTTCAAGGGCTTCATGAGCTTCCGCAAGGCTTTTGAAGAACCTTATGAATTTCAGGACCAGCCCAGTTGAACCGCCCGATACCGCCATGAACAAGGAACCCGATGTACGCTGGCCCGCTGAATGGGAGCCTCAGGATGCTGTCTGGCTGTCCTGGCCCCACCGCAGGGATTTATGGCAAGGGGGGCTGGACGAGTTGCAGCAGACTTATGGGAGCGTGGCCGCTGCCATTGCTCCGCATGCCCTTGTATGCGTGAATGCCGCAGCTCCCCTTCATCCCGGCGTCAGGCAGGCGATGCTGGCCGCCGGAATGAGTGAGGAGCAATTCCGCCT
>OHQG01000734.1_pt1 | contig 15813 bp, 21 predicted proteins | sample 1577871 | NCBI WGS metagenome assembly OHQG01 (sample SAMEA3879604, study PRJEB24766) | human gut metagenome | biome: human-associated habitat; feature: feces | place: USA | collected 1985/1987
ACCGCGACCTCAATGCCGCAATCAACTTGATGAAATCAGGGCTGGTCAAGCCCGAAGCGTCTGTGGAGCAAGTCGGTACCGACTTGCGTTGAAGCAGAAAGTACAAACGGACGCAATGTCCGTAAGTTCATGACAGATATCACTGTGGATGACTTCAAGGCTACCAGAGAAACAGCAACAATTACAGTAAAGTAAGAAAGGAACAGTATGCAGAAGAGAGACAGTAAAGGAAGATTCATGAAAGCTGATAAGGCATATGGCAGAGGCTGCAAGCGCAATCACGACACTTGTAAGTGCAACAAGCTCGCTGACAGTGTCAAGGACGAAGGTCCGCAGCTCCCTGTCGACTGCTCAAATATGAGTGATGACGAGCTTGAACAATTCATCAAATCGCTTGTAGCAGAACTCGCCAATGCAGTCTATATCCCAGGCAAAACCATGACCATCGATGTTACCATCGAGGATAACGACGAAGCTGCTTGTACAGGTGACGATGCTGACGCAGATGACGACAAAGGTCACAGTGATAACTTCATGGATTCCTTCAGAGCCTTCTTGAAGGAGCGTGGAGTGGAGCTTGATTAAGGCGGCAGCTGCCGGTTTCCTGATAAGCATTGGCTGCAAAGTGGCCATTATGGAAGGGTCGTTCTTAGGAGCGATCCTTTTTTCTTTGGCCCTGTTGTGTATCATTCACTACAAGTTGCCTTTGTTTACAGGGAAGGTCGGTTACAGAACGCCTGTGACGATACTCGTGGTCGTACTTGTGTTCAACATGATTGGCGCATTCTCCGGCAGCCTGTTGTTCGATGCCCAGCTGTCTGCTGTAAATCTGTATCAGAGATGCAACGCGCCCTGGTACAAGGTATTATGCAACGGTATAGGCTGCGGAGTGCTCATGTTCATCGCAGTGGATTACGGTAAGCGCAACCCGCTGATTGTTATCATGGCGATCACCACGTTTATACTGTGCGGCTTTGAGCACTGCATTGCAGACATGGCTTACATAGCTACGAGAGTCGATACGTATTGGGCATTCTTGTTGCTTGTTGTAGCAGGCAACGCAATAGGTGGCAAATTGGCGTACTATATCACAGGAGCACGAAATGACAGAGCGAGAATTGCGGCTCCGGCTGAAGCGTCTCCTGGGTACGGACAGGGGACTGCCGGTCGAGAAGCTCGCTGCAGAACTGACGACACACAAGGTGGACATATTGCCGTACATGACATGGCTGTGGAAAACGCAGGGACAGAAGCTTCGAGTGCTGCTGACAAAGAAAGTGATGGACTACGCAAAAGCAGCGGAAAAGGAAAAACAGAGCCTTCCGCAGCTGATCGTAAATGCTGGCACAATTTTCTTACGGCTCTCAGAAGGCTCTCTTGAATCCGACAGGACCATTGAGATACTCGGCGACATGTGTGAACCCTATGCATTGTACTTCTTGTTCGCAGGCGTAGGATTGCCTTGCGACAAGTACCGTGCAGCAGCCAAGGAGTACGCAGCCATGTTTCCGGATGCAGTACGTGCTCTGCCTGAACCATATAAGAAGCTTGGGGAAGCACTGACACATGATACCACTTGACAAGCATGACTTGACTATGCTGCATGTGCTGAGTTCCGAGAGACTGATGCTGAAGTCACTGAAGGCGGCTAAGGCAGGACAGGAACTGTTCCCTCCGAGACGTGTGCCTCATCTTGATCTGTTGTGGCGGCACTTCATACGTTTCGCCATACAGTCCAAGAAAGAAGGACACTGGCTGCAGTGGGACAGGCAGGCATATGTAGCCGATTGTCTTGAAGAGTTGAAGCAGCGTGACGACATCAGCGACGAATGCAAGGCGCGATTTCAGGCAATATGCGTACAGTATATCGGTGCTGAGCCATTGGATGCCGAGGCAGGCGACAAGCTGCTGCTGGAAGCTGTCAACGAGGCAATCAGAGCACAGATCAGCAGAGCCGTGTACAACTCCGAAGCCTTCGACGGCATCCGACAGCTGGTCAATAAAGGCGTCGCGCTGAAGGAGTCTCTCGAGACAGCAGATGAGAAACAGAAGCTGTTTGTGAATCCGCTGCTTGAAGTCGAGACTTACCTGCACGTGCTGCCTAAGATGCCGACAGGTGTACGCTATTTCGACAGGGTGACCAATGGCGGCATGTCTGAAGGTGAGGTAGCCTTGATTGCTGGATTGATGGGCGGTGGAAAAACAGCAACAGCAATCCAGCTGGTCGGCAGTCAACTGCTTGTAGGTAATCCAGTAGCATGGTTCACCTTTGAACAGCCGTTCGATCAGGACCTGATGCAGCGTATGGTATCCTTCATCACAGGATACAGTCTGGACATCATCCGTGGACGAGAGTTCAAGGATCTGCCCGAGGACATCCGAACAAAGTTTCTGGCTCTCAGCAACCAGATGTCGGACAAGCTGATAGCAGCAGACTTCTCGAACAACAACATGCTTGACAAGAACGATCCTGAAGACGATGGCTCTGTGTACAGTCTGTGCAAGCGACTTGACATATGGGCGGACCAAGGTAAAGTGCCAAGTTACATCATGTTCGACTGGGTAGGCGCGGCAGTAAAGAGACTGGCTGCTGTACGCAGCATAGACATTGGGCAGATCACTAACTACATCGCGCTAGCAAATGAGATCATCGACGGTCTTGTGCAGCTTGCTAAGCAGTACCATACGCGTGTGATCTTCTTTCATCAGCTGGATCCGGCGATCAAGAAGTCGCCTCCGTCCAGAAAGCCTACAACTGTGGAGCTTCAGATGATGAAAACCATGTCGAACTACACGCAGTATGCGATGGCAATCGGCAAGCGCGACGAAAACCAGCGCTGTTGGTTCATCTGTGACAAGTGCCGTAACAGTTATCCGTCAGAATGTGTTATCGAGCTGGATGGCGCACATGCCAAGTTCAATCTGCTGGAAGGATACGCACCGGGTCGCAATGGTCAGTTCATCAACATCAACGAGCTGCAGGAGGAGCTTAGCGAGAACAGCGACACGGAAGACAGCTACCAGCCTATAATCTGACTTGCATTTTGTTGAATCTGTGCTATATTACTATCCCTAAAAAGGAGACAGATATGGACAGATTCAGCACAATATTGCAGACAGCCAAGGCAAACTACAGCACAACACATGGCGTTATCCTTAACTTGAGAAGCTCGAATAAACGCATACCGATCACGTTATGCGTATCCACAAGGCGCAACAGAAGCAAGATTGTACCTACAGACTGCATTGTCTGGAGTAAGGATCGCATACTGTATCAGGGAGCATTGACTGGCAAGCGCCTCAGGAACCTTATAGAGAAGTCCGACTTGTGCTGCATAGAGGTGACAAATGCTGTGGACATGGATTATGGTCCTGGCAAGTATATATGTCTCAATGATAAGAGTACCTGTCAGTGCACATCATGTCTGTGTCACAAGCAGGCTGACATCAGTTCAGTTCAATGCTCTGATGCTGTAGCATACAAAACAAATGTACTGGATGAACTGTGGCGGCAAGGAATAAAAGAATCACGAAAAACACTAAAAGCAAAAAGAAAGGAAGCATTGCGTTATGCAACTGCTTTTTCTGGCTGATGCCGGATCGACAATACACGCCTTTAAGAGCCCTGAAGCATGCGTTAACCATGTCTTCAGGGTTTTTGCTGATGCCGGTAAAGGGCCGCATATAGAGAAACAATTGTTCAGCAACTCAGACGGACTTCACATGGTAACAGTGAAGTCGTTCGACAAGAAGAAGGTGACAGACTTCATCAAGCAGATGCACCTGCACGCCTCATTCATTGTCGTACTGAGGAACAGAGAGCTGGACACAGAGGAACGGTATACCATCCGTAAGTCGTACTTAATGTGAACAAAATAAGGAGTACTGATGCAGAAAGACATTACAAGATCAACACAGACAACATCCTACGTAAGAACCAGCATTGTAGACAACGAAGCTGCCGGAACTGATTTCCAGCAGGTTTTCCCATATCAGAAGAAGCTGTTCGGCCGCATTCTGTGGCCCAGCAAGGACAGCATATTGCGTATTGTGCCAGGCAATGACGGTACACACACATTCCCGCAGGTTATCAACGCAGACACCTGGACCACAGACGGTGACCAGACAAATTACCTGTCTGACACCTTCTACATGACATACACTCTCAGCGGTTTCGGTGATAGCAAATGTGATATCTGCAGCAACTTGAAGCCCGGCAGTGATGAAGCCGCTATGTATCCTGAATCTCCGCTAAATTACTTCTGTAACAAGATACACCGTACCATGCGATATGTCTTGCAGGGCAAGGGCACCAAAGTCAGGTACAATGACAAGTGGCGAATGTGGACAGGGCTGCAAGGTACATTGCCGTTCCCGAGACCTACACTCATGTTCCAGGCTATCTGTGTACATCTGTGCGGAAGGGACTGTCTCAAGGAAGGCGAAGGAACCGATCCGGCACCTTTGTATGGCGTGATAGGCATCAACAACAAGACATCCATTGGCGAACTTGTCAAAGCGCTTGTTGCACCTATGGACAGACGTAGACCGATCGGGACAAACAACAATACATATGGTGCGCTTGCCGAGGCGTCTGGTAACGTACTGTATCTGAACAGTGTACTGGATACGCAAGGTCATAAGTATCTTCAGCCCAGTATCCAGAGTTCGTCTGCACCGGCAAACAGTTGGGAACCTCAGCAGTACGACCTGACAGAGGACTTGTGCAAACAGCTGTGGGTTCCATGGGACAAGGTACTTAAATACTACACAGTAAAGGAGCAGCTTGAACTTATAGCTTCTGAATTTGGAGCTGATACTGTTAATTATGTGTTCTCTCTGTCCCCGCAATGGGAAGGGCTGCAGATTCCTGAGCGTATTGCCGCTGTAGGTATGGGGCAGTATGCAGAGAATGCGCAGAGAGCCCCTTCATACAGTGCTTTTGGACAGAACATGCAGAAACAGGCATTTGGCAGCACTCAAAGACAGGCGTCGCCAGCTTCAGTGGCAAGCGCTGTTCCTGGATTCGGCAAGGCTGCCCAGCCGTCTTTTGCTCCGGCGAACACGACACCGTCAGCCGGTGCTTCAGCAAGTCCTGCCGTAAGCATGGACAGCATCAAAGCAGAGCTGGCAAAGATCAGAGCGGCTGCCAACACTGCACCCAGTGGCGCGGGAGCATTGGCAAGTGCTATGCTGAACGATCTCGAATTGCCGCCTGATGATGACGTCTACGAAGCTACAGGTGAGGAAAGTCTGGGAATCGAATAACTAAAACATTCAGCCGGGTACTTATGTGCCCGGCATAAGGACAAATAAAATGAAAACAGAAAGAGTACTGAAGAAGAAAGCAATCAAGGCCTATAAAGCCTTCAACAGTGATCTGACCTGCATAGGCTTCCAATATGAAGTCGGGAAGGAATACCATCATAAAGGCAAGCTTGAACTGTGTAAATCGGGGTTCCATGTCTGTCCTAAGTTGGTTGACTGCTTCAGTTTTTACCCGTTCAGTGAAACTAAAACCAGAGTGGCCGAGGTGCTCGTCTGGGGTAAAGTCAAGTACGAAGATGCAGGTGTAAAACTCTGCGCCTCAAATATCAAGGTAGTCAGAGAACTTACATGGAACGAAGTGCTGTTTCTGTGCAACAGCGGCTACGGTAACAGAGGTTACGGTAACACCGGCAACGATAACACCGGCAACTGGAATAGCGGTGACTGTAATAGCGGCAACCTTAACAACGGCAACAATAACACCGGCAACCGTAACTCCGGCGACTGTAATAGCGGCAACTGGAATAGCGGCAACTATAACAGCGGCGCCTATAATACAGGCGACTGGAACAGCGGCAACCTTAACAACGGCAACAATAACAGCGGTTACCGTAACAGCGGCAGCCGTAATAGCGGCGACTGTAATAGCGGTCACTGGAACAGCGGCAACTGGAATAGCGGTGACTGGAACAGCGGACACTTAAATACTTCGGCACAGAAATATTGCTTTATCTTTAACAAACCAGTTGAAAAATCAGTCTTGGCTCAGATTGAGTTTCCGAAGTTCATGCGCTTCATTTTGACAGAATGGATACCTGATTCCAAAATGTCACGGCATGAGAAAGCGCGGTATCCTAAGTACGCCACAACAGGCGGCTACCTAAAGGAGTACGACTACAAGACAGCTTTCAGGAAGTCCTTCGAGAAAGCAAAGCGCCTTCCGGACTGGCCCAAGCAGCGTCAGAAGCTGCTGGATTTGCCAAATTTCGATGCCAAGGTATTCGAGGAGATATCAGGTATCACACCTGAGGAACTTGGAATCAGCGCTAAGGAGCTGGCAGACAAGGTAAAGACAAGCATGGAAGTCACAATGGCGGACATAGAGAAGGTATTCGGTTGCAAAATCAAGCTTGTAAAGGAGAGGTGAGATGTCCGCAAATACTTTCTATCCACATACAGAAAGGGAGCAGTTAGCTCCTTTTGCAAACAAACGTGTGTTGGTAACTGGAAAAGTGCAGCATATTGCGGCTTGGATGTCAGGTAAAAGGTGGGGGTTACGAGCTACGCTGAAGCAGTGCAGAGTCAAGCATGGTAATATTCAAGTAAGCGTCGATCATTTTACAGTCAATGTCGGGAAACAATTTATTGCTGTTCGAGCTAAAAAGAACACAACAGTATCTTTCTATGCCACAGTCAAGGCATATCAGCCTGACAAACAATTGAAATATGTACCGGATGACGTCAAGACCGCTCTCGGTCTTACACCAAGAGTACCATCATATGGCATCAAGTGGCCTACAAGAGTCGAGGTGGTAAGTAGATGCTAGTACGTGTAATTCCAAGGTACCTTATGGTACAGTTGTATAACAAGCATGTAGAAACTGGGGATGCTGATGCCTTTCTTGACGGAAACCACTTTATTTCCGTTTACAGCACCAGAGATACGTCACCTTTGCCGGACCATCCACATGTACTTAAATTGATGTGCGATGATTTGACTCTTGCCGATATGCGTACATTTACAGAGGATGGTTGGAATCATGTTACATTGTTCGATGAGGACACGGCAGACAAGACAGCATCCTTCATAAAGAGCATCCCTGACACATGTAACTCACTTATAGTACACTGCGACGCAGGTGTCTCAAGATCAGGCGCAATAGGCATACTTGCCAACAGATATTTTAACGAAGAAGGCAGTGCTGATGATGAAAAGTTTCAACACGATTCGATGCCTTGGCTGTCGCCAAACTCACACATATTGATGCTTCTCAGACCCAGACTGCAAAGAAAGGAAAACAATGTCTAACTTAATCAAAATCGGACGCAACAACGAACTTAAGAGGGCCACACTGGAACTGCCTAAGTACGGTGAGCTCACGGACGAGCGTGTAGTACAGGAAATGCGCGGCGTATTCGACGGCTTCGAGTACGACCCGGACACACAGGTCGAGACTGTGTTCAAAACAGTCGAGCAGATCGAGACTTATGCAGCTGAAGTCAGTAAAGAGCTTGAACAGGCTGACAACGACTTCAAGATGGCCGCAATCACCAATGCAGGGGCCATTGCAGCTAAACGCTGGCACTTTGGCTTTATGATCAGCAAGTGCCTCAAGGCTTCCAAGTACGGTGAAGGCGTCGCCAATAAGATCGCAGCTGCAGCCAATATTTCGCTGCCGTACCTTTATCAGTACAGAGCAGTCGGCGACAATCTCAGCATCAGAGACGCTTACATCCTTGGTATGTACGGCGCTGGCTGGGATTGCATCCGTCAGGTTGCCGCAGTAAACGATCCCGATACAAGACAGAACCTCATTCAGTACTTTGTCCAGTCTATCACCGACTGGAACAACAGTGTCGCCAAAGAGCAGGCGAAAGAGGCACTCAAGTCGGCATTGTCCATGCTGAAGCACGGTCCTGCCGAACTTGATGTTTCCAGTCCGGCCAAGATCGAGACAGCGGTCAACTTCGAATCCGAAGCGCCTGAATTCATGGAAGCCAAGAAGCAGCTGCAGAAGCTGATGACAGCATGCAGAGGGATTGTCAAAGATAACAAGTTGTCTCCGATGCTGAAGTCCTTTGGCGATTGTTACCTTGCGGATAATGTCCCTGATGCCGAGGCGCACCTCGATACACTGCACGAAGATGCGACATCAGCATTGGAGCTTCTGCAGCAGGTCGAGAGCGTGCTGCCGCAACTCAAGGAAGAAGTCACAAGCTTGCAAAATATGGGGCTCAGTCATGCAGACAGTTAAGGTGGAAGTCGATGTGTCGGCCCTTATGTGTCCTCATTGCGGTTCTGTCGACAGTGTCAAGTTGATCGACCTTGGACCGGAAAGAGACGCAGATGGCGAGTACGGTAACGTCAGGTGCACCTGTTATGAGTGCGGATGGTCAACATGCGACATGGATACAGCGGAGGACGCAGTGTACGCTTTTATCACCGGTCTTGACTGTGATGTCAGGCAGGACATAACATGAAACCAATAGGCTACGGGAAGCTAATTAAGCTTCTCAAAGCCACAGCACCAATATCAAAGCAGTTCGAAAATGAAGTTCTGCGGGATCAACGTCTCGCAGAACTTTTTTCTTGTGTAGCCGAGGTTGTGCTGCCGAAAGCTACAGAACCGCAGAGATGGGCGTTGTGGCAGTGTTTCAAGGGTCTGAACGGCGTGCGTGTAACACAGCGACATATAGTGTCCTGTGTGTGCAGAGCAGTAGCAAACATGCACTACATCCACGAGGGTATCGCACCCTTCTATTGGGATGGCAACAGGACACCCGCTGTGATGTCCTGCTTAGGTACAGAACACGATACAAACGCTAAAGGAAAGCGCAGATTGATAGTGCATTTGATGTGTCTTCTTGGCGAACCTGCTGGACTAATATTCAAGGTGTCTCTAAGTTGTAACATGCTTGAGTATCTACTGGGTAAGCAGTTTGGCGTCTCTTTTCGCAAGTACAATGCAGCAGCCGAAGAGATCGCCGGTTGTGTCTTCAAGTGTACATTAAGTGAAGACACAGCAGGAGCCTATCTAGCGGATTTCAGCGCAACGCAAGCTATGAAAGACCATAACAGAAAGCTGGCAGAGATGCGCGTAAATCCAAGAAAATGCAAAACACCTGCAATGCCATGCGCGTCCTGTACCAAAACAAGGGCTCAGTGCATTTTGGCATGCAGAGTTGAGGACAAATGAAATGAAAACAGAAAGAGTACTGAAGAAGAACGCAATCAAGGCTTACAAAGCCTTTAACAGTGACCTGACTTGCAAAGGCTTCCAATATGAAGTCGGCAAGACCTACAGGCATAATGCTGTCTTGAAACTGTGCGAGTCAGGCTTCCATGCTTGCGAAAGGCTGGTTGACTGCTTCAGTTATTATGAGCCAAACCGAGCAAAAACTCGAATTTGCGAGATTCTGGTTTGGGGCGATATCCAGAGAAATACCGAAGACACCAAGTTATGTGCATCCAGAATCCACATTGTAAATGAGTTGTCCTGGAATAAAGTATGCCGTTTATGCAACAATATCGGCATCGGTAATCAAGGATTGGGTAACTCTGGAAATTACAACAGTGGAAACTCAAATTCCGGTAACTTGAATGCAGGTAATAAAAACAAAGGTAAGTACAATTCAGGTGACTGTAACACTGGCTTAGGTAATGTAGGCACAGGCAATATAGGCAATAATAACTGTGGCCACTATAATTGCGGTCATAGGAATTCCGGAAACAATAACATAGGATGCCGCAATGTAGGAAACTACAATACGGGCTACTATAATGTCGGTAACTGGAACAAAGGGTCGTTTAATATCGGCTGCTTCAATACAGCAGATGCCACTGTACATATGTTTAACAAGCCTGTTGTCGGAATCAGGCCATTTGATATTTTAGTTCCAGGTTTCTGCATCTTCGATACGACAGAATGGGTATCGGCCAGATGTATGACAGCTGAAGAAAAGAGGTGGCATCCCGAGTACGTTACAACAGGAGGGTACCAAAAACAATACGACTACAAGGAAGCCTTCAGAAAGTCCTTCGAGGAGGCAAAGCGCCTTCCGGACTGGCCCGAACAGCTTAAGAGGCTGAAGGCGCTGCCCAACTTCGATGCCAAGATATTCGAGGAGATATCAGGCATCAAGGAAGAGGAACTTGTTTAAAGAAAGGAGGACAAAATGATAACAGCAAGTGAACTTTATTGGATTTTCAGATGCGACAGCATACATGACATGCTGACAGCAAGTCTTATCGTGCTTGGTATCGCATCAGCAATAGGTTGTATCATTATCTTAGCTATGTGCTTTAGCAGCTCTTGGGATGATGACGTAAGGTCGTGGTTCGAACCTGACAGTGATACAAGTGCCGAGCGTAAACAGATACTTACAGCTGTTAAGTGCGTTGCATGTCTGCTTGGTATTGTATGTATGCTGGCTGTCGGCAAGATTATGCTGCCTACAACGAAAGAGCTTATACTGATAAAGGTACTGCCTGAAGTGGTAAACAGTAAGTTTGTACAGGAAGATCTGCCCAGTGATATCCGTAAATTGTACACAGCAGCGGTACAGTCAACTTTGAATACATTGACAGGCTCACAACAAAACACAAAGAAAGGAAACGAAAATGCTGACCATAGATGAGTACTTTGATAACTACGAGAACCCCGACTACACCTATAGCTGTCCCGAATGTGGAAGCACCGTTGAGCGTGATGACATTGAATGTTCCGAGTGCGGCTATCGGTTTGAAGACCCTGCAGATGTGTCAGAAATAGACGGCATGATATCTGACTCTGTCTCAGGTCAGCTGCTTGTAGACAGCGCATACAATATGCCTGACAGTGAGGATCTTGACGTTATCTTGGACGAGATCATGAAAGAGGCCCGAGATGAAGCATAAAGTCGGCGTACCGGTAGTGGCTCAGGTGCGTAGGTTTCTTGCACTCTCAATCAAGGAACATACAGACATCAAGCGTGACTATAGAACTCGTGATTCCAAATGTGATGAGCATGCAGAAAGCTGTACGAAGTATCAACGACGCCTATATGCTTCAGTATATTATGACAGCTGCAAGTTTATTTGCGCAATGAATGGGCTGCAGAGAGCAATCAATTACAGGCTCAGACATAAAGATATGAGCGGGTATGTCGACAAGATCACCCAGGATAAGTGGTACGCCGAGTTGACACGAATTCTTCTCCGATCACTCTTGGCCGAAGACACAATAGAACAGTTCATCAACTACATGGAGGGAAAGAGCACAAAGTAAAGGACACAGCCTATGTTGCAGGCAATCAAACGACTCATCAAACGTATCACAATCAAACTAATCAGAGCAGTAAGGAAACTGTTCACAACAAACACAACGGCAAGCGTTGCCACTAAAACAAAGAAAGAAGAAGCAATGAAAAACACGAAAACAACCGCAATCACTCTCGCATCCGCAACCTCCTACAATCTCCAGTTCTTCCGTAAGGACGGACAGCGCTGGTTCGCCCAGAGAGACGTCACGTGCGTCTACGGGGCCAACTACTATCCCGGTGCTAACATTGGCCGCCCTGTGATAGTGTCCAAGAAAGACTTCGAGTACTTCGCCAACAACAAGAGAGCCTACAGAGGACGTGTGTACCTTCCTGAGAAGGAACTTGTACAGTACATCAAGGACAGAACCGAAGTCGCTCTGGACGCACGCAAGATGCACATGAAAGGCAACCACACAGCAGGCTGGTCGACTTTCGCAGCTGACGCAATCGATCAGCTGTTCGGTATGAAGGTACCTGTCAGTGCTGTGGCAACCAAAGCACTCAGCCCGTCCACTAACCCGGAGAGAAGAAGAGTGGAGGAGACGCTCGCCAACGACAGCAACGCGCGCAGAGCATATGTCTCCGGTCGTCGCGCGCGCGCGTACGCGAGAGCGATTACATTCAACATGGACAAACAGGAGGCGCTACTGTACAGTGTCTTCGGAAAGGAAAGTAATGACAGTAATAGAAATCGCAATCGGCAGACCAAAGGAAAATGAAGCTTCTGAGACTGTGTTCGTCAGTGATACCTCTGTAGCTGCAAAGTGGCTGCTGGCAGAGGCTGCGCGTACATTGGAATCAGGCAGTTTCAAGAGACTGGAGGGTAGACGGCGCTTCAATGTCGAGCTGACTCAGCAGTATCTTGATAAGCAACTGACAGACGACAGTGTGTATCTTGAATTCGGAAAGCAGAACGACATTCTGTTCTGGGTTAACCTGAACGTTATCGACGTCGTAGAAGCTGTCGAAGCTTAACAGCACCAGTCGTAGAGATTCCCTGTGCACATGTATAAGTGCACAATTCCTGCAGTGGCATCGGGTACAAGTCCGGTGTCCCTGCTCTTTAGTACGCTACAGCATTTGTTACCGGCTCATAAGACCGGCAGCAACAAAAAGAGGTAACATGACAAAGACTATTGTCAAAAGAGACGGACGAACAGAAGCGTTCGATGTCGCCAAAATCAAAGCAGCAATCGAGGCAGCAATGGCAGCTGTGCACAAAGGGCTGACAGGTGACCTCGCACAGAAAGCTGTGCAGCTGTCAGAGCAGATCGCACAGAGCACAGAAGACGGTGCCAGCATAGAAAGCATCCAGGACAGCGTCGAGAAGGGGCTGATGGATGCAGAGCTGATAGAGGAAGCCAAAGCCTACATCAAGTACAGAGCAGCGCGTACGGATATACGTGAGGCCCGCACGCACCTGATGAAGATCATCGACAGCTTCTTCACAGAGAAGCAGGACGACGGCAGCTCGCACAAAGAAAATGCGAACATCAATGCGTCCTCAGTATCAGGTGCCTTCTACAGAATCGGCTCGGAAGCCAGCAAGGACTATTATACCAGGTGTCTGATTCCGTCTGAATTCGTAGAAGCACATACGAACGGATATTTGCATTATCACGATGCAGACTATTATGGTCTCAGTCTCAACTGTATGCAGCATGACCTGGGTAAGATGTTCAAAAAAGGATTCTCCACAGGCAACGCCTATATTGGAGAGCCTCAGAGCATCACATCAGCAATGGCGCTGACTTGCGTCATTCTGCAGAGCGGCCAGACGGACCTGTTCGGCGGCGAGAGCATTCCGGCATGGGACTTCTACATGGAGCCCTATGTGGAGAAGAGCTTTAAGAAGGCGCTAAAGAAGCATCTCGAGAACATGGCCTTTGCGCCTGCGAACATGCAGGAGCTGTGGGTCAAGGAGAACGGGTACCAGGAACACACACCTGTGTTCGAGAACGACGACTTATACAAGGCCTACAAGTGGGCCAAGCGTGATGTCGAAGCTGAGACGTACCAGGCTGCACAAGCTATGGTGTACAACCTCAATAGCCTCGCGTCACGTGCGGGTTAAATTTAGTCTGCCCGCATTAAATCGGGTAATATCGGTGAATGCTAAGGACGAGAGTTTAAGCGAACACCGAGATAAGCACACAGATAGCGAAAGGCTGTGTGCCATCGTAGAGCGTAGAGGGTGAACAAATATAATCCCTCCAAGAGTGCCCGACACTATTGTGAAAATGTACGCCGACCTTACAGGAAACTGTAAGAGGCAGCAGATAAAAAGCTGCTGCGTTAACAAAAGGGACAAGTCGTGTTTTCGTCCATTAATCTGGGAACATGTGTGAAGCCTGGCGGTCGCCTTGCTACAAAGGCGCTGCTTAAGGCTATTGACGACGGCATCGGAAAGGGTGTAACGTCGTTGTTCCCTATCGTAATCTTTAAGTTGAAGGAAGGAGTAACATATAGTCCACAAGACCCGAACTATGATCTGCGTCTGTACTCTGAGCGTGTGACCGCCAAGCGCATGTTCCCCAACTACAGCAACCTCGACGCTCCGTACAACCTCAAGTACTACAAAGAGGGACATCCGGAGACAGAAGTTGCTTACATGGGTATGGCAGCTGGCAAGCATAAGGTACTGCTGCAAGATCCCGACATCCCAATGGAGGAGTATCCGAGTGACCAGAAGGACTTTGCCATGTATCAGATGACCTTCGAAGACCTCTGGTACAAAGTTGTAAACCTTGGAGGCGTTGTACGTAAGTTTGACGATACTACAGAATACGTCGATCTGGAAGCCGATGACGTTCGCGTGGTTGCTATCTATGGAAAGGAACCCGACAAGGATTCCATGGATTACCGTGCCAGGAAACTGACGCGAGTACGAAAGATCATGCGCTGCAGCAAACCTGCACAGGGACACACGTGGAAAGACGTGTATGTGTACGGAACTGAAGACGGAAGCTACACAAGTACAGAGAAACCTGTACGTAAAGTTCTGACGCTCACCAGCGACCATCCTCTGGCTCTTGTGAAAAAAGGCAGAACACAGGTATGCGACATTCAATACGGTGTGACTGGCGACAGCCTGCTTACGTATGATGGTTGTACTCAGGTACTGGACATCAAAGACAGCTCTTACACAGGATACGGATACGACATTGAGACTTACTCAGATATGTTCGTGCTGGACGATGTCATCAGTCACAACTGTCGTACACGTGCCATCTCCAATGTGAACGGTCCTGAAATTGTCACAGACAGAGGCAACCTCAGCTTCACGACGCTGAACCTTCCAAGGTATGCCATAGAGGCATCCAGAGAAGGAACCAGTGAAGAGGATCGCATCGAGATCTTCTTCAAGAAGCTCGACAAGTACCTCGACATTGCACGCAGACAGTTGGAGCACAGGTACAAGATCCAGTGCAACCGCAAGGTGTACAACTTGCCTTATGTCATGAAGCAGGGAGCTTACATGGGATCCGAACATCTCAGTCCTGATGACACCATACGCAAGGCCATCGAGAACGGTACGCTGTCGTTTGGGTTTGTCGGCTTAGCGGAAGCTCTTGTAGCGCTTACAGGGCACGATCACACCGAAGGTGAACAGTACCAGCAGCTGGGTCTGCGCATTGTGAAACACATGCGGGACTATGCCGACAAGCTCACTGAGGAGCAGCACATGAACTGGTCGCTGATCGCCACCCCAGCAGAGAGCGTGGCAGGCAAGATGCTTCGCAAGGATCGTGCTGAGTTCGGTGTGATACCCGGTGTGACAGACAAGGACTACTACACCAACAGCAACCACGTACCTGTGTGGAGGAAGATACGAGCTTCTGAGAAGATCAGACTGGAGGCGCCGTATCATGAGCTGACAAACGCGGGTTGTTATATGGCTCGCTTTAAACAAGGTGAACGCAAATCAAAGCGGTGTGCAGCATAAGCTGCGCTAACGGTATCAGTTAACTAAGCACAGACGAATACGCTGACTAAGAAACGCTACGGTCCAGCAATGGATAGCAGCCGATACCGTGCCAAGTAGAAGGATACATATGATTATATGTTCTTCTAAAGGCGTAGAGACTAAAGTATCTGCAGCAAACAAGACAACAAACAGACGTGCTCAGATAGAGAGGAAGGAAAAAGATACCTTCCGTAGTGCCTTGCTCAGCTACATAGCTGAGAAGAGATAGTCCGACACATACTCGAAAGAGTTGAAACAAACGCATATAGCATACGTCGAATGTGAGGGTGACCCGAGGCAGAACCTCGATGCCCTGCATACTTTGATAAACATCATGCATGACGCAGGCGCAGGATATTTCAGTTTCAATCATAAGATTGACACATGTACTAACTGCGGTTACAATGGCATCATTGGTGATGTTTGTCCGAGTTGCGGACAGAAAGAGACGCCAAGTCATCCATTTGTACGTCCGAGAAGAATAACTGGGTCTATGATGGCCCCTTCACACCGCGAGGTGTGTCGAACAAGAAAGTGAATTGCTGGGACACCTTAAC
>OHQG01000735.1_pt1 | contig 15797 bp, 9 predicted proteins | sample 1577871 | NCBI WGS metagenome assembly OHQG01 (sample SAMEA3879604, study PRJEB24766) | human gut metagenome | biome: human-associated habitat; feature: feces | place: USA | collected 1985/1987
TTTCCGTCACAGCCAGCACACGCCAGGGATAAGGACGGGCGCCTTTGCTGCGGGCTATGAAATCAGTTGTCTCTGTCACATACTCCTGCCTGCGCCAGGGGTAGAAATCTGTCTTGGTAGGGTAAGGGGCAAATATTCCTTTCAGGGAGTAAGTTGACGAGGAGACAACTTTCTCTACAAACATACCGGGATAAGCTTCGAGGTCAGACTCCAATATCGTCAGCTTGGCTTTACCACAGTCCACGGTTACGGGCAGGAAAGCCGGTTTCGACTGTGCCTTCGATAGTGGGGTGATGTCGTAGACATTCTGGAAAGCCATTGCCATTGGCTTCTTATCGTTGGTTGTATAAGGAAGATAGGCTGTGTAATCCTGGTTGAAGTTAAATTCTGCCACTTCCTCTTTGATGGTTACTTCTGTCTTTTGCGTTGTGTAAAAACGGTAAGCCACTCCTTCGTCATAGGCGCGGAAGGTAACGCCGAAATCACCTTTCAGCTTCAAGTTGAGTTCATTGCATGTGGCTATGAACTCCTTGAAGCGATAGAAAGGAGACTCTACATTATCCCTGACCTTTTTCCTTTTAATACCCGTTACCTGAGAATTGTTTCCTATTGTAGTTCCGTCTGCCAGAACTAATCCTATGTTAGAATGAGAGAGAATTGTATCGTTTTCGTGCATCACCTGATAAGACAGTTCGTCTCCGGCAGTAACTTCTACCTTCAACTTCCCATCAGGAGAGAAGAGCGTATATTTCTTTCCGGGAGCTGCCCCGAGTGGATTATTTCCGAAGTATAAAAATAAGGAAATAACGACTAATTTGAGAGATGTGCAGTTTTTCATAATCGATTAGCTCTTTATTTGGTTCGTGTGCAAAGTAAGTGAAAAAAGGATGAACGGAAGGATTGAATAATATAATGTGATAAAAGAATAGTCCAAGAATCACCCATTTATGGTATTCTTGGACTATGTTTGGATTATTTTTTTAGTCTTTGGACTATTTTTGCATAGGAGTCGATTAGGTATTACATCTCATAATCAGTTCCTTTAAGAGGGTACTTTTATAACATTGCTGTAATTTGCTTTTCTAATGCTTGCTTGATAAAAGCATTGATTGAGATTCCGGCACGTTGTGCCAGCATTGCCACACGACTATGTATTTCAGGGGTTAGACGAACGTTTAATAATCCTGAGTAACTTTTATGTGGCTGTATTCCTTCCTCTTCGCAATATGCCAGATAATCATTGACCGCTTCATGGAATGCTTCTGTTAATTCCTGAACGCTTCGTTTATCTTCATTTTTAAAGATAACTCTCGAACCGGAAGTTTTACCTTTATTCGATTTTTCATAACCAAATATCGACAACAAGCGTTCCATTTCTTCAAATGTAAAATTTGCTGGTAACGACTTGAAACGTTCGATAAGTTTTTCTTTTGTACCCATTCATTTATAAGTTTTTGCAAATGTAACTACAAAATGGTTACAATCCAATGGGGGGTAGGTATAAAGTATACAAAAAATATTCATAATTACTTCAAAATGAATCTATACTCTGTTCCCTTCCTGGAATGTACTTGCTCCGTACCTTCTCCGTACTTTCTCCGTGTAGAGGTACTTCTGAACAAAGAATGTACGGAGCAAGTGCATCCCGGATACGTTTCGGGTATAATATCTATAGCCATGAAAAAATAATCCAAGCCAATACAATAATAATCTAAATATCCTCCAGAGCCTTTATAGCCCGACTATTTTTGCATTCATATGGACTTTCGTTTTATTCAGTTTAAGATAAATCCTTTTCCTTTGCCGTACACTTTTGGTAACGAACTAAAAATACATATATGATATTATGAAGAAACGAATCCAATTCCTTTTCGGTAGCATCGCCCTCCTGGGCATGAGTGCTTGCAGCGAACCCTACGTTCAGCCTGATGCTCCGATTAAAGAAGTTCCTTTTACACAAGTTCATCTGAACGATAACTTCTGGACTCCGCGTATTGAAACCAATCGTACAGTCTCCATACCTTCCGCATTTAAAGAATGTGAGAAGAACGGACGCTTCGATAATTTTGCCATTGCCGGAGGATTAATGAAGGGTGAACACCGTGGTGATTTCTCTTTTGACGATACCGATCCTTATAAGATAATAGAAGGAGCCTCCTACTCGCTGGCTGTGAAGTATGACAAAGCACTGGATGCTTATCTGGATAGTGTCATCTCCCTTATCGCAGCCGCTCAGGAACCGGACGGCTACCTCACTACGTGCGTAACTAATAAATGCTACCGTCTTTCCGGCTGGTGGGGAAAGAATCGTTGGGAAAAGATTAATAGTCATGAACTTTATAATAGCGGTCACTTGTATGAAGCTGCCGTTGCACACTATCGCGCAACAGGTAAACGCTCCTTGCTTGATGTAGCTATCAAAAATGCCGACCTTGTTTGTCAGGTGTTTGGCCCCGATGAAGGGCAAAAGCATGTTCCTTCCGGACATCCCATTGCCGAAATGGCGCTTGCTAAATTATATAAAGTGACAGGTGATGAGAAATATCTGAAAATGGCTAAATACTTCGTGGAGGAGACCGGACGCGGAACAGACGGTCATCGTCTCAGCGAATACAGTCAGGATCATAAACCCATTTTGCTGCAAGATGAGATTGTGGGGCATGCCGTGCGTGCCGGATATCTTTATTCTGGTGTTGCCGATGTGGCTGCCCTAACCCAGGACACAGCTTATTTCAACGCACTGAGTCGTATTTGGGAGAATATGGCAAGCAAGAAGCTTTTTATTACCGGAGGTATCGGTTCCCGTCCGCAGGGTGAAGGTTTCGGACCTAACTATGAACTGAACAATCATACCGCATATTGCGAAACTTGTGCAGCCATCGCCAATGTTTATTGGAATCACCGCATGTTTCTGGCTACGGGAAACGCCAAATATGCCGATGTGTTGGAACGTGCACTTTATAATGGTGTGATTTCGGGTGTTTCCCTTAGCGGTGATAAGTTCTTCTATGATAATCCGCTCGAATCTATGGGGCAGCACGAACGCCAGCATTGGTTTGGTTGTGCTTGCTGTCCGGGTAATGTAACCCGCTTCATGGCTTCCGTACCTTATTATATGTACGCCACCCAGGGCAATGATATTTATGTCAATCTTTATATCCAAAGTAAAGCTGACCTTAATACGGACAGCAATAATATAGCTTTGGAACAGACTACTGAATATCCTTGGGAAGGAACGGTTTCCATCTTAGTTACTCCCGAGAAAGAGCAGGAATTTGCTTTGCGTTTCCGTATTCCGGGTTGGGCGCAGGATGCTCCCGTACCAACGGATCTTTACTCATTTACTGATAAGGCAGGTGCTTACAGCATCTCTGTTAACGGTAAGAAAGTAAATGCTAAACAATATGATGGCTACGCTACTATTTCACGTACCTGGAAAGCGGGTGATGTGGTAGAAATCAGTCTTCCGATGGATGTGCGCCGTATTAAAGCCAATGATAATGTGGAAGATGATCGTGGTAAACTGGCTATCGAACGTGGTCCTATCATGTTTTGTCTGGAAGGCAAAGATCAGGCTGACAGCACTGTTTTCAACAAGTTTATTCCTGATGCCACTCCAATGGAAGCAGCTTATGACGCTAATCTGTTGAACGGTGTTGTAGTGCTGACCGGTAATGCGAAAGAAGTGGGTAAAGATGGTAGTGTGAAAGAGGTTCCTTTTAAAGCCATTCCTTATTCAACCTGGAATAATCGCGGTGCAGACCAAATGGCAGTTTGGATTCCTGAAGCTGCCGAATATGCCCGTCCTATTCCCGAGCCGACAATTGCCAGCAAGGCACGGACTCTGATGATACAGGCTCCTATCCAGAAAGACGCTCCTGAATCAGCCTCAGTAGAAAGCTGGGCATGGGGGGTGAATGACCAATGGGAACCGAAACGTTCATCGGATATTTCTAAGCCTTATCACTATTGGTGGTTGAGAAATGGAACGCTGGAAACGCTGGCTTACCAATTTGATCAACCGTACACCGTTTCGAATGTACAGGTTTATTGGCTGGATTTCGATCATTACGATGGAAACTTCCGCGTGCCGGAAAGCTGGAAACTCTATTATAAAGATGGTAAAACTTGGAAAGAAGTAGAGGCATTGAATGACTATGTGGTGAAGAAGGACTGCTACAATAGTCTTGATTTTAAACCGGTAAAGACGACAGGATTGAAAATTGCCGCTCAGTTGCAGAAAGGTGCTTCGGGTGGGGTGATTGAATGGAAAGTAAACTAATCCGTTTTAAGAAATTATAATAATATAACTTGTAATTGAATATTAACCTTTTAAGTTAAGATGTAATATGAAGACACATGAAAATCGGGCCTTGTTCAGCAAAGCTGTTTTAAAGGCTACAACCTGTCTTTTCCTTGCAGCAGGTGCCAGTGTGAGTCCGGCATTTGCGTTTCCGGAAATGGCAGAGTCTATGGGAATTGAGGTTGTGCAGCAATCTGGCACTATAACAGGTAAAGTAGCCGATTCAAGCGGTGAAGCAATAATTGGCGCCAGTGTAGTAGTGAAAGGTACTACAAATGGAACGATAACCGATATTGATGGAAATTTTACTCTGGATGTTCCCGCAAAAGCGACTCTGGTGATTTCATACATAGGTTACACAACTGTTGAACTTCCGGTAGATGGAAAGCAAACGCTCAGCATTACTTTGAAAGAAGATACAGAGATGCTGGATGAGGTGGTGGTAGTAGGTTACGGTACCCAGAAAAAGGCAACCTTGACTGGTTCCATCTCGCAGGTAGGCGGGGATGAACTGAGAAAGCTAGCTGCCGTAAACCTCACAAATACTCTTGCTGGTAAGACGGCGGGTGTCATTGCCAATACACGTTCCGGTGAGCCGGGTGAAGATAATGCCGATATCCTGATTCGCGGTAAGGGAACTTTGGGAAGTACTGCCCCGCTGATTGTAGTAGATGGTATTGCCGACCGCTCGTTCAGCCGACTAAATCCTGAAGATATCGAATCCATTTCCGTATTGAAGGATGCTTCCGCTGCTATCTATGGTGCACGTGCGGCTAATGGCGTTATCCTAGTCACCACCAAGCGCGGTGCCGAAGGCAAAGTGAAGGTGAATTATAGCGGCAATGTCTCTTTCTCCCAACCTACACGCATTCCCGAAATGCTGAGTTCTTATCAGTATGCCACTTACGTCAATGAATTCGATGCCGCGCAAGGCAATACCTTGACTTATCCGGAAACGGCCATGTCCAAGATTCAGGACGGAAGCGACCCTATCAGCTTCCCCAATACTGACTGGTGGGGAGCAGTGGCTAAGAATTGGGCTACCAATACCCAGCATAGCCTCTCCATTAGTGGTGGTAACGACAAACTGTCATTCTACTCTTCGGCACAATACATGTATCAGGATGCCATTTACAAAAATACTCCACAGGACTACAATCAATATCAGTTCACTACCAATATTGATGCGCAGATTAATAAATCCATCAAGTTCAGTATGGACATCTTGGGGAGGCAGGAAGTGCGTAACCGAGGCATATACTCTACCGAAGACCTTTTCGGGTACTTTCTCACCACCAATCCGATGTCAGCTCCTTACTTCCCGAACGGATTATTAAGGATAGGATATGACGGTATCACTAACAATGCCCTTCTGATGGTGTCCGACACTCCGGGAACCAACAAGACGAATAATCATATCCTGAACCTGAAACCTAGAATCCGCATTGACCTGGATATAATAACTCCGGGATTGTATGCTGAAGGCTACGCTGCGCTGGACTATGCATTCAATGACGGCAAGAGTATGAATACACCTTATGATATCTATTCCTATAGTTCTGCTACCGATGAATATACCAATCATCGCGACGCCACGGGTGCCATCAGCGTAAGTTCTTGGTCTAATAAAAGCAATACTGCAACACTGAATGCCCGTATCGGCTACAACCGCACCTTTAAGGAAGCCCATCGGATAGATGCTTTCGTGTCCTACGAACAGAGTAAATATACGTATAGCGGCTTAAGCGGTTATCGTACCAATTATCTTTCTTCCGCATTGCCTGATTTGGACTTCGGCAGTAAGGTGGATGCAGATAAAGACAATGGTGGAAACTCTAATGAAACAGCACGTCAGAATTGGTTCGGACGTATCAATTATGGTTATAAGGATAAATATCTGGCTGAGTTTACTCTCCGTTATGATGGTTCCATGAACTTCGCGCAAGGACACCGTTGGGGACTTTTCCCATCCATATCTGCAGGATGGGTTATCTCTCAGGAAGATTTTTTTGCCCCATTGCTGGACGCCATCAGCTTCCTAAAGATTAAAGGTTCTTGGGGTATGATGGGTAACGATAACATTACGGCTTATCAATATCTGTCTATGTATTCTTTTAATAGTGGTAAATCGTATGCTTTCGGTACAGACCCCAGCTATGTGCAAGGTATTTATGAAACGCGTACTGCGAATCCGTTGGTGACTTGGGAAAAGGCTAAAACATGGAATATTGGTTTTTCTGCACAATTCCTGCATGGTAAGTTGGGCTTGGACGTTGACTATTTTCAGTCACACCGTAATGATATTTTGATTACCCGCAACGCTTCCGTTCCCACTTACTCCGGACTTTCGCTGCCGGCAGAGAATCTGGGTAAGGTAAAGAATCATGGTATTGAACTTGTTGCCAGTTATCGCGATAAATCAGGTGACTTTGAATGGGGAGCAACCGGTAATCTCACTTATGCCAACAATGAAGTGGTTTATATGGACGAAGCCATCAAAACTCCTGAATGGCAACGCGCTACAGGTCATCCCATTGATGGTATCACCGTATATAAAGCTTTAGGCATCTATCAGACACAAGAACAGATTGACGCCACTCCACATCTTCCGGGAACCAAACCGGGTGACCTGATCTATCAGGATACTAATGGCGATAAGAGTATCACTTGGGATGATGCTGTTCGCATTGACAAATCCACCACTCCGAAATGGATATTCGGTCTAACGTTAAACGGTGCCTGGAAGGGAATCGACGTGAATGTATTCTTTCAAGGTCAGGCAGATGCCGAGCAACTGGTGATGCCTGCAATGAATATGCCGACCGACTTCTACGAAGGTCGTTGGATTGAAACCAATACTGCGGAACAGAATGCAAACGCCAAATGGCCGCGTGCTTTCATGAAGGCGGCTGCGGTAGATAACCGCAACTCACTTTCATCCACCTGGTGGCTGCGCGACGCTTCGTTTGTACGCCTGAAATCAGCGGAGATAGGATATACTTTCCCGAAAATGATGATTAAAAAGCTCGGTCTTGAAAAGTTACGTATCTACGCCAACGGAAACAATCTCTTTACCATTGACAGCATGGGCATCTTCGACCCTGAAATGACTGCCGGCATCAAGGGATATCCTATTCAGCGTACGTTGACTTTCGGAGCAAATGTTACATTCTAATTTATGAACCTTTAATGAAAAACGATATGAGAAGAAATATATTGAAAGGAGTCATTTGGGCTTTGCTGAGCATTAGTACTGTGTCATGCTCAGACTTCTTGGACCTGAATCCACACGATTCAATCAGTGATGCGGCAGTATGGGAAAACATGGACTTGGCAGAAGCATTCCTGAACAATTGCTACACATACATAGAAGGTGAAAATGAGAACGGTGTGCCTTTCTGTAGCTATACGGATGAGTTGTTTCATCGTACTGGTTACGCAACTGAAGTCTATACATTGGGCAATGTTTCATGCGATAATTACAACGTAGGTTTCTCGGACGCCAGAGGTGATACGTGGAATTTCTATTATAGTGCTATTAAGAAAGTTAACCAGTTACTTGAGAATATAGACAAAGTGCCCGTTAATGTAAGTAATGAAAGCCGGAAGACATATATCATCGGGCAGGCTTATTTCTTGCGTGCTTTCTTCTATCATCAACTTTACTCGCTCTACGGACGAGTGCCTTTGATAGACTGCACTTTTGATATTGATTCCGACTGGGCGGAGACTCGTGCCGAGATGGACGATGTGGCGGATTTTATTGTAAAAGATTGTGAACTTGCCATTGAAAAGCTACCTTTACAATACGAAAGTAGTAATGACTTTGGACGTGCTACTCGTGGGGCGGCTATGGCTGTTAAGGCTCGTACATTGCTCTATAAGGCGAGCCCGTTGTTCGGAACACCTTCTACTGAGAAGTGGAAAGAGGCCGCTAAGGCAAGTAAGGATATCATAGACCTGAGTATATACAGTCTGCCGTCTGTAAATAGTAGCGAAGAGTATGCTGCTTTGTTCTACAATACGCAGAATCCGGAAATCATTTTCCAGAAACTATATAACAATAAAGGTACTTACGGAAGTGCTCTGCACTACCTTTTTCAGTCACCTAATGGCCCTTACAATGGGTATAATGGTTGGGGTGTATGGTTACCCACTTATGACATCGTCAATGCTTTCCAAAAGGAAGATGGTAGTGAATACACCGTCGAGGGCTTAGCTTCCTACAATATCTCCTTGCCGAGTATAGATCCGGAAACCAATCAGATTATCTATAAGGATGCAACGATTGAAGCTACAGAAATCCAGCCATGGAAAGGTCGTGAACTGCGTTTTTATGCCAATATTCTGTATGATGGAGCCATGTGGGGATATGGTGACGATAACCATGCTATTGCCATCTACGAACCAGGTGAGGAAGGTGTGCTTCCGGGGGAACAATCTCCCAGTTATACTGATGGAGAATACTGGAATGCTACTCAGACGGGTTACTATATGCGTAAATTTTTAGACCCGAACTATGACCAATATAGTGAAACCATTATGGACACCACTCCCTGGATTTTTTTCCGTTTAGCTGAATTCTATCTGAATTATGCTGAATGTCAGATTGAACTTGGAAATAACGCTGAGGCTTTGAAGTATATCAACTACATTCGAAATCGCGCTCTTCTGCCCGATGCTCCGGGAACGGATATTCGTGCTGAATACGAATATGAGCGCAAGATAGAGTTAATGTTTGAAGGACAGCGTTTCTTCGACCTTCGCCGTTGGAAAAGAATGGAAGAGACTTATGCTAAAGACAACTGGCCTACCGGTTTGAAGATTTATAAATTGAAAGACGGGACATTACTCTATCAGCATAATACGACTCCATTACAACAGCGCAAGTTCATTGCTCCACAGATGTACTGGATGCCTGTTCCACGTTATGAGTTGAATAAGTGCCCGAATCTTGACGGAAAGCCTTACGAGGATTAACAGAAAGTATGAATAATGAATAGTATAAAGGGAGATGGCAGAAGCCATCACCCTTTACTTAATTAAAGAATACAATGAGAAAATATATCTTACTACTGTCGGTCTTTTTACTAATAAGCTGTAGTTCTGAAGCTCAGAATACTCCGGTACCTGTTGGCAAAGCCTTTTATATTCCCAAAGACCTTCAGGGAATGGACTTACAAAATCCTGAAAGTAAATGGAGTTATCACCGTATGGCTTGTACAGAGAACTTTGTCATCTTCTGGGAAAAAGGGTTTGGGAATGATTTATCCAATCCGCCTCAGTTGGAAGGGCACGATATGCAGGTCGATTTACCGAATCTGATGGAAAAGTTGGAGACCTTTTACCGTTTCTTCCGTGATACATTGGAGTTCTCGCGTCCCGGTTCCAAGTGCGACAAGTATCGCATGATGGTGATGCTGAACTATTCCCTGGAAGGCACAGCCTATGGTGGAGATTATGACGGAGAAATCGGTGCTTTATGGATTGCCCCAAACCGTGTGCAAGATAAGAAATTGAACTGCATCGCCCATGAATTGGGACATAGTTTTCAGGCACAGATCAGTTGCGATGGGCAGGGCGAAGCCTGGGGAGGATGCGGTTTCTTTGAAATGACTTCGCAATGGATGCTGTGGCAGGTTAATCCCGAATGGATTACTGATGAAAAATATCATTGGGATGCTTTCATGAAACTGACTCACAAGGCCTATCTCCACATGGAGAATATTTATCATTCACCTTACGTTTTGGAATATTGGGGCATGAAACGGGGACTTCCCATCATAGCCGAACTTTACCGTCAGGGAAAGCGGGGAGAAGACCCGGTTATCACCTACAAACGTTTGGCTGCTTTGAATCAGAAACAATTCTGTGACGAGATGTTTGATACTTATCGCCACTTTATCAATTGGGATTTTCCGCGCGTCTGGAAAGAAACACGCCCGTATGCCAATAAATATACTTCTCAGCTAATAGCTCAGCCGGATGGTTGGTATGGGATAGCACCGGAGAATTGTCCTGAAAATTATGGATTCAATGCTATTCCTTTGGCTATTCCTCAGCCGGGAGAGAAATTGAAAGTGGACTTTTGTGGAGAAGCGGGAAAGGAAGGATATACTGCAATCCATACAGATAAGGCAGGTTGGCGTTATGGTTTTGTTGCTGTAACAGCAGAAGGTAAATCTATTTATGGCGAAATGGGCGATAATAGCGGGAAAAGTATTATTTTTACAGCTCCAAAAAATCAAACTCTGACCCACTTGTGGTTGGTTGTGATGGGAGCGCCGACGGAGCATTGGATGAATCCCGCTCCGGGAGAGAAAGATGCTCAATGGCCATATCGCATCAGGGTTACGGGAAGCAATCCTTTATAAACATACAGATAAATACGATGTCTGCAAAAGAAACATATATGAACCGATGAAAAACAGTACAAGTGCCGTTGTTTATGCCTGCATTGCAGTGCTTAGTTGGTCTACTGTAGCCACTGCCTTTAAGATAGCTTTAACGCATCTAACTCATTTTGAGATGCTACTGATAGCCAGTTGTACTTCATTAGTCATATTTGCCCTTTTGCTGACTTTCCAGAAGAAGTGGAGACTGGTGTCGGAACTTTCCGGTCGCCAATGGGGATATTTTGCATTGTTGGGATTGCTGAACCCTGTCGCTTATTATCTGGTGTTGTTCAAGGCTTATGATCTGCTACCTGCACAAGTAGCGCAGCCCATCAACTATGCATGGCCTATTGTGCTGCTTATTCTGTTGGCCTTGTTTGCCCATCAGCCCATACCCCCGAAGAAATATATTGGCATGTTCATTTCACTGGGTGGAGTGGTACTTATTTCTGTAGGAACCGGGCAGTCGGGAGGTATGGATATACCTGTGCATGGTTTGCTGTTGGCGGCATTGAGTGCTTTGCTGTGGGCCATGTATTGGATGATAAACAATAAGTTCAAAGATAAAACAGATGGTAGTATCGCTCTGTTTATGAGTTTCCTGTTCGGCACGGTTTATTTGTTGATAGGAGCTGTGGGAGTGGGGGTGCACCTTAATACATTGCCCGGTATCTTGTCGGGTATGTATGTCGGCGGGTTTGAAATGGGTATTCCTTTCATCTTTTTCAGCCTTGCCATGCGGAAAACATCCAATCCGGCACTGGTCAACCAGCTTTGTTACTTATCTCCCTTCTTGTCTTTATTCTTCATTGCAATCATATTGGGTGAACAGATTGTGTTTACAACTTACATCGGTCTTGCATTGATTGTAATGGGAATTATGTTCAATCAATATCTGGTGGAGAAATGAAAAAGATTGTCCTTGCTATAATAGCCGGTATTATTCCGTTGGTGCTTTCGGTAGCTTCTACTGATTTTTGGTTCCGCCATTTTTCCGTGGAAGATGGATTATCCTCCAACTCTGTGCGTGCTATTATGCAGGATAAATATGGCTTTATGTGGCTCGGTACGGATGACGGCTTGAACCGTTACGACGGCACCACTATAAAGGTTTATAATCTGAATCCGCAAGGGTCTAATGATTATATCTCTTCTCTTTACGATACTACAGACAATATCTGGGTAGGGACAGAAGACGGGGTTTATATTTTTGATTATGAAACGGAAAGTTTTGAATTATTCAAAGTATTGACAGCCCAAGGTGACAGCATTAAGAGTAATGTGAATCATATTGCAGAAGACAGAGACGGCAACTTGTGGTTCTCGACAGTAGGGCAAGGGATTTTCAAGTATAATATATCCAAGCACTATCTGGAACATTATGAATTTAAAGATGCCAATGGATTAATGGCGAGTGTGCTGATTGATAGTGAAAATCAGATCTGGGCGGTCACTAATTGGGGAAGTCCCACTGTGTCCAAGCTGAATAAGGCGGAGAATAAATTCGAGCCTTTCCCTATCACTTACGAAGCGGGGCAATATGACTCAAATTCTCTGGTCATGCTCGAAGACTCTGAACATGCACTGTGGTTGGGAACCTGGGAATGCGGTTTGCAGAAGATAGACAGATATACAGGTAAGGCAATCACTTATTTGCATCCGTCGGAAGGTAAGTGGGCTACACATATCCACTCTTTGATGGAATATGCTCCCCACCAACTATTGATAGGTTCGGATGACGGACTTTTGCTGTTTAATACCCTTACATGCGAACATCAACTGTTCACGGAAGATGAAACAAACCCTTATTCATTATCCAATCGTTTTGTCTATCCTATCGTAAAAGACCGTGAAGGCGGAATCTGGGTCGGGACTTATTACGGTGGGGTGAATTATCTTTCGCCTAATACCGGGCAGTTTGAATGCTTTGCCCATTCGCGCTTTTACAACTCGGTGAACGGAACTGTTATCGGACGTTTTTGTGAAGACTCTTCTGGATATATCTGGATAGCCTCTGACGATGGAGGGCTGAGCCGCTTCTCTCCCAAGGATAAACAATTCAATCATTATATGCCCGATGAGCACAGAAACAGTCTTTCTTACCATAATGTGCATGCTCTTTGTATGGATGATGACGATTTATGGATTGGCACCTATACGGGAGGAGTCAACGTGCTGAATACGAAAACAGGCGCGTTCAGGGTATATACCACCAGAGGAGGAGACTTGACCACACTTGACGGCACCAGTTCTTACGCCATCTTCCGTGACCGGGAGAAGCGGATATGGGTGACTTCTATGGCAGGAATAAACTTGTATAACCGTGAAGAAGACAATTTTATCCGCGTCAAAGACTTGGAATCGCTGACCATCGATATCGATCAGGATGCCGACGGTAATATCTGGTTTGCTACGCAGGGGAAGGGTTTGTTTAAGCATAATCCGGATAAAAAGACTTGGAAGAACTACCTGCACAGCAATGCTCCCGGTGCATTGGTTAACGATCAGGTGAATTGCGTGCTGATAGATGGCAACGGGAATATGTGGGTGGGAATGATGAATGGGCTTTGCAAGTATAATGCTGAAGAAGACCGGTTTGAAGCGATACCTCTGGATATTCCCAGCCGTAATATTTGCGGCATTGTTGAAGACCAGCGTGTGCTGTGGCTGACCACGACGAAGGGACTGGTTCGTTATGCTCCCGGCGAGAGTTGTCAGGTTTTTACGCGCAGCGACGGGTTGCAGAGCGAACAATTCCTGCCTAATGCAGCTTTGAAGGCTTCCGACGGGAAGATATATGTCGGTTCGGTAAATGGTTTCAATGCTTTCTACCCTTATCAGATAAAAACGAATAAAGTGCTTCCACCGGTCATTATCGCTGGATTGGAAATCTTCAACAAGGAAATCCGGATAGGAGATAAACAGTTACCAAAGGCTCTGAATCAGATGACGGAACTGGATTTGTCTTATAAAGACCATGTATTCAGCCTTCTTTATGCTTCATTGAGCTATTGCACACCCGAAAAGAACCAGTATGCTTATAAGCTGGAAGGTTTCGATAAAGACTGGAATTATGTAGGTTCGCAGAATAAAGCTACTTATACCAATCTGCCTGCCGGAACATATGTTTTTAAGGTGAAAGCCACGAATAATGATGGGATTTGGAGCGACCAGGAAGCAAATTTAAAGATAACCATTCATCCTCCTTTCTACTGGAGCACGGCTTCCAAAATACTTTATTTCATATTGGTGTGTATAGCGCTGACCTTCTTTATCCGTTTCCTGTTGAAGCGGACGGAGAAGAAGCATACTGCGGAAATCAATCAGTTGAATGTGAGCAAGGAGAAGGAAGTGCATGAAGCTAAGATTAAGTTCTTCACGATGATAGCTCACGAAATCCGCACCCCGGTTTCGCTTATCATTGGGCCTTTGGAGAAAATTATGAAATCGTCCATACCGATGCCGGCAGTGTTGCGGGACGATCTGAATATTATCGACCGCAATAGTCAGCGACTGCTGTTCCTGGTCAATCAACTGCTGGATTTCCGTAAGGTGGAGCAGGAAGGTATAACCATGAAATATGCTTCGCAGAATATTCGCCAGTTGCTACAGGCGGTTTGCGAGCGGTTCAAACCGTTTATCACCCAGCATGGTGCGCATTTGGAAGTGGAATATCCCGATGCTGATTTTACGGCTATGGTGGATAGTGAGGCGATCACCAAACTGATAAGTAACCTGCTGACGAATGCGAGCAAATATACCAAGGATAGAGTTGTACTCTCATGTGTTGTTCAGCCGGAACAACATACGTTTGTGGTGAAAGTAACAGATAATGGAATTGGTATCAGTAAAGAAGACCGGAAGAGAATCTTTAAGCCTTTCTTTCAGGCAATGGATAATAAACCCGGTACGGGTATCGGACTCAGTATTGTGAAGAGCATTGTGGAGTCGCATAACGGTTGCATAGAGGTGGAATCCGAAATCAATAAAGGTTCCTCTTTTATAGTGACATTGCCTATTGAACAAGTCGGGGTGACGGCTCAGGAAGGGGAGGCAGGCGTACTCAATCCGGCAATACCCGAGGATATCTTGTCGGAAACCTTGCCGGTGGTGTCTTCTAAGGACAAACCGTTGATGCTGATTGTGGATGATAACGAAGAGATGCTGAATTTCCTTTCAAGCAGTTTCTCCGCTCAATATTCCATTCTGACGGCAGAAGATGGGGTGGAAGCGTTGGAAAAACTGAAGGAGCATGAGGTCACCTTGATTGTGAGTGACTGGATGATGCCACGCATGAACGGAGTGGAATTCTGCAAGGCTTTACGGGTGGATCAGGCTATCAGCCATATCCCGTTCATATTGCTGACGGCAAAAACTGATACGAACTCTAAGATAGAGGGTATGGACTGCGGTGCGGATGCTTATATTGAGAAACCTTTCTCTGTACAATATCTGGAGGCATGTATCAAGAATCTTCTTGACTTGCGTAATCTGTTACGCCAGAAGTTCTCCAAAATGCCAATGGTTCCTTTGAACAGCATAGCCAGCAACTCGGTGGACAATAAATTCCTGACCCGTATCAATGAGATTATCGAACAAAACTTCTCTGAACCGGAACTGACAATTGACTTCCTGGCTGAACAGCTTGGTATCAGCCGTTCCGGTCTGTTTTCCAAAATAAAGACACTGGCTAATGTCACTCCGAATGAATTGATACAGATAGTGCGGTTGAAGAAGGCGGCAGCCCTGCTTGCGGAAAATAAATACCGTATTAATGAAATATGCTATATGGTAGGATTTAATAGTCCGTCGTATTTTGCAAAGTGTTTCCAGAAACAATTTGGCATAAAGCCGGGGGAGTTTGTTAATAATCCGGGGGGATCGTTGCAATAATTCTTATTCTTTTCTTACTTTTGTAAGTTGACTAAATTCAAATAACATGAATAAGAAATTACTTTTATCCCTATTTGCCCTTGTAGGTGTATCTGTCTGTCTTTCGGCAGCAGATGAAGCGCGTTTATTGCGTTTTCCGGCAACGAACGGGAACGAGATTGTTTTCTCGTATGCAGGCGATTTGTATAGAGTGCCTGTCACAGGAG
>OHQG01000740.1_pt1 | contig 15722 bp, 17 predicted proteins | sample 1577871 | NCBI WGS metagenome assembly OHQG01 (sample SAMEA3879604, study PRJEB24766) | human gut metagenome | biome: human-associated habitat; feature: feces | place: USA | collected 1985/1987
GAAAGCCGCCGCCGGGGCGCTGACCGCCGGCGGCCGGACCAACCACGGCGATGCGTTTACCGAAGCCACGGCCCTGCTGAGCGGCTCAACGAACAACCGGGTTATGGTTATGTTTACCGATGGGGAGACGACCACAGGCGATCCCCCCGCCCCCATTGCGGCGGCGGCCCGGGCCATGGGTATTACGATCTACTGCATCGGCCTGATTGGGGACACGGGAATCGACGTCAACGCGCTCAACGACTGGGCCACCGACCCGGATGTCACCCATGTGTCGGTCGCGCCCACCAGCGCCGATCTGGAGCAACTCTTTGCCGACCTGGCGGCCAATATTTCCGTCCCGGGCGCTACGAACATCGTAATTAACGAAGCGCTCAACCCGGATTTTGCCATCATAAGCGCTCCAACCGCCACCAGAGGGACGATCTCCCTTCTCACGGAAAATTCCTTCCGCTGGTCCATTGACCAGCTGGGGGTTGCCGGCACGGAGAGCGCCACGGTGACATTTACCATTGAGCATGTTGCCGACACCCCTGGCGTCAAGAATGTGGATCAGGCAATCACCTACACCGATACGGAGGGGAACCAGGTCACATTCGGCAATCCGTCGGTGTTTGTAAGCTGCGAGCCGGCCTTCCCCGCCGACAGCTGTCCGGACCCCGTGGATGTCACCCTGGAGGGCTGCGGGGACTATGTAGAATTTAACGCCGGGGATACGGCGCTGGAGGATACCGGCCGGATTCTGCAGATGGATGTCAACCTGCTGAATGTCTGCCCCGGCAGGCGGGTGGCACTGGCTGTTGAACTGACGGAAGAGGACCAGGCCGGCGTGCCCCAGCCCCGGGGCTTGAAATTCTTTACCATTCCCGGGCATACGCGCCCCGCCTGCTCGGATGTGCTGGTCACATGCATCCGGTTCATCCTGCCGGATGACGGAGTGGGACTCTGCACAGAGCGTGTTCTGCAGGCGCGGATTATGGCCCACTATATTGACAACAGCTTCACTTGCTGTCCTGCTGCTGTGACAGCCCGATAAAAGCAAATACCCGATCTGACCGATGGATGGGGGAACGGGCATCCCGTTCCCCCATTTTTTGAAAGGAGGCCGCCGCGCTGTGTTTAAAATTGTTCTCCCACCCTGCCAGACCGTTGTCTCGGCCTGTGTGTCGGTGCCGCTGGGGCCGTCCTGCCGGGCGTGCTGCCAATGCGTACAACAAAATTTTACAATCTGTGGATTCAGCCGCCTGCGGTGCTGCTATGTGTACCATACGGGCCTGCGCGCATATAAAATCCCGGGGGGCCATGGACTCGTTGCCGGTTTTGGCATTGCCGTCCGATATATCGACTGTACTGGCAGGAAAAAAAGCCGCTTCTATGAGAGCAGCGTCGTATTCCGCGACAGCACCGGCAAATTTGACAGCGCCGATTGTGATGTGCGGTTTACGGATTTTGTCTGCCACATTGATGGCAATGGTACTGTGAACGCCGCGTTTACAGCAGAACTGCGCTCCCGCCGGGACGCGCCGGACCAGCTGCGTGTGTGGCCGCAAGCCCCCTGCCCCGGGCGCGGCTGCGATAAAGCGCCGATTTGAGGCCGGGCTTTTGCCATGGAGCGCCGGAAAAGGGATAGAGACGCTGCCGGCGGGAGCCCCTTGCGGCGCTGCGGTGGATTGAGCAGAAGCGCCGTAAAGGCTGGACATGGTGGAAAAACAAATCATAAATAAAAAGTTCGTGAAGTCAACGATTTCACGAACTTTTTTTTAGCTTGTCAAAAACCTCACAGAGTTCGCGTCTGCAGACGCAAAAAGAGTGAAAACAGTTTTCCCGGCGGCCTGAAGCGGGCATCCCCGTGGCGCAGCGCAGCCGTTTCAAAAAAGAGGCCATGCCTCTTTTTGCCGCAACTTCAGGGCTGCGGAGCCAGCTGACAAGGCCGCCCTGGCTGTGGAGGACGGCTTTCCGGCCGGCGGCGCAGTTGCGCCGAAATTTTAAGGACATCGAGACGCGGGGAGGACGGATTTGCTTCATCCGGGCAGTTCCCCCTTCTGGCTCTGCTGGCCACTTTGGATGCCGCGCCAGCGGCCCGCGCGGGGCGCGCGGCAATTCAAAGCGCAGCAAAGAATTGTCATAGGCGGAATTCACTTCCGCCGTTAAATGATAAAATGGAGAGGGGCAGCTTTGCTGCCGCAGCCCAAAACAAAAGACACGGTCTGAGAGGGCGGTCCAATAAAACAGTATAATACTGTTTTCGGGAAGCGGCATGATTTATCCTCGTAAATACGCTTGAACAACCTAGAACTCGTTAGAAATGTTCGCTTTAAGTATGGACAACAAAAATACCGCAGTATACCTCCGCCACATCGGCGTGTTTGATATGCGCACCCTTGAAAATAGAGGGGAAAACGGCCAGTGCTCTCAGTTTGCTGGGACTGCGGAACACCATGACCGAAAGCTGTCTTGTCTGCAAAAGGCGTTCTTGCTGTGGCGTCTGGATCATCCCACCGCCATAGTAGCGCCCGTTCATGGTGGGAGCCAACCAGACGTGCTTATATGTATGCTTCATGCCGTCCACTGTGACAACGGCGGAAGTGGGCTTATAGTGAAACAGAAGGCCCTTTACGGCAATGGAGGCGTAGTTGACCGGCTTTGTGGAAACTGCCCGCTGTCGGTCACCTTTCAGGCAGCAATAACCGTCGATGCCGTAGCCGATGCCATTGAGGAAATATCGGTATGCGCCGTTTACATACACGGATGGCAGTTTTTGCAGGTATTGTTAATGGGGCGGGGTGCTTCACCCGCTTTTCCGCCAATATCGGTGAGAAAGTCATTACCGCTGCCGGTGGCAAAGTAGTAAATGTTTCGGTCGATCATGAGCGATGCCGTGTCATTAATAAAACAGTTCAGCGTTCCATCGCCGCCAGCAATCACAATACGTTCTTCATTGGGAAGCGAACTGAAAAACGTTGTAGTTATTGATCTCCGTAATGTCACGGAACAGCAGGTTATCACCGGGCATCAGCGCGGCCAGCCGATAGGCAGCTTCCTTTTCATGCCTATTCCCTGCGTGTGGATTGTATAAAACGTGATATGTGGTCATATACTCGTCTCTTTCTCTAATGGGAGTGTTTTCTGATCTTGAAGCATCAACGCGCGGGCATAATTACCGATGTCCCGCGTAGGCAGTTTTGCAACAGCAACACCATCTAGAACATCCAGCACATCAAATCGGACGATAGTACGCTTCCGCGCAAAGCGCTCCGCAATCAACTCGGTGCCGGTGGTTTTTGCAATCACCACGGGAGCACTGGCACGTTTGGCAATTTGAAAGGCACCATTGCGGAAAGGAAGTAATTCTTCTGTTTTACTCCGCGTTCCCTCCGGGTAAATACCAAAGGATACGGTACCCTTTTGCAGCAACTTGGTTGCATATTTGATCGTTCCCAACGCTTCGCGGTTGTCTGCTCTATTTATGGGCAGGAAAAAACCATAACTTGTGGCAACGTGATGATACGGATTGCCTTTGCGCAGTTTTCGCTGCGGCGGGTGGCAACCACCCGCCGCAGTTCCAAACACCGGATAATTCTCCTTGCACGGATCTCATGTGCTGAACCGCAAATCATCACATCCACATACAACAGTTCCGGTCACACTAATCCTTTCTCAAAAACAGAATACCCAATGTATTTGGTCCGCAATGGGAGGTAATTGTTGCACCGGCTGACGTTTCCAAGATTTCTTCAAAATCCGGTGCAATTTCCAATATCTTATCACGCACCGCCCGAACAGCTTCCGGGCTGCATTTTGTGTGCGTAATAAAAAAGCGGTGCCTATCAATGTCAGTGCGATTCTGAAGGCGATCCTCCACATATTGCACTGCCCAATGTGATTTTCACATTCACGAATAAGTCATCTCCGTTCCGTTCACAGCTTGATTTGCAAGTCTGTCTGTTCCCATGGCATCAGGCAGGCGTTGCTGCCAAAATGCCCATAGCAGGATACATTGGAGAAGATGGGGCGGGTCAGGCCAAAGCGCCGGATGATAGCAGCAGGACGCATATCCACGCTGTTTCGTATCGCTCGGTTCAGAACACTCCGTTCCACTTTCTCGGTTCCAAACGTCTCAATGCGCACCGACATCGGCTCTGCAAGACCAATGGCATAACTGAGTTGCACCTCGCACTGGTCAGCCAAACCCTGCGCCACAATGTTTTTGGCAATGTAACGGGCCATGTACGCGCCGCTGCGATCCACCTTGGTCGCATCCTTCCCGGAAAACGCGCCGCCGCCATGACGGGCATAACCGCCGTAAGTATCGACGATCAACTTGCGCCCGGTCAGACCAGAATCAGCAGCGGGACCGCCTTGCACAAAACGTCCGGTGGGATTGACAAAGAACTGCGTGTTCTCGTCTAACATCTCAGCGGGCAACACGGCTTCCATTACATGACGGCGCACCTCAGCGCGTACTGCCTCAATAGAAACATCTTCCCGGTGCTGAGCGGATACCAGCACCGATGCGATACGAACAGGCCGATTCCCGTCATACTCCACTGTTACCTGCGATTTGCCGTCCGGCAGTAGGAAAGGCAGTTCGCCGGTATGCCGCACCACTTCCAAACGCTTGGCCAGTTCATGTGCCAACTCGATAGGGAGCGGCATTAAGTTCTTTGCCTGATTGCAGGCATAGCCGAACATCATGCCCTGATCGCCCGCACCGGCATCCAGTTGTTCGGCTTCCCGGCTGCGGGTGATCCCTCGCGCAATATCGGGAGACTGTTGGTGCAAATCCACAGTAATGGCGCAGGTGTCTACGTCAAAGCCGCGTCCCGGCTGGGTATAGCCGATCTCTGCAATTACCTGCTGTGCTACAGCACGGTAGTTGACCTCCGCTTCGGAGGTGATCTCTCCAAAGATGTGCATCTGATTTTCGGCACAGGTCACCTCGCAGGCAACGCGGGAATAGGGATCCTGTGCCAACAACTTATCTAAAATCTTGTCGGCTACCTGATCGCAAACCTTGTCCGGGTGACCACAGGTCACAGATTCCGATGTAAAAAGATTCCGTTCCAATTTGCTGCCTCCCATCAGGACCTTTTTGCCATTTTTCCGGTAAGCTGCGTTCCTTTCTTGTTAGGCAGGGAGTTCCACAATTCATCTGCAACCGGCGCCCACCGTTTCGCGGCGGGGACGCAGCGGTCACAGTAATCACAGGCCCGCTCCGGGCTTTGCAGATCCGTGGAATGTGCGCCGGATTCATCAACCATCTGCGTCAGGCGGCCGGGATTATCCAGCACGGGACAGGGACGCAGCATATTTTCGTTGAAAGGCTGATTGCGTCGATAAGCCATAAAGAGCGGAGACTGGTAGCACTCCAACAGGGCCTTTTCCTTGATGTTAGAATCGGAGTAATGAATGAACGCGCAAGGCTCCATGTCACCGTTGGCATTGATATGACAGTAGCCGCGTCCACCGGCGATACAGCCGCCAACAGCATCGCCGTCGTTCCAGAAGTCCATCGTAAACAGCGGCTTAGTCCTGCGGAATTTGTGAATCTGGTCATACATGAACTTGCGCTGCTCCGCTGTGGCGATCAGCTCCGGCACCGCCGCCGCGCCGATGGGCATATAGGTGAACAGCCATGCAAACTTCGCGCCCATGTCGATCATGGAATCAAAATATTCCTCGCTGCCGATAACCTCAACATTCTTGCTGGTATAGCAGCAGGAAATGCCGAACAGCAACTTGCGGGCCTTCAGACGCTTCATGGCTTCAATGACCTTCTGATAGGTTCCTTCGCCACGGCGGAAATCGGTTGCTTCCTCGAAGCCCTCAATGCTGATGGCAGGGACAAAATTTTTGACGCGCAACATCTCATCAGCAAAGGCATCGTCGATCAACGTACCGTTGGTGAACGCAAGGAATGCGCAGTCGTCGTGCTTTTCACACAGGCGAATCAGATCGGCCTTTCGTACCAACGGTTCGCCGCCAGAGTAGATATAAACATACGTCCCCATCTCTTTGCCCTGCCGGATCACATCATCCAACTGTTCAAAGGTCAGGTTCAGCTTATTGCCGTATTCTGCCGCCCAGCAGCCGGTGCAATGGAGATTGCAGGCAGAAGTAGGATCCATCAGAATTGCCCAAGGCACGTTGCACTGGTACTTGTCCTGCATTTTCATGGTGGCAGGCGTGCCGATCAATGTGCCATTGATAACGACTGTTTCCACCAGTTTCTTCCGCTGCTCGTCATCGACGTCGGTCCACAGGCTCTTTACCAGCTTCGACCAGTTGTTGTTTGGATCCGCCAGTGCAGCGCGGATCCCCTCAACCTGCGAGGTAATGGCCTGACCGTTCTTGTCGTACTTTTCCAGTATATCCAGCAACTTGGGGATATTGGTATCCGGATCCTTGTCCAAATAGCTGTAAACCTGTTTCATGGCAAATCCTTTTAACACTTCAGAGGCATTCATAACAACAGTTCCTTTCTGTTTTGTATCGCTTCGGTATGCTATTATCTTAACGAAATCTATATGCGAAAGCTATGGTGGGAAAAGTCGATTTTTCCGATTTTCAGCAGAATACCCCCAATACGCAAATTTGCGCATAATCACCTTTTTGCGCAAAAAGGGCTGCCCCACACGGGACAGCCCTTGAAGCATTTATCTATTTACTCCGCAGTTTGGAGAGCGCCATTCAAAAAGTTATCAAAAAGTGTGCCTAACCGGTCTACACTTTCATCTATGTCATTCTCCATGCGGTTCCAAAAGAATTGCATAACAAAGCCGATGTAAGCATAGCGACAGAATGATGCGATGCTGCGCAAATTTTCTTCGGAGATTACATAGCCTTCCGCAGCTTGACGCACCACGCGTGAAAAAGCATCGTCTGTCAACGAGAAGATGTATCTCTCTAATCGGTCACGGGAAAGACCGTCAAACACATGATAAATGGTTTTGGAATGCTCTTTGCATTGATGTAAAACACTTTTTGTAACAGACTTCCATTCGATCGGTTTTCCAGCCGGAGTAAATGCTTCTACATTTTCTTGGAACCAAGCATCCAGCAATGCGTAAATATCTTGATAATGGTAATAAAATGTATTGTGGCTGACACCAGCACGCTTGACAAGTGCGGCCACGGTGATCTTGTCAAACGGCAGTTCCTCCAGCATCGTCTGAAATGTGGTCATGATGAGCTTTTTGGTATATAATGCCATGGCGGTACCTCCTGTTTGACCCAAAGTGCACAATCTACTACCTTTATTCTACAAGAGAAGCATCTGAAACGCAAGGAGAATTCACCGACTTGTCAAAATACGCGGAATACGATATAATAAAAACTATTCTTACAAAGGAGGTTTATACGATGTCGCAGGTCACAAAGCGGGCCTTGGAAGCATCGCTGAAAAATCTGCTGCTGCAAAAGCCCCTCAACAAGATTACCATTAATGACATTGCCGACGACTGCGGCATCAACCGCATGACGTTCTACTACCATTTCAAGGACATCTACGACCTTGTGGAGTGGAGTTGTCAGGAGGACGCCGGTCATGCCTTGGCTGGGAAAAAGACCTATGAGACATGGCAGCAGGGCCTTTTGCAGATCTTTGAAGCGGTGCAGGAGAACAAGCCCTTTATTTTAAATGTCTACCGTTCTGTCAGCCGTGAGCAGGTGGAAACGTACCTCTACCGCTTGACCTATGGTCTCCTGGAGGACGTGGTGGAGGAACAGGCCCAAGGCATGAGCGTGCGTGAGGAGGACAAGGCATTTATCGCCACGCTGTATAAATATATGTTTGTGGGGCTGATGCTGGATTGGATCAAGACGGACATGAAGGGCGATCCGCAGATTATGGTGAAACGCCTGGATCAGGTGATCCACGGCAGCATAAACACCGCCTTGGAGCGTCTGCGCACGGATGCGCCTTTATCAAAAGAGGCAAAATGATAAAAAACTGAACACATCCAAAGCCGGTGATAAAATTCTTATCATCGGCTTTTTTCTGTTTGTTGCGAAACTCTTGGCCTTGGTGTATGTTTTCCTCATCAAGCAGGAAACATATATTTTGGAGATTTGAAAGGAGACACCATTATGTACTATTCCAGTGGTAATTACGAAGCCTTTGCCCGTCCCAAGAAGCCGGAGGGTGTGGATTGGAAATCCGCCTATATCGTGGGCAGCGGCCTGGCTGCTTTGAGCGCCGCCTGCTACCTGGTGCGTGACGGTCAGATGAAGGGCGAGCATATCCATGTGTTGGAAAAGGGCGATCTCCCCGGTGGTGCCTGTGACGGCTACAAGTTTGAAAATCTCGGCTATGTGATGCGCGGCGGCCGCGAGATGGACAACCATTTTGAAGTCATGTGGGATCTGTTCCGCTCCATTCCCTCCATCGAGACCGAGGGCGTCAGCGTGCTGGACGAATACTACTGGCTGAACAAGGAGGATCCCAACTACTCCCTGTGCCGCGCTACCGTGAACCGGGGGCAGGATGCCCACACCGACGGCAAGTTCGACATCTCCGACAAGGGTGCCATGGAGATCATGAAGCTGTTCTTCACCCCCAATGAAAAGCTGCAGGACAAGAAGATCACCGACTTTTTCGACGAGGAAGTCCTGAACTCCAACTTCTGGCTCTACTGGCGCACCATGTTTGCCTTTGAGAACTGGCACAGCGCGCTGGAGATGAAGCTGTATATCCAGCGCTATATCCACCACATTGGCGGACTGCCCGACTTCACCGCCCTGCGCTTCACCAAGTATAACCAGTATGAGTCCATGATCCTGCCTATGGTGAAGTATCTGGAGAGCCATGGCGTGCAGTTCCACTACGGCGTGCAGGTCTGCAATGTGCGGTTCGACTGCTCCGATCCCAAGCATAAGCTGGCTAAGAGCATCGACATTCTCGACAACGGCAAGAGCGGCAGCATCGACCTGACGGAAAACGACCTGGTGTTCATCACCAACGGCGGCTGTGTGGAAAACTCCTCCATGGGCAGTCAGAACGAGCCTGCCGCCTACAACACCCAGCTCAAGGAGGGCGGCGGCTGGGATATGTGGCGCAAGATCGCCGCGCAGGATCCCGCTTTCGGCCATCCCGACAAGTTCTGCCACGACCCGGAGCAGACCAACTGGATGAGCGCCACCGTAGAGACGCTGGACCAGCGCATCATCCCCTACATCAAGAACATCTGCAAGCGCGACCCCTTCACCGGCAAGGTTGTCACCGGCGGCATCGTCACCGTCAAGGACTCCAGTTGGCTGATGAGTTGGACCATCAACCGCCAGCCCCAGTTCCGTGAGCAGCCCAAGGACCACTGCCTGGTGTGGGTGTACTCCCTGTTCACCGACAAGCCCGGCGATTATATCAAAAAGCCAATGCGGGAATGCTCCGGCAAGGAGATCTGCATGGAGTGGCTCTATCACATCGGCGTGCCGGAGGATCAGATCGAGAACATGGCGGAAAACAGTGCCAATACCGTGCCTGTTATGATGCCCTATATCGATGCCTTCTTCATGCCCCGCGCCTACGGCGACCGACCGAAGGTCGTACCCGACGGCAGCGTGAACTTTGCCTTCCTGGGTCAGTTCGCCGAGACACCCCGCGACACCATCTTCACCACCGAGTATTCCATGCGCACCGGCATGGAGGCCGTGTACACCCTGCTGAACGTGGACCGCGGCGTACCGGAGGTTTGGGGCAGCGTGTATGATGTGCGCGACCTTCTCAATGCCACTGTGAAACTGCGGGACGGCAAGAAGGCCACCGACATGGAGATGGGTCTGGTAGAGAAGATGGCCGTCAAAAAAGTTCTTGGCAAAATTGAGGGCACCGATATTGAAATGTTGCTGAAAGAATACGGTGTGATTTAAGCAACTTCATAAGGCATAGCAAGATGCCCGCCGGGATCTCCCGGCGGGCATCTTATTGCGACTGTGCACAGGTACTACGATGAGGTCAGGGCAGAACTGGCAGTTCCGGTAGCCACATGAAATCAAGGATAAAAAGCAGCAGGCGGTGAGTATCGGAAACTCACCGCCTGCGGTCTCATAAAGTGGTCAGGAATTCGTGCCGTCTGTGGTATTATTGTGGTCAAACGAAAAATCACCGCTAATTTAGCGGTGATTTTTCTCATTGGTGGACCCGAAGGGGATCGAACCCTCGAAACCTCACGGATGCGAACCGTGCGCTCTCCCAGCTGAGCTACGGGCCCATATTGGCCGTTTTTTGCGGATTTTTCGTAACAAAAAGCGGACTTTGGGGGTATTCAATTTTAGAAGATTTCTCAGGAAAGCCATTCGAAATTATGAGCCAACTTCCGCTGGTCGATGTGCATCCATAGGAATGCGAACCGTACGCTCTCCCAGCTGAGCTACGCCCCCAAGGGTGGATATTCTGCCGCGCCGCAGGCTGCCAAAACTGCTGGCTGCAAAACGGCGGACGCCTAAAAGCGTTATTATTATACTCCGGTACTGTGGATTTGTAAAGACAAATCTTTTCACCAGCGGGAAAATTTTAGAGAGAGCCGCCGCCTCCCTGCCTGTATGGGGAAGCGGCGGCTTTTTATCGAATCAATTCCAGCAGTTCTTCCTTCGAACGGCCGCCCACCTCCCGGCGGGCCAGCTGGCCGTCCCGAAACACCAGCAGGGTGGGAATGCTCATAATCCGGTACTCCCGGGCCAGTTCCGCCTGCTCGTCCACATTGACCTTGCCAACCTTCACCTGGGACTGCTCCTCGGCCACCTCGTCCACCATGGGGCCCAGGGCCTGGCAGGGGCCGCACCAGCTGGCCCAGAAATCCACCAGCACCGGCCGGTCGCTCTGGAGCACCTCTTGCGTGAAGTTGTCCTTCGTCAGCGTAACAACCGACATATCCTTATGCTCCCTTCTGCGGAAAATCCGCCTTATTTTACCTGGATCTGCTCTTAGTATACCCATTTCCGAAGAAACTTGCAAGGCTCTTTGCCCCGCCCCCAAAAATTCGGGAATGTTATCATATGACTTTTGGGCATATTTTATAAAAATATTGAAAAAAATTGGGGGATATTCCAAATTGACAGAACATTTCTCTCTGGTATTATAAGAATAACCAATTAATTTGTATGATGAATTTACCAACGGGACGCAGAAGCGCCCGAACTTTTATGAAATGAGGAATGGACGATGGCTCAATACAAAGTCTATGTGACCGATGGCCGCCACGCCAGCTACGACATCGAGCGGGTGATGCTTTCAGAAATCGGGGCGGAACTGGAGGTGCTCCAGTGCGCCACGGAGGATGATCTTATGCGCCGGTGCGCCGACGCCGACGCGCTTCTGCTGGATATGGCCCCCATGACCGCCAAAGCGGTAAGCGCCCTGACCAGGTGCAGGCTGATCAACCGCTATGGGGTGGGCTACGACAACGTGGATCTGTCCGCCTGCACCGCCAGGGGCATCCAGGTGACAAACGTGCCTGACTACTGCGCCGAGGATGTGTCCGACCACGCCCTGGCGCTGCTGCTGGCCTGCCTGCGGGACGTGGCCCGCCGGGACCGGCTGGTCCGCCAGGGCCAGTGGAATATCCAGCGCACCAGCTTCCGGCTGGCGGGCAAGACCCTGGGTATTTTGGGCTTCGGCCGGATTGCCCGGGCTCTGGCCCGGAAGTGCGCCGGGTTTGGCCTGGAGAAAATCCTGGTCTATGACCCCTATGTCTCCGCCGAGGCCTGCGCGCAGCTGGGGGTGGAGAAGGGGGAGTTGACGGACGTGCTCCGCCAGGCGGACTTCCTCTCCCTGCACATGCCCGTCACACCGGAGACGACCGGCATGCTCAACCGGGACACTCTGGCCCTGATGAAGCCCACCGCCATCGTGGTGAACACCGGCCGGGGCCCCCTGATTGACGACGAGGCCATGGTGGAGGCCCTGCGGGAGGGCCGGATCCTCTGCGCCGGCCTGGATACCCACAACCGGGAGCCTCTGCCCGCCGGCTCCCCCTACTTCGGCCTGGACAATGTGGTCCTCACCGACCACACGGCGTACAGCACGGAGGAGGCGGTGCGGGAACTGAAGGTCAAGTCCGCCCGGAATGTGATCAACGCGCTCACCGGCAAGGCGCCGGTTTACCCCGTTAATAAGCTGTAAATTGAAATAAAAGGAGAAGCACACATATGGATATTTTGAAGCGGCTGGCCAATTCTGCCATTGTTCCCGTTGTGGTCATTGAGGACGCCAAGGATGCTGTTCCCACCGCCCAGGCCCTGCTGGCCGGAGGGGTGGACGTGATGGAGATCACCCTCCGCACCGCGGCGGCGGCAGACGCCATTGCGGCGGTAGCCCAGGGCTGCCCCGACATGCTGGTGGGCGCCGGCACCGTTATCACCCTGGAGCAGTGCCGGAAGGCGGTGGCCTGCGGCGCCAGGTTCATTGTCTCCCCCGGCTTTGACGGGGAGGTGGTCCGCTGGTGCGTGGAGCACGGTGTGGCCGTCACCCCCGGCTGTGTCACCCCCACGGAGATCATGGCCGCCATGAAGCTGGGCCTGAAGGTGCTGAAATTCTTCCCCGCCAACGTCTACGGCGGACTGACCGCCATGAAGGCCCTGTCCGGCCCCTTCGGCGGCGTCAAGTTCATCCCCACCGGCGGTGTCAACGGCCAGAACGTGGGCGAGTATATTGCCGCCCCCTTTGTCCACGCCGTGGGCGGCAGCTGGGTCTGCGCCAAGGGCGACATTGCCGCCGGCAACTTTGAGAAGATCACCCGGCTGTGCCGGGAGGCCCGCCAGGCCATCCTGGGCTTTGAACTGGCCCATATCGGCGTCAACTGCGCCGACGCGGACGCCGCCTCCGCCGTCTGCCGGGAACTGGAGCAGGCCTTTGGCTTCCCCACCAGGGAGGGAAACAGTTCCAACTTCTCCACCGATGCCATTGAGGTTATGAAGAGCCAGTACCTGGGCACCAACGGCCACATTGCTCTGCGCACCAACAAGCTGGAGGTGGCGGTGGCCGAACTGGAGAAGCGGGGCTACGCCGTGGACCCCGCTACCGCCAAGTACAAGAACGGCCGCATGGCGGTGGTATACCTGAGCCGGGAGATCGGCGGCTTTGCCATCCATCTGGCGCAGAAATAAGGAGGGGACAATATGAAGGTTTTAACGTTTGGCGAAATTATGCTGCGGCTGAAGGCCCCGGGAGTGGAGCGGCTGTTCCAGACCCCCATGCTGGAGGCCACCTTCGGCGGCGGCGAGGCCAATGTGGCGGTGTCCCTGGCCAACTTTGGCATGGACGCGGCCTACTGCACGGTGCTGCCGAAAAACGCCATCGGCCAGGCCTGTGTCGCGGAACTGCGCCGCTTTGGCGTGGACACCAGCCGCGTCCAGTACGGCGAGGGCCGTATGGGCGTGTACTACCTGGAGCCCGGCGCCAACCAGCTGCCCAGCAAGGTGGTCTATGACCGCGCCGACTCCGCCATCGCCCTGGCGGGGCCTGGCGATATCGACTGGGAGCGGGCCTTTGCCGGGGTGGAGTGGTTCCACATCACCGGCATCACGCCCGCCATCAGCGAGAGTGCCATGCGCCTGAGCCTGGAGAGCGTAAAGGCCGCCAAGGCCCTGGGCATCACCGTATCCTGCGACCTCAACTACCGCAAGAATCTGTGGAAGTATGGCAAAAAGGCCAGCGAGGTCATGGGGGAGTTGGCCCGGTACGTGGATGTGGCCATCGCCAATGAGGAGGATGTGCAGAAGGCCCTGGGCATCACGGTGGATGTGGACGTGGAGTCCGGCCAGCTGGATCGGGCCAAGTATAGGGCCCTGGGGGACAAGGTGCTGGCGGCCTACCCCCATATGAAGATGATCGCCATCACCCTGCGGGAGAGCCACAGCGCCGACTGGAACGGCTGGGCCGCCTGCCTCAACGACGGCGAATCCTTCTATGAGTCCAAAAAATATGAGATCCGGGACATCGTGGACCGGGTGGGCGGCGGCGACAGCTTTGCCGGCGGCCTGATCTACGGCCTGAACACCTACAGCGACAGGCAGCAGGCGCTGGAGTTCGCCGTGGCGGCCTCCTGCCTGAAGCACTCCATTATCGGCGACTTCAACCGGGTGGGTGTGGACGATGTGGTGAAGCTGGCCGGCGGCGACGGCACCGGCCGGGTCCAGCGCTGACAGGGCCCGGGAGAGAAAGGAAGGTGATGTTCCATGGGTGTGCTGCTGGCGGAGCAGGCTGCGGAGCGGCTGGTGGAGTATATCAAGGAGCATGCCCTGGCCGCAGGGGATAAGCTGCCCACGGAGGCGGAACTGACGGAGATACTCCAGGTGGGCCGGGGCACCGTCCGGGAGGCGGTGAAAACCCTGGCCTCCCGCAACGTGCTGGAGGTACGCCAGGGGGCGGGCATCTTCCTGTCTGAGAAGCTGGGCGTGCCGGAGGACCCCCTGGGGCTGGAATTCATGGAGAGCCGGGACAACATCGCCCTGGATCTGCTGGATATCCGCCTGATGCTGGAGCCGGAACTGGCGGCCATGGCCGCTGTCCGGCACACAGAGGAGCAGCTGGCGGCGGTGGAGGAGCAGTGCCGCGTGGTGGAGGAACTGATCCTGGCGGGAGAGGATTACGGCCAGGAGGATGTGCGCTTCCATAAGCTGCTGGCCCAGTGCAGCGGCAACGCGGTGGTGGGCAACCTGGTGCCCATTATCAACTCCTCTGTCTACGCCTCCATTGATCTGACCCGGAACATAAATTCCCGGGACACGGTGCGGGAGCACCGGTCGGTTGTGGACGCCATCCGCCGGAGGGACGGCTTCGGCGCCCGCTGGGCCATGGCGGTGCATCTGAACACCAGCCGGGAGAGTATACTCCGCGGCAGGGGGGCATAAAGGGCCGCAAAAAAGGAGCCGGACTTTTGCCGGTTGTTCGTAAAGCAGTTAGCCCTCCCTATGGTTGCGGTCATAGGGAGGGCTTTAGGAGGGCTTTATATGTTGTCCCGGTGTGGGAGTACCCAAGGCTCCCCTGTGTAAGGGGAAGCTGTCAAAAATCTTCTGATTTTTGACTGAGGGGTTGTTACGCAGTCTGGTTGAATGCCGTAACAGACAATCCCTCCGTCACGGCTTCGTCGTGCCACCTCCCTTTACACAAGGGAGGTTTTAGTGCGGTGCAAAATCGCACTCCGCGCGATATACGCAGCAGGTGTATAGAAGTGCGCCCTTAGAATCTGTTCCACAAATTGGAGTTGACTTACTTCTTTATTCGCTTTGATAAATGGAGTTCATTGTCATTTGTATATCCCAGCTTACTATACACCGATTGGGCAATGAGGTTTTCATCACCTGTAAGAAGTTCATATTTATGAAGCGGATAATTCTTGAGGCAATAATCCTCTACAAAAGTAATCATCTTGCTTGCAATCCCCTGCTTTCTATATGCAGGGCGAACATACACTTCTGTGATCTCGGGCATATAATCATCGTAACAAAATGATTTTTTTAGCTGGACACAAACAAACCCCGTCAGCACGCCTTCTTCGTCATCAACAATAACAACTTCTTGGTAATTGCTCATAAGGGAGTTTCTGATATTCTCTATGGTTGTTTCGCCCTTGCCATTAAATTCGTCATTAAGAACACTTAATTGCTCTGCATCATTTGCAGTTGCTTTTCTTATCATAACACTTCTCCGAATTCCAATTCATCAGTTTGTTTGATTACATATTACCAAACGAAAGTGAATGATGCAATAACAGGCACAGCAGTTA
>OHQG01000756.1_pt1 | contig 15452 bp, 20 predicted proteins | sample 1577871 | NCBI WGS metagenome assembly OHQG01 (sample SAMEA3879604, study PRJEB24766) | human gut metagenome | biome: human-associated habitat; feature: feces | place: USA | collected 1985/1987
TTTGTGAAAGGTGTTCTGGATAATCCTGTGTACGGCGGATTCATTGCATATGGCAGACGCAAGAATGAGAAGATTGATGGTACACGTGACGAATATCACGTTGTCAAGCAGAACAAGGATTCTTACAAGCTGTATGAAGGTCAGCACGAAGCAATCATTGACAGAGAGACATGGTTCAGGGTGCAGGCGAAACGTGAGCTGAACGCTTTCAAGCGTGAGAAGACGCACAGCAAGGAGCATGAACATATGGTCTCAGCATTGCTGAAATGCCCTGTCTGTGGTGCAAGCATGTATGGTGTAGTCAACAGAAAGAAGAAAAAGGGGTCTGAGGAGTTCTATACAGATATGTGGTACTATATCTGTAAAAATCGAAAAATGGTGTCTGGTCATCCTTGCGATTATAAAAAGCATATTCGGCAAGAGGAAATCAATGCAGAGGTAATTGCATTAGTAAAATATGTCTTCGGTGGCGAAAACGATATGAAAGACCAGATTTTGAAAAAGCTGGATTCGGATGATTCTGTTACTGGTAGCAGTAATTTTGGAAAGTTTATTAAAATGTTTGAAAATAGTGACAACAGTTGGATTGAAGAAATAAATAAAAAAATTGAATAGTGTAAAAGGGATAAAAGTTATATTATGAATAAAGTAAATGTGATAAAACAAAATCTAGAGTTTATAGGTAAAACATGGATGAAGTGCATTGGCGCATTTGCAAGTATATTATCAATTTTCTTTTTGTTTTGGACGTGGGATGATATACACATTACATCGACACAACATAAGTGTGAGATAATAATATTATTGTGTGTATTTGCACTCATATTTGCAATCTTATGGGCATGTATTTTAAAAAGGACAAAAACAATTTGGGAAAGTCCATCAGGAAAAATAAAAGTATGCTATGCGGATATTATGAAAGAGGGATTTGATAAAAGAAACAAAGAAGAGAAGTTATTTGTAATTCCAGTTAATTCGTGTTTTGACACTATTGTAGATGAAGATATATCATCCTGTTCAAAACCCTTGGTGTCTCCTAATTCACTACATGGAAGATGGATAAAGGAAATGATAAATAATGGATTTACTATAGAAAATATTGATAGCAGAATACATAAATGTTTGGAAATGCAAAAGTTAGTGCCTAAAAGGATTATTTCCGATGCAGATAAGGAACGTGGGAAAAAAGAAGAGTATGAGTTGGGTACAGTGGCAATGGTTAGGAGCAATAACAGTAGTACCTTTTTGTTACTTGCAATTTCTGAATATGATAAAAACAATATTGCGCACACTTCTGTCGAGGATTTAGAATTGTGCATAAAAGCAATTGTTGATTTTTATGATCAACATGGACAAGGACATAGATTGGAAATTCCGTTAATGGGAACAAATCTTTCAAGAGCGGGATTATCACATAATGATTCACTGAGAGTAATAACATCATTATTTCAGTTGTATGGAGATAAAATACATGGAGAAATTGATGTTGTTATATATAAAGGAGATAAAGATAAAGTAACATTAGATATATAATAAGGAGGGTCAAAGATGCCATACCGAAATGCAAATTATAGTGCGTTTTATGTTTCAGAACCATTTAGTGAAAGTAATTTAGGGGCAAATTCAACACATGATTTTGTTTACTACAACATGCTTAAAATGTGGAAAGGAGAGGATAATAGTTTCCCTTTCAATGATGCGCATGACAAGACTTATAATGTGCGGGATGGGAGTGATTGGGAAAAAACTCTTAAACCGAGACTTCATACAAGACTTGATAATTCTAAAAACATTATTTTGTTTTTAAGTTCCATTACTGTTAACAGTCGTGCATTGAGGGAAGAGATGAATTATGGAATAGACAAAAAAGGGTTACCGGTAATTGTAATTTATCCAGATTATGATAAGAAGTCAGATATAGTTGATAGTAATGGAAATTTTAAGAAGCAAATCAAAGATTTGTGGGATAAGTTGCCAGCATTTCGTGATAATATGTCTTCTGTAGCCACATTACATATTCCGTGTACTAAGAGCCTTATTACAGCAGCATTAAGCGATGAAGATTTTATGGTAAATACAATGGCAGAAGCCAAAAAATATTACTATAAGCTGTAAACAATGGAAGGTTGAAATGACAAACGGGAGAATTTACCGGATTATCCATAGGAAGTTTGGATTCATAGTAGATTTTGCACTGAAGATATAAGATTTGAAGCATATTATTAAAAAATGATTGCGAAGGAATCTCAACGCAGTTATAATGAAATGGCAACAAATTGGCAACAGAAAATCAGCGAGCCAAAATAATATATGCAACAGAAATAAAATAACGGCAAAAAAGATATAAAACTTAAACAAATATATTTAGCAATATCTTTGGACTTGCCGAGTTCGAATAACGGACAGAAAACCTCGGATGCCCATTTTACAAGGGTTTCCGAGGTTTCCTTATGCCTGTTGGATCTATTTTTTGACGGAGTATTATTTATGCGTTAATACTGAAAAACTTCTCCATATCATCTTCCACGGTGCCAATTCCTGTAATGCCGAAGTTCTCGATCAAGACCTTTGCAACATTCGGGCTGAGAAATGCCGGAAGTGTAGGGCCAAGGTGGATATTCTTCACACCAAGATATAAAAGAGCCAGAAGAACGATAACTGCTTTTTGCTCGTACCATGCGATATTATAGATAATTGGCAGATCGTTAATATCGTCAAGTCCAAAGACCTCTTTGAGTTTCAAAGCGATAACAGCAAGGGAATAGGAATCATTGCATTGACCTGCATCCAGAATACGTGGGATGCCATTGATATCGCCTAAAGACAACTTGTTATATTTATATTTTGCACAACCGGCAGTAAGGATGACAGTGTCCTTCGGCAGAGCCTTAGCAAATTCTGTATAGTAGTCGCGGCTCTTTGCTCGACCATCACAGCCCGCCATAACTACAAACTTTTTGATTGCACCGCTTTTTACAGCTTCTACAACTTTATCTGCCAAAGCCAGAACCTGCGCATGGGCAAATCCGCCGATGATTTCACCGGTTTCGATTTCACTCGGAGCGACACATTTTTTTGCATGCTCAATAATCGCAGAAAAATTTTTTTGTTCGCCAATTTCTCCCGGAATATGTGTACATCCCGGATATCCCGCAGCACCGGTAGTGTAAAGTCTGTTTTTGTAACTATCCTTAGGAGGAACAATGCAGTTGGTTGTTATTAGAATAGGCCCGTTAAAGGATTCAAATTCTTCTTTTTGTTTCCACCAAGCATTCCCATAATTACCAACAAAGTTAGGATATTTTTTGAAAGCGGGATAATAATGAGCCGGCAACATCTCGGAATGTGTATACACATCCACTCCAGTTCCCTGTGTCTGCTCTAACAGCATTTCCAAATCGCGCAGGTCGTGGCCAGATACCAGAATGCCGGGGTTCTTTCTGACACCGATATTTACCTTTGTAATTTCGGGGGTTCCATAGCTGTCTGTGTTAGCCTTATCCAGCATTGCCATACCGGATACTCCGTATTTTCCTGTTTCCATTGTTAGAGCAATCAGATCTTCTACACTAAGGTTGTCATTCAGCGTGGCAGCCAGTGCTTTCTGAAGAAATGTGTCAACTTCATCGTTGTCCTTCAACAGCACATTTGCGTGCTTCGAGTAAGCGGAAAGTCCCTTCAAACCGTAGGTGATTAACTCGCGCAGAGAGCGAATATCCTCGTTTTCGGTAGAAAGAACACCGACAGTTCTGGCTTTTTCTTCCCAGTTTTCAGATCCGTTCCATTTTGCGGCTTCAGGCAGAACAGTCAGATTGGTAACTTGCTTTAGCAGAACTTCCTTTTCGGTCAGTGTAGCACGGATTCTTGATTCAATGCTCTCTTTATCAAAATTTGCGTTGGTAATGGTAGTGAACAGATTCAGAGTAATCAAGTGATTGATTTTGGCAGATACCTGCTTACCTTCCTGACGCAATGCAGTCGTAATAGCCGAAATTCCTTTTGTGACATAGACCAACAGATCCTGCATGGCCGCTACATCAGGTTTCTTTCCGCATATGCCGGACATGGTGCAGCCCTTGCACCCGGCGGTTTCCTGACACTGATAGCAAAACATTTTTTGTTCCATAATATACCTCCTAAAAACTATTAAAATTTGAAATAATGTGGTTTCTTCTCAATCAAAAAAGCATATAGACGCGTTTGAATTAATCTTCCCAGGCGATTGCAGACACAGGACACGAGTCGATGGCCTCCTGTACAGCACCTTGATTTTCAGCGTTTGCTGGTTGATACGCTTCCGCCTTTCCCTGCTCGTTCATACGGAAAACTTCGCCGCAGATCCCACAGCAAAGCCCACAGCCAATGCAGAGATCCTTATCTACTTTTGTTGCTTTCATAAAATCACCTTCTTTTGTCAATTTTGCGTTTGATTAAAATACAACTACTAAAAGCATCTTGAACGCTTCCTGCCCATATACCGCATGGGGATGGCCTGCTGGCATGACAATAGATTCTCCTTCGTGCAGCAGATATTCAACGCCATCAATCGTGATTTTTCCGATACCATCCAAGCAGGTGACGAAGGCGTCCCCACCCGATTCATGGGTGCTGATCTCTTCACCTTTTGCGAATGAGAACAGGGTAATACTTAATGCCTGGTTTTGTGTCAAAGTTTTGCTGACAATCTGCCCCTCCTGATAGGAAATTTGTTCTCTCAGCGTCAGTACTTCTGATTGAGCGATGTTTTTCATTTTTTTACTCATAGTATCTCTCCTTTTATTCCAAAATTTTACCATCCAACGAAATCGTAACAATCTGCCAAGGAATGAATTTTCCGCTTGCCTGCAACGCTTTTTTGGCAGCTAATTCCAGTCCGCCGCAGCAGGGAACTTCCATGCGTACAACCGTCACACTTTGAATGTTGTTGTTTTGAATGATCTGCGTCAGCTTTTCGCTGTAGTCTATGCTGTCAAGCTTTGGACAGCCGATAATCGTAATTTTCCCACGCATGAAATCCTCGTGCATTCTGGCATAGGCGTATGCACTGCAATCCGCTGCAATTAACAATTTTGCGCCGTCAAAATATGGTGCATTAGTCGGTACCAGTTTGATTTGGCATGGCCATTGTCCCAACTGTGATTCTGTCTGTACCCGGGCAGAAGGAGTTGTTTCTTGTGAATGTTGAATACGCTGCATTCGACTGCCGGGGCAGCCTGTATGGGGAACAGCGGCATGATTGCTTTTCGCTTTTTTCCTCATATTTTCCTGCACAGCTTTTTCATCATAGGCGGCAGCTTCTCTCTCCACAAAGGAAATTGCACCTGTCGGGCAGGTTGGCAGACAATCTCCCAAACCATCACAATAATCATCTCGCAGAAGTGTTGCTTTGCCGTTTACCATGCCGATTGCACCCTCGTGACAAGCTTCGGCACACGCACCACATCCGTTACATTTTTCTTCATCTATTTGGATAATTCTTCGAATCATTTTATACCATCCTTTCTCTTGTCTTTCTGGGCATAGTATATTATAATTAAAAATAAAAATCTGTTGTTATAACAACGAAAGGGTAAAAAATATGAAATTATCCGATATGCAGCTATTCCGTGGGTTAGAAGAAGATGACATCTCCTCGCTTTTAAGCTGTTTGAATAGTGTAAAACGCAATTATAAAAAAGGAGAAGTAATTCTTTCAGAAGGGAGTATTATAGAGAATATCGGCATTGTACTGTCAGGCATGGCAATGATATCTTGTAACGATATTTGGGGGAATACCAGCATTTTAGGAAGTGTTGCACCTGGTTCTGTATTTGCTGAGGTATATGCCTGTATTCCGGGACAGCCGATGCTGGTTACAGTGTCTGCCGTGGAAGATACCTCTGTGTTGTTTATGAATGTGGGACGTGTTCTGACTACCTGCACAAACGCCTGCCCTTTTCATACAAACCTTGCACGAAATCTACTGACTGTCTGTGCTCATAAAAGTCTGCAACTTTCACAAAGGATTTTGCACACCAGTTCCAAATCCATACGAGGCCGATTGATGTCTTATTTTTCAGAATGCGCAAAACATGCCGGAAGCAATTCTTTTCTGATTCCATATAACCGCCAGCAATTAGCAGATTACTTGAATGTTGACCGCAGTACTATGTGCAACGAGCTTTCTAAAATGCAGAAAGATGGCATGATTGAATATAAAAAAAATCGTATTTTGCTCAAAGACTGAGATTTAAGGAATGGTATGAATTTGAATAGGGATTGATTTTTTAAGCAAAATCGCTTATGATCTGAAATAGAATATAGTGCTATTATCCACAGTTACAGAGCAAGTGTTATCAACACCGATAACAAAATGATAACATTAGCCTGTATAGGCAGGATAATATGGATAAATCAAATAATCAAAAGAACTGTAAACACGACAGAGAATAATCTCTAAACAAAATTGATTAGTAATTGTCGAATTTGAATAATAAACCAAACCCCAGAGTGCCCTATTTTTTTATTCCGTGATGTTAAAACTCAGAAATTTCCGCTTTTTCCGCATAATTTCTTATATTTCGGTATGGTTGTATTGGCCATAAAATCATCCAATTTTTCTATGCTGCCATTAACCATCTCGCACGTACTGATCGCATCCGAAAAAACAGCTAGAACAAAATCCTTCATATCCGGATCCGGCCTGAAGGTAGAAATAATATGAATGATTGAATCGCCAAAAGCTATCAAATCAAGATATGCTGATATAGGATATCCGTACAACTCTTCACTATCTATATTAATTCCATATTTGGAGAAAATATTTTGGTTGTTCTTTTTTATATGTTCGTTTCCATCATCTATTGATTTTTTGAGAAGATACTGGCTTGCTTTTGATAGTGGAGAGCCAGGAACCATATCAACAAAGATATCGTTAGGAATAATAGAATTTGTTTTTCTCTCTTTTTCGTATTCTTCCTGCCTAATCATCACTTCTGTTTTATCGGCAAGAGCCTTATCGGAATCCGGATACAAGTGAGAATAAGTATCCCATGCCAGCTATATCTTTCCCCGAACCAGCATGGCAGTTAAAGGCCTGGTGTGCGAGCTGCCGCCCGTGGATTCTGGCTATCGTGGAGAGATCCATGCCATTATCAGCAATGTCAGCAACCAAATTCAGGAACTCACCAAAGGCTCCCGTGTAGGGCAGCTCGTAATTGCCCCGGTTGTTATTGCAGATTTTGTGACGGATCTGGGTGCGGAACGTGGTACAGGAGGATTCGGCAGCACAGGGCAATAAGAATACCGTTTGATATGCGCGCACAGTTTAAGTGTGCGTTTTTCTTACCCAAAATCTAAAAAAATGAAGGAGGCTATATGCAGATAGAGGAATTTAACCAATATGTGAAAGACCACATCAAAGAATACCTTCCCCCGGAATATGAGACTGCAAAGGTTTCTATCCAGGAAGTTACAAAAAGCAATGACCGTATGTTGAGCGGGCTTACCATTCTTCGAGAGGGCGAGAACTTTTCACCTACGGTCTATCTGGAACCTTTTGCGGAGCAGGTGGCACAGGGGCGCTCCTTGGAAGATACCCTGCGCGAGATTACAAAGATCCAGACCGTTCACCATGCACATGTACCGGTGAACATTTCCACTTTTATGGATTATGCTGAAACAGGTGGAACGGAGCGAACTATCCGCAGATACCTTTATGGAAGGGATCACGGAAATGTGCCGGGAACTGGTAAAAGAACATACTGCACCGGAGGAACGATTTGCCAAACTGTTCCCGGACGCTAAAGGAAAGCAGGATGCTGTCGGCACCTGTCCCCGCTGTGGTGCACCTGTGTATGAGGGCAAAAAGGGCTTTTTCTGTGATAACAGGGATTGTGCCTTTGCTCTCTGGAAAGACAATAAGTTCTTCACTTCCAAGAAGAAAACCATAACCAAATCCGTTGCGGTTGCTCTATTGAAATAGGGCTGCATTTCCATATCCGGGCTTTACAGCGAAAAGACTGGCAAAACCTATGACGCGGTAGTGGTGCTGGATGACACGGGTGACAAGTATGTGAATTTCAAGCTGGAATTTCCAGCAGCAAAAGGCAGGCGGAAATGAGCGGCCCGGCATCACGGGAACTGACACGATCTGAACGGGCAGCGATCCGGCGGCTGGTAAACAAATGTGCCAACTATGACAGCACGGATAAAATCTGCCTTCCGCTGGACTGCCCTTGCTATATGTTGAATAAATCCAAAGCCCAGCCGGGATCATTATGGCACATGGCAGGGAAATCAAAAACAGCCCTCCCACCAGGAGTAGCTACGCTGGACCATTGATGCTGCACTGGCAGAAAAGCCGAAGGATTTTGAAGAATTTTTGCAAAAGCTGGAGGTGGCTGGTATTGAAGTCAACCGGGAACGAAAGCATCTGCGGCTCCGCACTTCACCGGAACACCGCTATACCCGGTGCGATACCTTGAAAGGCGATTATACCGAGTAGGCCATTCGGGAACGAATCGCAGGAACCAGGAAGGTCACACCTCGCCGTACCTCTTATAAGAAACCCGCACAAAAGATCGGTATGCTGGTGGATATTGAAGCGGCCCTCCGTGCCGGAAAAGGTCCTGGTTATGAACGTTGGGCGAAAGTATTCAATATTAAACAACTTTTTCAGGCGGTGCTTTATTTGAAAGAGCATGGTGATATGAATTATACGGAGTTAAAAGAAAAATCCGATAGCACCACCGCCAATTTCAATGCCGTGTCTGCACAGATCAAGGAGCTGGAAAGTAAGATGAATGCCAATGCAGAATTGCAAAAACAGATCGTGAACTACGCCAAGACAAGGGCGGTCTATGTGGAATATCGCAAGGCCGGGTACAGCAAAAAGTTTCGGTCAGCGCATGAGGCGGACATCCTTCTGCACCAGGCGGCGAAGAAATATTTTGACGAGCTGGGGATCACAAAGCTGCCTTCTGTCAAGGGTTTGCGGGAAGAATACGCTGCCCTGTTGGAGCAGAAGCGGAAAGCCTACTCTGCTTATAAGCAGGACAGAGACGATATGAAAGAGCTTCATAATGTGCGGGCAAATGTGGAGTATTTACTGGAAATTCGCACGGAACCGGAGTCCCAGCGTTCTACTGAAAAAGACCGGCATTAGCTTTCAGTCAGCGTTTGTTTTCAGCGTTCCAACGGAACGCGCAGCCATTGCCAACGGCAATAATCTCAGGAGTTTGGGGATATGTCACCAACAAGCATGAGGCATGAAATCCGGGGTACGGATTTCATACCTCATACGACTTCTGTATAAGAAGGCATTGCTTGCGAACTTGAATTAGCTTATAAATCCAGCACTTCTTGCACTGATTCTTCCTCTATTACCTGCATAATAGAATCCATCATTCCTCCGCTGACCTCCAAATCGTCAGAAAGCAGGAGAGCCATTGTTTCACGGTCTTCCGGGGTGGCATTTTCAGCAAGTCCAGCCTGAACGACCTTTAGGACTTCCTGAATAAATCGTTTGCCTTTGTGGAACTCACTTCCCATTACAGTACCTCCGTCCTTATAAATTTCATCATTGAAATGTGTCTCATGTTATTTGCGGATTGCCTTTCCAAGTGCAATGAGCAAATCAATCTGTTCTCCGGGCAGAACCTTTATCACATCCATAAGTTCGGATGCCTTTGTCGGGTCGGATGATTCCAGATCAAAAAATTCTTTCGGCGTTATCTCAAAATAATCGCAGATATAAAAGAAGGTTTCCATAGATGGATAATTCTTTCCACCTTCAATACCATTGATATAGTTGGGACTTTGGCCGATGGACAGGCTCATATCTCTGGCAGAAACGCCCTTATTTATTCTTAGCTGTGCCAGCCTTTTGCAGAAATCTTCTCGTTCCATAGGATAAACCACCTTCTTGTATTATTATGACCAATTTTACTATACAAGAATCGAAAAACCGCCCAGCCATTCTGTTAATTTGTATTGACTTAACTAGTTGTCCTGCGTAGAATAATATGGAACAGTCAGACTGACTGTGCAAGAACATGAAATGTGCTTTTCCCTCCATTGCAGGTGCGGCAATTTGCAAAACTTGGGTACAATATGAAAAGCAAAGTGCAAAATCAGGAGGGAACCGAAATGAGCGAAAGAAAATTAACAGAGCAAAAAATCGAGGCTTTTCACCAATATTTGATCCGGGAAGAAAAAAGCACGGCCACCGTGGAGAAATACCTCCGGGATGTCCGTGCTTTTATGGTTTATGTTGGAGAAAAGAGCGTCACAAAGGATGTGGTTATGGAATACAAGAAGCATTTGCAGGAAGAAAACTATGCGGTTCGGTCCATCAATTCCATGCTGGCGAGCCTGAACAGCTTCCTTATTTATATAGGGTGGTCTGACTGCAAAGTAAAATCCACGAAGTTACAAAGATGCGTCTACTGTGCGGAAGAAAAAGAGCTGACCAAGGCCGAGTATGAGCGGCTTCTGAAAGCAGCGGAAAAGAATGAGCAGCTTCGCCTTGTGATGCAGACCATTTGCAGCACCGGGATTCGGGTGTCGGAACTGAAATTTTTTACGGTGGAGGCTGTGAGCCACGGCGAAGTTGTCGTGAATTGCAAAGCCAAGATCCGGACGATCCTGATCCCCGGCAAGCTGAGAAAGCTGCTGTTGGACTATGCCAGAAAACAAAAAATCCGCTCCGGTGTGATCTTTGTCACGCGGAACGGAAAACCGTTGGATAGAAAAACAATATTCTAACACCAAAGGTTGGAAGTCGTGTTGATGAATTGTTAACAGAATTCTCCCAAGGAGAAAACGAAAAAGTACCAGCTCTAAGAAATGCATTATCTGTACCGTTTTGTGAATTGGAAAAATATTCATCATATGTTACTGACAATACTCGTTTTGCTACACATCAGGGCGTTAAGGGGTTAGAGTTTCCCAGAGTTATGGTTATTATGGATGATGCACAGGCCAGAGGTTTTTTGTTTAGTTACGAGAAGTTGTTTGGTGCAAAAGCTCAAAGCGATACTGGCGTAAAAAATAAGCGTGAGGGTAAGGATACCAGCATCACGAGAACGGCACGTTTCTTTTACGTTGCCTGCACGAGAGCAAAGAAGAGTTTGGCGGTTGTTGCTTATACAGAAAATATGGAATCGGTTAAAAATACAGCATTATCAAACGGTTGGTTTTCAGAAGATGAGATTTACATCCTGTAGAATCATTATATTCTGCAGAGATTTTCTACTCGTTTGATTAAGTCGAAATAGTATAGATATTGTTGCCGATAATATATGATGGATGATCTTTTGAATTTAGAAATAATAATAGGGTAAATACATGATTTTATGGGTGGTACAATGCCGGAAGATTTACCGACACCAGAACAAAGTATTCAACAGGTTGAAAAAGAATAACTTGCCCGATTAAAGGCGAAAGCAAGGGCGGGGAAACTAATGCTGGATGAATAATTGTAGACCGGCACGGGGACTCTGCCAGTGCCGGTAATAAAAGAAAGTAGTTATGCGTACACGATTTCAGAAAATACCAGTTCTCTTGCTGAGGCTTGGATGTTATTCATAGCTTGAAGCCACGTGAGCCAATTAGAAGATTTTAATTGTTCAGTAATGCCCTGTTGTTTTGCCATTTGTTTTACGATTAAAACCGTGCGATCATGGGCGGCTTCATTTATATCAGCAAGGTGCTTTGTCAGAGTACCAGACAGGATTAAGACCATATATATAAAACGGGGTGATGCTCTTTTATATATGATTTGCGGAGAGATCCGTATAAGCCAATGGGACGAGTTTTGTTATCTTCTGGTAATTGCAAATTGGGGTAGTACATGCCATCTTCGGCAAGAATGTATTCAATGTTGTTTTCAATAAATCTTTTTTTTATAGAGTACTTCCATAGTCTACTTGTAAGCCGTCAGAAAGAACTCACTATGAGGCATGAAAATCTGGCGGCGGTAAATAAGTTCCTGCGAGGTGAATAAAAATAGTGGCTACATTTTGGCTACAAAAACATTACGGACGAAGCGGATTGTGCGGATAATTAATCATAAAACACGCATAAAGCGAATTAATAATACATTTTATGAGCATTCGCACGAATGTAAAAGACGAGTTTGAATAAGTGCTGGTTTTCCAGCACGTAACTGTTGCATTAAATGTGTTTCTAAATGATCATCACCAAATCCATATCCAATAATAATATACCGCTGCGCCTTGTCAATTTCCTCATTAGCACGTGCTCGATGTATATCGAACGGAACACTATACCCTTCGCGATATTTATTTAATCCAGGAGTAATTATTAAACTATCCTCTATTGAATAATCAGGCAATGAATATGGAATACTATTAATTAAATGCCAACTCAAACAACCATGTGGTTTCAAAATAATCACTCTTGGAGAATACTGCAGTTTTTTCCCTTTTCCATTCGTTCTTTGCACCCCAATACAAGAGGCATACTTACTTTGATTGGGTTTGAAACGGGCTATATACTTTCCAACAAAAAGTGTATCTGCCATTATTTCATTAGTTTCACATGCGTACTCAAGCAATCGATCATAATTTGTTGTAATTACTGTCATTCCTTCATTTCTTATATTAAACCGTTGTAAATATTCCGAAAATCTAAGTTGTTTTCCAGTTTTTACAATATCTGTCAAAAGCCTTTTATCCGCTTCACCAATATATATTGCCGTTACTTTCCGAATACACTCTTCAACATATGAACTTGGCTTAGTATTGTGTAAAGCTTCTTCTAATCCAACTCCTTTTGCCAAATCGTTTTCAATATTATTCCAGTTTTTAATATCACCTGTCGCAGACAACAATCCTGGAATTTCCATTTGCAATTTCTTAGCTAGTTCGCCCATTCCTGGAATTCCTTCTGCTAATGAGAGTCCTGATCCAACTATTGTAACTGTACCCTCTTGAAAAAAATCTTGTATTATCTTTTTTATCGTATCAATATCCATTATTTATCCTTCCGTATTATTCATGAAAACAATTTTCTATATTCTTCCGGCAAATACTTTGCCAATTCCTCCACCAACTCATAAACCTTCGTTCCCGGTGCTATCTCTGTCGGTGTTTTCCCCTGTCCCTCTTTTATAATTCGCTTCGCATATCGTATCGCTAATTTAGGACTTCCATACTCCATTAACAATTCAAAAATGTTATACATGTTTTTCTCATACTTACCAATCCCAAGTTCTTGAAATTTCTCATTAAGGAACTTCTTATACTCAGATCTGTGATTGTTTGAAGTATAATATGCAAAATGCAGAAGAAACCAAAACTCTATGCACTCGTTACTCCATGCCGCATGATATTGTAACTCTGGATTCTGTTTATTCAATTTCTCAGCACGTTCAACCACGCCATTAAAATGCTGCGCTGGAAAACTATCTTTATCATACACGCACCATATCTGCCCTTTTTGAAGTCGGTTCTTTTTCACATATTCTTCTGCCATTCCGATTACACGCATGGTCTCCGCCTGACAAGGCTCTATTTCAATCAAAACCATGTCTTTGTAAATCGGATTTTCTTCAATCCATTTTTTGAACCCTTGGAAATAATTCGGTTCCGTTTCTTGACCTTCACAAAAAATGTAATATCTGTATTTTTTCATTTCCAAATGCTCTTGGCGGCGCTTCTTTCTCCACGCTTCTGTTCTGGTTTTCCTAGGCATTAACCTTCCCCCAATCTATAATTCTTCTGAGGTATGGATCTGCACCATACTTACCTTCAAGATACTGTTTATCAAATTTGGCATCTTTACGAACAGACTCGCCCTTCTCATTTTTAAACTCTACAAGAGAATACAATTGAGAATTCTGTGCATTTCCTTTCGCCACAAACCAGATTTCATCCCTGCGAAATACCTCACTATTCATTGTAGACAAATCATGAGATGTAAAAATCAGCTGTGCCTTTTTCTTATTGATACTCATGTCATTGAACATCATAATTATATGACGTAATAACACCGGATGGATTTTTGCATCTAGTTCATCAATTACCAGTGTTGCTCCTGATAATAAGCTATCAGCAATAAATGGCATTAACCCAAACAATTTCTTCGTACCGCTGGATTCATCAAACAAATTTAGTTCTGCTTCATATCCCTCTACCATGTGTTTTGTGTACACATCAATTCGATCATTTTCATCTTTCACAACTCGGAAATCCACAATATCCAAATCCATTTCCTGAATCATATCTAGCATTAACTGCTTTACATCCTCTGAATTTGATACTGCCATACGGAGTTCTTCAATCGGATTCCCATAGTTTAGAAAATCAATGCCGTATTCAAACCATTCTAAAACGTCTTTTACCACCTCATTTTTCTTATAGGTAATTCCTAAATAAGATAATAATGGTAATGTTTCAGAAAGTTCGTCACTAATCTTTAATTTTGCAAACACACCCTTTAATATTGTTTCCTCTGCATTTCGCTCAAAAAGAGCTGAACGTCTTCCCGTCTCCAATTTCACACGATCTAGGCATTCATATACAACAATCTCTCTTTTCACATGAAGAATATATCTATATTCTGCCAGTTCTGTTCGGAAGAAAACTTCAAATTCTGTCGGTTCATTTTTCATTTCTTCCGAAAACGCAAAGGGCTCAATCAGTAATTTTTTCTGAAGAAAAACACGTTCCTCGTTATCTCCTGTTGCATACAACGGGCGTAACACTTTTGCTGCCACAGTATGCAATGCTTCCAAGACATTTGATTTTCCACCACCGTTTGGACCATATATTGCAGAAACCGGCAAAAACTGCTCCCCATTTTTATCCATTATCACTTTATCTTCATGCTCCGAAATAGCCGCCGCCTGCATATCAAACGTCATCTCATCTCGTATGCTCTTATAATTCTTAACTGTAAATTGACATAACATACCGTTACCTCCATTTCAGATTTTATCTTCTTTACTCTTTATTATACTCCATTTTTCACTTTTGTAAACAATATATGAGTTTTTCTCTCATATATTGTTTTGAAATTTTATTTTTTCTATTTTTCACAGTTGAAAACAAACTATTGATGGCATACATTTCGCAACATCTGAGACAATTCTTGAGTTCCATCTCGAATAAACCTTGAATATGCTTGGATAATTTATTTTCCCTCCTGCTTGTCCCCTTCCGCACTCTTCTCAGCTACCTCCTGCATAACTCGTTCAACTTTCTTCGCATTCACCTCAATAAATACTTTTAATATGTAATCGGCGGTAACTTCCGCAGTATTCGGATTATGAAAACGATAATTCAGTTTTTGTTTCTTCATAGCGGTGCTCCCACCTCCCTTTTCTCTTTGTCCATTACTATGAAAATACCTATTAAAATAGACCTTAACTATCATCTATTCGTAATTACTCTGACATTGGCGGCTGGCAAAGGTATCTATAAAGACTGCCAATGCCAAAGTAGTTT
>OHQG01000773.1_pt1 | contig 15274 bp, 12 predicted proteins | sample 1577871 | NCBI WGS metagenome assembly OHQG01 (sample SAMEA3879604, study PRJEB24766) | human gut metagenome | biome: human-associated habitat; feature: feces | place: USA | collected 1985/1987
AGGGTGCGATCCATTTTTTGTAGGTATGAGTTGCATTTACTAATTGAATATACGACGTACATTCCACCCGCTAATGCAATTTCTCAAAATAATAGAAGTTAGCGGGACTCATTATATCCGAGATCCAATATTTTTCATTACTTTTGTTCGAGGGGCAGTGGCTAGGAGTCACAAGAGCTTCCTTTTGGCACTTAATGAGAACTCAACAAACTAAATAAAGCTATGACACAGCACAACATTGATCTCTCCCAGTATGGCATCAAAGAGCCTGCTGAGATCATTTACAATCCCTCGTACGATCAGCTCTACGAGGCTGAGCTACAACCAGATCTAACGGGCTATGACCGTGGACAGCTCTCCGAGCTGGGTGCCGTCAACGTAATGACGGGCGTCTACACGGGTCGCTCGCCAAAGGACAAGTTCTTCGTCCTCGACGATACCACGCGCGACACCATCTGGTGGACCACACCCGAGTACCCCAACGACAACAAGCCCACCAGTCAGGAGACCTGGCGAGAGCTTAAGAAGATCGCCACCGAAGAGCTCTCTGGCAAGAAGCTCTACGTCGTCGACGCCTTCTGCGGTGCTAACCCCGACACGCGCCTCAAGATCCGCTTTATCATGGAGGTTGCTTGGCAGGCTCACTTTGTCACCAACATGTTTATCCGCCCCACTAAGGAGGAGCTGGCAAACTTTGGCACGCCTGACTTTGTCGTGATGAACGCTTCGAAGGCTAAGGTGACCAACTACAAGGAGCTGGGGCTGAACTCAGAGACGGCTGTCGTCTTTAACCTAACAGAAAAGGTACAGCTCATCCTCAACACCTGGTACGGCGGTGAGATGAAGAAGGGTATGTTCTCCTATATGAACTACCTCAACCCGCTCCGTGGCATCGCCTCGATGCACTGCTCTGCTAATACGAATCAAGATGAGACGGAGACCGCTATCTTCTTCGGACTCTCTGGCACGGGCAAGACGACCCTCAGCACCGACCCCAAGCGCAAGCTGATCGGCGACGACGAGCATGGCTGGGATGACAACGGTATCTTCAACTACGAGGGCGGCTGCTACGCTAAGGTGATCAACCTGAGCAAAGAGTCTGAGCCTGATATCTACAACGCTATCCGTCGTGACGCCCTCCTAGAGAATGTCACCCTAGATGCCAATGGCAAGATAGACTTCTCCGACAAGTCTGTCACGGAGAATACACGTGTCTCCTACCCTATCTACCACATTGACAACATTGTCAAGCCGGTCTCTAAGGCGGGTCATGCCAACAAGGTGATCTTCCTCTCGGCAGATGCTTTCGGCGTCCTACCTCCTGTCTCGATCCTCGATCCTGAGCAGACGCAGTACTACTTCCTCTCTGGCTTTACGGCCAAGCTGGCTGGTACGGAGCGTGGCGTCACGGAGCCTACGCCGACCTTCTCGGCATGCTTTGGCGCAGCCTTCCTCTCACTCCACCCGACCAAGTATGGTCAGGAGCTGGTCAAGCGTATGAAGGCTGTCGGTGCTAAGGCTTACCTAGTCAATACGGGCTGGAACGGCACGGGCAAGCGTATCTCGATCAAGGATACCCGTGGCATCATCGATGCGATCCTCGATGGTTCGATCGATAAAGCTCCGACGAAGACACTACCCCACTTCAACTTCGCCATCCCGACGGAGCTGCCAGGCGTAGACCCCGCTATCCTCGATCCACGAGACACTTATGCCGATCCCGCTGAGTGGGAGACGAAGGCTCAGGATCTGGCTAAGCGCTTTGTCAAGAACTTCGAGAAGTTTGCCACCAACGAGCATGGCAAGAAGCTCGTCGATGCAGGTCCTAAGCTCTAATTGAGCTGACTAATTAAGCGAAAGCAGAGGTCCCACTTATCCGTGAGTGAGGCCTCTGCTTTTGTTTTTCGTCATCGTACGGCATTTCGCTATTGTGACTTTGGTGTTAAGTATGTATATTTGCGAAATGAATGGGTGCAGGTGTGGCACGGTTGCTTCGTATGCGCCCCATTCTATACCTATGACTATTCATTCTCTATATAATTGAACTATGATAATAGGCGTACCTAAAGAAATCATGCACGATGAGGCTCGTGTCGCAGCGAGTCCCGAGGCAGTGAAGCAGTATGTCGCTGATGGACACACTGTACTATTTGAGCGTGGAGCTGGCGAAGGCGCAGCATATCACGACGAGGACTATCAGGCAGCTGGTGCTGAGCTGATACAAGGACCTGAGGAGATCTACCGCCGTGCGGAGATCATCATCAAGGTCAAGGAGCCACTCTTTAACGAGCAGCTTGGCAAGCATGAGATCGATATGATGCACAAGGGGCAGTACCTGATCACCTTCATCCACCCAGCCTCTCCTGTGAACCATGACATGGTACGCAAGATGGCTGCGCAGGGCGTCGTAGGTCTCACCCTAGATGGTGTACCTCGTATCTCTCGTGCACAAAACCTCGATGCACTCACCTCTATGAGTACTTGCGCAGGCTACAAGGGTATCTTGATGGCTGCCAACGACCTCTCCTTCTTTATGCCACAGATGTTTACCGCTGTCGGCAAGATCGAGCCCGCCAAGGTACTCGTCATCGGTGTCGGTGTAGCTGGTCTACAGGCACTCGCTACGGCTCGTCGTCTAGGCTGTATCACCTACGCAGCTGATATACGTCCCGCAGCTTCTGAGCAGGCTACCAGTCTAGGTGCTAAGCCTATCGACCTGGGCATCCCCGCTGACAAGGCTGTCGCTCCTGGTGGCTACGCACTACACCTGAGCCCCGAGCTACTTGAGCATGAGCGTCAGGTGCTAGCTGAGCATGTCAAGGACATGGACGTCATCTTCTGTAGCGCCCTCGTACCAGGCAAGATCGCTCCCGTGGTCATCACCGAGGAGATGGTCAAGTCTATGAAGCCCGGCTCTGTCATCGTCGATATCGCTATCGATCAGGGTGGTAACTGCGCTATCACGACTCCAGGCGAGCGTGACGTCAAGCACCACGTAGTCATCGAGGGTATCAAGAATATCCCTGGTATGCTGCCTCAGAGCGCTACCTGGATGTTCTCACAAAACATGTACAACCTCGTCAAGTACCTCGTCAAGGATGGCAAGATGCACCTCGATATGAGCGATCAGATCACCTCTTCTATCGTCGTCACGACGGAGGCTGGGGAGATCATCCACGAGGGTACCCTCGAGGCTATGGGACTCAAGAAGTAGCCTAGATTACAGGAACTTGACTTCCCCCCTATCGCTAGAGGTTAGACGTCAGAGCATATGATCCTAATGGGTCATACTCTGACTTCTAACCTCTAATTGCTAAAACTCTAACCTCTACTCTCTAATCTCTAACTTCTAATCTCTAATCTCTCAATGAACCCACTGATCCTCGTCGCCATCTTCCTTGTGGCGACTTTCGTCGGCTACAAGCTCATCAGCAATGTGCCTAGCTTGTTGCACACCCCCCTTATGTCGGGGATGAACGCCCTGAGTGGCGTCACCATCACGGGAGCGCTCGCAGCTACTGCCACAGCTATCATGGCTCCAGACGGTAGTCTCTTCCAGCAAATATTTGGGGTTATAGCCGTCATCCTAGCCACCATCAATGTCGTCGGGGGCTTTGGCGTGACCAACCGCATGCTCCGTATGTTTACCAAAAACAAGAAAGGAGGCAAGGCATGAATACACTCATAGAGATCTCTAATCCCGTCTACTACGTCATCTGTGCGATCCTCAGCATCCTCGTGCTCGCAGGCATCGCTATGATGAGCAAGGTGAAAACCGCTGCTCGTGGTAACGCACTCAGTGCTACCGCTATGGGGCTAGGCGTCATCGTCACGCTACTCAAGCTACAGGTCGTCACCTTCCCCTGGCTCATCGGGGGTATCCTCATCGGTGGTATCATCGGTGCCCTACTCTACACACGAGTCAAGATGATCCAGATGCCGCAGATGGTGGCTCTGCTCAATGGTATCGGTGGTGGTGCCTCAGCACTCGTCGGTGCTTTGACACTCTTCCAGCTTCCTGTGAGCAACGTTTACTTCACGCTGGTCACCGCTTTCCTCGCGATCATCATCGGTATGCTCACCCTCGTCGGGAGTCTCGTCGCAGCGGGCAAGCTCCACAGAGTACTGCCACAGAAGTCGGTCGTATGGCCTTTTCACAATGTAGCGACCTCACTCACGCTCATTGTCGCTGTCTTCTTCCTACTCATTGGCACGCTCAACTACCAGATGCCTAATGCCCTCATCTACGCTATGATCGGCACGATGCTCTTCAGTGCGCTCTTCGGGCTTTACTTCTCCATACGTGTGGGCGGTGCTGACATGCCGATCACCATCAGCTTGCTCAACTCTCTGAGCGGTGTGGCTGGTGCTATCGCCGGTATGGCCATTGGCGACATCTTCCTCGTCGCTGTCGGTGGTGTCGTCGGTGCTTCGGGACTCCTTCTCACGCAGATCATGTGCCGTGCGATGAACCGCTCGCTCGTCAACATCCTCATCCCTCACGGCAAGGCCAAAGCTCCCGCCAAGGCAACGGCTCCCGCCAAGGTTGCCGCACCAGCTCCTAAAACTCCCGCTACGCCTCAGCCTAAGCAAGAGAGCTCTCCTATCGATCAGGCTGTTGCGATGCTCCGTGGTGCTAAGCGCGTCATCATAGTACCGGGTTACGGTATGGCTCTTGCGCAAGCACAGCAACAGGTCAAGCAGCTAGCCGACAAGCTCGCTCGAGGCGGTGCCGATGTCAAGTATGCGATCCACCCTGTGGCTGGTCGTATGCCGGGACATATGAACGTACTCCTTGCTGAGGCTAATGTGGACTACGATAGTCTCTACGAGATGGAGGCGATCAACGATCAGTTTGCCAATACCGATGCAGTCATCGTCATCGGTGCTAACGACGTACTCAACCCTGCCGCACGCAATGCCGAGGGGACGCCTATCTATGGTATGCCAGTCCTCAACGTAGATCAAGCCAAGCAGGTGATCATCTGCAACTTCGATCTCAAGCCTGGTTACGCTGGTGTCGAGAACCCGCTCTACAGCCGTGGCGAGGGCGTAGCGCTCTGCCTAGGCGATGCTAAGGCAACGATTGATCAGATCCTCTCTGGGCTAGAGAGCTCAGCAGCGACTGCACAGCCCGCTAGTAGCAGTTCCGCCAGCGATCCTATTTCACAGGCTGCTGGCATGCTCCGTGGCGCTAAGCGTGTCATCATCGTGCCGGGATACGGTATGGCTCTAGCACAAGCGCAGCAGGAGGTCAAGCAGCTGGCCGATAAGCTCGCCAAGAGCGGTGCTGATGTTAAGTATGCCATCCACCCTGTGGCTGGTCGTATGCCAGGACATATGAACGTGCTTCTTGCTGAGGCTAATGTGGACTATGATAGTCTCTACGAGATGGAGGCGATCAACGATCAGTTTGCCAATACCGATGCGGTCATCGTCATCGGTGCTAACGACGTGCTCAACCCCGCTGCGCGCAATGCCGAGGGAACGCCTATCTATGGTATGCCAGTCCTCAACGTAGACCAAGCCAAGCAGGTGATCATCTGCAACTTCGACCTTAAGCCTGGTTACGCGGGTGTCGAGAACCCGCTCTACAGCCGTGGCGAGGGCGTCGCACTCTGCCTAGGCGATGCGAAGGCAACGCTCTCCAACTTGATGGATCGTTTGGATCATGCGGAGAGTGTCCCCGCGGCTTCGTCTGCTTCTTCAGCTACCAGCAGCGCAACGCCACTCCAGTCCGCTACGGAGGTACTGCACAACGCTAAGAGCGTCATCATCGTGCCGGGCTACGGTATGGCACTAGCGCAAGCACAGCAAGAGGTCAAGCAGCTCGCCGACAAGCTCGCTCGAGGCGGTGCCGATGTCAAGTATGCCATCCACCCTGTCGCTGGTCGTATGCCGGGACATATGAACGTACTCCTTGCTGAGGCTAATGTGGACTACGATAGTCTCTACGAGATGGAGGCGATCAACGATCAGTTTGCCAATACCGATGCAGTCATCGTCATCGGTGCTAACGACGTACTCAACCCTGCCGCACGCAATGCCGAGGGGACGCCTATCTATGGTATGCCAGTCCTCAACGTAGATCAAGCCAAGCAGGTGATCATCTGCAACTTCGATCTCAAGCCTGGTTACGCTGGTGTCGAGAACCCGCTCTACAGCCGTGGCGAAGGCGTGACGCTACTCATTGGCGATGCCAAGAAGACGCTCAGCGATCTGATCGACACGCTCTAGTTAGCAACCATACAGAGAAAAAGGCTCTCAGCCTTTCGCCAGTAATAATAAGAAGAGACTGCCGCTCCTAGGAGTGGCAGTCTCTTGTTTTAACTAACGCTGTTTTTGAAAAAGTAAAGATTGCGGATTAAAGCGGAGACGCACTAAGCGTCAGGATCTCCCTGCTGCTTGACCCAGTCAGCGTGCCGTCTGACCACCTCTAGGATGTCCATGTTAAGCACCTTGAGCTGAGCAAAGAGCTCAGGGAGCTCCTCCTCGGTTAGCACGCGGTAAGCCTCATCGCGTAGGAGCATCTCGGCTGTTTCGGAGACATAGAGACCGAGCCCTTTCTTCGGATAGATGAGTCCCTCGTTTTGCAGGTTCTCATAAGCTCTAAAGATCGTATTGGCATTGGTCTCCAGCTCGGCAGCTAGCTGGCGCACGCTCGGGATCTGTGTCCCCGCGGGGTACTCGCCCGAGAGAATCTTCTCCTTGATGCGCTGCTCTATCTGAGCGTAGATGACTACTTGCGGATTAAAACGAGGTGTGATCATGATCATTAGGTTAGAGAGGTTACGCCGTGACCTGCTTGCGTCGTAGCGAGCGCAGGCCGAGCCAGATCATCGCAAAGGCGTAGAGGTAGACTGGTATACTCATGGCAAGGAGCGAGATGCTGAGTTCATCGCCATTGCCCAAGTAGAAGACGAGATAATTCTCCGTCTCATCTGCATCTATATTACCAATGTCTAGTACATGCATCAGCGTACCAACGCCAACCACCGAAATAACGAAGATAACAAAGCCGATGCCCATAAAGCGCAGGACTGCACGTAGGGGTTTGCGTGCCGAGATGATACAGTAGAGGTAGGTAGCATAGCTCGCCAGCTGCCCAGCGATCATCATACTGACAGCCCACGCATATTGTTGCCATTGATTGCCATAGCCTATCGGATCTGTGAGGATCTGTGAGTAGAATTCGAGTACTTGACCTCCATCCAGCAGAGCCCGTATAAGCATGTAGATCGTCCAGGCGATTACCCCCAAGATAGGCGTGATGATGTGCAGTACCAGCGTCAGGAGGAGGAGCGAGATATACTTCTCCGTAGCTGAGGCGGGTATCTGTAGGTAGAGCGGTGAGAGCGGGGCATTGACACGCTGGTTGTAGCTGATCATCACCCCGAGAGAGACCGCCAGGAGGCTACAGTATAGGCAGGCTATGTAAACAGTTCGAAACTCACCCGCACTCCAACCCATTTCAAAGAGTAAGACGTTCAGTACCGACACGATCACTGGCATAAAGGCTGCGAGAAAGCCACCGATCAGGATCTGTATCCACTGTCTATGGTGAAAGGCGAAGTCCAGCCGCAAGAGCTTGCCGAGACGCTTGAAGCTAAAGGAGCTGACGCCCGTCTTAGGCGCAGCGGTCGTAAGATTAGCAGATTGGTTCATAGTGATAGAGGGGCTTGCGGGGTGAGTGTATCGTTTGCTGGTTGGGATAAGTGCTGTAGCACCGCTTGGGTGTTGTACATCAGAGCGTTGAAGAAGAGCTCCATCGAGAAGCCTCCCGTCTCGGCAGTCTCTGCCGTGCGGGGCGTCATAACGACCTCTCCCCATACGGAGGGCTCGCTATAGAGCGGTGCTACGTGAGGAGCCTCGGCGGCGGTGCCGCAGTAGAAGGTGCTCTCGAGGTGAGCGATCGTCTCGTTGCAGATGATCTGGTTTTGGTGTAGCACGACCAGACGATCTATCATTTGCTCTAGGTCACGCACCTGGTGGGTGCTGATCAGCACGGTCTGCTCGTCAGAGATGTGCTGCACGAGGAGCTGGCGAAACTTGCTCTTTGACGGGATGTCCAGCCCATTGGTCGGTTCGTCGAGGAGGAGCAACGGCACCCGCAGAGAGAGCGCCAGCACGAGCGCCACCTTCTTTTTCTGTCCCATCGAGAGGCGGCGCAGGTTGTTGGTGGGTGGCACGTCAAAGTCCTTCAGCAGCTGACGAGCCAGTGTGGCATCATAGTTTGGGTAAAACTGTCCCGCGCCGTCGAGGTACTGGACGGCAGAGGTGGCGGGTAGCTGCACCTCCTCGGGGAGGTAGTAGAGCTCTCGGAGAAGTGGCACCGAGCGCTCTCTGCTGGTGTGTCCGAGTACGGAGAGCTCACCGCCCTTAGCTAGGAGCAGTCCTGAGAGCAGCTTGAGGAGGGTCGTCTTGCCCTCGCCATTTTTGCCTAGTAGCCCTATGATAGAGCCTGCGGGCAGGGTAAAGCTTACACCCTTAAAGAGCGGATGCCGGCCATAAGAGAAGCATACCTCCTGAGCCTGCACGAGAGGCTCTGCGGTGAGGTGGGTATCTGAGTTTGAATACATAATTGTTGCGAAGTTTAGGGGTCTTATTAGATTCAACAAGACGAGTAACGATTTTGTAGGGACGCACGGCTCGTGTCTAGCGGGAGGGCGTCCGTCCCCGTTAAAGGAGACGATATCAATACTTGTCTTGCCGTTCTACAACGGACGCACAGATCGTGCGTCCCTACAGGATGTCGTCACGGCTCATGCGTCCGTTGTGTCAAAGGTTACAGCATCGTGGTTTTAACGGGGACGGACGCACAGATCGTGCGTCCCTACAGGATGTCGTCACGGCTCGTGCGTCCCTACGAAGGGTTACTCGTAAGTGTTGTGAAGACTTTACTTAGTCTCCTCTGCGGGAGAGATGTAGCTGTGCAGTACGAGTACACGGTAGAGGTAGTCGTAGCGAGCGCGGAGCTCTTCGCTCTGAGCGACGAAGTGACGGTTTTGCGCCTCGGCCAGTTCGTACGAAGAGGCACGTCCCGCCTCGTAGCTGATCTGCGCATAGTGCAGCGCCGTCTCGGCCGACTCGGTCGCCCGCTCGGCAGCTGCTATCTGACTGTAAGCGGCACGGGCATTGATCTGAGCCGTGTAGAGCTGCTGCGTGAGTTCTTTGTCCACCTTGCGCAGAGCGATCTGCTGATCGGAGTAGCGGAGACGAGCCTGCGCCACATTGTCTGCCGTGCGCATCGCATCAAAGATGGGCACAGAAAGCGAAAGCCCAACGAAGTAGCGTCCGTTGTTGCGCATCTGATCCCCAAAAGGCTGGTTATACTGCCGTAACTCCTCATTAAGGATATAGTAATAGCCCGTGTTGTAACCAGCACCAAAGGAAACCTTCGGTATGTAGCCCGTCTGCTCCAGCCCGATCTGTCGCTCCGCCACTTGTAGCTGTAGCCTTGCCTGCTCCATCTCGGGACGCATCGAGCGCGCTTGCTCGAGGAGCGCATCGTCAGCCAGTGCCAGCTCAGGAGCGGGCGTAGCGCTGAGGCTCTTGACATCGGGCAAGGTGATCTGCAGCTCTGTGTAGTCGGGCAACTCGATGATGAGTGCCAGCTGATGACGCGCCAGCTCCGTATCGCTGCAGGCGCGGAGGTAGTTGACGCTGTCCTTAGCGAGCTGCGCCTCCACCTCGGCGAGCTTGTCACGAGACCACTTACCCGCCTGAACCATTGCGGCAGTCTTCGTGAGCGTCTCGCGGGTTAGCTTGAGTTGCTCATCGGCTACGTGGATCATCTCCTGGCGGAAGAGCAGATTGTAGTACCCCTCAGCCACCTGCAGTCCGATCTGCTCCTCAGCATAGGAGAGCCCAGCGGTCGCTGCGTCTAGATTGAGACGCGCTATCTCCGTTGCCTTAGGACGAGCCATACCAGAGAAAACGTCCCACGAGAGGTTTGCCCCAAAGGAGGTACTGCTCGAGGATTGGTCGCCGATGACGCCCGTCTTGTCGGCACTACGTCCGAGGCTAACGCTTTGGCTAGCACTAGCCGAGAGCGAGGGCAGGTAACTGTGCTGCGTGGTGGCGAGCTGCTGCTCACTCCCGGCCAAGCGTAGGCGCGCCTCCTCGACCGTGATGCTGTGAGCGACGGCGTGGTCGATGCACTGCTGCAGCGTCCAGCTCTGCTGCGCTGCTAGGGTAAAGCTCCCCGCGACTAGTAAGGCTAAGGGAAAGATATGACGAAGTGTAAGCATAGGATTGTCTTGTCTAAGAGATTAGTTAGGCTGCTACTGGAGTACCCTTGACCTTTTCGCCCTCCTTGAGACCACTCTTGACCTCGATGAGGCTACCATTGCTGATACCAGTCTGGATCTCACGGCGCTCCGTCTCTAGATGCTTCGGGTCAGCGTCGGAGGTGACCACCTCGACATAGACTTTGTCGCCCTCAAACTGAAGTGCGCCCTCGGGAATGGCTAGAACGTTGGAAACTTGGTCAGTGATAAGCTCCGCATTGGCACTCATGTCGGAGCGTATGCGGCTGTAGTCGTCGATGGTGATGGCAGCCTTGAGCTCGTACTGCGTGCCTTGCTGCTGCTGGATTGTCTTGGGCGAGATGTACTCCACGACGCCCGAGAAAGCGGAACCCTCGATCGCTCCGATGCGCACCGTGACAGGCAGTCCCGTAGCGACACGAGCGATGTCGACCTCGTCCACCTTGCCGATGAAGATCATCTCCGTCATGTCGGCAATGGTGGCGATGGTGGTACCAGCGTTGAAGGAGTTGGCCTGAATGACCGAGTTACCCTCCTTGACGGGTATGTCGAGGATCGTCCCGTCTACCGTGCTGCGCACGAGTGTCGTAGAGCCCTGAGCGTTGCGCTGGCTCATACCGGTGAGGACGATGTTGTAAGCATCCTTAGCACTCGCAAGGCGCTCCTTAGCCTGTAGGTAGTTAGCCTTGGTTGTGGCATACTCCTCCTCGGCTACAATCCCCTGCTGGTGTAGCTCGGTCGCTATCTTGTACTTCTGCTCTGCCTCGTCGAGAGCAATCTTTGCTATCTCGACCTGCGACTCTGCCTGATTGACCGAACCCATCTCGGGCACCACCTTGATACGCGCGATGATGTCGCCCGCCTTGACGAGGTCGCCGGGCTTCTTCATGATCTCGGCGATGATGCCGTTGAGTTGTGGCACGATCATCACCTCGTTGCGAGGAGCTATCTTGCCAGTGAGGATGATAGAGCGCTGGATAGAGGGGACGCGGGTCACTGTCTCCACCGAGTAGATGGTCGCTTGGGGCTGTGCCTTCTTATAGAGGAAGACGAAGGTCATGATGACGAGCAGGCCGAAGATGACCCAAAGGGAAAGTTTGAAGATACGCTTAGCTTTCATAGTTCTTTATGTTGTGTTTGTTTTTACCTAAAGTTGATTGTTGGTTTACTCCTCACGGATCGCTTCGATGGAGCGAATCTCGAGTGCTTTCTTGAGTGGCAAGAGACCGCCCACCACGCCTCCGATGATGATGAAGAGGAGCGCGCCAATCGCTGTGCCAAAGGGAATCAGCGGATTGACCAGCATCTCGTTTCCCATTGAGGCGGTGATCTGTGCGACGATAGACATGATCCCCACACCGAGGAGAAGCCCTAGGAGCCCCGCGAGGAGGCTCAGCATGCCGCTCTCTAGGAGGATGAGTCGTATGATGTCTTTGCGCTGCGCTCCGAGCGCACGACGTATGCCGATCTCGCGGGTGCGCTCCTTGACGGAGACGAGCATGATATTGCTAATGCCGATAATGCCCGAGAGGAGCGTGCCGATACCGATGAACCAGACGAAGACCTCGACACCCCACATCATAGAGTTTTGGGCGGTGAAGATCTCTGAGATGTTGAACTCACCTACGGCGCTCTCATCGTCTGGAGCTATGTCGTGGGTAGAGCGGATGTAAGCTTTGATGCGGTCGTTGATCGCTTTGCTATCCTTACCATCGCCATGGAGCGAGTACAAGAGTTGGTAGACCTCATTGCTTCTGCCGTATGATGCGCTAAGGATTGTATAGGGGATACGCACCTTTTGCTCTTCAGGGCCATTGACATTCATCCCTTTAGACTTGCCCTTGAGGACTCCCACGATGGTGTAGTAAGAGCCGTCAATATTGATCACCTTGCCCAAGGCCTCCTCGTGCGAAGCGAAGAACTTCTGGCTCACCTCCTCACCGATGGTGCAGTTGCGACGTCGCTGCTGCTCGTCACTCTCGTTGAGTCGTCGTCCGGCCAGGATGGTCGAGTAGACGATCTGGTCAAAAGAGGTCCAAACGGCATAGAGCGGTGCTGTCGTACTCTTGGTGCCGTAGCTGACGGGTGTGTTCCACGAGCCTTGCTGCATAGCAGCTATCGTCTCTATCTCGGGGAAACGCTTCTGGAGGTTGTCTAGGTCGCTCAGCGAGAAGCCCCACCAGCGATCCGTAGGGAAGCCTTTGTACGGCTTACTGGTCGTGGAGCAGTAGAGCAGCGTGGTATTGCTTGAGATGCCGTCTAGCTGCTTGCGCATACCATTGGAGAAGCCTTGGCTCAAGCTCATCAAGATGACCAGCATCAGGATGCCCCAGAAGATACCGAAGGCGGTTGCGATCGAACGCTTGCGATTCGTTCGTAAGGAGTGAAAAGCTTCACCCCAGATGTCTCGATCAAATAGTCTCATAGTACAGTCTTTACGCTAGGGTGTGTTACTAATCTCTCATCGCTTCAATAGCGGATATACGTATCGCTCTACGAGCTGGCGTGTAGCCCGCCACGATCCCCGCAATGATCATCACAACGAGGATGCCCAGCGCCATCTGTGGCGAGAGGACTGGCGTGTCAAAAAGATGGATCGTCTCGCCCATAATGGACATCTCGCCAATGTGGTAAGCGGTCACGAGGTAGTCGCCTAGAGCGACGAACCCCACAGCAATGACCAGACCGATAGCACCCGCCACCGCCGTAATGAGGAGGCTCTCGACCATAATCATCGCTAGGATGTCACGGGGCTTGGCACCCAGAGCCTTGCGTATGCCGATCTCTTTGTATCGCTCCCGAACCGTGACCAGCATGATGTTGCTCACGCCGACGATGCCGATGAGGAGCGTGCTCAACCCGACGATCCAGAGGAAGAGGTAGAAGTAGTTGACTACCTTATTATACTGCTCGTTGTTGACATAGTTTGAGTAGCCCCACAGCGCATTCTCATCATCGGGCGAGAAGGAGAGTATCGAGCTGAGCGCTTTGAGGAGCTCCTTATTGAAAGCCTCGAAATCCTTCTTGCTCCGTATCGTAGGCGCATAGATATAGCCTCCATCGATACGCTGATCATTGGATTGAATCATGGTAAAGGTGCTGCTCGGCATATAGGATGCCGATTGGTTTTGCTGAGCTTCGTAGACTCCCACCACGGTAAAGGAGACATTGTCGACAGAGACGCTTTTGCCAACCGCCTCCTCGTACCGATCAGTGCCAAAGAGCTTGAGCGCATCGGAGGAACTGATGAGGAGTGTCTTCTCCTTATTATATACGTCGTTGCCATTGATGCCACGTCCCACCAGCATCTTGACACGGGTCTCGAAGTGCCCGAAATAGTTGGCTCCGATACCCTTTACCGACCCCTCGGTCACCTGTGATGCGTAGGTTATCTTATTCCAAGACCTAAGGCGGGGTGCGATGTCTTCAATAGCTGGTACCATCTCCTGTAGCTGTGCGAACTGTGACTTGTCGATGTACAGAAAACGCCCTGCTGGGTAACCCTGGTAAGGAAGGTTGGTCATCCAGACGCCAAAGTAGATGCCGTAGTTTGGCTCCGTGTCGCCCGCATTGGCACTCTTAGAGATACCACGGTTGAGCCCCACGCCGATGCTGAGGAGGATGACTAGAAAGATGATTCCCCACGCTACGGCAAAGCCTGTCAGAAAGGTGCGCAGGCGGTTGCGCTTGAGATTGTCTATAATCTCGGAGAAGTATTCGTGTCCTATACGCATAATGTGTGATCCTCTTTACTCAAACACCTCCTCGGGCAGACTGCTCGTCAGACCGCCGCCCTCGATCAGCCCATCCTTGATATGTATCGTGCGGTCACACATCTCGGCTACGCCAGGCTCGTGCGTCACGATAATCATCGTCAGGTGCGACTCGCGATTGATCTCTCGCAGTAGCTCCATCACCTCGATGGTGGTCTTGCTGTCCAAAGCTCCCGTCGGCTCATCGGCTAGGATGACTGAGGGCGTGGTGATGAGGGCTCGTGCGATCGCTATGCGCTGCTTCTGTCCTCCCGACATCTCGCTCGGCAGATGCTCCGCCCAGTCGGCTAGCCCCATACGGGCGAGCAACTCGGCAGCACGCTTGGTGCGCTCCTTGCGACCTACTCCCTGATAAAAGAGTGGCAGGGCAATGTTGTCCAGCGCATTCTTGAAGGGGATAAGGTTAAACGACTGAAAGACGAATCCTATTTGTCTAGAACGGATCTCGGCGGCGCGGTTCTCCGAGAGGCTATTGCTCAGTAACTCCTCGCCTAGATGGTAGCTTCCCTCGTCGTAGCTGTCGAGGAGCCCGAGGATATTGAGGAGCGTACTCTTGCCCGAGCCCGAAGCTCCCATGATAGCGACCATCTCGCCTGGGAAGATGTCGAGGTTGATCCCCTTGAGGACATGTAGGGGCTGCGCACCCTGATAAGTCTTGTGCAGATTGCGTAGCGATATGACCGGTTTAGCATTCATAAGCGTATTGGCTTAGCGTTTGTCTTAGGTAGTACACCGCAAAGGTAATACAAATATTTGAATCCGCAATAGGAAAAACGCATCAGTGTACAACTCGAACCAAACAGCCCTGTCGAGCAATCTCATAATCAGCCGTCTAAAGGAGCCTGAAAAGCTTAAAACGGCACTATACAGCCCATCTATAAGAGAGTCCCCACGGAAGTGTGTTACGACAGACATACGCTTATAATACAATAGCCACGTAGGAAATCTGAATTTCCTACGTGGCTATTTTTGTTTTTCCACGTGGTGGCGAAATGATTCCTCCGAAGTTTCATTTCATTCCTCCGAAGTTTTGTTTCGTCTTCACGTGGGGAATATTCCTTTCCCACGTGGATATTTCAAAATTCCTACGTGGGGAGCGAGATGTCGCCCTGTAGAGACGTACGGTCGAGCGTCCGACCCCGTTAAAACCACAATGCTGTAACCTTGTTAAAACCACGATGCTGTAACCTTTGACACAACGGACGCACGCACCTACGACTCCTGTAGGGACGC
>OHQG01000785.1_pt1 | contig 15057 bp, 6 predicted proteins | sample 1577871 | NCBI WGS metagenome assembly OHQG01 (sample SAMEA3879604, study PRJEB24766) | human gut metagenome | biome: human-associated habitat; feature: feces | place: USA | collected 1985/1987
TTTCTGATACGAAATATGTTGGGAAAATACTATCTGGAGGGGAATCGAATTGATAAATTCCACCAGTTCATCGACTCTACATACCGGATAGAACAAGAAGAATACGACCAACAGACTATAAATAACACTTATAGGACAAACAACAAACACCAACAAGACGACGCTAAGCAACAAGCAGACTTGCAACAACTAAATGCAAATTTCCTGATTACACAGATAGATGCAGCTTTTCAAGTATGGCAAAGACCCTGGAACAAACATCTTTCTTTTGATGAGTTTTGCGAATGGATACTCCCCTACCGGATCGGAAACGAATTGCCGGAGATATGGAGGGAAGAATACTATAATGCCTTTTCCGGATTATTAACAGATAGCATATTGACCACCCGCGATGCCTGTATTGCCATCAACAATGAACTGATTAAATTACCGATCCATGTCTTTAACGATTTCCCAAAACCAGCGGACATAAAACCCAGTAGCCTTATCCATATAAAATTCGGTTTATGCGGGGACTATACCAACCTGGCAATATATGCCATGCGATCTGTAGGGATACCTGTTACAACAGGAAGTATTCCGCATTGGGGACATAGCAATAATAGCCACGCGTTCAACCTTCTATATGACGAAGACGGAAACTATTATGATTTTGCTGGAGGTGAGCACCATCCGGGGGATCATCTCAAACGTTTTGATGGCATACCGAAAGTCTATCAGAAAACATTTTCCATACAACAGACTTCTTTAGTGATGACAAATACATCTAAAGAAGAAATTCCTGCATTCTTCAAAAATCCTTTCATGAAAGATATTACGGACCATTTTCCTGCTATTCATCTGCAGACCGTATCCATCCCTTTGAATAGAACCTGCCACAATAAATATGCCTATCTATGCGTATTCGATCCGCAAGGGTGGTTCCCGGTAGATTGGGGAAAGATATCCGATAAGAAAGTGACATTCAACCATATCGGTCCTGATATAATCTATCAGGTCAACAGTTATGAGGATAACTCTTTGCAACCGTTAAGTTCTCCCTTTGTCGTCGATTCCACCGGAAAGGTTACTATTTTCGAATGCCGGAGAGAAAAAGAAGACCTGTACCTCGAACGCAAATACCGCGAACCCAAACATCTCGAAGCCATACCTCCGGCATTCGTTGGTGGCAGATTCCAGGGATCGGATTATGCGGATTTCCGGATAGCGGAAGATTTATATACGTTCACAGAAGCTCCAAGTTTCAAGTATACCACTATCGAGGTGAATCCTAAAAAGAGTTACAAATATTACAGATACCAGTCTTCTCCCAATCTACGGGGAAATATGGCTGAACTGGAATTTTACGATACAAATAGTCAGCAAATACTAAAAGGGGAAATTATCGGAACAGACAACACCAGCATCTACAACCCGCATGCGACCAAATATAATGTATTCGACGGAGACCCTCTCACCTTCTTCCACACACGCGACAGCATGAGTTGGGCAGGTCTGGCATTATCCAAGCCGGCACATATTAACAAAATACGCTATATCATCCGGAATGATGACAACGGAATACGAAAAGGTAATCTCTATGAACTTTTCTATATAGATGAATCGGGTGCATGGGCCTCTGCCGGAAAACAAACGGCAGAGCAGGATGAATTATTAATATATAAACAGATCCCCCAAGGTACTTTATACTGGCTACGCAATTATACCAGAGGAAAAGAAGAACGGATATTTACGTATGAGAAGGGGAAACAGGTTTGGTGGTAAAAATAAGTCATAATTATTCAACACAATATTTTCAAAGCTTACAAAATATGAACTCACAGGATTCGCGCTATTGGAGATTACTACCCGAAGAGTATATTGTCGGTAAAACCTGGATTATCCGGAAAACAATGAAAAAAGTATTTATAACAGGAATAAACATACTATTAGCCGTTTTTCTTATGGCTTGCGCTTCATCGGATAGCAAACGTCTGGAGCAAGCACTCTTGTTTGCCGGAGATAACCGGGGCGAACTGGAAAAGGTATTAAGCCATTATGAGAATAATCCGGAAAAACTGGAAGCCGCCCGTTTCCTGATCCGTAATATGCCCCGATGGTACGGATATGAAGGATGGCAACTGGATTCTATCAAACCGGTATTGATACAAAAAGATAAAGGAGAAGCCGTTCCTAAAGAGGTGATAGCAAAATGGCAACGGGTTTCTTTCTATTCACTGCCGAAAGTATATGACGCCAAAGTGATCACGGCTGATTACCTGATCGAGAATATCGACCTGGCCTTCGATGTGTGGAAAAGGTATCCGTGGAACCGGAATTTGGGATTCGATGATTTTTGCGAACTGATCCTTCCTTACCGCATCGGAGACGAACCGTTGTCATCCTGGCGGAAGCTGTACTATGATTATTATACGGCCATACTCGACTCGGCTTATCAGGGAAATGATGTGATTGAGGCTTGCAAAGCCGTCGATAAAGATCTGAAAAGAGTTTATTACCGTTGGAACACAGATTTTAGCATACCTCATCAAAGTGCGGACTTCCTGTTCTATCATCGCGTCGGTTTCTGTAGGGAGGCGTGCGATGTCACACTTTATGCCATGCGTGCCTGTGGCATTCCTGTCGCCAGTGAATATTTCGTTTATTCTCCTGAATACCAACATCCTCACTTCTGGACTGTGCTACGCGATACGACCGGAAAGTTCATCCAGTTCGGTTTCAATGAGTTTGAAGCATCCCGCATAAATCCGGGTACCGATGGCAGAAAAAAAGGGAAAATCTACCGCTACTGCTTCGGAGCACAGGATGAACTGTTTTCCGGGATTACAAAAGACAATAAAGTGCCGGCTTTATTCAGGGATCGCTTTATCAAAGATGTGACTGCCAATTATTTCGGTGAGAATGAAGTATCCGTCTCCGTGCAGTCTGCATACGAAGATTATATCTATCTGGGCGTTTTCAGTCCGGGCGGATGGATTCCGGTCGATATCGCACACAATAGCAAGGGAAATGTGACTTTCCGGAATCTGGAACCGGATGTCATTTACCAGCCTTTGATCTCGGACGGGCAAAACCACCGGGCGGCAGGTTATCCGTTTATTTATAAGAATGAAACAGTTCATTTGCTAAAACCGGATACGACCTCCATGAAAAAAGTTATACTGAAAAGAAAAATGTCGCTTATGCCAACTATTGCTGAATTTCTTTATCGGGCCATTATCGGATCAAAAATAGAAGTGAGTGCAGATCTTTCTTTTACCCGACCGGATCTGGTATATCAGTTCAATGATACATTGGATTACAATTATTACGAACTGACTCCACCGGATATTAACAAGAAATACAGATACATAAAATATATCGCTCCATCAGGAAAACAAATGGAACTCAGTGAGCTTTCTGTTTTCAAGGATTCCTTATGCAAAGAACAGATTCCATTAAAACGAATGAACGATATAGAACCTGTACGGGCATTGGATCATATAACAGACGGAGACATACTCAGCTATTTTCAGGCAAGAGATACTTCTTGTTTTATCACATATGATCTGGGAAAAACGACAACGATTGGAAAAGTCGTTTTCTCACCACGAAATGATGACAATTATGTCTGGCTGGGAGATGAATACGAGCTCTTCTATCAGGACGGAGTAAACGGGTGGAAATCGCTCGGGGTTCAAACGGCTACCGGCTGGGAACTGAAATACCGTGTTCCGGACAATGCGTTGTTATGGCTGCGCGACCGGACCAAAGGACGGGAGGAACAGGTGTTTATTTACAAAGAGGGGAAACAGTATTTTACAGTTGATTTATGAAATACAGACAATATATAAGTTACTCACTGCTCGCTATCAGCGGAATCTTTCTGTTGTGTACCGTTTTTGCTACAGACACAGGACTGGCTAACGGGCTGGTCATAGGGAAAGTTCTTTGGTTTCATCTGGCGATGTTGCTGCTGGCAGCATGCAGTCTGGTGGCGGCTGTTCTGATGAAACCGGCAAAGCCGTTTGACTTTTCGGTCGCAGACGGATTGGTGCTGATTTTGGCGGCTATCGTTGCACTTACTTATAACTGGCAGCTGAATCCCGAACCGGAGAAAATGCTGTTTGGCGGGCAATTAGTCGTATTGTGGTTTCTGCTGCGGTTCATATTGACCGGATGGCCGCAGTTACAGCTATTTTTCCTGGCGGTGGTTGTTGCGACCGGAGGGATTGAAGCCGTGTCGGGAATGCGACAGTTACATGGATTCGAAGGATCTAACCATTCCTTGTTCAAGCTGACCGGGGATTTTTATAATCCGGGGCCTTATTCGGGGTATCTCGCAATCGTATTGCCGGTTTGCCTGTGGATGATTTTGGAATGGGGGAAAGAGAAGAGAGCGCACAGCCGTGCGTCTCTACGGTATTTGGGATGGATCGGTTTGCTGGCAATCATCGTCGTGCTTCCTGCCGGAATGAGCCGGACGGCATGGATAGCGGCTGCCGTTTCATGCGGATGGGTGTATTGGGTGCAACGGATCGGATGGGAAAAGACTAAAAGATACATTAATGGAAACCGGACCTTAACTATCGTATCTTCTATTTTGATCCTGATCTCCATAGCCGGTGCATTGGCGGGTATTTATCTGCTAAAGAAAGATTCTGCCAATGGCCGGCTACTTTTATGGAAAGTGACGGGGCAAGCGATTAGGGAACAGCCCTGGACAGGAACCGGGACGGGGGGTTTTCCGGCTGCTTATGCAGAAGCACAGGCGGAGTATTTTACTTCGGGAAAGGCTTCGGAGACAGAGATGCTGGTTGCCGGATGTCCGGAATACGGATTTAATGAATTCTTACAAATTGGTTTGGAGCAGGGGCTGGTGGGTTTAATGGTTTTTGTATTGTTGTTAAGCTATTCCTTGTTCCGGGGGGTAAAAAACAGACAGGCGGGAGCGGCCGGAGGGATATTGGCGCTGATGGTGTTCAGCCTGGCATCGTATCCGTTGCAGTTGCCGGAGTTCTGGGTAGTGTTGGTGGTGTTGATGGGGGTGGCTAATAGTAATACTCCGGTTGACGCTGATATTTCGGTTGCCGCTGACACACCCCCTACCCCCTCTCGAGAGGGGAGGAAGATACTTTCTGTCGCTATGATAGGGGTGCTGGCTATATGTTGCGGGTGGATTTTCCGGCAGCAGAAAGGGTATTATGAAGGATATAAAAAATGGAATACGTTGAAGATGTTGCATCATAGTAAAGCTTATGAAGCGGCAGGTGAAGGATATGAGGAACTGGTGCCGTTGATGGGACATAAACCGGAATTCCTGTTCGAGACAGCACAATGTTTAAATAGGGCCGAACGATATACAGAAGCTAATAAGCTATTATATCGGGCTATGAAGTTAAGCGGTGATCCGATGATACGTTACATAGCGGCGAAAAATGAGCAGTCGATGGGAAACTATCAAAAAGCGGAAAATTTATTGCTGCATGCGATCGATATGTTACCGGAACGGATCTATCCGTATTACCTGCTTACCAAACTTTACTCAGAACCTACTTTCTTTCAGGAAGATAAGTTTATCAAAGCGGCTGACGCCGTACTGAAAAAAGAACCGAAAGTAGAGAGCACGGCTATCCGGGAAATGAGAACAGATGTTAAAAATATGCTCAACAACATACGATCAGATCGTAATTAATTTATTTATATGCTATTTACGATAACATCGTAATAATATTTTTGTATATTTGGAAATTAAAATTTGAATCATAGCTTATATGAATATGAAATACTACAATTTGCTGGCAATACTGCTCCTCTCCGGGATGATAGCCTGTTCCGGTGACAAAAAAGACAGCAGTGAAGGAGAAGAAACTGTTGAAACGGTTTTACCGGACGAAACCAACGAGGTGACCGTGATGACACTAAAGGCTACCGACTTCAACCATGAACTGGTGAGTAACGGCAAATTGTCGGCACGCCGCCATGTCGACCTGCGGTTTCAGTCGGCCGAACCGATCGCTACGATTCATGTAAAGAACGGCGACCGGGTAAGCAAAGGACAAAAGCTGGCTGAATTGTCGACCTTCCGGCTGAAAAACAAAACGGCCACTTCCAAAGATGCCCTGGAACGGGCGAAACTGGAACTGCAAGACGTGCTGATCGGCCAGGGATATGCGCTGGCAGACTCGGCCAAAGTTCCTCCCGCCACCATGCAGCTTGTCCGGGTAAAGAGCGGTTACGATCAGGCGCTTATCCAATACCAGTTGGCAGAATATGAAGAACGGAATGCCGTACTGACGGCTCCTTTCGACGGTATCGTTGCCAATCTGTTTGCCAAACAATATAATACAGCTTCTACCTCCGACATATTCTGCACGGTCATCGATCCGGGCAGCCTGGAAGCAGCGTTCACTGTTCTGGAGAGCGAACTGCCTCTGATCAAGAACGGCGACCGGGTGGAGGTCACTCCTTTTGCCCTGAACGACACAAAAGCCGAAGGACGCATCACCGAAATAAACCCGCTGGTCGATGAAAACGGCATGGTGCAGGTGAAAGCGGCGGTAACGGACAGAGGGAAGTTATTCGAGGGAATGAACGTCCGTGTCAGCATCCACCGTTCGCTGGGCAAACAACTGGTCGTACCGAAAAGCGCCGTCGTTCTCCGGTCCGGAAAGCAAGTGGTGTTCAAACTCGACAGCACCCGAACCAAGGCTAGCTGGGTATATGTACATACCGGTCTGGAAAATGCAGACAGCTACACGATTACAAGTTCGGAAGGGGACGGCCTGAAAGAGGATGATTTCGTCATTACCAGCGGTAATATCAATCTGGCACACGAGGCACCGGTAACGATAATTGAAAATTAAAAATTTGTTATGGTCAAATTCCTACTACAACGTCCTATCGCGGTACTGATGGCTTTTACAGCCTGTTTTATCGTGGGGTTGGTGACTTACTTTACCATCCCGGTATCGTTGTTGCCCGATATTGCGATACCGGAGATCACCATACAGGTGTCCGGACAGAATACGTCGGCCCGCGAACTGGAGAATACGGTAGTCAAACCGATCCGGCAACAGCTGATGCAGGTGGCTGCCCTGCGCGATATACACAGTGAGACACGCGACGGTGCCGGCATCATCCGCCTGAGTTTCGACTTCGGGACTAACACGGACCTGGCATTCATCGAGGTGAACGAAAAGATAGATGCTGCCATGAACTACCTGCCGCGCGAAATAGAACGTCCGCGGGTGATCAAGGCGAGCGCAACGGACATACCGGTCTTTTGCCTGAACCTAACACTGAAAACAGGTGACAGCGAGGCTGCTTTTCTGGACCTTTGCCAGTTTGCCGAATCGGTTATCAAACGGCGTATCGAGCAGTTGCCGGAAGTGGCGATGGTAGATATCACGGGGATGATGAAACGGCAGTTGCAGATCGTGCCGGACATGAAAACACTGGAAATGGCCGGTATCACGCTGGATGACCTGGAATCGGCCCTGAATTCGAACAATATCGAGCCGGGAAGTATGACCGTACGGGACGGATATTATGAATACAACATCAAATTCTCAACTTTACTGCGCACACCGGAAGACGTACAAAATATCTATCTCCATAAAAATGACCGTATCTTCCAGCTGAAAGACCTGGCGAAAGTGGCAGTGGTACCGGAAAAGGAAACAGGTGCCTCACTTTCAAACGGAAAACGGGCGGTTACGCTGGCTGTGATCAAGCAGGCGGACGAGAATATGGATAACATGAAGGAGGCGTTGCAGGAAGTTACTGCGTATTTCGCAACGGTTTATCCGGATATAGAGTTCAGTGTCAGCCGGAACCAGACGGAGTTGCTGGATTATACAATTTCAAACCTGAAACAGAACCTGTCGCTCGGCTTTATATTTATATGTATAGTGGCTATCCTGTTTTTGGGGGATATCAAGAGTCCGGCAGTGATCGGCCTGAGTATGGTGGTCAGTCTGATTATCAGCTTCCTTTTCTTCTATATGTTCAAGATGTCGCTGAACATCATTTCCCTTTCCGGACTGATCCTGGCACTGGGTATGATGATCGACAGTTCGATCATTGTGACGGAGAATATCATGCAGTACCGGTCGAAAGGGTATACGCTGGAAGAGGCTTGTAACATGGGGACCAGCGAAGTGATCACCCCGATGCTGAGTTCCACACTGACGACAATCGCCGTATTTGTGCCGCTGGTATTCATGAGCGGTATCGCAGGGGCTATATTCTACGACCAGGCTTTCGCGGTGACGGTCGGACTGATGGTCTCCTATTTTACGGGTATCATGCTGCTTCCGGTACTCTACAAGCTGGTTTACAGCATTCCCGATATCAAACATACGGGATTCAATCTCCGGATCAACAACCTGATCAAAGAACATACGCTGGATCGTTTCTACGATGCTGGAGTCAATTTCGTGTTCCGTCATAAAAAGTCGAATATCATATTTATCTTCGTTACATTGCCGTTATGCGCCCTGCTGTTTTATGAAGTACCTAAAAGCAGGATGCCTGAAATCGACCAGAACGAACTGATCGCCCATATCGAGTGGAACGAAAACATCCATATCGACGAAAACCGGGAACGGGTGGACAAACTGTTTGCCCAGATCGCAGACGATGTACAGGAATATACCTCCTATGTCGGTCAACAACAATTCCTGTTGAACCGCGACCGGGAACTGTCTTCTTCGGAAGCCGAATTATATTTCAAGACAGAAAAATCATCTGCCATCTCTCCCTTGCAGGTAAAGATCACGCAATGGTTGGATACTAATTATCCGCAGGCTGTATTCTCCTTCTCTCCGCCGATCACGGTGTTCGAAAAGTTGTTCGTGACGGGAGAAGCTGACGTGGTTGCAGAATTTTATGCCCGCAACAAAGCGGAAGCTCCGGAGGCTCAGGCATTGCACAAATTGGAATCGCAGATGAAAGCGTCTACCGGTATTGCACCGGTGGGAGTCGCCTTCGATAACCAACTGAATATATCGGTCGACAGGCAGAAGTTACTACTTTATAATGTAAATTACAATGAAGTATACCGCCTGCTGAAAACGGCTTTCAAAGAAAATGAAGTGGCGACCCTCCGTTCCTACCAGCAATATCTGCCGATTGCCCTGGCCGGCGACGGTAAGACGGTGAACGAAGTCTTACAGCAGACACTGGTCCGGACGCAGGCCGACAAAGAGGGAAAAAGCCAGTACATCCCGTTGCAGTCACTGGTTAAGGTGACGCAAGGGGAAGACCTGAAGACGGTTACTGCCGGTAAGAACGGCGAATATATCCCGTTCAGCTTCTATGATGTCAAGAAGGCGGAACCGTTGATGGAAGAGGTGAAGAAGTTAGGCGAACAGAACTGGGAGATCGATTTCTCCGGTAGTTTCTTCTCCAACAAACAGATGTTGAATGAGTTGGTGGTGATCCTGCTGATCTCTATCCTGCTAATGTATTTCATCCTGGCAGCCCAGTTCGAAAGCTTTCTGCAGCCGCTGATCGTACTGATCGAGATTCCGATCGACGTAGCTGCATCACTGCTGGTACTCTGGATTTGCGGACATACGATGAACCTGATGAGTGCCATCGGTATCGTGGTAACCTGCGGTATCATTATAAACGACTCCATCCTGAAACTGGATGCGATCAATGAATTACGTAAGGAAGGTGTTCCGTTGATGGAAGCGATCCACGAAGCCGGCCGCCGCCGTCTGCGCCCGATCATCATGACTTCGCTGACCACCATCTTCGGTATGGTCCCATTGCTGTTCTCATTCGACATGGGTAGCGAGTTACAAAAACCCCTTTCCATCGCCATGATCTCAGCCATGCTGATCGGTACAGCCGTCAGCCTGTTCATCATCCCGCTGGTCTACTGGTTCATCTACCGCAAACACGACCCGAATGCAGTGATGCCTGAAAAACAAACTGAAGTTTAACGAATTATATATAATGCCGTTATGAAGATATGTAAAATATTATTATCGTTCCTGTTATTTACCTCAGTCTATCTGAATGCCCAGCCGCTTACGCTGTCGCTGGAGCGGACGATTGCATTGGCGGGGGATAGTTCGCTGGAGGCATTCAGGACAAAGAATATGTTTTTGGCCGGATACTGGCAATACAGGACATTCAAGGCGGGACGATTGCCAAGCCTGACGCTGAACCTGACTCCGGCACAGTATTATCGCGATATCACGAAACGATATAATTATGATGAAAATATAGAAGAATATCGTACGCAGCAATCATTCTATGCCAACGGCAATCTTCAGGTCAAGCAGAACTTCGACCTTCTGGGAGGTACTTTTTATCTGGATTCGGAACTGGGGTATATGCGTAATTTCGGAGAAAATACTTATAATCAATACACTACTGTCCCTATTCGAATCGGGTATAGCCAAAGTCTCCTGGGTTACAATCCTTTCCGGTGGGAACGAAAGATAGAGCCGCTCAAATATGAGAAGGCGAAAAAGGAATTACTGTACAATATCGAAAATATCAGCGAACAAGCGACCACTTATTTCTTTGCCCTGGCTATGGCACAAGCGGAATACGACCTGGCAAAAGAGAATGTAGCTTCAACAGATACCTTGTACCGGACAGGACAGGAACGACACAAAATCGCTGCGATCAACAAAGCAGAGTTGCTGACACTGAAACTGGATGCCGTCAACGCACGCAATACATTGCAAAATGCAGATATAGCCTTGAAAAGAGCCATGTTCAGCCTGGCTTCTTTCCTCAACTTCGATAAAAACACAGAAATAAGGTTACGCCTTCCGGGACGTCCGAAAGACATGCAGATCTCCGTCGATGAGGCTTTGACACTCGCCCGGGAGAACAATCCGAAATTTCTCGACATGAAACAGCAGGTACTTGAAGCGGAGCAACAGGTGGATAAAACCAAAAAAGAAGCCATGTTCAATGCCTCCATCAACGCCAGTATCGGTTTCAACCAGGTTTCGGATAAAATGAAAGAGGCCTACCGCAACCCCTTGCAACAGGATGTCGTATCCGTGTCCGTATCTATCCCTCTCGTCGATTGGGGCGTACGGAAAGGGAAACATAACATTGCCAAGAATAATCTGAATGTGACACAGATTTCCGCCCGCCAGGAGGAACTGACGGTAGAGGAAGACGTGATCATGACTGTCGGTGACTTCAATATCCAGCAAAACCTGATCTCAAGCGCAGAAGAGGCGCTCGACCTGGCTGTTATGGCTTACAGTGAGACAAAGCAACGGTTTATGATCGGGAAGGCGGACATCAACAGCCTGACCTTATCGCTGAACCGCCAGCAGGAGGCACAGCGCAACTATATCTCCGCCCTGCAAAATTACTGGCTGAGTTATTTCAAAATACGGAAACTGACACTGCATGATTTTGAAACCGGCATATCACTGGCACGGGAATTTGATTTTACGCACGGACTATAAGTAACAGATTCAATGAGCACATCTCCCAAGATATCATCCTTTACGATCATCGTCACCTTCCTTTGTGTGGCGCTGACAGGACTGGCTTTCATCCCTCTCCTGCCGATTAAGCTGTCTCCCTCACGCACATTGCCCCGGCTGACCGTCAGCTATAATATGCCCAGCAACTCGGCACGTGTAATCGAGATGGAGGTCACTTCGCGGCTGGAATCGATGCTGGCACGTATCAAGGGAATCAAGGAGATCAACTCCACTTCCGGAAACGGCTGGGGATATGTGACACTGGAACTTGACAAACATACCAATATCGACGCCGCCCGTTTCGAGGCATCCACGATCGTACGCCAGACATGGCCCAGCCTGCCCGACGGGTTAAGTTATCCGATACTGGAAATGAGCCGCCCGGACGACAAGGAATCCGGCCCGTTCATGACCTATACGCTGAATGCGGCGGCAACTCCGATCTTTATCCAGCGGTTTGCGGAGGACCAGATCAAACCGCGCCTCGCCGGTATCCCGGGTATTTACCGGATCGATGTACGCGGGGCCACGCCGATGGAATGGCGGCTGGAGTATGACAGCCGGCAACTCGTGTCGCTCGGCATTACCACCAATGACATACAGAATGCGATCGCTCAATACTATAACAAAGAATTCCTGGGAACCGGAAATGTCAATACGAACGAACAAGAGGAATGGATTCGCCTCGCCCTGATACCGGAAGATGTACGGGAGGGTTTCGAGGCTTCCCACATAACCGTCACCAGTAAAGAAGGGAAGCTGATACGCCTGGACCAGTTGCTGAAAGTCACCCGCCAGGAAGAGGCTCCCCAAAGCTATTACCGTATCAACGGACTGAACTCGATCTATCTCTCCATCCGTGCGGAAGAGACAGCCAACCAGCTGGAACTCGCCAAACAGGTAAAAGAGGAGATGGAGCATATCCGCCAGTTATTACCGCAGGGATATGAGGTACATACCAGTTATGACGCGACCGAGTTTATCCAGAATGAACTGGATAAGATATATGTACGTACGGGACTTACGATCCTGATTCTTTTATTGTTCGTCCTGCTGATCACCCGGAATGTGCGCTATCTGTTCCTGATCGTGGTCAGCCTGAGCGTAAACCTGTGTATTGCCGTTATCTTTTTCTATCTGGCAAAACTGGAAATGCAGCTTTACTCGCTGGCGGGAGTTACCATATCGTTAAGCCTGGTAATCGACAATACGATCGTGATGACCGACCATATACGCAACCGACATAACCGCAAAGCCTTCCTTTCCATCCTAACGGCAACGCTGACGACTATCGGTGCGCTGGTGATCATTTTCTTCCTCGATGAAAAAATACGGCTGAACCTACAGGATTTTGCAGCTGTGGTAATCATCAACCTGGCAGTGTCGCTGGCGATCGCCCTGCTCTTCGTTCCTGCCCTGATAGAGAAGCTGGGACTGGGGCAAAAGAAAAGCTCAGCCCGGAAAGCGCAGCTCTCCCTGAAACCAAAAGCCACCTGGTTTCCGCGGATCAGAAGGTGGGGGAACAGATTTTTAAAACGGTTCCCGGTCTATTTCAACAGATATTACCATGCACAGATCAGCTTTCTTTGCCGATGGAAAAAGACCGCATGTTTCCTGTTGCTACTGGCTTTCGGATTGCCGGTCTTCCTGCTCCCCGAAAAAATAGAAATGGATGACAAGGACAAGGTATATACGGCTACAGACTCGCTGCTCATTGAAAAATACAACAAGATTGTCTCAAGCGAGACCTATAAGGAGAAAGTCAAGCCGATAATGGACAAAGCACTGGGAGGAACCTTGCGCCTGTTCGTGCAAAAAGTGTATGAAGGCAGTTATTTTACCCGCAACGACGAAACGGTCCTGTCGGTCACCGCCTCACTTCCCAACGGGACTACACTGGAACAGATGAATCAGTTGATGGGACGCATGGAGGCTTACCTCAGCACATTCAAGGACATACGCCAGTTCCAGACGAACATTTACAGTGCGCGGCAGGCAGGCATACGTATTTATTTCACCAAAGCGGCAGAGCGAAGCGGATTCCCTTATACGCTGAAAAGCAAGATTATCAGCAAGGCGCTGGAACTGGGCGGCGGTAGTTGGGGTGTGTACGGGCTCCAGGACCAGGGCTTCAGCAACGACGTACGGGAAGGAGCAGGTTCGTTCCGTATTGAAATGTTCGGCTATAACTATGACGAATTATACACCTGGGCGGAACAGTTGAAGGATACACTTCTTACCTACCGCCGTATCAAGGAAGTACTGATCAACTCTGAATTTTCGTGGTGGAAAGACGATTATCAGGAATTCTATTTCAATCTGGACAAGGCACGGATGGCACAGGAAAATATCCTGCCGATCGAACTGTTCGCCTCCATCAACCCGGTGTTCGGAAAGGATATCTACAGCGGTACGATCGTTGTCGACAATGAAACGGAAAAGCTGAAACTAAGTTCGCGCCAGTCAAAAGATTATGATGTCTGGAGCATGCAATACGTCCCCCAGAGCATTAAGGGCAAACCTTATAAACTGTCGGAACTGGCCACCGTCGAAAAAGGACAGATGCCGCAGAAAGTAGCCAAGGTGAACCAGCAATACCGCCTGTGTCTTCAATATGAATACATCGGTGCATCCAATCAGGGGACCAAGATACAGGAACGTGTATTGAAAGAATTCAATGCGTCGTTACCGATGGGATACACTGCCAAATCGGATAGTAATTACTGGAGTTGGAACACCAAAGACAATAAACAGTATCTGTTATTGCTGCTGATCATTGCCATTATTTTCTTTACGACCAGTATTCTGTTCAATTCGCTGAAACAACCGCTGGCTGTTATCTTTGTCATCCCTATCTCCTATATCGGGGTGTTCCTGACATTCTACTGGTTCAAGCTGAATTTCGACCAGGGAGGGTTTGCGTCGTTTGTCTTGCTATGCGGTATCACGGTAAATGCAAGTATCTATATATTAAACGAATATAACCAACTTCGCGAAGCCAGGCCCAAAATGCCCGCCTGGCGTCTTTACCTGAAAGCATGGAATGCCAAGATCACACCAATCTTCCTGACCGTGATCTCTACCATACTCGGGTTTATTCCGTTCATGTTAGGTCCCGATAAAGAAGCGTTCTGGTTTCCGCTGGCAGCCGGGACCATCGGCGGATTGACCATGTCGATCCTCGGTATCTTCATATACCTACCTATTTTTACTTTGAAGAAATAATCATCTTGTTAATACTTAACCGCCAATAACTGTTTTTCTTTCCTAATTTTGTGATATTCTTGGACGATTTGTTAATTATCCAAACCCTTCTTACGTCTTAAATGTTTTATGCAGGAGCAGAAAAGTTGCAGAAGTTGAAAGTCCGATATCACCCTAAAAATAATTTAAAGATGAAAGTTTTATTTAAGTATCTACGACTATTATCCCTCTCTACGAGCGGAGCGTTACTTTTGTGCATTGTATTTGCTGCAAACCCCGAAATTGCTGAAGGAACCATCACAGGTAAAGTATTCTGGTTTCATTTCTCTATTTTATTACTTGCATTCAGTGTATTGTTTATGGAAGCCACAGTGAAAAAAAGCAATTTTACCTTCTC
>OHQG01000798.1_pt1 | contig 14886 bp, 7 predicted proteins | sample 1577871 | NCBI WGS metagenome assembly OHQG01 (sample SAMEA3879604, study PRJEB24766) | human gut metagenome | biome: human-associated habitat; feature: feces | place: USA | collected 1985/1987
TATTTATACAATGAATAAACCGCATGTTGCAGCTGCAATTATGAACAATTTGTCGGAGATTATAAAGGCGTAGGTGATAGAATGGAAAAATGTTTTCAGGAAGCTGTCCGCTATTTGGGGTATGGGAAAAATCCGGTAGATGAGGCAACAAGCCGTCTTGTTGAAAAAGGTTTTTTGGAGCTGGAAAAAGTATCGGCGCTTCGCTCGGTGTTTCGTATTTTTGAAATGAATCGGATAGATGAAGAAAAAGTTGCGATCGGAACATTACAGATTAGCAGCAAAAGCCTTGCAAGAAACTTAAATCACTGTGAAAAGGCTGTTTTGTTCGGTGCGACATTAGGGACAGGAGTGGATCGTCTGATAGCAAGAACATCTCTGACAGATATGGCAAACGCTGTTGTGCTTCAGGCATGTGCAGCGGCAATGCTGGAAGAATTTTGTGATGAGAAACAATTTGAAATCGGCGAGGAACTTGAAAAGGAAGGTCTTTATCTGCGCCCGAGGTTCAGTCCGGGATACGGCGATTTTGATATCGGTTTTCAGAAATCATTTATGCAGATGCTGGATTGTGCAAAGGCAATCGGACTTACGATGACGGAAAGTTTTATGATGACACCGACGAAATCTGTTACCGCAGTGATCGGGGCAAGTCGAATAAAAGAGAGATGCCCGATTGCAGGCTGCGAAGTCTGCGATAAGAAAGAGTGTATTTACAGACGCTGACAGTTAGATGTATGAGACAAATATGTAGAGAAGGAAAACGACGAAAAAAAGGAGAAAGAGATGATCAGACAACGACTTGGAAAAGACCTCCTCTTTTTTGATGGGGGAATGGGAACTCTGCTTCAGGAAAAAGGGCTCGCGCCGGGAGAATTACCGGAGACGTGGAATCTGACACATTCGGAAGAAATATACAAGATACACAGGCAATATATAGAAGCCGGAAGCGATATCATTTTGACGAATACATTTGGTGCAAATGCGCTGAAGTTTCATGATGATTCCTGCTCTTTAGAAGAGATTATAAAGGCGGCGGTCAGCCATGTGAAAAAAGCAGAGCGGGAGGAGCTCTTACAAACAGGAGACGAGCGTAAAATCTATACGGCTCTTGATGTCGGACCTACGGGGAAATTGCTGAAACCTATGGGAGATCTGGAATTTGAGACGGCATATGAAGCTTTTAAGGAAGTAGTGATCTTAGGAGAGCAGGCGGGAGCAGATTTAATCCATATAGAGACAATGAGCGATACATACGAATTAAAAGCAGCTGTTTTAGCGGCGAAAGAAAACACGTCTCTTCCGGTATTTGCTACCGTAATATTTGACGAGAGGAAAAAACTTTTGACAGGAGCGGATGTTTCATCTGTTGTTGCGCTTTTAGAAGGTTTAGGCGTCGATGCTCTCGGGATAAACTGCGCAATGGGACCAAAAGAGATGCTTCCGGTGTTGGAAGAACTGATCAAATATTCGTCTGTTCCGATTATTGTAAAGCCAAATGCAGGACTTCCGAAACAGAGAGACGGGAAAACATATTATGATGTGACAGAAGATGAATTTGCGGCATATATGGAGCAAATCGTCCGGATGGGGGCATGTGTGATCGGAGGCTGCTGTGGAACGACGCCGGAACATATCCGTGCCATGCGTAAAAGATGTGAAAACGCAGAACTTGTTCCGGTGACAGAAAAAGAGTTTACGGTTGTTTCCTCTTACGGGCAAAGCGTTATTTTGGGTGAGGGTTCAAAAATTATCGGAGAGCGGATAAATCCCACCGGTAAAAAACGGTTTAAACAAGCGCTGAAAGAACACGATCTTGACTATATTTTAAGAGAAGGGATTACACAGCAGGATCAGGGAGCTCACATTCTTGATGTGAATGTCGGACTGCCGGATATTGACGAGCCGGCGCTTATGGAAGAGGTAGTTCAGGAACTGCAAAGCGTCGTTAATATTCCGCTGCAGATAGATACGGTTGATGAAAAAGCGATGGAAAAAGCGCTTCGTATTTACAACGGAAAGGCAATGGTTAATTCCGTAAGCGGAAAGAAAGAGTCAATGGAAAAAGTGTTTCCTCTTGTAAAAAAATACGGCGGAGTTGTTATCGGTCTGACTTTGGATGAAGACGGAATTCCGGCGGATGCGGACGGCCGTGTGAGGATTGCGGAAAAAATCATAAAAACAGCTGAAAAATTCGGGATTAAAAAGAAAGATATCGTAATCGACGCACTCGCAATGACGATCAGTTCTGAGCCGGAAGGAGCAAAAGTGACATTGGAGACGCTTCGCAGACTTCGAGATGAGATCGGAGTCAATACAGTTCTCGGAGTTTCTAATATATCCTTTGGACTTCCATGCCGCCCGATCGTAAACGCAGCCTTTTATACAATGGCAATGTTAAACGGTCTGAGTGCCGGAATTATAAATCCATCATCGGAAGACATGATGAAATTGTGGTATGCATACCATGCTCTTATGAATCTGGATAATAATTGTGAACAATATATTCAAAAATATGCCAATTCGGTAGTGAGCACAAATATAATGAAAACATCTGAACTTTCCGAAACGAAATTAAAGGGGGAAAATGACAGAAGCAGAAAAAGCAGCTCAAAAATGACGCTTCAAGAGGCAATCGAAAAAGGGCTGCGGGATGACGCGGGGAAAATTACAACAGATATGATTGCGACAGAAGCTCCGCTCGATATTATCAACGAAGAATTGATTCCTGCATTAAATCATGTCGGCGACGGCTTTGAAAAAGGAACTGTTTTTCTGCCTCAGCTTCTGATGAGTGCGGAAGCTGCAAAATCCGCATTTTCTGTTCTGAAGGAAAAGATGGAAAAAAGCGGTGAGATCAGAGAAAAAAAGGGACGAGTCATTTTGGCGACCGTGAAAGGAGATATTCATGATATCGGAAAAAATATCGTGAAAGTGCTTTTAGAAAATTACAGTTTTGATGTGATCGATCTTGGAAAAGACGTATCGCCTGAAAAAATTGTAGAAACGGCATGTGAAAAGCAAGTTCCGCTTGTTGGATTAAGCGCTCTTATGACAACAACGGTAGTCAGTATGGAAGAGACGATAAAGATGCTTCGGGAAAAGAAACCGGACTGTAAAGTGATGGTCGGGGGAGCTGTGCTCAACCAAGAGTATGCAGATATGATCGGTGCGGATTTTTATGGGAAAGATGCGATGCAGTCCGTACATTACGCCGAAAAGATTTTTAAAGATGCTCTGCAAAAAAGTGCCGATAAAAAAGAATAAATACTTGTCAGAGAAAGAATATTCGGTTGTTGACAATGATTTTGTAAACAGATATATTTAAAGAAATAGGAACAGATGTGCTCGTCGTTTCAATTTAGTATATCAGGAGGTAAGTGCAGATGATGAGAGGATTACATACTCCGGTACGGGCAATCCGGAGAAGAGTGTTTAAGGAAGTGGCGCAGCTTGGATTTAAGGCAGATGCGGATACGCTTCTTGCGGATATGGAAGCCATTCCGTATGCGATCGTAAATGAAGATTCAGAGAAATACAGAGAAAGCGTTTACCGCGCACGGGCGATCGTAAGGGAACGGCTGCGTTTGGCGATGGGACTTTCCCTGCGTCCGGAAAATAAGCCGGTTCATTTAACTGCGGGCGTGGAAGCAAGCAATATCTCTGAAAAATATTATGAGCCTCCGCTGATGCAGGTTATTCCGTCCGCATGTGAAAGCTGCGAAGAGAATAAATACGAGGTAAGCAATATCTGTAAAGGCTGTCTTGCGCACCCGTGTCAGGAAGTCTGTCCGAAAGACGCTATTTCCATGGTGAACGGGCGGTCGTATATCGATCAGGAAAAATGTATCAAATGCGGAAAATGCAAATCAGTCTGTCCGTACGATGCGATCGCGAAAAAGGAGCGTCCATGTCAGAAAGCCTGCGGTGTGAATGCGATTAAATCCGACAAAATGGGAAGAGCATATATTGATAATGAAAAATGTGTTTCATGCGGTATGTGTATGGTAAGTTGTCCGTTTGGCGCGATTTCGGATAAGTCTCAGATATTCCAGCTTGCACGGGCGTTATCAGAAGGTGAAAATGTAATTGCGGAGATCGCTCCGGCATTTGTAGGACAGTTCGGTGATAATATTACACCGAGAAATATTAAAGCCGCTCTTCGTGAACTCGGATTTTCGGAAGTGTATGAAGTTGCGCTTGGAGCAGACATCGGCGCGATTGCAGAGGCGCATCACTATGTGGATAAAGTTGTGACGGGTGAACTGCCGTTTCTTTTGACATCCTGTTGTCCTTCATGGTCTGTCATGGCAAAAAAATTTTTCCCGGATCTGATCGACCAGATCTCCCAGGAACTTACTCCTATGGTGGCGACGGCAAGGACAATTAAGCAGAAACACCCTGAAGCAAAAGTAGTCTTTATCGGACCATGTGCCGCGAAGAAACTGGAAGCGTCAAGAAGAAGCGTGCGAAGTGACGTTGATTTTGTTGTTACTTTTGAGGAATTGCAGGCAATGTTTGATGCAAAAGAGATCGATCTGACAGAGTATGAAGCAGAGTCTTCCTTCCATGATGCAACCGGAGCTGGCAGGGGATACGGATGTGCAGGCGGAGTTGCCGAGGCAATAGAAAAATGTATTAACGAATATTATCCTGATGTACAGGTGAATATTGAGCACGCAGAAGGATTGAAGGAATGTAAAAAGATATTAACTCTGGCAAAGGCAGGCAAGATGAACGGTTGTCTGATCGAAGGAATGGGATGTCCGGGAGGATGTATTGCCGGAGCGGGAACGAATATTCCTCTTCCGAAGGCGAAGAAAGATCTTGCGGCTTTCGTGAAAAACTCAAGTAAGTCAATTCCGCCGAAAGAATTAGAAGAGATCGAACTTGATTAAAATAAATACAAATTTGACAGCCGGACTGCAAGAAAAGAAAGCGGAAATGCCGTAAACGGAAAATTGCAGATAAAATATGGGATAAGATAAGTAAGCGGGCGCCTTTTTTTGGCGTCCGCTTTACAAATATAACCCTCTATGATATATTATAAAACAGGCTTTTGGAGCGAAAGAGGAGGAAAATGCAATGAAGGCATATGGAGTAAATGAACTTAGAAAAATGTTTTTAGAGTTCTTTGAGAGTAAAGGACATCTTGCGATGAAGAGTTTTTCATTGGTGCCGCACAATGATAAGAGCCTTCTGCTTATCAATTCGGGTATGGCGCCGTTAAAACCATATTTTACAGGACAGGAGATTCCGCCGAGAAAGCGAGTGACTACCTGCCAGAAATGTATCCGTACGGGAGATATTGAAAATGTCGGAAAGACAGCGCGTCACGGTACATTTTTTGAAATGCTCGGAAATTTTTCGTTTGGAGATTACTTTAAAGAAGAAGCGATTCAGTGGACATGGGAATTTCTGACAGAAGTAGTCGGCCTTGACCCGAATAGACTGTACCCGTCCGTATATGAGGACGATGCGGAAGCATTTGAAATATGGAATAAGAAGATGGGGATTCCGGCAGAACGTATCTTTAAATTCGGAAAAGCAGATAATTTCTGGGAGCATGGTTCCGGTCCGTGCGGACCCTGTTCAGAAGTGTATTATGACAGGGGAGAAAAATACGGCTGTGGAAGTCCTGATTGTACAGTAGGCTGCGAGTGCGACCGTTACATGGAAATTTGGAATAATGTATTTACACAGTTTGACAATGACGGAAACGGCAATTACAGTGAGCTGGAGCAGAAGAATATTGATACGGGAATGGGATTGGAACGTCTGGCGTCTGTTGTGCAGGATGTAGATTCTATTTTTGATGTTGATACGATTAAAGCGCTTCGTGATCACGTATGCCGCCTTGCGGAAAAAGAATACGGGGAAGAGTACAACAATGATGTCTCGATCCGCGTCATTACAGATCATGTCCGTTCTGTGACTTTTATGATCTCAGATGGAATTATGCCGTCTAATGAAGGCCGCGGTTATGTTCTTCGCCGTCTGCTTAGAAGAGCCTGCCGTCATGGAAGACTTCTCGGCATTCACAAAGGATTCCTGCCGGAGCTTGCAGAAGAAAGAATTTATTTTGAACGTGATTTCCAAAGAGGAAGAGCAGTTCAATAAAACAATAGATCAGGGACTTGGAATTTTGGCAGAGATGATCTCTGATATGGAGAAAAAAGAAGAAAAGATATTAAACGGCGAAGATGCTTTCCGCCTGTATGACACATATGGATTCCCTCTCGATCTGACAAAAGAAATTTTGGAAGAAAAAGGACTCTGTGTGGATGAAGATGGATTTAAAGCCTCCATGGAAGTTCAGAGAAAAAAAGCCCGTGACGCCCGTGAAGTGACGAATTATATGGGAGCTGATGTAACAGTATATGAGTCTATCGATCCGAATGTGACAAGTGAATTTGTCGGATATGAACATCTTACATGGGAATCAGACGTGACTGTTCTTACAACGGAAACGGAGATTGCGGACGCATTATCTGAAGGAGAGCACGGTACGGTCTTTGTTCAGGAGACCCCGTTTTATGCGACAAGCGGAGGTCAGGAGGCGGATACAGGATATATCCGTACTGCAGAAGGTGAATTTAAAGTAGAAGATACAGTGAAATTGCTCGGCGGAAAAGTCGGTCATGTCGGAGTTATGACAAAGGGAATGATCAGATCCGGAGATAAAGTAGTGCTGGAAGTGGATGCGAAAAAGCGTGCTCTTTCAGCAAGGAATCATAGCGCAACTCATCTTCTTCAAAAAGCACTTCGTACAGTGTTGGGAAGTCATGTAGAACAGGCAGGATCAAGCGTAAATGAAGACAGACTTCGCTTTGATTTTACACATTTTTCGGCGATGACAGAAGATGAGATCACACAGGTTGAGAAACTTGTCAATGAAAGTATTGCAAAAGCATACGATGTAGATATTAAAAATATGCCGATCGAAGAGGCAAAAAAGACAGGAGCGCAGGCTCTGTTCGGAGAAAAATACGGTGATATAGTCCGTGTCGTGAATATGGGAGATTATTCTATTGAATTTTGCGGCGGAACTCATGTGAATAACACATCGGAGATTATGGCTCTGAAAATTGTTTCAGAGACAGGTGTGGCGGCAGGAGTTCGCAGAATTGAGGCTTTGACTTCAGAAGGGCTGATGAAATATTATGCGCAGACAGAAGAAAAATTGAAAAATGCGGCAGCGCTTTTAAAAGCAACGCCTGACAATTTATCAGATAAGATTCATCATATGATTGCTGAAAACAAAACATTACACAGCGAAGTGGAAAGTCTGAAAAGTAAGATCGCTCAAAGTGCGGCAGGAGACGTACTGGATCAGGTGAAAGAAGTAAAAGGAATAAAACTTTTGGCAGCGCAGATCGAGGGCGTTGACATGAACGGACTTAGAGAACTTGGCGATCAGTTGAAAGAAAAATTAGGAGACGGAGTTGTCGTCCTTGCATCAGGAAGCGATGGTAAAGTCAGTCTGATGGCTACTGCGACAGACGGAGCGATGAAAAAAGGCGCTCACGCCGGAAATCTTGTGAAAGCGATCGCAGGATGTGTCGGAGGCGGCGGCGGTGGTCGTCCGAATATGGCGCAGGCGGGAGGAAAGAATCCGTCAGGAATCCAGGATGCATTGAAAAAAGCGGAAGAAGTTCTTGCAGAACAGATCAAAGAATAGTTTTATTTTGTAAAAATATAGAAAAATGCATTTTTTATAAGCTTTTATGAAGTTTTTGCTCGGAAATAGTTGACGGGAGAAAAAAATATGTTATAATCTTTATTAGTGCAATAAAAATACCCGAACAGTCGTATTATGCACAATACAAGGCTGGAGGGGAGGTTAGGTGTGAGACTATGTCAAATGTAATCGTTAAAGAAAACGAGACGTTAGATAGCGCTTTACGCAGATTCAAAAGAAACTGTGCTAAAGCTGGTATTCAGCAGGAGATCCGCAAAAGGGAGCACTATGAAAAACCAAGCGTAAGACGTAAGAAAAAATCTGAAGCTGCTAGAAAACGTAAATATAATTAATAAGTGCACTTAAACAGGATGCCGACGGCATCCTGTTTTTCGTTATGGAAGAAAGAATCTGATTAAATTATATAGCGCCCAAAATGAATAAAACAAGATGTTTTTCTTTCAAAATAGGATATATTATATGTAATAAAGGCAAAAAATTGAAATTTTACGTTGACAATCTTTCATTTTCCTTTTAAAATGTACGAGTAGAAAAAATTCTATGTCGGATATGATCCGTAAATTCATTCAGGAGGTAATTTGAGATGTCATACGTTGATGAGGTAATTGATTTAGTTGTGAAGAAAAACCCGGCAGAACCGGAATTCCATCAGGCAGTAAAAGAGGTTCTTGAATCTCTTCGTGTTGTAATTGAAGCAAATGAGGAAAAGTTCCGTAAAGAAGCTCTTCTTGAAAGACTCGTCGAACCTGAAAGACAGATTAAGTTCCGTGTTCCGTGGGTAGATGACAACGGACAGGTTCAGGTTAATACAGGATACCGCGTACAGTTCAACAGTGCAATAGGACCGTATAAAGGCGGACTTCGCCTTCATCCTTCAGTAAATCTTGGTATCATTAAGTTCCTCGGATTTGAACAGATATTTAAAAATTCCCTTACAGGACTTCCGATCGGAGGCGGTAAAGGCGGATGTGATTTTGATCCAAAGGGCAAATCCGACCGTGAGATCATGGCCTTCTGCCAGAGCTTTATGACAGAACTGTACCGTCATATCGGCAAGGATACGGACGTTCCCGCAGGCGATATCGGCGTAGGCGGAAGAGAGGTCGGATATATGTTCGGCCAGTACAAGAGACTGACCGGCTTATATGAGGGCGTTCTCACCGGAAAGGGACTGACCTTCGGCGGTTCTCTGGCAAGAACCCAGGCGACCGGCTATGGCCTTGTATACATGCTGGATGAGATGTTAAAGCACAACGGCAAGGAGATTACAGGAAAGACGGTAATCGTATCTGGTTCCGGAAATGTTGCCATCTATGCAGTTGAGAAGGCACAGCAGTTTGGCGCAAAGGTAGTTGCCATGAGCGATTCCAACGGCTATGTATACGATCCGGAAGGCATTAAGCTGGATGTTGTAAAGGAGATCAAGGAAGTGCGCAGAGGCCGCATTAAGGAGTATGCAGAGGCAGTTTCTTCTGCTGTATATACAGAAGGAAAGGGCATCTGGACAGTTCCCTGCGATATTGCTCTTCCATGTGCAACGCAGAACGAGCTGAATCTGGAGGATGCAAAAGCTCTTCTGGCAAATGGCTGCTTTGCAGTGGCAGAGGGTGCAAATATGCCTTCCACCAGAGAAGCAACTGATCTCTTTGTTGAGAAGAAGATTCTCTTTATGCCCGGTAAGGCAGCAAATGCAGGCGGCGTTGCAACCTCCGGTCTGGAGCAGAGCCAGAACTCTTTAAGATTGTCCTGGACCTTTGAGGAAGTAGATGAGAGACTTCATAAGATCATGGCCGATATTTTTGCAAAGGCTGCGGATGCGGCAGAGCGCTACGGCGTTCCCGGAAACTATGTGGCAGGCGCCAATATTGCAGGCTTTGAGAAGGTTGTTGAGGCTATGCTGGGTCAGGGAATTGTATAAAACAGAATGAAAAAATGAACTCCCGCGCATAAACGGAAACGGTATATGCGCGGGAGTTTTTATATGGAAATAAAAGTAAAAAAACAATTGAAATGACAAACATTTCCTGATATACTAAGGTGCATTTGGTTACAAAAACGAAACAAAAAAGAAGAGGAGAAGCAGAAATGAAACGACAACTGGCATGTGTGCTGGCTGCCTGTATTGGCCTGCAGCTTCCCCTTGGCGCCTTTAACGCCTATGGAGCGCAGCTGCCGGAATCAGCAGGGCAAATGGAAGCCCTGGAGGAAAGCAAAATCCCCGGTCTGGAATCAGACAGCAGGGACGAGGAAACGCAGACTGAGGAAACAGAGAAAGAAACGATTCCCACTGCAAGTTCATCTGAAAGCCATCGGCAGGAAGATGAAGAGGATGGAGGAACAGAGACAGAATCAGTTCCCACTGCAAGTCCCAGTGAGCCGGTAAAGCCGGGAAAAGAGCACAGAGGCGCTGTTATGGTGGAAATACGGACCCTGCTGCCTGTAATGTCTGCTGTGGATTTTAATGTTGAATTAAATGAAGTCGTATCCAAAAAGGCAAGAGCGAACGAAGACGGGGATATTTACCAGGATTCTCTTACCATCAGCCTGATGCCTGAAGAGGAATCGGGAGAGGGACAGCAGGAAAATGAGACCTTTGAGAATGTTCCAAATGGAATGTATGTGCTTGAGGTAACAGCCGAAGGATATCTTCCATATGAACAGACCATAGAGGTCAGGGATGATACCTCCAAGATCATGATTTTAAATGATTACGGTGATTATGAATATTCTTCCTCCGCTCATCCGGGCCTGATCCGTATGGGTGATGTGGACGGAAGCGGCGTGATTGATAAAGAGGATATGAATGCTCTGGTAGATGCTGTTTATGAGGGCAATCTCACAGGTATGGATGAGGAAGGCATGGATTTAAACCGTGACGGAGAAATCGACCTGGTGGATCTGCAGTATTTTGCCAGCCTTTATAAAGGAAAGGAAGGCAGCGATAATAAATATCCGGTTTCTACGATTGAACGTTCGATCACGGTTCAGGAAGGCGATGTAACCCTTGCATCTCCAAGTGAAGCGACAAAAAGCAATGCCACAAAGGTAGAGGGAACGGTACAGGATCTGTTTAATAATGATACAGAAAGCTCCATAACACTGGAGCACGCGGACAGCGAGATAGATGAACCAATTTCAGAGGCTTATCCGGTTGAACTGGAGCTGGATCTTTCCAGACAGCCGGTGATCGGAGGAATTGTAATCCAGTCTCCGCCTGATTCCGAGGGCGCGATCAGCACTGGTGAGGTAGAAGCAGAGCTGACTGACGGCGAGAAGATCGCAGTAACCATTGACAGGTATGCGAGAACTAAAAAGCGCCGTTCCTTCCGAAGCGGTGCGACTGCCATGATCGATGCAGACGGTGCGATCCTGATTGATCTGAAGAATCAGAAGCCTGTGAAAAAGATCCGTATTAAGGTAACGGGAACCGTATCGGAAGGAAATCTGGCAGAAATCAGCCAGGTGGAATTTTTAGGCGATATGAAGGACCGCATCCCGCCGCCAGCCCAGAATATCCCTCAGAATGTAAGCGCACAGATCGGAAGCAAGATCTTTACCCTTACATGGGATAAAGAGGTAAATATTACAGGCTATGAGGTTTCCATTACAAATAATGGAAAAACAGAAATTATCGAAACAACGGTAAATACGCTGACAGTTGATGAATTTAATGGAAAAGAACTGTTGAATTATGAGACGTTTCTGGTAAAGGTCCGTTCTGTAAACGGAAGCTGGAAGAGCAGTTACAGCGCTCAGATTGCCGTAACACCGGAACCGGACGGTCCGCCACCAGCACCGGAAAATATTTCCATTGAGGGAGGCTATAAGAGCCTTCATATCTCATGGAAAAAGATGAAGGATACAAAGAGCTACAGCCTGTATTACCGCAAGGCGGGTACAGAAGACGAGTTTACAATGCTTGGTGAGCTTACAGGCACAAGCACAACCATCAGCGGTCTGGAAGATAAGACGGAGTATGAGATCTATATGATCGGTCATAATCCTTTGGGAGACAGTCCTCAGTCTGTGATATACTCTGGAAGTACGATTACAGTGGAAGCGGCAAGAATGCCCGCTTACCGTCTGATCAACACAGAGCCGAAGGAAGGACAGGCATTAACAGAGCATATTAAAGAGGTATCCATTGTCACCGGTTCTGTAACAAGTGTTCCGGGGGATGTGGCAGACGGTGATCCCTATTCTTTATGGGAGCTGGATGACTGGGATTCCGGCGCTTACTATAGTTACAGAGGCCCTATTGTGACGCTGGATCAGCCCTATATTATGGATACTATTGCATTTACTGCAGGCCCGAATCAGAAAAATGATTTTAATGCAGTCCGTGTCCGTGCCTGGAACGGAGAAGAAAATGAACCTCAGATCATAAACGGGCGTCTCACTGTCCGGGAGGGTCTGGATAAAAACGGAAAGAAATATTATGAATTTCTGGCAGATAAGCCATTTGAGGCAGATAAGATTCAGCTTAATACGGCTGTACCCAGCTCTACCCGCTATATCAGTATTGCAGAAATCCGTTTTTATGAGTATGATGAGCTTTTAAATGAGGTTCTGTCCCTGTATACGGACGATCTGCATATGACTCTTCGCGAGGATGTTACACAGGAACAGATCACTGAGCTGAGGATCAGGGCTGACGAGGTAGATCCTGTAAGCGGAGAAATGACTCCCAAGAGAGATCTGATCCTGAAGGAGCTGGACAATGCGGAGAAGATCCTGGATCATAATGAGTCTTATAAGGTGATTCATATAGATACTGGGGTATCCAAGAAATATGACAGCCATATTACCTTCAGCGCCGGTCTCAATGGATGGCAGCCTCTGGGAACAGCAGCTCTGGCCGGAGAGAAGGTTGTAGTCTATGTAGGAGCTCCCGGAAGACGTACTGGAGACAATACAAATCTGGATCTTTATGCAACTCAGTACCATTCAGAAGCCAGCCATTTACAGAAAAAAGTAACATCCCTGAAGGTAGGCTTTAATGAAATTACAGTTCCTGCCGTTTCAAGTCTGGGTGTGGAAAAAGGCGGAGCTCTGTATATAGAGTACACCGGAAATAACCCCAATGAGATTTATGCAGTCCGCGTAATCGGCGGTTCTCAGTATCCGGTTCTGGATGTGACACGGGCAGAGACTGCAGAGGAACGCAAAGAACTGACAGACGCCTATGTGGCAGAAATGGCGGAATACGTCCAGAAGATAGAGGAGATGCATAATGAGAACTCTGACAGTGAGGACTCTCACAGCGCCATTTCCGGTCTGGACTATGACGAAAGAAACTGTATTTTAGGTGCAACGGATATTGTATTGGATCAGATGGTGTTTTCGATTCCCATTAAGCAGGTATATAAGTCCATTGCGGGAAATGGTGAATCTCAGGATGAAGCAGCAGAGAAGCTGTATCAGTCTCTTATGGCTATGGATGAGATGATTCATCTGTTCTATCAGCATAAGGGATTAAATGCGGCTCCGGTTACCGGAGGAAAAACCTATGAGAAGGACAAGCTTCCAACAACACGTTTAAATATCCGTTATCAGAGAATGTTTGCAGGCGCATTTATGTATGCAGGCGGTCTTCATATTGGTATTGAGTGGGATTCCTGCGCGCTGTTAGGTGGATCAGAGCCGATCCAGTCGGATAATGGCAAATATGTAAGCGGAAGCTACTTTGGATGGGGAATTGCCCATGAAATCGGCCATATCATCAACGAAGGCGCGTACGCTGTGGCTGAGGTCACAAATAACTACTATTCGATCCTGGCTCAGGCAAAGGATACCAACGATTCTGTGCGTTTCAAATATGAGGACGCTTACAGAAAGGTAACTTCAGGAACAAAGGGCGGAAGCAGCGACCAGCTGGGAATGTACTGGCAGCTTCATCTGGCTTATGACGATGGATATAACTTTAAGACCTATGAGGATTATGGGGAGCAGAGAAAGAACCTGATCTTTGCCCGCATTGATTCTTATGCAAGAGATATAAGCCGCGCACCTGCACCGGATGGAGTAAAGCTGACTCTGGACGGAGCGGATAAGGACAATAAGCTTATGCGTCTGGCCTGCGCGGCTGCTGAAAAGAACGTGCTTGAATTCTTCACACGCTGGGGAATGATCCCTGATGCGGTTACAAGGAAATACGCAGAGCAGTTTGACGCAGAAGAGAGAACGATTTACTATATCAATGATGAGGCCAGGGCATACCGTGCAGAGGGTGGAAGCAGTATCGCAGAATCTGTAGAAGTAGCAGCCACAGCGCATCAGGATGAAACGGATCCAGGACGCGTGACCCTTACCATGGAAGCTCATGGAAAAGACGGAGCTGCCATGAGTGGAACGCTTTTCGGCTATGAGATTACCCGGATCCAGCGCCGCTACGGAAAGGAAGAGCGCCAGGTTGTGGGCTTTACCCAGGAGGATACCTTTACAGATGTGATTTCCGGAATCAATAACAGGGTGGTTGGATACGAGGTAAGAGGAATCGACTGGTGCATGATGCCTACAAAGGCTTATGTCCTGGCTGATGAGATCCTGGTTTCCCATGACGGAAGCATGGATAAGGCAGGCTGGAGCATTACCGTAAATACCTGGTCTAAAGCGGATGAAGAGGTAAACGGGGATGTAAACAGCGAGGAAAACCAGTTTAACCAGTCCTGCAGCGGAACTGTCAGCAGCGCAAAAACCATGATTGACAATGATCTGGATACTGTGTATGAGGGAACAGTAAAAGCGGAGGAAAGGACAGAGGACGCTCAGGCAGTCATTTCCCTTGGAAGAACAGAAGCCATTGCAGGCGTGAAATACACATATAAAGGAACCGGGGAGCCGATTAGGGCTTACTCCATTTCCATCAGCGAAGACGGAACAGACTGGAAGGAGATTAAAAAAGGAACCTTCCGGCTGGAAAATGGCGTTGCAGCCGTACATTTTGACAAGGAAAATGACGGAAGGTACTATATCTATGATGCAGCCTATGTGAAGATCACTGCTCTTGGTTCTGACCGCTTCTCAGCTTCGGAGATCGATATTCTCAGCCCCATCGGCGACAGTGTTCAGCTGGATCAGTTTGGAATCCTGGCAGAGGATGCGGTGTTTGAGCATTCCGGAAGCGATAATGGCAGTGAAGAAGGCACAGCAGCGTATTCCGGCGAAAAACGTACTGGAAGCAATGC
>OHQG01000804.1_pt1 | contig 14838 bp, 13 predicted proteins | sample 1577871 | NCBI WGS metagenome assembly OHQG01 (sample SAMEA3879604, study PRJEB24766) | human gut metagenome | biome: human-associated habitat; feature: feces | place: USA | collected 1985/1987
CAGATCACGGCTCCCGCCGGCATGCCGCCCGCGAGCCCCTTGGCGAGGCAGATAATATCGGGGGCGAGCCCCCTCGCCGGAGAGGCGAAAAATGAACCGCAGCGGCCGAGTCCGCTCTGCACCTCGTCGGCGATCAGCAGTACGCCGTGCGCGTGGCAGCTTTCGGTGATGGCGCGCCCCACCTCCTCCGGAATGGGATAGACGCCGCCCTCTCCCTGAACCGGTTCTATGAATACCGCGAGCGTCTCGTTGCTGATCTTCGCGGGAATATCCTCCGGAGCGTAATGTTTCGCCGCGGGGATCAGGGAGGCGAAGGGGGCGCGGTACTTCGGGTTGAAGGTGAGGCCGAGCGCGACGCAGCTCCTGCCGTGGAAGCCCCGGCGGCAGGCTATGATCTCATGGCGTTTGCCGCCCAGCGCCGCCGCGAGTTTGAGCGCCCCTTCGATCGCTTCGGTGCCGCTGTTGCATAAAAATACCATACCGTCGCCTAGCTCACCGCCGAGGATGGCGGCCAGCTCCTCGCGTACCGGCGATTCATATCCCGCGCCGCAGCTCCAGACGCCGCGGGACGCCTCGCTCAGCGCCTCCATCAGCACCGGATTGGCGTGGCCGAAGAGCGCCGCCCCGTGTCCGTTGAAAAAGTCGATGTAGCGCCGTCCCATACATAGGCGCCTTCGCCGTGTGTGAGCGCGATGCCGCGCCCGCCGTAAAGCCTGCTTAACGTACCAGCCATGTCGAATGTCCCTCCATCGCGTTTGCCAGGGGATTGGCCACGCGGCCGTCCGCGAGGTAAACGTTAGGTATCGAGAGCTCCAGAGCCTCTTTACAGGCGACGACCTTACGCTTCATGTTGCCCTGCGCGTAGTGTTCGATGATATCCCAGTCCGCGAGTCTGCCCTTTGCGATGAGCGACTGCGGATCGTCGATATCCTTCATGAGCCCGGGGACGTTCGATAGAATGATGAGAAGATCGGCCTTTACCGCGCCCGCGATCTGTGCCGCGAGTCGGTCTCCGTCGATGTTCAGTGAAATACCAAGCTCCGAGTCGAGCGCGAGCGGGGGAACTACCGGCACGAGGCCTCCATCAAGCGCCTCAAGCAGCGGCGTCGGCTCTATCTTCGTCACCGTGCCGCTGTAGTTGCCGCGCAGAATCCGCATGCGGCCGTTCACGCTCTCACGCAGGAAATCCTTACGTTTCGCTGCGGCGTAGGGGGCGCTCTCGGGGTCCTCCTGAACGGCCTTTACACCGCGCTCCGCGAGCATCTCCATAATGCGCGCGCCGTAAGAGAGGGCGGCCTCGCGGAAGAGCTCGCGCTCCTTTTCTCCGACAAAGCGGCTGCGATAACCCGAGGGGCTGGTTACCATGCGTATTTCGAGCCCGCGTGCGGCGCAGAGGTCGTTCATCACTCCGCTTGCGCCGTGTACGACGATCCAGCGCTCTCCGGCGCGGCTCCTCGCCGCGATCTCATCTATGAGCGGCTCGAGCCTGTTTCCCGACGCGCCGCCGATTTTTACAACTCCGATCATAACTGCATACTTCCTTTCTTTAAAAACAATGATTCCGCCGGTTAGATGCGTCAGCCGCTAAGCGGGATAGACGGGCATCATGTCTAGCCCCTCTGTCTCCGGAAGGCCGAACATTAAGTTCGCGCACTGCACCGCCGAGCCTGCCGCGCCCTTCATTAGATTGTCGATCGCCGAGGCGGCGATCATCCGGCGTCCGTCCTCGGCGAGCATGAAGCCCGTCAGCACGCGGTTGCTGCCGATGACGAAGCGGGGATCGGGGATACGGAAATGCGCCGGTTTCGCTGGGGTGAAGGAGACGAAAGGCTCGCCGTTCCAGGCCGCGCGGTAGAGCTTCCATATCTCGGCCTCGCGTACCTGGCGGTTCAGCGTCACATGGGCGAGGCACTGAATGCCGCGCACCAGCTCGACAGCGGTGACGCCCATTGTGAAAGAGCTCTGTTCCATCGAAAGCTCCTGCACAACCTCCGCCATATGACGGTGAACGAAGGGATTTACCACTCGCAGAACGCGGCTGCGCATCGCGTGGGCCGAGCCCTCGTCGGCGTTGGCTCCCGCCTCGGAGGAGCCAACGCGGCACTCGATACGCGCTTCCTCGATCAGCCCCGCCCTTGCTAGCGGCAGCAACGCTGTGATCGCCGAGGTTGCGTTGCAGCCGACGCCGGAGATCAGGCGCGCGGAGGCCATTTCGGCCCGATGCAGCTCCGGCAGGCCGTAGACGGCCTCCGACAGGAGCTGCGGCGCAGGATGATCCACGCCGTACCAGTTTTTATACGCCTCCGCGCTGCGCAGGCGGAAATCCGCCGAAAGATCGATTACGCGCTCTCCCGCCTCGAGGCGGCGCACCGCCTCCTGTGCCGAGGCGCGGTGGGGGAGCGCAAGAAAAGCCGCGGCGGCGGATAATGAATTTGCCTCCTCCGGTGAAATAAATGTAAGATCGTTATATACATGGCGCAGGTGGGGGTGCGCCGCGCCGACCGAAATACCGGCCTTTGAGCGGGATACCGCCCCTACGACCTCAAAATGGGGATGGCGGGCGAATATCCGCAGAAGTTCAGCCCCGGCAAAGCCCGTTGCGCCCCATATAGTTACTGGAATCCTCTCTGTCATCTCTGCACACTCCTTAAAATATTATCTTAAGCATGAAAAAGGCCCGCGTCCTTCTGGAGGCGAGCCGTGTCTTTGCTTGGTCAGTCGGCAAACTTAAATCGACGCTGCAAAAATCCACGACCCATAGGGCAACCGCTTTATTCCGCGCTTGCACTTTTCCTCAAACTTTATTATTGATTCGTAAGCCGTGATGCAGTTGGTCATAAAAATTATCCTTTTCTTCTGTTCCAGGCGGCCTCGACCACCGCGCCGGGAATATCTCTGCCCGTGGGGGCTATCGAGTTGCGGAATTCGCCTCCGTCGTTGACCTCGTTGACGAGCCAGCGGCCGTTCGCCTTGAAAAGATCGACCGCGAGGAACTCGCCTCCTATCGCCGCGTGCACCGAGCGAAGGATCTCCGTAGTCTCGTCGTCGAACGGAAGGTTTGATGCCGAGCCGCCGCGCGCCGTGTTTGTGATCCAGTGTTCGCTCGTACGGGCGATCGCGCAGAGCGGTTCGCCGTTAATGACGAAGGCGCGGACGTCGAAGCTGCCCTTGTCGACAAATTCCTGAATGTAGAAGGTATTATGGATGGCTCCTAGCATCGATTTATGCTCGAATATCGCCTCCGCGCTCTCGCGGTCGTTGATTTTGGCGAGCAGACGGCCCCAGCTGCCGCTTACGGGCTTGCAGACAGCCGGATATCCTAGGGATTCCACCGCTTCAAGCGCCCCCTCGGGGGTGAAGGCGACAAGGAATTTCGGCTGAGGGACGCCGGCCTGCGCCAGTACGGCGGAGGTGGTGAGCTTGTTGCCGCAGATTCCCATAACGCGGGAAGAGTTGACCACCGTTATCCCCTGCGTCTCCAGCATCTGGGCTACCCCCTCGTTCTGGTTGTGCGAGACACAGCGCGCAAGCACCACGTCGTCGGGCTGGCAAAATGGATCTTCGCCGAATACGGTGTCGCCGACGTTCTGCAGCTCGCAGGGGATACCGAGGCGCTCCGCCGCCTCTTTAAGCAGCTTCTCCTCCGTGCGGAGCCTTGTGAAGAGAATGCGCAGTGTCGCCATTCTTTATTCGCCCCAGTCTTCCTGTACCTGGGGAGCCTCTTCTACGGTAAGGGGATCAAGCGAGATTACCTCGAGCTCCGTGCCGCAGTCAGGGCAGATAAGAAGCTCGCCCTCGCAGCAGTCCTGGGGAAGGGATACATTTGCTTCGCATACGATACAAGTTGCAGTCATAATAAGAATACCTCCGTTGATTTTTTTTGATATTAATTAATATTATTAAACTTTTTATTATTAAATATTCTAATAATTATATCGTTATGTTCTGTTTTTATTCCCACTATCTTACTTAGGTTCACAAAAAACGCGATATTTAACTATTCCGAATGGATAAAATAATAAAAAGTTCATTTATCCTGCAGAGGTATGATACTCCAAACTTTCTATTTGTCAAGAGGGGTGAAAGATAAATGTTATTGCTTGTTAATTGCAAAAGTAAACATGGTCTGCGGGGGTAGGTATAAGCATCCATTGGCTTCTGTAAATAGAGAAAACAAGCAAGTAGTCGTATTTAAGTTTTAACTAGCTGTGAATGAACTTATACAGACCAAACCTTCTCTTAAATAAACGCTAAATAAAAATGGTTATAACACGAGATGGTAGCAGATGGATAAATAAGACAATTGTATTAGGTATGATAATCACTACAAAAACAGAACAATTTAGCTACGTTATGATACCCTATCTAAGGACAGAGATTTAGATTAAAAAACATAAAAGCAGCCTACATTTAGATATAACAATCAGACTATAGCAACAAAATATAGGTTTCTTTTAATATATAATCTATGGTGGTAGTTTTCTGTTGTGCAATGGATAAACTTATTTACTGGTTTTACTTTTATAATTCGCATTTAATTTCGTAGATTATCCTTATAAAACTAAACAAGAGATGTAGTTGATGATATTGGGCTATGTTACCAACAACATTTTCGCACGATATAGAATGTTTTTCTGCGTTGTGAACTTTCTACGTTGTATCTCACTTTTTTATCCTGTATAACACATACTTGTGTTAGCAAGTGATAGGTCGTCATATATTTCCGATAGTTGTTATGCTTTTTATGCTTATACCTGAAATATCCTCAAGTTGTTTCAGCACGTTTTTAAATCTTATGCCATATTAAGATAGGTGTTACTTGTCAGCATAGTATATGTTGATTCAATGTGTTTTTGCATCAAATCTCTGGCTATATTTGCTTCATGTGAAAATATAGCGGATAGAAGTGATTTATGTTCACTATTAGTTTTTATTTCGGAAGAATTTGTTTTTTTCGTTGAATAAAAAGTATCAAAGAAGAAAAGGTACAGCTGACATCTCCAGAATACGGGAGATAGCGCACGCCTATAATATCTATTACCTGTGAGCTCGGCTATTCCGAAATGTATTTCTCTGTTTATTTCCTCAATATCATTGCTTGAACTAGTGCTTTTCAAAGATTCCCTCTCAAGAAGATTGGTAAAGTAAGATTGTTGGCTTTCCTTGGCATTCATAGCTGCAACATATGCGCATTTTGGTTCTATCATAAAACGCAAATCAAAAACATTGTCGAGGTCCTCCCGAGAAATAGAAGGGACAACGCAACTCCTATTTGTGGGATTTTCCAGTAGACCGTTAGCAACCAGATAACGCAGGGCATTCCTGATAGGGGTTCTGCTCATACCAAGCTCTTCTGCAAGTTGGCTCTCGATGATGGATGTACCAGGAGGGTACTTTTGTGAAATGATCCTCTGGATGATTTCATGGTATGCTTTATCTTCCGTAGATTTGTAGCGCATTTTTCAATCAGGCCCCTTTTATTTATTCCACGCATTTTTAATGCATATCATATTGAGAAAAATATAAAAATTAGTAGCTTAACCCTGCCGTATGATAAAAGCACATGGTTATGGCAACCAGCATACCTATATGATAAAGGCAGAACCGTAGTTTTGCCAGTACTATTACAGCGAAACCACGATCCTGCCAGTAAATGCTGAATTATCTTTTTAAATGTTATTTATCGAAGGTGTGAATATATTTTTCAAGCTTTGTAATTTCGTCCTTTGACTTGACCTTAAGCGGTCCTCCCAATTCCCATGGAAATACGATCTGGAACCAGCGGTTCATCGTATTGACATAGTTCTGCCAGCTCCATATAAGATCCCAGAATTCATCCTTTGTATTAATAGTGTCATATGAATCTAGTATGTTGTTTGCGAACTGGCTGAATTTAGGAAGGTTCATCCATGGCGCTGGACACTTAGAATCAGGTCCCTGCTGGTCCCCCATAAGGCGGGCCATATGTATGTTGATATATTTCCACATCCTTTTGCAGTGCTCAAGCGTGAAATTATCATCCTTTAGCGCTTGTTGTATGGCGGGAGCTGCTGTCCACCATCCCATTGCCTGTGTATCGCATACAAGGAAGAAAAGGTTGCCAAGATACTGGCCATCAGTACCTGCACCACTAGGGAATATTCCGTTTTTGCTCATTGTCACCTCAATAGGTTCGTCCCACCAATTTTTATCTATCTCTCGCTCAATTTCGTCTTTTACTTCCTGCCAATGTTTTGCCATTGTCGGTTACCCCTTTCTCCTGATTATGGTTGTGGTGGGTTTATGAATGTACATCTGGAAATTCCAGATATTATGCCCGGCCTCATAGAGTTTATCGAGATCTTCTCTGATAACTTGTGCTACGAAGGTTCCTGATGCTACAAGTGGCTCAGTAATATGTTCTCCGTAAATAACCCCGCATTCATATCCTGAGAAAAGAATCATCCCTGGTTCCATGTCACAGTATAGGCGTTTTACCTTGCTGAGGTTTGCTACTTGGAACCCTATTTCTACAGGGTGATACGCAGGGCGTGGTCTGGCATCGAAGAAACAGCCTGTCGAAAGTGTATGACAGTTTGCCATCTTTACTGGCTGCTCTACTAGATCCCAAAGACGCTGTGCCATTTCCGGTTCTTGTTCGTCATTCAAGACAGCCGTCACTGTTGCGTTTACTTCTGGAAATTCAATTTCAATCATACGTTTCATTTTTTACCCTCCATTAGATTATTTTATAACTAATAATTACCGCCCAGTTGGTTATCCCCTGTACTTACACCTCCTCTGCAGAATTCTTTATCGTTTCAGTAATGTTCTGTCCATAAAATTTCACCGTGATGCCATATCCTACTATTCCAAGCAGGATTGACAATGGCATGAGGATTACTGGGTTATGTATAAAACCAGCGACTATGAATGTTATGAACGCTGCACCTGCCGCAACCATTGCGTATGGGAGCTGTGTTCTTGCATGATCCACAGGGTCACAGGCGCATCCCATCGAAGAAAGTATGGATGTGTCGGAAATTGGCGAACAGTGATCTCCGAAAAGCCCGCCGGTAACTGCAGCTGAAATGACGATAATAAGAGGAGCTTTGGCAGCTATTGCAAGAGGTATCGCGAGCGGTATTATTATTGCTTGAGTACCGTTTGCTGAGCCTGTGGCGAAGGATATACCTACAGAGATTACGAAAATCACAGCTGCGAGCATTGTTGTTGGTATAAATGGCAATGTGATATCAGCTAGATAATGTGCCGTATTCATCTCACTACAGATGCTGCCAAGCCCAAAGGCTGCAACAAGCATTATCAGAACCGGCATCATCGACTTACATCCACCGATTACTGATTCGATTGCCCGCGTCAGATTCATAATCCTCTTTACAACTACCATGAAGATACATGCTAGCGTAGCGAGAAAATAGGCACTGGCAAGTGATATGCGAAACTGCGCGCTTGTCATGTTGGGAAAACCGAAACTGATAAACATTACTACCATAACAATTATCAGTACTGTAAATGGAATAATGGCTACAGAGGCGTAAGATTGTTTTTTGTCTATTTCATTTACTAACGAGTCTCTCGTTTCATTTTTAGCATTTCCTTGTAAAGCGGCACGTTCAAAAGCTATCATAGGACCAAATTCTTTTTTGCTTAGAATAACGAGGGGAACCATGCATACCGCGAGGACTGTATAAAATTGGTAGGGAAGTGTACTTGTGTATGCGCTGAAAGCGTCGATTGCCAGACCGTTTTCTTTCATAGCGGCTTCGATGAATCCACCGATTAAAACTCCCCAGCTTGTGATCGGGACTAGCATACATACAGGTGAAGCTGTACTATCCACTATGTAAGCTAGTTTTTCTCTTGAAACTTGTAGTCTATCAGCGACCGAACGGAAAACAGGTCCCAATATAAGACAGTTCGCCGAGTCAGAGAAGAAAAGACAGATCCCACCAAACCATGCCATGAGCTGGAGCTTCACTCTGCTACCGATAACTGTGGAGAGTTTCTTTGTCATGGCCTCTATACCTCCCGAGGCTTCAAGTATCGCAACGAATCCGCCAATAATAGTCATCAATATTATAAGTTCGGCGGACCATGCGCTTGTCAACTGTGCAAAAATATATTTCTGCCAAAAATTAACTAACGCAATGTAAAGATTACCGCGTGCTGCAATTACAGCACCTACAATAAGGCTCGTAAAAAGAGAGAGGATAACATCTCTAGTCTTAAATGCTAAGAAAATTGCAAGTAGCGGTGGAATGATTGATAGTATTCCGTATTCACTCATGACTACACCTACCCTCAAAATAATTAAGCACGTTCCAGAGTTATGAGGCCCCATATAATTGTATCCTAAAAAGTGCTCTATGAAAGAATACAACATAGGCTACTGTTTTGTCAAATTACAAATAACCTATATAAATAGGGAATTTCTTTATATAGACAGATGCCATAAATGGATAAAAATGAGTGAGACTTTGAAAAGTAAGTGTTTTATAGATAAATATATTTATTTTATGCTTTCATAATCCGAAAATTCTAGGCGAGGATAACAGCGGTCATACCTCCGGTGTATGGAGATCGGTTAAGGTTGAAAGCTGTTCGCATGGTTCGCAGTGAATTACTTTTTGCCTTTTTCAAAGGCTAGGCGTCGGGAGTTTCGCGCGGCGCCTTTATTACACGCTTTTTGGTGGAGTTGGGCAGCACGATGCTCGTTGTTATCTTGCCGTGGCGTGAAAGCATTACGAGCAGCTCCTGTAAAAAGACCAGCGCCGGGATATGCACCTCAGGAGAAAGTCGTTGTTGCCGGTTATCGACCAGCTCGATACTATCTCGGGGATATCTTTGATGATCTCGTCGATCACGGGGACAGGATTGCCGTAGTTCGTCTGAAATGAGAGTATCGTGGAAAAATAATAGCCGACTTTCGCCGGGTCCACCGTGGCGCGGCAGTCGAGGATGATTCCCTCTTCTTCCATGCGTTTGACACGTTCGATGGTGGCGGTGGGCGAGAGGTTCACCTTATCCGCGAGCTGCTTGATATGAAAAAGGTCCGGCTCCTGAAATACTGAGAGCCAGACCCTTGCGTTTTTTATTATTAGGGCATATGAGCGGTTATTGACGAAACATTTATCTATTCTTTCGCGATCTCAAGCGGCTCGCTCTCTTTTACGAACTTTTCCACGCCCTCTTTGCCCTTCTTGTCGCGCATTGCCACGCCCGCGCCGCTTATGCAACCGCCGGGACAGGTCATCACCTCGATGAGGTCAAAGGGCGCACCGTTTTTCGCATAGGCCTTCAGCTGGGCCATCGCCGCTTTGCTGAGGCCGTTTATGCAGGCGGTGCGGACCCCGGCGTCATCCCCAAGCGCGTGTTTGACCGCCGAAGCGACGCCGCCGCTGATCGCGAAGCCGCGTCCCTGGGCGGAGGCGTTCTTTTTAAGCTCCGCCGCCTCGCACTTTGAGGGGGTTATCCCCGCCGCCTCGAAGAGGGCCTCGAGCTCCTCGAAGGTCATCACGTAGTCGACGCATGAATCTTCCATCGCCTCCTTGCGTTTCGCGACGCAGGGGCCGATAAAGACGTTTATATTACGGGGATTCTTCGTCTTCATCATCTCGGCGGTGAAGTGCATGGGGGTCGGAGTGTCCGATATATGCGGCGTAAGCTCCGGCATGTGGCGGCGCGCCGCCTGTATATAGGCGGGACAGCAGGAGGTCGTCATAAAGGGGCGCTCATGTTCCATGCGCTCGCGCAGCTCCTCCGCCTCGTCGACGGCGGTTTTGTCGGCGCCTAAGGCCACCTCCACAACGTCCGAGAAGCCTAGCTCCCTTATCGCGGTGACGAGCTGTCCGAAGCTCGCCTCAAACTGTCCGGCGATCGCGGGCGCCACCAGCGCGTATATCTGCTTGCGGCTGTCGAGGGCGCGCACGATATCCACGATCTGGCTGCGCTCCAGCACGGCGCCGAAGGGACAGGCGGCGACGCAGCAGCCGCAGCTGATACATTTCGCGTGGTCGATGGAGGCGACGCCGTTTTCGTCCTTCTGTATCGCGTTCGTGGGGCAGCTCTCCTCGCAGGGGACGGCGATTTTGGCGATCGCGTGGTAGGGGCAGACCTCTTTGCAGCGGCCGCAGTTCCTGCATTTCGCTTTGTCTATCCGCGAATGGCCGTCCTCCACGTGGATGGCTCCGAAGGGGCAGACGCTCTCGCATGGGCGCGCGAGGCAGCCCTGGCAGAGCTCCGTGACATAATAGCGGGCGTTGACGCAGCCCTTGCAGGCGATATCTATGATAGTAAGGGCCGGTCCCTCGATCTGATTTCGTTTGAGCGCCCGGTCGGCGTACTCAAGCAGAGAGGTCATCTCGTCGTCGGATTCCACGCTGAAACCCAGTCCGGCGAGGACGCGCAGGCGGACAATCGCGCGCTCTTTATAGACGCAGCAGCGGTATCTCGCGGCGGAGCCGGGTGGAATATGCACAAAGGGCAGCCTCTTCACGCTCTGCCGGAAGTCGCTGTCCTGCGCGTAGCTGCCGCCCGGTATCTCTCTGCTGTGCAGATACGCCCCCGCAATGCTCCTTATTACCCAGCGCTTCACATTTATCAGATGATTTAAAAGCATCTCTCCATCTCCCTAACGGTTATGCGAGAGACTATACACTAATTTGCGCCGCTATGACAGTATGTAAATTTTTTCAGAAGATACAAAACAGCGAAAATTTATAGAATTATTAGTTTGTGAACAAAAGTATAATCAAAATCCGTCGGCAGAGAGGACAAACGCGCTAAAAATGATGTTGCCAGGCGGCACGGGCTGCGGAGTCTGACTTTTTTATGCGTTTGCCCGGTGCGGGCTGGCATTTCGTTTGTCAATTAGGGCTCCATAATATAAGATAATCGAAGCAGCAAGATAAAAAAACTGAGGTGATGATATGCCCGTTTGGGAGATAATCGGCCCGGTGATGACCGGCCCCTCTTCGAGCCATACAGCAGGCGCGGCGCACATAGGCCGTATCGTACGCATGTGCTGGGGCGGCGAAGTGAAGAGGGCGGATCTATATATGCGCGGCAGCTTCGCGAGTACCGGCGCGGGACACGGGACGGATAAGGCGCTGATTGCGGGGCTTATGGGGATGTCGCAGGACGATCCCTCCATCAGGGACGCGCTTGAACTGGCGCGCGCCGCGGGGATGGAGTTCCATTTCTATACGGAGGAGGTGGCGGGGGCGCATCCCAACTCCGTGCGCGTCGTCGTCAGCGGCGATGACGGGCGAACGATGGAGGCTGTCGGCTATTCCATCGGCGGCGGCGCGGTCATCCTCCACAAGCTTGACGGCTTTCAGGTGGACATCTCCTGCACTCTGCCGGCAGTCATCATAATGAACCGCGACGTGCAGGGCGTCGTCAGCGCGGTGACCTCGTACCTCTCGGCCCATAACGTCAATATCGCGACGATGAAGCTCCACCGCGATACGCGCGGCGGCCTCGCGACGATGGTCATCGAGCTTGATTCTGCCGAAGAGCACGCGGATACCGAAGTGATAAAAAATCTCCATCCCGGGATAGTCCGCGTGATCGGAATAGAGGGGGAAGACTAAATGCTCAAGGCCGTTGAAAAGATAGTCAGGCTTGCCGATGATAGAAAGATCGCCTTTCCGGAGGCGGTCCTTATCCTAGACGCGGCGGAGACCGGGGTCCCCGCGGAGGAGATAAGGGGCAGAATGGCGGAACGCCTTGCCGATATGCGCCGCAGCGTCCGTGAGGCCTGCGCGAATACTGTGCCATGCCGTATAGAGCCTTCGATGGGGCCGAAGCTGCGCTCCTATCAAGGCGCGATGTCCGGTGATTTTATCCTCGCTGCCTCCGCGACCGCAATGGAGGTGGCCTCGTACAACGCGACGATGGGGCGCATCGTCGCGGCGCCGACCGCCGGTAGCTGCGGGATAATTCCCGGCATGCTCTTTGCCTGGGAATTTTTCTGCGGCGAGGGCAGGGATACCGAGGCGCTGCTTATCGACGCTCTGATAACCGCGGGAGCGGTGGGCGAGGTGACGGCCTTCCGCGCGACCCTCGCGGGAGCCGACGGCGGCTGCCAGGCGGAGTGCGGCGCGGCCGCCGCGATGGGCTCCGCGGCGCTTGCCTTTTTACAGGGCGGAACGCCGGCGATGAGTGCCCACGCCGCGGCGATGACCTTCAAATCTGTGCTCGGCCTGGCCTGCGACCCCGTAGGCGGGCTGGTGGAATGCCCCTGCATAAAACGCAACGGCATCCTTGTAGCCAACGGTACGCTCTGCGCCGATATGGCGCTTGCGGGGATAGAGTCGGTGATACCGCTTGACGAAGTTATCGATTCGATGGGGCAGATAGGGCGGATGATGGCGCCGGCGCTTCGCGAAACTTCGCAGGGCGGGCTTGCCGTGACCCCGACGGCTGTAGAGCTCATGAAAGCCGGACAGGAGAGGATCGGAGGCTGATATTATGGCAATATTGATAAAGAACGGAATAATCGGGACGGCGGAGCGCTCTTTCCGCGGCGACCTGCTCATCGATGGCGAGAAGATCGCCGCGGTTGGCGGCTCGCTCCACTGCGGCGGCGCCGAAGTGGTGGATGCCTCGGGCTGTTACCTGCTTCCCGGCGGCGTCGACCCGCACACGCACGTGATTCTGCAGGCCGGCGGCAGCAAGGTATCCGACGGCTTCGCGGCGGCGACGCGCGCGGCTGTCTTTGGAGGCACGACCTCCATCGTTGAGCATCCCGGCTTTACCGCCGACGGCGAGCCGCTCGCAAGGGCAGTCGAACTGACCGTCGCCGAGGGTGAGGGGCGCTCCTATACGGATTTCGGCGTTCACCTCGTCTTCCAGCGCTATGACTGTGATATCGCGCGGGAGCTGCCGGAGATCGTATCGCGCGGCTTCCCGACCGGCAAAGTCTATACCACCTACGCAGGACGTCTCACGGACGAAGAGATCTTTCCGCTGATGCTCGGAATGAAAGAGGCCGGAGGACTGCTATTTTACCACTGCGAGAACGACGCGATCACGAATGGCCTCGCGGCAGAATACCAGAGGGAGCTGCCGGCGGCGGCCGGTCTCTGGCCCAGGAGCCGCCCTGGCTATTGCGAGGCGGAGGCGGTGAGGCGCATCCTCGCCCTCTCGCGGGCCGCTGGCGTGGCTGCCTATATCGTCCATCTGTCGACGAAGGAGGCGCTCGAGGAGGTTATCCTGGCCCGCCGCGCGGGACAGCGGGTCTATGCGGAGACCTGCCCGCAGTATCTTACGCTTACGGAAGAGCGCTATAAGAGGGAGAACGGCCTCGACTACGTGATGGCGCCGCCGCTGCGGAAGCAGGGTGACTGCAACCGTCTCTGGCGTGCTCTCGCGCAGGGCGATATCGATACGGTCGGCACCGATCACTGCTCGTTCAGCCGCGCCGACAAGGTGCGGCTGGGCGCGGAAAATGTCTTTAAGAGCCCCGGCGGCATCCCGGGAATAGAGACGCGCATGGAGCTGCTCTTCTCCGAGGGCGTTATGAAGAACCGCCTTTCGCTGGAGCGCTTCGTCGCCGTGACCGCGACAAACCCCGCCGACATCCTCGGGCTGCGGGACAAGGGACGGATAGCGGAGGGGGCCGACGCGGACCTGATACTTATCGATCCCGCGAAGAGCAAAAAAATCTCTGTCGAATCGCTGCATCAGAGAGTAGACTATACCCCCTACGAAGGTGTGACCGTCAACGGCTGTGTGACCGACCTCTGGCTGCGCGGCCGCCGTCTGCTTAAAGAGGGGGAGCTGACATCCGACGAACCATGCGGCAGACTGGTCAGGAGAGAGTTATCCGGCGAATAGCCGTATGCCTGGCGAAATAGAGGAAAAGAAAAAGGGGCGGCCAAGCGGCCGTCCCTTTTACAGTCTTTGTGCGCCTAGATTTTTTTCCAGACCTCGGCCGCGTGTTCGCGCGCCTTGGCGAAGATCTCCTCCGCGTCGAGCTCGGTGAGCTTTCGGTCCTTCATAAGTATCCTGCCGTTGGCGACCGTTGTGACGACGCTGCGCGCCGAAGCGCCAAAGAGCAGATGCCCGTTGATATTTTTATCGGAGAGCGCGGTCGGCGCGTTGTAGTCGAGCACGATAACGTCGGCGGCGTAGCCGTCCTTCAGCATGCCGAGCTTTACGGGGAAGGCGCGCTCCGCGATTAAGGCGTTATTCTCAAAGAGCATCGCCGGAAGTTCACCCCAGCCAGCGTTGGGATGTTTCGCCGCGTGTTTGCAGAGGGCGTTTCCCATCTTGTAGGACTGCAGCATATCGCTGACATAGCCGTCGGTTCCCAGGCCGAGGGTGACGCCCTCCGCCGCCAGCTGCGGAACGGAGGCCGCGCCGACGGCGTTGCCCATATTCGATTCGGGGTTGTGCACGACGGCGGTTCCCGTCTCCTTAAGCAGCGCGCGCTCCGCGCCGTCTATATGGATGCAGTGGACGAAGATCGAGTTTTTGCCGGTGATGCCGAAGTCGTGGAAGCGCCGCACGATACGCTTTCCGTGCTCGCGCTCGCAGGCCTCCTCGTCGGATGGCCCCTCCGCCACATGCACATGCCAGCCGTTTTCGCGCCCCTCCATCGCCTCGCGGCACTTCTCAAGGGTGCAGTCGCTCAGGGTAAAGGAGGCGTGCAGGCCGAACTTGCCGGAGATCATCGGGTCGTTCTCGCGCTCGGCCCAGTCCATAAAGGCGATGTTCTCCTTGATCCCCTCGTAGGCGATCTTCTGACCGTCGCGGTCGGAGACTTCGTAGCAGGTGGAGGTGCGGATACCGGCCTCGCGCGCCGCCCTTGCAACCTCGCAGAGGCTT
>OHQG01000807.1_pt1 | contig 14816 bp, 13 predicted proteins | sample 1577871 | NCBI WGS metagenome assembly OHQG01 (sample SAMEA3879604, study PRJEB24766) | human gut metagenome | biome: human-associated habitat; feature: feces | place: USA | collected 1985/1987
ACGCGGCGCTTCTTTTAAATTGACGCGTCCGCGCAGCTGGGCATCAGCATATTGTTCCTGCGGCTGATACACACGGATAAATGCATCCAAGATAATGCCTTCTTCTTTGCCATCGTTATGCATCGGCAGCTCAACTTCAAACTCCAGCTTATTTTCGCTGCGTTTAATCAGTCTGGCTTTAGTACGCTGAGTAACTTCAAAAAACATTTCTTCCTTGCCCTGAAGCAAGATATATATTCCGATTACAACAACTGCCAATAAAATCAGTGCTGCAATAACTTTTAAAATGAAAAGCATTTTTTAGCCTCCTTAGCGTGCCCTGCGATAGTTTTTTATAACAACGACCGGTGTTTTCTGACTGCCATTACCAAAAGGATTATCAATCAAAATCTGTGCCACTTCATCAGCATTAACACCCTTGGAAACCCCCAGAACACAGGAACGCTTCAAATCGTTAACATCCGCTACTGCCGCTCCAAAAGCACCTGTGCCGCTGGTAATTTCCTCGGCTACTTTACTGGGGTTATGCGGTCCGTAAACAATATGCTTGTCATATGGAGGCATCGTACCAGTAACGTCATCGATCAAACGTGCCTGTTCTCCTGCCATACGATAAAATACACCGGAAACACCCACGCATTTTGCCGCAAAGCCACAGATAACAGCAATCAAAACCCTCATTCCGCCTTCAGCATCGATCAGAGCCTGCATACTATGCCAGCCAGAGATACTGCCCTTGGACGGAAATAAACGGCACAAAACCTTTGCCAGCAAACCTGGCTTAAAATCCTCACTGCGTTTGGCCCCGCCCTGTGTAATAGCCACAACGCTTTCAGCAACACAAACTACATCATCAGGTCCTATCTTATCTCCGCCATATTCAACAATGGCTTCTACGATATCGTCGTGATGGGTCAGGATACGTGTCGGAACCGGCACGATTTCAAATTTTGTTTCCATCTTCTCACTCCTTGGCTGTTTCCTGCTGAAACAGCGCATTGATTTTATCAAAATAACAGGCATCTAAACGAATAATCTTTCCCTGTTGGTTGGTAAATAAATTACGGGTCCTGCCTTCAACCAGCACCACGCCATCAATTCAATCATTATCGTCTGTACTTCAAACTCATCATCAAAAGTACAGGAATTTTTATATTTCACATGCACTTCTGTAATCGGAAAAATAACACCGTGTGCCATTAAATCCAGTAATTCAACACCTGCGGCACGCAGATAAGCCACACGACCCATTTCAAACCAGCGCAGATAATTGGCATGATGCACCACGCCCATCATATCTGTTTCTACAAAACGCACCCGGTCACGGATAGCAATCATTTCGGCTTTCTCCTTTACTTACTTTCTTCAAACAAAACTAATTTATATTATACCACTTTTTACCATCAGGCTTCAACCAAAGTCAAAATTCTGCTTACAGCCTCTTTCACTAACGAAGCCAGTGACTTAGGCTCCACGCCAACTATTTCAAAATGATTTTGGCTCACGGGCAAAAGAACTTTTTTAGCAGCAGCGCTGCCGACTGCTTCCGCAATACGTGGAGTGATCTCACCCATCATAGCATTGGGTATGATGATGCCGATAGGGCCGACGATCAAATCTGCTGCTGCCGCTGAAATACAGATCGCATTTTCTCCTGTGGCTCCGCGCTTGACTCCTGCTTTGAGCATTGCTGCCGTTGCCAAAGCATTAGTGCCCAACCCGATAAGCTCAACCTGTTCCGGAAGCTTGCCGGTCAGTTGGCTTACGACCTGTGCGGCAAGTCCGCCGCCCATTCCATCTATCACAGCGATACGCATAATCTTCTCCTCACTTACGTCTTATATTTGCTTAATATTATAACAAAATATCTCTTTAATGAAAAATTTTCATAAATGGAAAATGGGGGAATTGCAGATGAGGCTTGGCGATACGATAAAATTTCATCGTAAGAAAAAAGGCTGGACTTTGACAGAGCTCTCCGCTCAGTGCCAGCTGTCTGTGGCACAGCTGTCGAAGCTGGAGAACGGCAAATCAAATCCAAGTATCGACAGTCTGAGAAAGTTGGCGGGGGCCTTTGAGATACCAGTCTCTACCCTGACGCTTACGGAGGAGATCCCCTCGATAAGTCCGGTGCTTGACGGAGAGGGCTTCGTCGTAAGGTGGTGCGCAAGAGGGGATGATTACGTCACCGTGCGCTATTTGACCTTAAACAGACTGGCAAAGGTGCAGCCGATAGTGCTGACCGTGCCGGCGGGCATGAGCACGGGAAATTCAAAATCCCATCCCGGTGATGAGTTTTTCTATGTCCTTGAGGGCTGCGTGCGTTTCTTCTACGGGGACGACGAGGTCTTCGACATGAGGGACGGGGACTTCTTATACTACGACGGGACGGTCGCCCACCACTGGGAGAATATGAGCGCGAAAGAGGCACGTCTTTTGACCTGCAATACTCCTCCGGTAATGTGATCGGATTATTGAGAACGGCTCTTGAATCATCTGCTGAGCCGCGGAGCGGACAAGGACCGGTCCCCGGAGAGGGAGCCGGCCTTTTTCATCCGGTCGGCGTCCCTTACGCGGCTGTGATAAGATAAGATTTAGCCTTAACTAGTATAGTTTGGTGCGGATATATTATATAAACAGCCCTTTGGCGGAGGGAAATGTCCGCCGCCGCAGGGCGTTATGCGGAAGAGCTGGTAACGCAGAATGGCAAAAAAAGAGATAAATATGACCGAGGGGAATCCCCTTCGCCGGATGCTGGTCTTCGGCGCGCCGGTAATGGCGGGCGGCATCCTCCAGCAGATGTATAACATGGCCGACGCGGTGATCGCCGGACGTTTTATCGGCAGCGAGGCGCTTGCCTCGGTCTCGAACTGTTTTTATGTGGTTTTTCTTGTAACGATCATGTTTCTCGGTATCGGTCAGGGCGCTTCGATCGTCATATCCCAGCTCTATGGCTCCGGGGAGACGAAGCGGGTCAGGAGCGCCGTTGATACGGTCACCGTCCTCCTCGCGGGCGGCGGGCTGATATGCACGCTGCTCGGCGCCGCCTTTTCTGAGCCGATCCTCCGGCTGATGTCGACGCCGCCCGCGCTCATGGCGGACTCCGCCGCCTACCTGCGCATAATATTTATGGGCTCCATACCGTCGCTCGGGTATACGATACTGGCCGCGCTGCTGAACGCCGTCGGCAACTCGCGGACGCCGCTCGTCCTGCTCGGCGTCTCCTCGCTCATCAACATCTTGCTCGACCTGCTCTTCGTTCCCCTCTTCGGCATGGGCATAGAGGGGCTGGCGCTGGCCACGGTGATCGCCCAGAGCGTCTCGCTGGCGGGCTGCGTCGTCTATCTGAGCCGCTGTGGCAGCCTGATATCGCTGCGGCTGCGCGGGCTTCGTTTCAGCGGAAAGATGTTTATGCTCATAATCAAGCTCGGCGTACCCACGGGGCTTCAGAACTCGCTGATGATAATATCGATGATGGTGCTGCAGAGGCAGATCAATGAATTCGGCGTCGCGGTCATGGCCGGGCGCGGTATAGAATCTAAGATAGAGAGCTTCATGCTCATCCCGCTGAGCAGCATCGCCACCGCGGTCACGACCTTTGTCGGGCAGAATACGGGGGCCCGCAAAGATGAGCGCGTGCTGCAGGGACTTAAAAGCGGCCTCTTGATGGCCGCCGCCGTCTCTTTCATCTTCTGGTTCGTGCTCTTCTTTTTCTCCGGCCCCATTCTGGGCATCTTCTCCTCCAACGAGGAGGCTCTCTTTGAGGCGCGGCGGTGCATGGATATAATCGCCCCGACCTTTATCTTTTACAGCCTTGCCACCGCCTGGCAGAGCTTTTTCCGCGGCGTCGGCGATACGGTCTTTCCCCTTGTCGTCTCAATCTTCACGCAGTTCGCCTACCGCATAGCGGCGATCGGCCTATTTCTCGATATCTGGCCAACGCCCTCCGGCATCTGGTATCTCTATGTCTCAAGCTGGATGCTGATGTTCCTGCTGAACTGTATCTATTACAAGACCGGTTACTGGAAAAAATACGCCGCGGCAATCAGGGCGGCGGTATGAGCCGGAGGCTCCGCAATAGACGGCGGAACAAAAAACGCCCTCCCTGTGCAGGGAGGGCGTAAAGTTTTAACTTTTATTCTTTATGCAACGCAGACGTTGACGGCGCGCATTCTCTTGCTGTTTTTGGGGTCGGCCTCCACCTCGAAGGTGACCTTCTGTCCCTCGTTAAGGGACTTGAAGCCCTCAGCCGTGATGGCTGAGAAGTGCACAAAAACGTCCTCGCCGCCGTTGTCGTTCGAGATAAATCCAAAGCCTTTTTCCGGGTTAAACCATTTCACAGTACCGCTATTCATAATCAGTACCTCCATCAAATATATTGTTCGGGATAAAAAAATTTCACATGCTTTTTGTAACTCATTTAGCGGGCAAATGACTTACAAAAAACATGTGAAATCAAATGTTCATCCTGACTGAAGCATACTATATGCGAAAAGAGAGTGTTTGTCAAGTACTTTGGCAGATACGAAAGGGGAAGTTGTTTGACCTCCCCCTTTTCGCCGTATTTTTGTTTACCCTTCCATCTTCATATCAGCCATATGCCTGTAGAAGCGCCACCTGTCTTTGATGGACTTTTCCTCTTCTTTGAGGAGTATGGCGGCCTCTTCCGGATTGGCTGCTTTGAGGCTCTTGTATCTCACTTCGTTGTAGATGTAGTCTTCAAGCGGCAGCGTCGGGTCTTTGCTGTCTATTATGAGCGGGTTTTTGCCCTCTTTCGCAAGGTCGGGGTTGTAGCGCATTAGCATCCAGTGGCCCGACTCAACGGCCTTTTTCTGCTGGTCCAGTCCCTTGACCATGTCTATGCCGTGCGCTATGCAGTGGCAGTAGGCGATGATTATGGACGGACCTTCGTAGGCCTCAGCCTCTTCAAATACTTTGACGGTGTGCGCGTCGTTGGCTCCCAGCGCCACTTTGCCGACGTAGACGTTGCCGTAGCTCATGGCCATCATGGCAAGGTCTTTTTTGCCCATGCGTTTGCCGGCCGCCGCGAATTTGGCCACCGCACCGCGAGGCGTGGATTTGGAGGCCTGTCCTCCGGTGTTGGAGTAGACTTCGGTGTCAAGCACAAGGATGTTGACGTTTTTGCCGGAGGCGATGACGTGGTCGAGTCCGCCGTAGCCGATGTCGTAGGCCCAGCCGTCTCCTCCCACGCACCAGACTGATTTTTTGGCCAGGTTGTCTATTACGGACTCTAGTTCTTCTGCCTCTTCGGTCCCCATGTAGTGGAGCTGTTCTTTGAGGGTCTCTATTTTGTCCATGACGGCTTTGATTTCTGTGCCGTTGGTCTGGGGCGCCTCAAGTATTTGTTTGACTGTCTCTTCTCCGATGACGGGGGTCATTTTCCGGAGGAGTTCTTCGGCGTATTGTTTGTGTTTGTCTATGGTGAGGCGGAAGCCGAGGCCGAATTCTGCCGCGTCTTCAAAGAGGGAGTTGCTCCACGCAGGGCCTCTGCCGTCGTCGTTGACGCACCACGGGGTGGTGGGCAGGTTGCCTCCGTAGATGGAGGAGCAGCCGGTGGCGTTGGCTATCAGAGCGCGGTCTCCGAAGAGCTGGGAGAGGAGTTTGAGGTAGGGGGTTTCTCCGCAGCCCGCGCAGGCTCCCGAGAATTCAAAGAGCGGACGCAGGAGCTGGACGTCTTTGACTGTCGCGGTGTTGAGTTTGGTTTTGTCCGCCTCGGGCAGTTCGAGGAAGTAGTTCCAGTTTTTGCGCTCTTGTTCGCGCAGGGGCATCTGGGGCTGCATGATGAGCGGACGGTGCGGATCTTCTGGCTTGGTTTTGTTTATGGGGCAGTTGTGCGCGCAGAGCCCGCAGCCGGTGCAGTCTTCGGGGGCTATCTGGACGGTGAAGTCACAGCCTTTGAAGTTGGGGAATTTGGCTTCCGCGTGTTTGAATGCCGCGGGGGCCTCTTTGAGGCATTCTTTGTCGTAGACTTTGGAGCGTATGGCCGCATGGGGGCAGACGAGGACGCATTTGCCGCACTGGATGCAGAGTGAGGGGTCCCATACGGGGATGTCTATGGCGATGTTTCTTTTTTCGTATTGTGTGGTGGCGCTGGGGAAGGTGCCGTCTTCGGGCAGGGCGGAGACGGGAAGGCTGTCTCCCTCCATGACCATCATGGGGCCGAGGACCTGTTTGACGAATTCGGGGGCGTCGTCGGCGACGGGCGGCAGGATGTCGAAGGCCGCGGTGGCTTTTTCGGGCACTTTGACTTCGTAGAGGTTGGCGAGGGTCTCGTCGACGGCTTTGATGTTTTTGTCTACTATGGCCTGTCCTTTTTTGGTGTAGCTTTTGACGATGGAGTTTTTGATGGCCTCTATCGCTTTGTCCTGGGGCAGGATGCCGCTGATGGCGAAGAAGCAGGTCTGCATGATGGTGTTGGTGCGCGAGCCCATGCCGGTCTGTTTCGCTATTTTTACGGCGTCTATGACGTAGAATTTGAGTTTTTTGTCGATTATCTGACGCTGGTAGGTGTAGGGCAGCTTGTCCCAGATCTCTTCGGGGCCGAAGGGGCTGTTGAGGAGGAAGGTGCCGCCGTCTGCCGCGTTTTTGAGGATGTCGAGTTTTTCGAGGAAGCTGTATACGTGGCAGGCGAGGAAGTTGGCTTTGTTTATGAGGTAGCTCGCGTATATGGGGTCGGGACCGAAGCGCAGGTGGCTTACGGTTATGCCGCCGGATTTTTTGGAGTCGTAGCTGTAGTAGCCCTGGGCGTAGAGGTCGGTCTCCTGGCCGATGATTTTGATGGAGTTTTTGTTGGCGCCCACGGTGCCGTCGGAGCCGAGGCCGTAGAAGAGGCAGCGGACTGTTTTGGGGTTTTCGGTGTCGAAGGCGGGGTCGTAGGCGAGGCTGGTGAAGGTGACGTCGTCTTCTATGCCGATGGTGAAGCTGTCTTTGGGGGCGAGTTTTTTGAGTTCGTCGTAGACTCCTTTGACCATGGCCGGGGTGAAGTCTTTGGAGGAGAGTCCGTAGCGGCCTCCGACGACGGTGATGTCTCTGCCTTTTAGGGCCTCTCTTACGTCGGCGCAGAGCGGCTCGCAGATGGCCGCCGGGTCTTTGCAGCGGTCAAGGACGGCTATTCTCTTCACGGTGCCGGGAAGCGCTCCCAGGAAGCGTTTGACGTCGAAGGGACGGAAGAGGCGCACGATGAGCAGGCCGACTTTTTCTCCCTGTTTGACGAGGTGTTCGACGGTCTCACGCGCCACGGCGGCGCCGGAGCCCATGATGACGATGACGCGCTCGGCCTCTTCGGCTCCGTAGTAGTCGAAGAGGTGGTACTGGCGGCCCGTCTCTCTGGCGAATTTGTCCATCGCGCTCTGGAAGATGTCGGGCATGTCGGCGTAGTAGCGGTTGGCTCCCTCTCTGGACTGGAAGAAGACGTCGGGGTTCTGCGCCGTGCCGCGCACGAATGGCGCGTCGGGCGAGAGGCGGCTGTATCTGTGCTCGCGCACAAGCTCGTCGTCTATGCAGGCGCGCATGGTGTCGTAGGAGACCTCTTCTATCTTCATCTCCTCATGGCTGGTGCGGAAGCCGTCGAAGAAGTGAAGTACGGGGACTTTGCCCTCGAGGGTCGCCATCTGCGCGATGAGGGCGTTGTCCATAGACTCCTGGACGGTCGCCGAGCAGAGCATCGCCCAGCCGGTGTTGCGCACCGCCATAACGTCGGAGTGGTCTCCGAAGATGGAGAGCGCGTGGGTCGCCACGCTTCTGGCCGTCACGTGCATTACCGTGCTCGTCAGTTCGCCCGCGATCTTGTACATGTTGGGGATCATGAGAAGCAGCCCCTGCGAGGCGGTGAAGGTGGTGCCAAGGGCTCCCGCCTGCAGCGCTCCGTGGTAGGCTCCCGAGGCTCCCGCCTCGCTCTGCATCTCCTCCACCAGCGGCACCGTGCCCCAGATGTTCGGACGCTCCTCCGCGGACCACTGATCCGACCATTCGCCCATAGGCGACGACGGCGTGATTGGATAGATGGAGATTACTTCGTTAAGGGCGTGCGCGCAGTGCGCCGCTCCCTCGTTACCATCCAGCGTTACCATCTTTTTCTCTGACATGATCTCTTTCCTCCCATTTCATTCCCAACATTTAGGGATGTTTATTCCAATTGTCAACTACGTCTCCAAAACGACATTTTCTTGCCAAAGATATCGTACTTTCTCCGTTTACCTCTTTACACCGCAGAAACGGTATTCTATATCACATCGGTGTAGCGCCCTACATAATATCTCATATCCGAAAAAATATAAACAATCTAGGGATAATTTTCCCTTAAAAATCTTATAATTTACTTAGCGGCAGGTTATTTTCAGGCGGTCCCCCCATAAACATTAGAGGGCGGGAAGAGAGGGAGATTACGGCGGTAAAAATCGCCGGAGAATAAATGCCGGCGGCTGGGGAGAAGCTCAGCCGTCCGCATCCGTTCTCCGGCCTTTGGTCTTATTTCGCGGCGTATACGCCGTCTATCAGCGTTCCGTCGCGGTATTCCACCGCGGCAAGCAGTTTGTCATAGTTGAATTCTATCGGCTCCGGCACTCCCGTCAGTTTTTCCACCTCTTTTTTAAGGGCGGCGATTTCCATTACGGGGAGTTTCGCCTTGAGCGCTGATTCCAGCAGTTCCGGACGGCGCGGGTTGATGCATATTCCCCGCTCCGTCACTATCGCTCCCACGGTCTCGCCCGGCGTCGTGACGGTCGTCACTTTGTCTTTTATCGACGGTACTCCTCCACGGAAGGAGGGGCAGACTATTATCGAGAGTTTCGCCCCAGCCGCCGTGTCCTGGTGACCTCCGGAGGCTCCGCGCAGTACCCCGTCGTTGCCCGTCAGGACGTTGACGTTGAAGTCTGTGTCAACTTCCAGCGCCGCGAGGATCACGCAGTCAAGGTTGTTGACGAGCGCCCCCGCGTTGAAGGGGTTCGCGTACCACGAGGCGTCTATTTCTATGTGGCTCGGGTTGGCAATCATAGACTTAGTCACTACCGCGTCAAAGGACTGGACGTCAAATACTGTCCTGAACATGCCTTTGTCGTGCATCGCCGCCAGGTATCCACCGACTCCGCCGAGGCCGAAGCTGCCTGCTATGCCCTTTTCCGACATGTATTCTTCAAGGTAGACGGCCGCCGCGAGGCTCGCACCGCCTACTCCCATCTGGAAGGAGAAGCCCGGCTCTATTATGCCCGCCGCCTTCATGAGGCGGAAGGAGTCCTGCGCTATGCGCAGGTCTACAGGGTTGCGTGTGATGCGCGCCGCGCCGGTGGCGATTTTTGCGGGGTCGCCTATGCTGTCTACGACTACTACCTGGTCGACGAGGTATTGGGGAATTGATATTTTCGGCGACAGCGGGTATTCGACGAGGTTGTCGGTCACCGCGATTACGTGCGCGGCGTTTCTCGCGTCTGTGATCGCGTAGCCGAGGGAGCCGCAGGCGGAGGGGCCGGAGATGCCGTTTATGTTTCCCAGGCAGTCGCAGGCGGGAGCCGCGAGGAAGGCGACATCTATTTTGATCGAGCCTTCTTCGATGGCGCGTGCGCGGCCGCCGTGGCTGCGAATGACCACGGGGATGTCGACTTCGCCGCTGGATAAAAGTTTGCCCAGTCTGCCGCGGACGCCGGAGGTGTAGAGTTTACCGATGAGGCCGCTTTTTATGTAGTCCGCCACGCAGTCGTGAGCGTCGGGTATCGAGCTCGGCGCGAAGGTGAGGTTTTTGAAGCCCATCGCCTCTAGCTCCGCCAGTACCATCGGGATGACGGCGTCGCCGTTGCGCAGATGGTGATGGAAGGATATCGTCATGCCGTCGCAGAGGCCGGACCGTTCGATGGCCGCGCGCAGTGAGGCGGCGCGCTTATCGCGGCAGGGGACCGCCGCGCGTATCGCCCGCGGCCCCGAGCAGAGGCCGGATAGCGATGAGATTCGATCAAATGGCGCGGTGTAGGAAGCGAAGCTCCCCACGCCGGGGATTTCAAGCGGCACTATCCTGCCGAGTGAATTTACCGTCGTCTTCATTTACAGCGCCTCCCTGTCAAAGCCATAGAGTTCGGCAAGTTTCAACAGATGCGCGGAACGCGCGACGATCGGGGCGTCGACCATTTTGCCGTCCACCGAGATAACGCCCTTGCCCTCGCGTTCGGCCTTCTCCGCCGCCTCGACGACGCGCAGCGCCTTACGCAGATCTTTTTCCGCCGGCATGAAGGCCCTGTGTATCGTCGCAATCTGGCTCGGGTGGATACAGGCTTTGCCTGTGAAACCTAGCTCGACGATCTCTTTCGCCTCCAAAAACAACCCTTCCTGGTCATTGAGGTCCGTCCAGACGGTATCGAATGAGGCGACTCCCGCGGCGTGGGCGGCGGCGACTATGCGTCCGCGCGCGTAGAATAACTCGCGTCCCTCCCGCGTCTTCTGTATTCCCATATCGGCGGTGAAGTCCTGCCCGCCAAGCGTCAGCGCCGTAACCCGCGGCGAGGCGGAGGCGATGCGGAAGGCGTTCTCAAGACCCAGAGCCGTCTCCACCATCGCGTGCAGTTTCACGGTGCCGATCTCCATCCCGTTTTTCATCTCAACCGCGGAAATTTTCTCATCCGCGTATCGGATGTCTTCCTCCGAGTTGCACTTCGGCAGACGCACCGCGCCGGGGCGGCAGGGAATCACGGCCTCTATATCATCCTCAAAGAACTTCGTATCCGCGCCGTTCGTGCGCACGGTGACAAAGAGCTCTTTGAAGTCAAATTCTTTAAGGAACCAGACGGCCATCCGGCGCGCCGAGTCCTTTTCCGTATAGGCGATCGCGTCCTCCAGGTCCATCAGGATGCTGTCGCAGCCGAATACCGGCGCGTGCTGGAGCATTCCCGGAGAGTCGGCGGGGATATAGAGCATTGAACGAGTGGCCCTCATCGCCTATTCCTCCCTCGAAGCACGCAGGAGAGCCGTCTCCAACCGCGCCTTTATCGTTATCTCAATGGCTCCCTGGTCCTGTATAGTAATCTTAGCGCCGCCGACGGCGTGTTCAGCGAGCATGCCGCGCACAAGCCGCTCTGTCCTTTTGGCAAATACGGCGCTGTTCGCGCCTCTGTAGTCGAGAACAAAGTCATCGTTCGGAGCAACCGTCACAAAACAGTCGGAGGACTCCAACGTTCCGGCGTTTGCCGTGTGAAGCAGTAACAATCCACTCATCACCTTTCGTAATTGAGGAGAGGGAAAAGAATCTCTCCGCGGCGTCTAAGCCGCCGCCTTTTTCTTTTTCCGCCATTCGCTGATGAAGGGCCATATGATCGAGAAGATCGTCAGGAAGAAGAGGACCCAGCATATCGGCGAACGGAAAAGAATCGAAACGTCTCCGTCGGAGAGCATCATCGACTGCCGGAAGGACTGCTCCATCGAGACGCCGACGACGACCGCGAGTATCAGCGGCGAGGTGGGCACCTTGTATTTCTTCATGAAATATCCCACGAGGCCGAATATTACAAGCAGTACGAAGTCAACGACACTGAAATTGATCGTATAGACGCCGATAAGCGCCATCGCCATGATCAGCGGATAGAGTATTTTTGTCGGCACGGAGAGGACTCGCACGAGCACGCTCGCCAGCGGGATGTTGATGAAGGCGCAGACGACGTTGCCCAGGAACATACTGGCGATGACCGTCCAGGCGATATCCGCGTGCTGCTGGAAGAGCAGCGGCCCCGGCTGAAGCCCGAGGATCATCAGCGCGCCGAGCATAACCGCCGTCGTCCCAGAACCGGGAACGCCTAAGGTCATCATCGGAATCAGCGCGCCGACGGAACAGGCGTTGTTCGCCGCCTCCGGCGCGGCCAGCCCGACTATCTCTCCCTTGCCGAAGTTCTCCGGATTTTTAGAGAGCTGTTTCTCATTGTTATAGGCCATCAGCGCGGCGATCGTCGCGCCCGCGCCCGGCAGCACCCCGATGATAAAGCCGATTGGGGTCTGGCGGATCATCGGCCACCAGCAGCGCTTGAACTGCGCCATCGACACCCAGATCCGGCCGAACTTGGACTGCACCTTGACCGCCGTCTCGGAGCGAATATGGTCCATGTTATGGAATACCTCCCCAAGCCCATAGACGCCGATGATGACGACGACGAAATCTATTCCCGTCTGCAGCGCCGTGACTCCGAAGGTAAAGCGGATGGCGCCGGACTGCGGGTCAATACCGACCGTGGCAATCATCAGCCCGAGGCACATCGAAAGCAGCCCCTTGAGCATCGCCTCCTTAGATATCGCGGCGGTCGCGGCAAGAGCGAAACACATCAGCATAAAATACTCCGGCGGCCCGAATTTAAGCGCGAAGCGCGCGACGGGGACGGCGACCGCCACAAAGGCGACGGTCGCGATCAGACCTCCGATAAATGAGGCGATCGCCGATATCGCCAGCGCCTCCTCGGCATGGCCGGAGGTGGACATCGGGTAGCCGTCGAAGCAAGAGGCGACGGCGGCGCCGTCTCCTGGGACATTCAGCAGGATGGAGCTGCGTGAACCGCCGAACATCGCGCCGTAGTATATGGCGCACATCGTGACCAGGGCCGTATCGGGAGCCATCGTGAAGGTGAGCGGCATCAGAAGGGCGATGCCGGTGGTCGGCCCCAGGCCGGGAAGCATTCCCAGTACCGTACCCAGCGTGGAACCGGCGAAGAGCCAAACTAGGTTGAGCGGGGTAAGCGCGTTGACAAAACCTGATAACAGCAAATTTATAGTTTCCATCTTAAATCCCTTTCCTAGGGCAGCGTGATCTGAAATATTCTGTCAAAGACATACCAGATACCGAAAGAAAAACAGAGCGCCGTTAAAACATTGACCTTCCAGCCCCTGACACCGTTTATCAGAAAGAGCATCGCCCCGAGAAAGAGCGGCGTGCTGACAAGGAAACCGGCCGTCTCAAGGATCGCCGCATAGGCGAGACAGCAGACTATGAGGCCGCCGATCAGCACCCAATGGCCCTGGTCGGGCGTTTTGCCCGCCTTTGCGACATGGCCGCGCTTGGCGCCGCGATATAAAAGCATCAACGAAAAAATAGTCCCCATCGTGCCGACGACCAAGGGGAAATACTTCGGCGCCATCGGGTCGCCTATCGACGCGGCGGGCAGCAGCCAGGCCGCAACCACATAGGCGATGCTGAAGACGACAGAAAAAAGGCCGACGATAATATCCGCATTCATAAAAATCCACCCCTTACGTTAAACCGGCGGCTGGGTCACCCCGCCGCCGATATTCAAATTATCTTTCGCTACTGTTTTAAGAAACCGATCTCTCCAAGGATGACCTTATACTCTTCATTGGTCTTGTCAAGGAATTTCGTAAATTCATCGGCGTTCATATAGACCGCCTCCCAGCCGTTCTTAAGGCAGATATCTTTCCATTCCTTGCTCTCCGACATCTTCTTCAGCGCGTTTGTCATATAGTCGCGCTCCGCATTGCCCATACCAGGGGTGCCGAAAATCCCGCGCCAGTTGATGAACACCGTGTCGATTCCGCTCTCTTTAAGAGTCGGCACCTTGCTGAGCGGGCCGGACTTGATGCGCGTGGGCGAACTCACCGCGAGTACCTTGATGTCTCCGGCCTCGAGCGCGCCCACCGTCTCCGCCATGCCGGTCGAGAGAAGATCGATATGGCCGCCCATCAGCGAGGCCATGCTTCCCTCCTGAAGTGAGATATAGGGGATCTCCTTGAGATTCTTTACGCCCGCGGCGCGCGCCGCCTGCAGGAACTGCAGATGGTCCATGCTGCCCGCCGAGCTCGTACCGCCGACCTTGACGCTCTTGGGGTCCTTCTTGATTGCCTCAATAACATCCTTCATGCTGTTGAACTTTGAATTCTTCGGCACAGCGTAAGCTCCGAAATCGTTGATCAGCATCGCGATGGGGGTCAGGTTCTTATAACCAAGCTTCGTCTGTCCTGTGAGGTTGATGAGAAGGATGGGCGGCGAATAGACGGTAATCGTGTATGGATTGCCCTTCTTCTTCTGCATATAGGCGAGGTTGACCGCGCCGCCGCCGCCGGGCTTGTTGGTGACAGGCATCGGCTGGGAGATGATCTTCAAGTCGCCGAGCGTCTTGCCTACCATTCTTATCGTCGTATCCCAGCCGCCGCCGGCGCCGGCCGGGGCAAGAAACTCAAAGGGTCTCGACGGATAATCCGCCGCCGCCGCGGTAAATACAAACGCGGTAATAAACAATGCTGCCAGAGCCGATACTAATGCTGAACGCTTCATGTGATAATTCCTCCCACAAAAATTATTATGTATCCATGTATCCATGTATCCTCGGTAGTTATATAATATCCCTAAGGAGCGGAAAGTCAATATTGAAAAACAAAAATTTCTCATATTTTATGACGGACGAATATTTGGTTTTTTATGTTAGTATTTACTTATCATATAAGTTGGAAGATGGGACAAGGGGGACGGCGTTGTGGCAATAAAACTGGATGCGGAGCTGGATATAGCGCCAAGCAGCACCCTGAGGGCGGAGGTCGCCAATCTGCTGCGCAAGCAGATACTCGACGGAGACATCCCCAGCGGCGAGCGGCTGATAGAGACGGAGATAGCCGACCAGCTTGGCGTGAGCCGCATGCCCGTACGCGAAGCGCTGAGAATGCTTGAGAGCGAGGGGCTCATCAACCAGATACCGCGCAAGGGACTTATCGTCGCCGAATATACGGAAAACGACATCCGCGAATACTATACGATACGCGAAGCGCTCGAGGTCTGCGCGATAAAGATAGTGATCGATAAAATCTCAAAAGAAGAGCTCGAAGAGCTT
>OHQG01000808.1_pt1 | contig 14813 bp, 15 predicted proteins | sample 1577871 | NCBI WGS metagenome assembly OHQG01 (sample SAMEA3879604, study PRJEB24766) | human gut metagenome | biome: human-associated habitat; feature: feces | place: USA | collected 1985/1987
AGAGTGGGCGAGGCTGTCCAGGGTGGAGCAGTCCCGGTAGCTGAAACCCAGCCTGTGCCGGGCCAGCTGGGAGAGGAGGGGCAGAATTGGAAAGGGGGGCAGGTGGTACCACTGCTTGGCGCAGTGGGCGATAATGTCCCAGGGCGAGGTAAAGCCGCAGTCGGCCACGATGCCCCCCACGGAGGGGGGCAGGGGCAGATCTGCCGCCATCATCACTGTGGATGCCCCCAGGCTGACGCCCTGCAAAATCATCGGCGTCTTCCCGCCCAGCCGCCGGTCCATATAGGCCGCCCAGTCCGCCGCGTCCCGCCGCTCCAGGACCCCGAAGGTAATATAGGTCCCGTCGCTTTCACCGCAGGCTCTCTGATCCGGGATCAGCATGCTGATCCCCTGGCTGTGGTAGAAGGGGGCCAGGAGGGAGAACTCCCGCAGGCCCCGGGAACGGTAGCCGTGGAAGAGAAGGGCACAGCAGCGTGGGTTTTGAGCGGGGAGGTACAGGCCCCGGAGGGTCAGGCCATCGAAACTCTGGATGGAGACGGGCTCCGCGTGCTGGGCGGCGATCCACTCCATGCCGCTATGGATCCTGGCCGTGCAGGCCCGGTCCTGCTCGCTGTCCATGGAGGGTCGGCTCCGGGGGGAGGGGGGGCGCCGCTTGTAGGTGAAGTTAAAGGCGCCGGCCAGCCCCGCTGCCGCCGCCGCAGCCGCGGCCAGGACGGCGAAAGAGGCCTTTCCCGGCCCGCTCATCCCTGGGCCTCCTCCAGACTGTCCGCCCAGTCCCACAGGGCCTCCATGGCATCCTGGGTGAAGGGGCGATAGCCCTCGTCCGCCGCTGGGCAGAGGGACAGGAATTCCCCGCCCTGCTCCGTTTCCAGCAGGGCGCGGGAGAGAAGCTGCCGGAAGTCATCCCCCAGTTCCTCCCTGGCCAGCGTCACCGCCGCCACGCAGGTGGTTTCCTCCTGACCCGCGGTAAGCAGGGGGACGGCGTCGTCCTCGCAGGACAAAAAGTCGATTCCCGGCAGCCAGGCAATATCCACGCCTCCGGCGGCCAGGGCCTGCCCGGTAAAGCCTCCGGCGGTGCTGACGGTGACGGTGACTTCGTCCGCCAGGCAGCCCTCGGCGGCCAGGGCCTCCCGCAGCAGCTGGGAGAGCGTATCCAGCTTCGCCAGAAGGAGATCCGTCTCCTTCCAGTCCACCACCAGTTCGACCGTGAGCCGTTCCAGGGACAGGGCCTCCGCCGCGGCGGGGTCTGCCGGCTCCTGCTCCGGCGGGCTGTTTTCTTCCTCCCGGGAGGGGGGCATCTGTCCCTCACTGACAGGATCGGGCGGGGTGGATGCGCAGGCTGCCAGCAGCAGACACAGGGCCAGGGCCGGCAGCAGAAAAGCAAGTCGTTTCATGAGGAAACCTCCTGTAGAGATCGGCCGTGTAGGGCTGTGAATGGGAAAAATGATATACTATAGTGTACCAGATTGTGGATTATTCTGCAAGAGAGGAGAATCCGGGGCGCCTGCCCGGGCTTCCCAATAAAAAGCGTGCCGCGGGGCAGCGCCCCGCAGCACGCGAAATATAAAGACAGCTTACTTAGAACATCTCCACGTAGGCGTCCCGCTCCGGGCCCACGGAGACATACTTGATGGGGCAGCCGATGGCCTTTTCCACATAGGCCACATAGTCCAGGGCCGCCTGGGGCAGTTCCTCCCGGCTTCGGCAGGAACTGATGTCCCGCTTCCAGCCGGGCATATATTCCACTACCGGCTTGGCATCCTCCAGCACGGCGGGGAAGGGGAACTCATCCGTCTGCACGCCGCCCAGGGTGTAGTGGGCGCAGATGGGAATCTCGTCCATGTAGCTGAGCACATCCAGCTTGGTCAGGGCGATCTCCGTGGCGCCCTGGCACTGGACGCCGTAGCGGGTGGCCACCAGGTCAATGGGGCCTACCCGGCGGGCACGGCCGGTTTTGGCGCCGTATTCCGCTCCCGCCTCCCGGAGTTTTTCCGCCTCCTCGCCAAACCACTCGCAGGTGAAGGGGCCCTCGCCCACGCAGGAGGAGTAGGCTTTCACCACGCCAACCACCTTGTCCAGCCTGGCGCTGGGCAGGCCGGAGCCCACGGGCGCGTATGCGGCAATGGCGTTGGAGGAGGTGGTGTAGGGGTAGATACCGTAGTCCAGGTCCCGCAGGGAGCCCAGTTGGGCCTCAAAAAGGACGTGCTTTCCCTCCGCCTGGGCCTTGCGTAAAAAGGCGCCGGTGTCGCAGACGTAGGGCTTGATCTTCTCGCCGTACTCCGCTACCCAGGCCCGCAGGTCCTCCATGGTGTAGCCCCTGGCGCCGTATACCTTTTCCAGCGTCAGGTTCTTCCACGCCAGGATGCCCTCCAGGTGCTCCCAGAGTTTGTCGGGGTAGAGCAGTTCCCCGGCCATGACCGTCTTTTTCTGATACTTATCGGAGTAGAAGGGGGCGATGCCCTGCTTGGTGGAGCCGTATTTTTTGTCGGCCAGGCGCTGTTCCTCCAGGCCGTCCAGATCCCGGTGCCAGGGCAGCAGCAGGGAGGCCCGGTCGCTGATCTTCAGATTGTCGGGGGTGATGGCCACTCCCTTGCCCATCACATCCTGCATCTCGTTGTACAGGTCGTTGCCCTCACGGGTGCGCTCGCCCACGCCGGCAAACACGGACAGGCCGCCGTGCTGCTTGGCGACGTTGTTGATCAGCTCCATGATGATGACCGTCTTGCCGACGCCTGCGCCGCCCGCCAGCGCGAAGCGGAAGGCGGTCAGCCGGAATACGTGGGAGACATGAAAGGAGTAACGCCGGAACAGGCGGCCCAACTGCCCTTTGACCTCTACCGGGACGGCTACGACTATTATCTGCAAAGCCACGCCCACCCCAATTCCACCTTCCGCTATACCAAAAGCAGCCTGATGGACCTCTTTGCCTTTGACGCGAGCGAAGGTATGTACCTGATTAACCAGCCCCTGCTGATGATGGCGGGCAGCAGAGCCGACACCTTCTACATGACGGAACAATGCTACAGCCGCGCCACGGGAACCCTCAACAAGGAATTGTTCCTCATTCCGGGCGCCACGCATATCAAGACCTACTACGTGCCGGAATACGTGGATCAGGCTGTCGGAAAGCTGGCGGAATTCTTCGGGAACAACCTGTAAAACTGCTCTCCCAGGTTCATGAAACTTTTATCGTCTGTCCTGTTCTGCCTGATGTCGTGCGTGCTGGCTCTGGCGGCAAATTCCGCCCTTTCCAGCCAGGAATTGACCTCCAGGCAGAAACACATCATCACCATTGCCGCCTATACCGGCAGAGGGGATTTGCATCAGCTGCAGCCGGCCCTGAATGCCGCCTTGGACAGTGGATTGACGATAAATGAAATCCGGGAAGTTTTAGTGCATTCCTACGCCTATTGCGGGTTTCCGCGAAGCCTGAGGGGGTTGCAGACATTCATCTCCGTGCTGGATAAAAGAAAGTCCCGAGGCATAGCCGATGCCCCGGGACAAGATGCCTGCCCCACAAAGGACAAGCGCAGCCGCTACGATCGCGGGTGCGCCATTCTTGCGGAAATCTCCGGCATTCCCGTCAATGCACCGAAAGCTGCCTATGCCGAATTTGCCCCGGTCATGGAACGTTTCCTGAAAGAACACCTTTTTGCAGATATTTTTGAACGGGACGTTCTGACCTATGATGAACGCGAATTGGCTACCGTATCCATCCTCGCGGCCATAGGCGGTGTGGAACCAATGGCCCGCTCTCACATGGGCATCTGCCTGAATCTGGGCATAACACCCGCACAGCTGCACCAGCTGCTTGATATCGTGTCCAGGAACATCGGCCCCGGGGAAGCAGACGCAGTCCGGAAAGAGCTGAACACGCTGTTGCAGGCAAAAGGGCTGCCTGTTGTCCGCAGAACCGGACAAGATGCGGGAAAACCGCTGGTTGTTTATTTCTCCGCAACGGGCAATACCAAAGCGGTGGCGGAACAAATTGCGAAACTGACCGGAGCGGATCTCTACCGGATTGAAGCCGCCGAGGCCTACAATGCCGACCCTTACCGCGACAGCGACCGTGTCAAAAAAGAAGCTTATGAAAACCTGCGCCCAAAGGTCGCTAACTTGCCTGAAGCCTTCCTGATGGCGAAATATGATACTATCTTCGTCGACTCTCCAATCTGGTGGCATCAGCCTGCCATGGTGATTTGCACCTTTTTAGAGGCATTTGACCTGAAAGGGAAAACGCTCATTCCCTTCTTTACTTATGACGCGACTACTTATTTAAACGAATCCATGCAACAAATTTACAGGCTTACGCCCCATTCCCGGCACATTCCGTCAACTCTTCCAGAAGACCTTGACCCAGGAGATATTACAACTCCCGGACGTGCCGATGATGAGGGGATTGACATGCCGGGCAATGCCGCAGGCGTCAAAACATGGCTGAAAAGAATCGGCATGCTGCCATGACTTTTGCCTGGGTTCTTTCATCCCCCCCTCAGTTTTTCAATCCATATGACCCATTTTGCAATACCATCACCTATGGCCGTTTTTGCATTGCCCTTTTTGCGGGAGGGCCATACCGTCCGGCTAGAGGAACATAACATATGGCTAGGAATAAAAACCGGTCATTTCAACTGATTTCATAGCCCATGGAACAACGTCTATCCAAAAAAGTCATGATATTGACGGGAGCCGGGCAAATCGGCATGGCCATTGCCCGCAGAATAGGAAGCGGCATAAAAATCGTCATTGGCGACAAAAATATCGGGAACGCGCATGCCATTGCCCGGACGATGAATCAGGCCGGATTTGACACCATCCCCTTAGAGATGGATCTCTCTTCCCGGGACTCCATCCTGCATTTGATTGCAGAAGCACAGAGGTACGGCAATATTTCCATGCTCGTCAATGCAGCGGGGGTTTCCCCCAGCCAGGCATCCGTTGAAACCATTCTTAAAGTGGATCTCTACGGAACCGCCGTATTGCTGGAAGAGGTGGGGAAAGTTATTTGCCCCGGCGGCTCGGGAGTAACTATCTCCAGCCAATCCGGTCACCGCATGCCCGCTCTGACTGCCGAACAGGACGAACAACTGGCCATGACTCCAACAGAGGAATTGCTGAACCTCGAACTCCTCCAACCCGGGAATATCAAGGACACTCTGCATGCCTACCAGATGGCGAAACGCTGCAACGTCAAGCGTGTCATGGCGGAAGCCGTCAAATGGGGTGCCAAAGGCGCACGCATCAACTCCATTTCCCCGGGCATTATAGTCACCCCTCTGGCAATCGATGAATTCAACGGTCCCAGAGGTGATTTTTACAGAAACATGTTTGCGAAGTGCCCTGCAGGAAGACCCGGTACGGCGGATGAAATAGCCCATGTAGCGGAATTGCTGATGGGCGGCAAGGGGGCTTTCATCACCGGCGCGGACTTCCTGATTGACGGGGGAGCCACCGCCTCCTATTTCTACGGTCCGTTGAAACTGCATGATTCAAAAGAGAAAACCTCTCAGACAATCGAAAACGGCAGGCAAAGCACAAAATGAAGCTTACTGAAATCAACGCAGCATCAAAAGGGAAACACCGTAGATCATCCCAACAAAACAACATGAAAAAACGATCAGCCACATTGCTGGCGACGTTTCTCATGTTATCCGTTTATAATAAGGACTAAAACGGATAACGAACCTCTCGCACGGCTGTTTCGTCATCGCCTCTCCAACCGGAAAATTTTCCGTTTCCCACTCTAATTCCACAAAAAATACCGCTCCCTTCAGGACAGGAAAACGGGAAAACAAGTCACAAGGCCTCCAGACTTCCCTCCGCCCCGGGATTCCGGTGCCGGGACAAGGAATGACGGGTGACCAGTATCTTATCAATCCTGGCTCCATCCATATCGACGATTTCAAACACAAATCCTTCCCATGCCATGCGTTCCCCGGTCAAAGGAATATGCCCCAGATTCTCCAGGATTAACCCGCTGACCGTATTGTAATCATACTTGGAATACAGCATATCTTCCTGAAAATGGACGAGAAAATCGTAAAATGAACACTGGCCGTCTACCAGACAGGAGCCATCTTCCCGAACGACGATTTCAGACTCTTCATAAGGCTCCTGAATCGTCCCCACAAGAGCTTCCAGAATATCGCGCAGGGAAACAATGCCTTTCACATCGCCGAATTCGTCACAGACAAAACCAAACTGCAGATGCCTCCTCTTCATTTCGTCCAGGGCGTTGTAAACTTTCATCGTTTCCGGAAAGAAAACCGGCTCATGCATGAAACGCGTCACCGTAAAATGCCCGTCATGAAGACGGCCGAGTAACTCCCTTATATAAACAAAGCCCTGCACATGGTCCAGGGAACCGTCAGCCACAGGATACTTATGATAAGGCAAACGGTTCACGACTGCGGCGATTTCCTCCCCCGTCATCTTGACATCCAGCCATGCAATATCCCCCCGCGGAGTCATGATGGATTCCAAATCCCGGTCACCAAGATTAAATACACGTTCCACGATCTTGCGTTCCACATCCTGCACATCCCCGTCCCGGGCGCTTTCCTGGACCATCAGGCGGATTTCCTCTTCCGTCACCTTGGCAGTCATCTTCCTGACGCCCAACAAATTGCATACGAGAACTGTGCTTTTGGAAAGCACCCATACGAAGGGGGCTGCGACACAAGAAAAGGCTTTCATCGGCACGGCCGCCAGTTTGGAAATCACTTCCGGGGCACACATTCCAATTCTCTTGGGCACCAGTTCCCCGAATACAATAGTCAAATAAGTCACCACAGCCACAACCAGAATACGGGCTAAATAAAAGGCATAAAATTCAGGCATTCCCAACCCGGAGAAAAAACCTCCCAGATCATCTGACAAGACGTCCGCGGAAAACAGGCCGGTCAAAATACCGATCAAAGTAATGCCTACCTGGATTGTAGACAAAAACCTCTCCGGCTGGTCAACCAGCTTCAAAGCGGCTGCGGCCAGCCTGTTGCCTTGTTGCGCCTCGGCTTCGAGCCTGATTTTTTTAGAAGAAACGACGGCAAGTTCAGACATGGCAAGAATGCCGTTCAGTAAAATCAAACAGGCAATGATGAGCAATTCCATGTTGTATCAAGATATTGCGAATCAGCCTAACATAACCCGGCAGCTTGAAAAGTCAAAAAAAGGCGCCCAGAAACAACAGACTCCCAATACTCGCCGGATGCTTTTCCATCCGTAACGAAAAAACCCTGCAAGTTCATTGCTTGCAGGGTTTTCAAATGGTTACGGGAGCAGGATTTGAACCTGCGACCTTCAGGTTATGAGCCTGACGAGCTACCTGGCTGCTCCATCCCGCGATTTAGAGAGCATCTGTAGAGGAGTGCGCAACTGTTATAAGGCATTTCCGCAGCATGTCAAGTACTTTCAAATAATTTTTTTATACCCGCAATTGTATGACAAAGACGTTCAAACGTATTCCGAAGACGACGGAAAGCGATAAACGGAAACGGCCGCTCCCCGATTGATTGGCTCACAACAGGTAGGAGAGCCGCCCAGGTCCGGCATATGGAAACGGAAACAGAAAAGTGCCTTTCCCCGCACGCGAAAAAAAGAAAGGATTCCTCGACAAACATTGTCAAATCTGTATATCTTGAAAGGTGCGGACGGGGTCCGCGCATTAACATCAACTAGAAAGAGGTACGACAATGCAAAAGGTAAACGTAAACACACCCATTACGATCACGGGGCGCCACGTGGAAGTCACAGACGCGATTCGGGAATTCGTAACGAAAAAAATTGAGGGGATCCGCCTGGATTTCCCGCGCATTATGGAGGTTAAAGTACTGCTTGATGTGCAACGCGACCGCAAGATTTCTCAGGTAATCCTGTTCTGCTCGGATCATATCACCATTGACGCGTCCACGGAAGGGACGGACATGTACGCCTGCATTGATGAGACGATCACCAAAATCATGCGCCGCATGCGCAAGCACAAAACGCGCCTGATGAAGAATTTCCGTCCCCATCACCAGGAAACTATCCGCAAGCTGGATGAAACGGTATATGACGATTCCGTGCTGGATTACCCAGGAGATTCCCCGGAAGACCCGGAACCCCTGCTCATTCACAGAGAAAGCTACAATCTCAAAAAGCTTTACAAGGAAGAAGCCATCATGGAACTGGAACTTTCCGATAAGCCATTCGTACTCTACAGGAATGCGCGGCGAGACGTGCTCCAGATCGTATACCGGAGGCCGGACGGGGACTACTCTATCATTGAGCTTGGGAGCAGCCTGTAAGCGCAAAAAACGGTTTTGAAACAATCCGTTTTCCATAACGCATCAAAAAGAGCAGGACTTCAGAAACCGGGGGTCCTGCTCTTTTCTGTAATGCCGTGACATGGAACAAGAAAATCTCTTGATTTCTACTTGCCACCATTTACATTGGTGCCAGCAAACCTCCGTGGATGCGGAGGTTCCAGTAGTTAACAAACACTGTATTTAATTCGAATTATGAAGAACATCGCTATCCTCGCCATCGCCGGCGCCGCTTGCCTGGTCGCTTCCTGCTCCCAGCAGCAGCAGCAACAGCAAACCACCGCTCCTGCTCCCGCTCCGGTTGTGCAGGCCAAGGGCAAGTAAGTTTGCAGCGGGGTTTTGCCCTGCAACACTAGCAAATTATCCAATTAATCCGCACTCGGTGTACGCACTGAGTGCGTTTTTATTTGCCCTGAGTCCGGATTCCCTCCGCCATTTGCCGATTCGCCGGGATTTTCCTTAAAAACGGCGGATACCGCAAACCGCCGCGGCGCAGCACCGTGTGCCGGTTCCTGCCGGATCAGGCTTCCCCTTTATTCAGCGGCCGCCTTCGCCTCATTCTGCTGATCGGACTGGAATATCCGCTGAACCAGAATGGGGCGTTTCCTGGCCCACCCGGGCCAGACCAGGTGATGTTCCATGCCGTAGGAATGGCCCTCCGGAAAGGCCTTGGAAACAAATGGTTCCCGCCAGTCCTCCTCCCATTTGCCGCCTTCCCGGTCCTTCTGGGTCAGCGTCACCAGATGCCCGCAGTTCTTCCAGGCATCCAGAACAATGGAGCCCTGCAATCCCTTCCCCGCGGCATTGACATACACGCAACTGTGCTCCCTGCCCGTTCCACGGTCTCGAATCGTCAGCCCTATGCGGAAATACTTCACGGGGCGGCGGCGCAGGTCCCGGTACAAATCCTGCTGGACCTGCCAGCACAGCCCCCTGTCGCGCAGGTTGGAATTGACCAGAATATTGTTCAGCCAGCCAAACAGCACAGTCCTGTTGTCCCGGGCAATCGCTGCGGACTGGACCACGGCCGTGTCCGCCAGCCACCTGGCCTCCGCTCCGGCAGCGGGAAGAGAGGCCTGATCCGGCGGCAGCAGCGCCAGGAAGGCATTAGCCAGCCCGGACATTTGCTGCTGCACGTAAGTTTGTTGTATATAATCCTCCGCCGGAGGAGTACAGCAGGAACTCCATCCGCACAAAAGGGCGGCAGCAAGCAAAAGCCTGAATGTCTGCGTGGTCGGCATGGCGCGCCAAGGCTAGCAGACTACGCGTAAAAATCCAGTAAAGCTTTCAAAAATGCCTGCCTCCGCCCTGACGGCTCTTGCCTTCCCCTTTCCATCCCGGTAGAATACATCCTCTCTTCACCATGCTGACGATCAAAAATCTCACAAAATCCCACGCCGGACGGACCTTGTTCAGGGAAACGGAAATGACCATTAACTGGGGGGAACGGGTGGCTCTGGTTGGCCCCAACGGAGCAGGCAAATCCACCCTGTTCCGCATGATTCTGGGAGAAGACACGCCGGACGAAGGCTCCATCAGCATGGATGAATACGCCATCGTGGGCTATCTTCCCCAGGAAGCCAGCGAACCGAAGGATGAAACCGTTCTGGAAATCGCCCTGGGCATCACGCCGGAAATGGAACAGGCCATCCACACCATCCGGACGGCGGAAAACGCCAACAAAACGGATACGCCGGAATACGCGGAAGCCATTGACACTTTCAACGCCGCCAACGGTTACCAGCTGGAGCCCAAAGCCAAGAAAATTCTCAAAGGGCTGGCCTTTCGGGAAAGCGACTTCCATCGCCCCGCCCGGGAAATGTCCGGCGGCTGGATCATGCGCGCGTACCTGGCCAAGCTCCTTGTCCTGGAGCCGGACCTCCTGATGCTGGACGAACCTACCAACCACCTGGACCTCCTGTCCCTGCTGTGGCTCCAGCGATACCTGAAAAACTACCCCGGAGCCATCCTGATGATTTCCCACGACCGGGATTTCATGGATGAGCTGGTGGAAAGCGTGTACGACATCGACAACGAAGAACTGGTGGAATACCGCGGCAATTACTCGGACTTCCTCCAACAAAAGGACGTGCGCTTCGAGCAGCTTCAGGCGGCCTACCGCAACCAGCAGAAGGAAATAGCGCACATTCAGGAATTTATTGACCGTTTCCGCTCCATCAATTCCAAAGCCGGGCAAGTCCAGAGCCGCATCAAGCAGCTGGAAAAGATGAAAATCATTCAAAAACCGGTAGCCCGCAGGAAAGTATTTAAATTCAACTTCCCCCAGCCTCCGCGCAGCACCCAGAAAGTCATTGAGCTGGAAAAAGTCTGCCAATCCTATGGCGACCGCAGGGTTTATGAAAACCTGGACCTGCTGGTGGAACGCGGGGAGCGCACTGTTCTTGTAGGCCCGAACGGCGCGGGCAAATCCACTCTTCTCAAAATCCTGGCGGGCATCATCCCCATTGACTCCGGACAACGCACTCCCGGTACCACGACGCGCATCGGCTACTTCTCCCAGGCGCGAACGGAAAACCTGAATCCGGAAAATACCGTGCTGGAGGAAATCATGAAATGCAGCGCTGAAATCCGGGAGGAAGAAGCGCGTTCCATCCTGGGTTCCTTCCTGTTCCGGAGGCTGGATGTAGAAAAACGCGTCAGCGTTCTTTCCGGCGGGGAAAAATCGCGGCTCAGCCTGGTCAAATTCCTGGTGGATCCGCCCAACCTCCTGCTGATGGACGAGCCGACCACCCACCTGGACCTTTTGTCCGTAGAAGCCCTGGTGCAGGCTCTGAAGCATTATGAAGGAACACTGGTCTTCATCTCCCACGATGTGCACTTCATCCGTTCCCTGGCACAAAAAACCCTGCATGTGAACCGGGGGACCATCACCGCCTACGCAGGCGGATATGACTACTATCTGGAAAAGTCAGGCATTCTGGACGATGAAAAAGGCGGCATCACGGCGGAATAAGGCTCTTTTTTCAGTTTCCCCTTTTTCCTTGCCGTGGATTTCATCCTGCCTTAAAAGAACAGGATGAAGGCTTTTCTTGTTCCTCTCTTATATTCTGCGCTTCTGTCCGGAGCCTCTCTTGCATTTGGTGAAACGGCCGCCGGAACGGCTTCCCCCTCAGCAGCGGCTCCGGCGGAAAAAATTCCTTCCGCGGAATCCCTGATCAACCAGGCCTTTTCCTTTGCCATCAATATCCAGCAGACGTTGGCATGAGTTCAGGACAAGGAAAGCGCGGACAACGCCGTCAAAACGCTGCAGGACATTCAGAAGGACATCCGGCATTTCCTCCAGCTTCAGGATAAATTGAACGATGCGGAAAAGGAGAAAGAAGACGCCTTGATAGAAAAAATGGAAAAACGAATGGAAATGCTGGACAACCGCTGCAGGCAGGAAGGCAAACGCCTGTTTGAGGCCCGCTATTACGGTTCCGCCGCCTCAAAGGACATTTTGGAAAATTCGGATGAATTCAGCGACCTGGTAGAACCGGATGAAAACGGTGCGCCCCCCGATGCACTCCGGGAAAATGAAGAGGCCGGACAGTAGCCCCCCGCCCCGTTTCTCCCCCCTCTTTTTCATTCCCGGCACGCCCTTTCCCCGTATGGGTTCCTGCGCGGCCAAGTCCATTTCAAGCTTGCCGGAACCGTGAAAAACGGGTTTACTGTGGGCAGCATGCAAAAGTTAGCAGGTAAAACAGCCATCGTTACCGGCGCGGGCCGCGGAATCGGCAATGCCGTCGCGCGCCGCTTCGCTTCGGAAGGAGCCAGGGTCATCCTGATCAGCCGCAGTCCATCCAGCTGCGGGGGGGCCGCAGAAGAAATCAACAAGGAATTTCCGGATTCCTGCAAGGCCTACCCCTGCGACGTAGCGGATTACGCGGCCGTTCAGGAAACCATGGCCGCCATTTTGAAAGACTTCCCGCAGATTGACATCCTGGTGAACAACGCCGGCATCACGCGGGACTCCCTGATGCTCCGCATGAAGGAGGAAGACTGGGATGCCGTTCTGAACACCAACCTGAAAAGCGCGTTCAATACAGTCAAGGCCCTCCAGCGCGTTCTCATGAAATCCCCGGCCGGGCGCATCATCAACATGAGCTCCGTCATCGGTCTCGTCGGCAACATCGGCCAGGCTAATTACGCCGCTTCCAAGGCGGGCCTCATCGGTTTCACCAAATCACTGGCTCAGGAATTCGCTCCGCGCAAAGTCACGTGCAACGCCATTGCTCCCGGCTTCATCTCCACGGAAATGTCCAATGCCATTCCCGACAATCTCAAGGAAGAAATCGTTAAGAAAATACCTTTGAAAGAACAAGGTTCCGTGGAAGATATCGCCGCCCTGACGGCCTTCCTTGCCTCTGACGATGCCCGTTACATCACCGGGCAGGTCATTGCCTGCGACGGAGGCATGACGATGTAGGGCATTCCGGTTTTCACCATTCCATGCGCGGCATTTTCCTTGTTTCCTGCTTTCTGGGAGGAAGCGCCCTGCTGGCCGGGTGCCGGGAAGAAAATAATTCCCCCGCCCGGCCACGGAAGATGCCGCGCGCATTACCAGCGCACGCCAGTGGGGAGAAAGCCGATCCGCGCTGCAAAAACGGGAACTGGACCGCGCTGCCGATCCTGCCCTTCCCATTCCGGATGACCTGCCGTCCCGGGAGCTGGTCGGCACGACGCGCCAAATCCATCAGCTCATTGAAGCTTCCGGAAATCCGGCACGTTTTGAATCCTACACGGAAACGGTTCCCGCGGCGGGAGCTTCCCTGCGCATGATCGCCATACCGGGAGGAACGTTCCTCATGGGGAGTCCCGCGGAAGAGCCGCACCGGAAACCGGACGAAGGTCCGCAGCATAAAGTGAGCATCTCTCCCTTCTGGATCTCGGAAACGGAAATCCCCTGGGAACTTTATACGGCCTTCATGGAAAACGGGCGTCCGCGCGCCAAGGACGGCCAGCTTCTGGAGGAACAGCCGGATGACGAACTGTGGGACTCCGTCACGCAGCCTACCGCCCCCTACGCCGCCATGAACCTGGGCATGGGCCACGGCTATGAACACGGCCTGCCCGCCATCTCCATGTCCCACCACGCCGCCAGCAAATTCTGCGAATGGCTGAGCGCCCAGACCGGGCATTACTACCGCCTGCCCACGGAGGCGGAATGGGAATACGCCTGCCGGGCCGGTTCCGCCGGCGCCTATTCTTACGGAAACGGGGAAGCCTCTCTGGACCAGTACGCCTGGTACTGGAACAATTCCAATGACCGCTACCAGAAAACAGGCTCTAAAAAACCAAATAAGTGGGGACTCCGGGACATGCACGGAAATGTGGCGGAATGGGTTTTGGACTCTTACGTTCCGGATGCCTACGGCAAACGGAGCGGCTTGCCCGCGAAAGACCCCCTAGTCATCATCCCCGGCGCCCCTCACATCGTTCGCGGCGGTTCGTGGGAAGACGACCCGGACAGCCTGAGAAGCGCTGCGCGCCGCGCCAGCACCCCCGCCTGGAACCGTCAGGATCCTCAAAACCCTAAAAGCATCTGGTACCTGACGGACGGAGGCATGATCGGGTTCCGCGTGGTGCGCCCCATGAACATTCCGGACATTATGACGATGCACCGCCTCTGGAATTTCTCCAAGGGGGAGCCGTAAAGAACAATCTTTCATGACCATTGCATTAAGAACGGAACAATCCTCAGACCATGCCGAAACGGAACATGTCACGAGAGAAGCGTTCTGAAACTATTTCGTCCCCGGCTGCAATGAACATTACCTGCTCCATATCATGCGCGTCAGTCCTTCCTTCATCCCGGAGCAGGATGCAGTCGCCATCCACGGCAGCCGCATCGTCGGGAACATCGTTGATGCAACGTCCGTCATCAGGGCAGACGATGGAAAAGAATATGAAGTGCTGGGCATGGGGCCCATTGCCGTTCTTCCGGAATACCAGCGCCGGGGAATAGGACGGCGGATAATAGGTATGCGGCAGCCCTCCAGGTCTGTGAGCTGCAAAGGGGATCCCTATCCGGCCTGAAAGGCCGCTATGTGAAAGCTGCCGTGTACCATATGGACGAAAAGCGCGCTGCCGAATTTGACGGCATTTTCCGGTAAAGAAAAAGCTTTCCGGTACTGCGTCTCAAAAACGTTTCCAGCAAATTGCCGCCATGCGGAAAAAACCGGATACGGCCCCCTGCCCCCGGAAATTCCGTACCTTCCGGAGGGCATGAATCCCGCATACGGATAAGCAATTCTTCCTCTCTGGATATAAAAAACAAGAGCTGTTCCGCAAGAACAGCTCTCATCCGCCGATTTTTCGCCATCAGGAAGCTCAAGCCCTGCGGCGGCGCATCATCAGCGCAGCCAGTCCCAGCAGGCCCAGGGAAACCGTGGCTGGTTCCGGCACCATTTCCCCTCGGATTTCCGTGAAAATCGGGGATAATAAGCTGAAAGTATTGGTTCCGTTGGCTCCCGTAATAACGACAGAATCACCAGGCGCTCCCTCGGC
>OHQG01000821.1_pt1 | contig 14682 bp, 16 predicted proteins | sample 1577871 | NCBI WGS metagenome assembly OHQG01 (sample SAMEA3879604, study PRJEB24766) | human gut metagenome | biome: human-associated habitat; feature: feces | place: USA | collected 1985/1987
CGCGCCCAGCTTCGCCGCCGCCACCGCGGCCTCTATGCCCGCGTGCCCTGCGCCCACCACAATCACATCATGCATCCGTGCCGTATCCAAAGACGCCGTACTCATCCCAAATGGCCTCCAGGCGATTGAAAATCTGCGCAATGTCCGCGTTCTTCCGGTGTCCCGCCGCCACAATCAGAGCGTTGAGCAAGCTGAAGGGAGCCACCAGGGAATCCACAAAGGAAATCATATCGCTGTGCGCCAAAAGGGCCGCGGAGGCCATGGGATACAGGGGCGAGACAGCGCTGTCTGTGATGGCTACCACATCCGCCCCCCGGTCCCGGGCAAACTGAACCCCCTTCACCGTGGACTGGGAGTAGCGGGGAAAGCTGATGCCTACCAGCACATCCCCGGGCCCAATGCGCAGGATGCTCTCCAGAATATCTCCGGCGCTGTTGCTGGTGACAAGGGTGATATTTTCAAAAATGAGGTGCATGTAAAAGTGGAAATAGCCCGCCAGAAAGGAACTGGAGCGGACGCCCAGAATATAGATGTGCCGGGCCGCCATCAGCTTGTCCACCACCGCCGTAAAGGCGGCGCGGTCCACCTCGTCAATCGCCACCCGGATCTTGTCCATGTCCCGCTGAAGAACGGTGGTAATCACATCGGCACTGAAAAGGGTGTCGTTGGACGCCTGGATGCGCTGAATAGAAGTCAGCTTGCTGCGGACCATCTCCTGCAGGGCCCGCTGCATGGCAGGATAGCCGTCGTAGCCCAGCTGGGCGGCAAAGCGCACCACTGTGGACTCGCTGACCCCTACCAGGCGGCCCAGCTTACTGGCGGTCATAAAGGCCGCCTTATCATAGTCGGATATCATATAGCCGGCAATCCGCTTCTGCCCCTTGGAAAAGTTGGCCATATTCTCCTGGATCGTATGTAACACATCCTTGGTCATCATGGACCTCCTCGCTGTTGTCGCTATCTGTCATGATACACAGAATTCATAAAAAGCACAAGAGAAACTTACGGGAAATCCGGCGCTTATCCTTCCAGCGCTGCCAGTTCCTCCCCGGTCAGGCGCCGCCACTTCCCCACCGGCAGGTCCCCCAGGCACACCACGCCCTCCCGCACCCGCCGCAGCCGCCGTACCGTCAGCCCTGCCAGGGCGCACATGCGCCGGATCTGGCGGTTGAGCCCCTGGTGAATGGTGACAGCGATCACCCACTCCCCTACCCGGCGCTCCAGCACCCGAACGGAGGCGGGAGCGATGGGGCTGCCGTCCTCCAACTCCCGCAGGGCCTCCAGCCTCGTCTCACAGCCGGACAGCGCGCCGCTAACCGTCACGTGGTACTCCTTCTCCAGGCCATGGCTGGGGTGGGCCAGACGCTGGGCGAAATTGCCGTCGCTGGTCAGCAGCAGAAGCCCCTCGGAGTCCATATCCAGCCGCCCCACAGGGTAGACCCTCTCCCCGCAGTCCGCCACCAGCTGGGCCACGGTGGGGCGTCCCCGCTCGTCGGACAGCGTGGTGACATAGCCCCGGGGCTTGTGGAGCATCAGGTACTGCCGTTCCCGCCGCTGGGGAAGGGGCACGCCGTCCAGCGTCACCAGATCCCGGTCCGGATCCGCCCGGTCCCCCAGTCCTGCCGCCGCACCGTTGACCGCCACCCGTCCGGCGCGAAGGTACTCCTCCGCCTGCCGCCGGGAGCAGAGGCCCGCGGCGGACAGCAGCTTTTGCAGACGCTCCTCCATAGGCTGCTCCCTTCCGGGCGGGGTATTCCGCCCTGTTCCGCTCAAACACCGCATCCAATCCTGTAAGCTATCTCCCCGCCCCGCTCTGTCCGAAGAGTTTCTGCCAGAAGTGCTCTGGCTCCTCGTCCAGCGCGCCCCGCAGAGCGGAGGGGGCAGCAGCCACCAGCGCCACGGAGGCCACCGCCTCCCCGTTGAGGTAAGCCCGCGCCACCCCCACAGCCTGTCCGGGAACCACCGGCGCCGAAATGGACAGGGGGACCTCCGCCGCCACGGTCAGGCGCTCCCCCTCTGCCAGGGGGTAACTCAAATCCCCATCTGCCACCAGGGGGACGGAGGCAGCGGTACCGTTTCGCACCAGCACCGAAGCCAGCACCCGCCCCGCGGGGACGGCGGTCTCCAGCTTGTAGTGAGCAAAGCCGTAATCCAGCATTGCCATGTGGTCGTTCCAGTCATCCCCGTCGTGGAGGGTGACACATACAAGGGTCATGCCGTCCCGCTCCGCCGCGGACACCAGGGTGCGGCCCGCAGCCTTGGTAAAGCCGGTCTTGACCCCCAGGCAGCCCTCGTAAAGCCGCAGCAGCTTGTTATGATTGGCCAAATACCGCTCCCCAATGGTGATGGAGGCGGTGGAAACAATGCGGCGGAAGGCCTCCTTCTTCAGGGCATAGGCGGTGAGTGCGGCCATGTCCCTGGCGCTGGCATAGTGACCGTCGGCATCCAGGCCGTTGGGGTTCTGAAAATGGGAATGGGTCATCCCCAGGCGCTGAGCCGTCTCATTCATGGCGGCCACAAAATCCTCCACACTGCCGGACACGCAGTGGGCCACCGCCAGGGCCGCGTCATTTCCGCTGACCAGCATCAGGCCATAGAGCAGTTCCTCCAGCGTCAGCACATCCCCCGGCTTTAAATACATGCTGGAGCCCTCAGCCATATCCTCCGCCGTCACCGTATAGGCCGCCTGCAGGTCCCCCTGCTCCAATGCCACCACGGCGGTCATGATCTTTGTGATGCTGGCGATCAGGCGCTCCTCGTCGGCGTTCTGCTGAAAGAGCACCCGCCCGCTTTCCTGCTCAATCAGAACAGCAGATGCGGCGGATGTGCTGTTCGCACTGGCGTGACAAGTCAATATACTTGTCAGTATAAGGGCGCAAATACAGCGCCGGAAGGAGTAACTGGACATAGGGCACCTCCCAGACTACAGGTGCCTCTAGTATCTCCGGACCGCCGCCGATCCAACCTGGCAATCCCTGTCAGGTCCAGCGTGTCCAGGCCGGGACAGCGCAGTTTCCCCGGTGGCGTCACATGCCCCCGAGGAAACCACTTGCGAAACTATGCACTTACAGAGTCTCCTCCGCCGCCTCTTTCGCGGCGTCCCCGTCCTTTTTGCTGATAAAGCCAGCCACCTTGTCCACCATATCCGGCACCATCTCCACGATACGGTCCACCGTGGACACAGCGGGCACCGCCACGGGCATCACCCGCACCAGGCTGTCCTTGACAATCAGGAAAGCCACCGGCTCGATCTTTACGCCGGCTCCCACGCCGCCGCCGATGTTGGGGTCCGGCTCCGCCTCCTTCTTGTTGCCGAACTCCCCGCCGCCGCCGCCAAAGCCGAAGCTGACCCGAGAGATGGGGATCAGCGTCACACCGTCCGGCGTGGTGATGGGCTGGCCCACGATGGTATTGGTGTCCACCATCTCCCGGACCTTGGCCATGCTCTCCCGCATCATGTCACTGAGAGGATGTTTTTTATCCATAGCTGCGTTCTCCTTTCATCTGCCCGGCCCGTTAAGCGGCGCCGGCCCCCTGCCGGGAGGTCCCGGCGTCTGTATCAGAGACGGCCTTGTCCGCCGCCAGCTTGCGAAAATTTTTGTACCATCCCAGCAGGCTTCCCCCCGCACAGAGGGCGACCACCAGCAGATCCCAGCCCCGGATGGCAATCCCCACATCGGCAGCGCAGGCGGGGCACTCCTGCTGGAAATCCGGGAACAGGCGGATATCCTGATCCCGGATGTGGGCCACCCGGTGGAGCATGGGCAGCAGCGCCCCCAGCGCCGCCTCCAGTCGCCCATAGAGAAGCGCGGTGTCCGCCGGAGCCAACAGCACATGAACCTTCAGCGGCGCAATGCGCAGCCGCCGCCCGATCCGGCCCAGGGCCCTGCCCAGGATCGGCGGCAGTGTCTCCAGACTGTAAAAAATCTGCTCCCGGCTCAGGGTAAGCCCGGGTTTCTTCTTTTTCTCCGCCGCCCTCTCCGTATCCTCGGAAGGAGGCGCCTCTTTCTTCCCCTTCTCCCGCTTCTCAGCAGGATAGAGCGGAATTTTCAGCGGGCCGAAGCGGAGCAGGGCAGTCAGTTCCCCCTGGTCATAGAATACGCGGGCCCGGATGGGGATCAGCAGAGCAATGGCCAAAAGCAGCAGCACCGCCAGTACAATATACAGGATGATCCTGCCAAGCAAGGGCCGTCCCCTCCTCTCCCGTCACTCCGTCGCCCCCGTCTCCGCCGGGGCCTCCGGATCAATGAGCATTCCGTCCTCCCCCAGCCGCAGCTGGCCCTCCGCCTCCACGCCTGGCAGATCGGGCAGTTCCTCCAGTGTGCGCAGGTGGAAAGACCGCAAAAAATTCTGTGTGGTACGGTACAGCCTGGGCCGGCCCGGCACCTGCAGGCGCCCGCACTCCTCAATCAGCTTCCGTTCCAGCAGCAGGCCCACCGTGTATGCGCTGTCCACGCCCCGGACCTGGTCCACATAGGCCCGGGTGGTGGGCTGGTAGTAGGCGATGATGGCCAGCACCTCCAGCGCTGGCTGGCTCAGCTTGGCGGGCTTCCGGATCTCAAAGGCCCGGCGGATCATATCGGCGTAGTCCGGAGCGGAACAAAGCTGCCAGCTGTCCTCCATGTGCAAAAGGCGGATACCCCGGCGCTCATAGGCGTAGTAGTCCCCCAGACGCTGCAGCACCTGCTCCGCCGAAAGCCGGTCCAGGTCCAGAGCCAGGCAGATGCGGTCCATATGTACCGGCTCCCCCGCTGCAAAGAGAATACCCTCCACGGCGGATTCCAGTTCCTTCATTTCCAATGTCATGGCGTACCTCACAGGGTCAGAGTGTCCCCGCCCTCGCCGGTGGGGGTGACGGTGCAGTCTGTCTCGCTGCCCGCCAGGCGGATCAGCCGGGCCTTGCACAGTTCCAGCACCGCCAAAAAGGTGGCCACTACCTCGCTGCGGCTGCGGCTGCCCCGAAACAGACGGCGAAAGCTGGCAATCCCGATCTGCCGCAGCCGGTCCAGCAGTTCCTGGGCCTTGCTGGCCACCGGGTAGGGCTCGTGCCGCACAATCTCTGTAAAGCTGCTGGTGGGCGGGGGCGCCATGCGCTCGCTGCGGCTGGCAATCTCCCCCATGGCCGCCAGCAGATCCTCCGGCTGGTGGTCATACTCGTAAATCTTTCCGCGCTCCATGGGCTCCGGATTTTTCAGCAGGATACTCCGCCCGAACTCCCCCATGGGTCCCAGCTTCCCGGCGGCGTACTTGATTCGGCCATAGGCCTCGCCGTTGCGCCGCTCCTCCAGAGATTTGATCAAAAGATCCATCTCGCTTTGGGCCTCCTCGTCCTCAATGGAGAGGAGCATCCGGGTTTTGATGAACATCAGCTGGGCCGCCATGGTTACAAACTCACTGGCCACCTCCAGATCCAGCTGCTGCCGCCGTTCCAGATAGGCCAGATACTGATCCAGGATCAGGGAAATGGGAATATCCTGTATTTCAATTTTGTTTTTACTGAGCAAAAACAGGATCAGATCCAGGGGACCCTCAAAATCCTCCAGGCCCTCCCGGCTCTGCACCACCCGTTCCAGCTTATAGACAGGGCTGTCCATCCCGTCACCTCAATTTAAAAGAATAGCCCCGCCATCCACAGGTACACCCGGTAAATGGCATCGGACAGGTAGCTTCCCCCCAGGTCAAGCCACATCATCAGCAGCAGCGCCAGCATACCAAAGCGCTCGTAGCGCATGAGGGCATAGTAGGCATTTTCCGGCAGCAGGGAGAAGAGCACCTTGGATCCATCCAGCGGGGGGATGGGGATCAGATTGAACAGCCCCAGGCCAATGCTCAAAATCGCGGTCTGCAGCAGAAAGGAGAACAACCACACCGCGAAGGATCCCACCATACCCGCCGGCAGGTGGGACAGAAGGGACGCCCCCAGCATCAGCAGCAGCGCCAGCAGAAAATTGGACGCCGGCCCGGCCAGGGCGGTGACGGCCATGCCGGCCCGTGGATTTTTAAAGTATCGCATGTCCACCGGCACCGGCTTTGCCCAGCCGAAGCCGCACACCAGCATGGCCAGCAGGCCCAGCCAATCGATGTGGTGCAGGGGGTTGAAGCTGAGCCGGTGCATCCGCTTGGCGGTGGGATCCCCCAGGGCCGAAGCCGCCAGCCCATGGCAGGTCTCGTGGACCGTCAGACACAGCAGCACCCCTGCCAGCCGCTCTACCGCCGAGAGCAGGCCCATCCAATTAAATTGTTCCCAAAAGTCCTGTAAGTATCCAACCATAGACGCTCCCACACCGCTCCCGCCGCCTTCCGGGGTGGGAGGCCATTCATTTGGGCCAGTATAGCAGACTTGGCGGAAAATTACAAGCGACCCGGCACAATTCTCCCCGGATAAGCTGCAAACAGCGGTCAGACATCCCCCTGTCCAGCCAGGTTTTTGATTGTAAACTCGTTTTTGTGATACGCAATCAGCCCTTCCCGCCCCATTTTGGACAATTCGTTGCACATGGTGCTTCTGTCCACCCCCAGATAGTCGGCCAGCTGCTGGCGGTTGTAGGGGATGGAAAACGTATAGCTGCCCGCCCTTGTCACACATTCGGAAAAATAGGACAGCAGCCGGGCGCGGATGGATTTGGGCCCGGTATGGAGAATTCTTCTGGACAGAAGCAGATTTTTGTGGGCACAGACAGAGAGAAGGTTCCGCACCAGCCTGGCGTGGAACGCGCAGGCGTTGGAGCAGGTTTCCAGTACCCGCGCCACCTGGAGAAACAGAACCCGCGTATGCTCTGCCGCTGCGGCGTGGATCATCAGCGGCTCCCCCGGCAGACAGGCGTAGGCCTCCCCAAACACAGCCCCAGGCCCCACGCTGCCGAGAACGCTGTTGTTCCCCCATACGTCGCTGTGCTCAATGAGCACCATCCCCTCCAGCACCATGCCGATCTCATCGATGAAATTCCCTGCGGAGAGAATGACCTCTCCCCTCTCATAGGCCCTCTCCCGGGCCCCCAGGCACTGCAGCATGGAACGGACATCCTCCTCAGCGATGCCCCGAAACAGCTGAGTGTGCGACAGATCCATACTCACAATTCCTCCAAAAGTGTTGTTTTAACAACGGAATTTTCGAAAATAGTATGCCATACTTTTTTTATAAGATCAAGAGAAATGAGGTATCAACTATGATTTATTCCGGCTGCCAGAGCAAATCCAAGGAAATATCCATTCTGGAGAAGCGCTGCCCTCAGTGCGGCAGCGAAATCGAACTGTTTTCTGTGGACACCGAGGCAACCTGCGAACACTGCGGCTTTACGATCTATAATGACACGCTCAGCTGCGTGCAGTGGTGCAAATACGCCAGGCAGTGCGTGGGCGAGAGCATGTACCAGCGGATGATGGAGATTGCCGAAAACCAGAAAAAGCAGGCGGCGCAAAGAGGGGTGTAGACTAGAAACGCATCCCTCTGAAAAAGCATCCCAACCTTAAGAAAAATTTTAACATTTTCCCGCTTTTATTTTAACTGAACCCCCGGTACAATAGTTTGTAGAAAAAACGGGAAAGGATTCAAAATCGCCATGAGTAAGCACAGGCCTTCGACAAACCGGGAAAAAAAGTGGGCGGCGGGAATTGGCGTCGCCCTTTTTCTGATTCTGTCCGGATTGATCTGCTGGTTTGCCGGCCGGCCCCTGATCCGCTTCGCCAGCCAGCCGGAACTGTTCCGCCAGTGGGTGGATCAGCGGGGTATGTGGGCGCCCCTGGCTTTTATGGGGATGGTGATTCTCCAGGTAATCGTAGCCATCATCCCCGGCGAACCGCTGGAAATCGCGGCGGGCTACGCCTTCGGCGCGCTGGAGGGCACACTGCTGTGCATGGCTGGCACCCTGGTGGGCGGGGTCCTGGTATTCCTGCTGGTACGGCGTTTCGGTACCCGGGCGGTGGAGGTGTTTTTCCCCCTGGAAAAGCTGCGCTCCCTCCGCTTCCTGCAAAACGAGCGGAACCTGGCCTTTTGGGTGTTTCTGGTGTTTTTCCTGCCGGGCACGCCCAAGGACGTGCTGTGCTACTTCGTGGGCCTGACAAAAATGCCCCTGCGGACCTGGGTACTTATCAGCGCCGTGGCCCGCATTCCCTCTATCATCACCTCCACCATCGGCGGTGATGCCATTGGGATGCAGAACTATGCCTTTGCCGCCGCCGTTTTTGCCGCCACGTTGGCCATCAGCGGCCTGGGCCTGCTCCTCTATCGGATCATCTGCCGCCGCCGGGAGCGGTAGCAGCCGAAAGATCCCAGTAGCTGAGTCGGGGTTGTCCGCAGAGTGTACAGAGAAGCACAGAATCCCTCCAAGAGAGGAGTTATTGTCTTTTAAACAGCGTAGTGCCACTAAAGCCGCAAATCGGCGAAGGAAGAATTGGATAATATCCACATTTTTTGTCATGTGCATTTCTTTATATATGCACATTTTACAATTTTCTTGTGTTTTTTATAATTTGCTGTAACATGGAGTTGGACACTTTATCCGTCCCGTTTGCCGGGAAGGAGACGTTACTATGCCGCACGTCTGTATTGCGCATATCTCTCCGCAGCCGGATGGTCCGCCTCTTCTTCAGACCGCCTCCAGTCATTGCCGCAATACCGCTCAGCCGGCTGCGGAGCGGTTGACTTCCCTGGGACTGAAGCAAACAGCCTATCTGGCGGGGCTTCTTCACGACATGGGCAAATTTACAATACGTTTTGAGGATTATCTCTGCCGTGCCGCTGCAGGTGGAGAGCCTCTATGCTGAGGCAGCATAAACCATACCTTCGCCGGTATCCGTTTTCTGCTGGAGCGGTACCACAGCCCGGTTTGTCAATCGTTTCAAGGTGTGACAAGAGAACTTCTGGCCTACGCTGTTGGCGCCCATCACGGCCTGTTTGACTGTATCAATCCTGATGGAGACAGTGGGTTCCTCCACAGACTCCAAAAAGAGGATATTTGCTCCGAGGAGGCTCTGAATAATTTTCTAAGCCAATGCGCCAAGGAAGCGGAATTGGACGCATTATTTCAGGCATCTGTTCACGAGATTACGGCGTTCCACCAAAAGTGTACCTATCAGATTCCCACCTATGAGTCGCCGAAGGGTGTCATTTCCTCATAGTTTTTGGCGATCTGTCGGCGCGTCGCTCCCCCCACGGGAGCGTGGATTGAAATTCCTTGTCGGCCAGCTGGGTGTTCAGAGTGGCGATCTGGCCCCGCAGCTGGGCAACGTCCACGCCCTCAAAGCCCTTGAGCGTAGTCTGGGCAGTGGCCAGCTGCTCCTTGATGTGCTCGTAGTCGGCAAAGGGTTTCTTGGCGTTCTCGACGTCACGGCCATTCTCGGCCATGATGGCGTCGATAACTTCCTTGGTAAGGGCCTGATCACCGACCTTCAGATTTTGCAAAAATTCGGTTTTCATGTTGTATCTCCTTCGGCTAGGCGTTTTAGGAGGTCGCCATCTCCCGCCGCCCCGCTTTGTTAGGCCCGCGAGGTAGGCCGGATGGGTATGAAAAAAGCAGCCTCGCAGCTGCTTCAATCAATGGATTTTTGCATGAGAAACCGCCGGCCCGGCAGGTGGCGGTTTAATTGCTAAAATACAGGTCATCGTAGACCCGCTGGGCTTCTCTTCCGAAGTCGTTATAGTCGTGATAGTGAGGAGGTGCAAAACCCTTCTCCTCGATTAGATCGAACAATGAATCTAACGCCTCTCCGACGCTATCAGTCTCCAGGGCGGAAGGGAGGTTCTTGTCCAAAAAAGACTTTGATGTTTCAGACATTTTCAGCATAATTACTTTTTCCTCCTTGGATTCGTTTGAATGAGCCGTTTGTCCCGGATGCTGATGGCAACAGAAGCGTTTTTCCCCCGTAGGGTTTGCCTGACATCTCCATCGTCAAGATGGCGGACACTCCCAATATCAACCGGGTTCATAAGCGCATCCAGCGCATCCTCCACTGAAACACCGCAGCGCATACCCGGATGAGACGTTGAGGTCTGGCCGATTACCCGGTCAACAAAGTGTGTGGAAAAACTCTCGATTTTAACGCCTGTAGAGGTCGTTACGCCTACGATCCTGTCACGGATCTCTCCGCTCACCTGTTCGTATCTCTCAAAACCAACCAGTGGGGAAATATCTTGCTTCTCCACTGCCCTGGCATAGCCCTGAAGCAACTCGTACCGAGGAGAGTCAGTATACTTCACATCGTAGTATTTTGCAAGGTTTTTCAGCGATTCATTTGCACCAATTTCTTTTGACCATTTTTGGTAGTTTTGCTCAGCCGCATTGGCCGCCCGTGTTGCCTGCTTACTCCCAAACCCCGCCACGTGCAGCCGCTCATCCTGGGTTCGCAGCCCAGCCGCCTTGGAGAACCGCGCGTATTCCTGGCGGTATCGCTGCAGCTTGATCTGGTCAGTTAACAGTTTATCCTTGTCGCCTACAGCTTCATCCACCAGGACTCGGCGCTTCTGCCGGCGGATCGACCGCTCCAATTTCCGCTGCGCCTGGGTGGCCTGGTAGCAGGTGTAGTGCTTTCCGTCGAAGGTGACGCCCTTCTCATTGTCCACCCGGAACTGCTCCAGCTGCCCGGGGGTGTACTGCGGCGAGTTGACGCCAAGAATGATGGGGAAAGCGGCGTGGCCGCAGTTCAGAGTGCCGATGCGCCGCACCAGGGAATTGTTCAGGGCCTCGTACTCCTTGTCGGAGTACTCGTGGTCTGGCGCGGAGTTGGCGTGGGCAGAGATTTCCCAGCCGTCGCATCCCAAATCATCATGGTTCTGCTGGGTGATTTGCTCCTGCATCAGGCCCAGGCCGCCCATGATGTTCCGCCGGACTGCCGCCTCCAGGGAGGTGTGGACTCCGCTCTGGTAGTCGATTGTCAGCACACCCTGCTCGGCCAGGTTCTTGCAGGCCCCACGGATGGCGGTGTTGTAGTCCGCCGCGCTCCCGCCACGGGGAGCATGGATTGAAATTTCGACTGTGGCAGTTGTGGTACTGCTCTAACGTGTGCTCCGCCTTCCGGATGCTCCGGCCCACCTCGAACATGCGCTTCAGCTGATCCCCGGGGCGGGTCAGTTCCGGGAAGAGTTCCGGGGCCATGCTCCGCAGTTCCTGGTATGCCTCGTCCACCGGCATGCCGCCCTCGTTCACAATGCGCAGGGTGCCAAAGGCGCTCTTGCGGAAGCTGTTGAAATCAGCGATGTCTGCCTGGTCCGCCTCCGCAATGGTGACAGCCTGTGATCGCAGGTGGTTTTTCAGTTCCCTGTACTGGTCATAAAAGGCGGTGTCCGCCACAATGCCCGCCTCGTAGGCCTGGTCAAATAGGCGGTCCGTGGTCTCCTGGCTCACCTTCCCGCGCTCCAGGTACTCTGTGGATAACTCCCGCACCATATTTGCCAGGGACTCCCGGTTGGCGAACTGGGACACCCCCAGGGCCTCTCCGGCCCTGTTCAGCATGGCCCGCTCCACCCGCTCCAGGTAGCTTTGGGCCTTGGCCGGCAGGCTGTCCCTGGCGGACACGGTCTCCCCGCCCGGCAGGATCACAGGCAGCGGCCCCGGGTCCTTGCTGACGGAAAATTTGGAATTGACATTTGGCGTCTTTGCGAATATACTGTTACTAGAGACGGTTGCAGTGCTGCTGGCGGCTCCTGGTGACGGGTTCGCGCTTATTGCTGCAGTCGTCTCTTTTTTTGTGAAAGAGGTCGGCTGCAGGTTCAGGATATCGTACAGCAGCATGCTGCCGTTTTTCTTTGTGCCAACCACCACATCCGCCGTGTAGTCGGCGCCGCCCACACGCAGCAGCACATTCCCACGCGCAAAATCTGCGATGCTGTCCTTGCGCGGGTGATTCAATCCTTCGTTCACCCAGTCCGTCGTCGCCTGCAGGATTTCGTCTGCGTTGTTGGTAGCACGCAGTTTATCAGCCTGCATCTGCTTATCGTTGTTGTAGAGCCACTGCATATATCGCGAATAGGTCAACTCCTTGCGGCTCTGTTCGTCAATATGGATTTCACTGTTCCCCACGGTCACACCGTTGGGGAATTTTTGTTTCAGATTCTCCTTGACCGTTGATACCCAGTCCGCCTCCGGAACGCCGTCCAGGATATCTTCTTCCACTTCCACAAAGGGTTCTCCGCTCTCCGTCTCGCTGATGGAATTCCGTTCCACCTGGCTCACGCCCGCCAGGCCCTCCTCCTGCCGGATGGCCTCCATAGCCTCGTCGAACTCCGCCTCCGTGATCCGACCCTCGGCCAGATCGTCCCGCAGGCTCTCCAGGGCCGTGGCGGTCTCCGCCCGCATGGCGGCTTCCGTGGTCTCCTCCAGGGCCTTGGCATAGGCGGCCCGGGCCTCCGTCAGGAATACCCGCTCCTTGGCCGCCCTGCTGCCCAGCCTGGCCAAGATACTGTCCAGCCAGTCCAGGATGCGGCGGGCAAGCCCCCGGTCCTGCCGGGTCAGTTCCAGAATACTCTCCTCGTCGGTCAGCAGGTACTGCTCCACATACTCCGCCACGATCTCCTGGTCGATCTCCCCCTCGCTGCCCAGGGCCACGCCGTTGCGGGCGTAGAGGTCCCGCTTCTCCTGCCGCAGGGCCGCCAGATCCCCGCCGGTCTCCTGGATGCGCCGCAGCACGATGCCCTGCAGCCTGCCGTAGGCGTCCGCCAGTTCCACGCTGTGGGTCAGTTCGTGGCTCACAATCTGGGCCAGGGGGTTCCGGCTCTCCGCATTTACGTGGATTTTCCCATCCACGCTGCTGAAAAAGCCGTTGCGGATTCCCTGCTCCGTGGCTCCCTCCCGGTAAAATACAATGTCCCGCCCGATGGCTCCGCTCAGCCGCTTGGCTAGGGCAACATCCTCATCCGGCACACCGGCCAGGATGCCGCTGCGCTCCAACTCCGTGGACGCCCTGGCCGCCCGGTTCCGCCGCTCCGTCTCGGCGTATGTGGGCAGCATGATCCCCTGCGCTCCGGTGACGGCCTGTCCCTCCCGGCCCACGGCGCTTTCCGCCCTGGCCCGCACCGCCGCCAGCAGCTGGGCGGCGTTTTTGTTTTCCCGGATAGCCGTGTCCTCGCCCGCCGTCAGCAGCTGGCCCCGCTCCGCCCGGGCGATAATCTCCCCCAGCCGCGCCGCCGTCTCCACGCTCTCCCCGGCCCGCTCCAGCCGCCTGGCGTACATCTCCGCCTTGACATTCCCGCCTGCCTGTGGTATGGTGGTGTCGGAAGTCGCAGAGTTTACTACGGTGTCGACAGTGCCCATTTGGGTGGCCCGCCCGTCTGATGTAGATTCTGCGGACCTTTCCACAGGCGCAGACGGTTTGTATCCACTGTTCTTCTCCGTATGGAGTTGGGATGCATCAATCGTCTGCGTCTTTCCATACTTCTTGATGTAGTGTTCCGTGGTATTCTGCCACGCCGTTACCGGCTGCATAGACCTACGGCCCTTCGATACCAGTTCCACAATGACTGCGTGCCCGTTTATCTTCTTTCCCAGAAGGATGCGGGTGCTCCCGTCTTTCCTTTTCACTACATCTAACACATCATCGTACTTGTCGATGTAATCCGTCAGGTTCTCCGCCTGTGCCTGGGTCAGGGGAATATTACGGCTATCCCCGTCATCCTTCACATGGTCCCCCAGGTGTGCCAGTCGGTTTGCGTCCAGTTCCAGATAGTATCCCGATACATCCGTTCCGCTGTCTGCGGCCATAATATCCGAGGCTAACTGCTGCCCAACGCGGCCATATGCTTTGATTGTATCTCGTTTTTGGCCTGTCAAGGCGGACCGGATAAATTCCTTGACCTGTTCAATGGTCGTTAAGATCGGCGACTCTCCTCTCCGGATCTGCTCGTTTTTCAGGTTTCTGACATGCTCACGTTCGCCCGTCCGCAGGTACTCTTCCATATCCGCCTCTGTCAGAAAGCGGTTTCCCGCCTCCACGGAGGCGGTTTTTTGTTGCCCGCCGCCGTCGGCCTCCCGGCTCCGCCGCGCCGTCTCGGCATATGTGGGCAGCGTCACCGGCTCCTCCCCGCCCGGCAGGATCACAGGCAGCGGCCCGGGGTGCTCGCTGACGGAAAATTTGGAATTGACATTCGGCGTCTTTGCGGGTATATTGTCATTAGTGAGATCCCCGAATGCGGAAGTAGACTGCGCCACAACGGTTGCGTACTTACCGCTTGTGTCGGGGATCTCCTTTATTTTTGTGATATCATAGAAAATACGGCCATTTTCAGAATTTGCAATATTTACAAGGCCTTCGAATACATGGCCGCCCACAATGAATTTCACCTTGTAGTAGTCAAATCCAAGTGTTGCTTCCGGATGGTTCTTTGTATCATTGGCCCAATGTGAGTACTCCGCAGTCTCCAGAAGGTTACTGAATTCGGACGCGGCTCTCATCTTCGCTTCATATTCATTGGTACGAACATCTAATGGATTGGATGGATACGCATATTCACCAGCCTGTTTCCCACGAAACCGAGCCAAATCCCTTTCTCGCAGCGGAAGTACCTGCCCCTTGAATTGATCCAGCAGAATTTATCTGGCAATAGCGGAATAGCTGGAAACCGGTTTTCCTGCAAACGCCTCCTAACCCTGGTTAATCACGGTGATTTTTTCTCCATCCGGGGCTGCTTCAATACTGAATTTCACGCCGCTCTCCTGGGCGGTGTTTTGACTGCCCGCCCGGTGGGTTTCCCCC
>OHQG01000830.1_pt1 | contig 14600 bp, 8 predicted proteins | sample 1577871 | NCBI WGS metagenome assembly OHQG01 (sample SAMEA3879604, study PRJEB24766) | human gut metagenome | biome: human-associated habitat; feature: feces | place: USA | collected 1985/1987
TAATTTTTGCATGTGCAATTCAAAAAGTAAACTCATCGGCAAACAAAGCATATGATATGTACTTAAACAATATAAATTCGCGATCAAATAATATTGATAACAAAGAATGTCTTTTTCCATCTAATCAATGGGAATGCCCTAAATGTGGACGCTTAAATGCAGATAGTGTTAAATATTGTTTGAATTGCAGTTCGCCAAAAGTAATAACCTTTACCAAGCCGCAAACAGGTGAATGGCAATGCCCAAAATGCGGAAAGATAAATCAGAATTATGTCGGAACATGCGGATGTGGAGAGGTAAAACCAAAATGAAAAAACTTATTATTTTAATAACAGCTATGTTTATTATTTTACTGACCTCTGCCTGCGGAAAAGTAGAAAATACAGAAAGCTCCGTCGTGATTACAGACGCTGATGCTAAATATATTGAACTTGTTTATGATAATATTGAAAATTGGGATGTTACAAAGGATGATAGCGCAAAAACATTTTCAATCGACAAAATCAGCTTTTATAATTTTGCCAACGGAGAACAAATGGCATTTTACATCAATTACCCAATCGGAGGTTATTATGGATGCGGTTATTATCTTAATGTTGACGATGGTACAATGGAGAAAATAACTTATGATATATATGACCACGATATTAAGGAGTGGAGCACTTCATATATGATAAAAAACGCAACAGATGGAACAGATTGGAAGAGTGATGCAGATAAAGACGAAAAACATTCAATTATCAAAGAAGCTTTTGAAAACTATCTAAAGTCAAAACGAGAATAAGGGTGTTCAGGTACATAAACATAAAAACGGCATAACCGATTAAATTTCGGTTATGCCGTAATTTTTTACTCAGATTCCAGTTGCTAATAGTAGAAATTATATTTAAAAACAAACTTTATAAATTCCGCAAAGCGATTGTAATACTGTAGCGGTGAACCGTGTTCTCCCGTCTGAAATATAGTCGCAATGCGTTGCACATAAATGTGCTTCCTATTGCTCGTTATTTCAGACAGTGCATTGCTCCCTTTATCCGCCACCGGCGGCGGTCGCAAGGCTACCATTTGTTTTGATTGTAAAACCAAAACAAGCAAAACAATTTTTTGCAAATGGCAAATAAATTTTATATAACAAATGCTTTGTATTGTCCAACCGATTTTACAATCGGTTGGATTGGCGATCACTGATCGCCGCTACAGTTGAACAATGACTTTGCGACATCTATACACTTTGTATTTATCATAATGTATGTTCTGTTACTTGCGGGCGTCCGATGAACGCCCCTACTTGTAAAACCATACACCGTGTCGGGCGTTGCATTGAGATGTAAAAAATAGCCCGAAAAGAAAAAATAATTCTTTTCGGGAAATAAAACCTGTAAAAATATAAAAAAGTCAGTAAAATCCGAAAAAAATCCGAAATTTCTCTTGACTTATTGATTATTTCAATATAGAATAATAAAATGTACCATAATGGGGATATGTACCGAAGAGGTCGGGAAAATCAGCAAAAAACTTTATCCGACAAGGGGATATTATCACAAAAATCCTTTTGTGTCAAGAGCTTTTTATGAGCAGATTTTCAGTACCGCTTGCCCCGTTTCATAGATTTTTTAAGGAGTGATACGCCTATGGTTAATGTCAAACCCGTAAAGCTTGGCAACACCGAAAGAATGAGTTTTGGTAAAATCGATGAAGTAATTGATATGCCTAATCTTATCGACATTCAGAAAGCGTCATACAAATGGTTGCTTGACGAAGGTCTTAAAGAAGTATTTAAAGATGTTTCGGGCATTACCGATTATCAGGACAACCTTGTTCTCGATTTTATCGACTACACACTTGATGTTGATCACCCGAACTACAGCGTAATTGAGTGTAAGGTTCGTGATGCAACATATTCAGCTGCTCTCAGAGTAACCGCAAGACTTTTGAACAAGTCAACGGGTGAAATCAAAGAGAGCAATGTATTTATGGGCGATTTCCCGCTGATGACCGCAAGCGGCACATTCGTTATCAACGGTGCTGAGCGTGTTATCGTTTCACAGCTTGTAAGAAGCCCGGGCGTTTACTATAAAATGGATCACGATAAAACCGGTAAGGAACTGTATTCAACAACAGTTATCCCGAATCGTGGTGCATGGCTTGAATATGAAACCGATGTAAACGATGTTTTTTATGTTCGTATTGATAAGAACCGTAAGCTTCCCGTTACATCATTTATCAGAGCACTCGGTCTTGGCACGGATGCCGAAATTCTCGACTATTTCGGTGACGATGAAAGAATGAGAGCTACTATCGAAAAGGATGCCGCTTCAAATGTTGAAGAAGGTCTTATCGAGGTTTACAAAAAGCTCCGTCCGTCTGAGCCTCCGACAGTTGACAGTGCGCAGACACACATAAACAACCTGTTCTTTGACCCCGGTCGTTATGATATGTCAAGAGTAGGCAGATATAAATACAACAAAAAGCTCGGTATTGCAAACCGTCTTGAAGGTCAGGTTCTTGCAGAGCCGATTGCCAACCCACGCACAGGCGAGGTTATGGCTCTTCGTGATGAAAAAATCACAAAGGAAAAGGCTTTTGAAATCGAAAACGCAGGTGTTAAGATTGCCTATGTAAAGGCTGCCGATGAAACAATCGTTAAGGTTATTTCAAATGGTATGGTTGACATCGCTTGCTATGTTGATTTTGACGCAGAAGCAGAGTGTGATATCAAGGAGAATGTTCGTTTTGATGTTCTTTGCGAAATTCTTGATTCCTGCGAGAATGAGGATGACCTCAAGGAAATGCTCAGAAGCCGTGCAGATGAGCTTGTTCCTAACCACATCACGGTTGATGATATCTTTGCAACAATCAACTACCTCAACTGTGTTGCTCACGGTGTCGGTAATACAGATGATATCGACCACCTCGGCAACAGAAGAATCCGCTGCGTAGGCGAACTTCTTCAGAACCAGTTCAGAATCGGTTTCTCCCGTCTTGAGAGAGTTGTAAGAGAGAGAATGACAACCCAGTCACAGGATATGGAGTCGCTTTCGCCTAACTCACTCATCAATATCCGTCCCGTAACAGCGGCAATTAAAGAATTCTTCGGTTCTTCACCGCTTTCACAGTTCATGGATCAGGGTAACCCACTTGCAGAGCTTACCCACAAGCGTCGTCTTTCAGCCCTCGGTCCGGGCGGTCTTTCAAGAGATCGTGCAGGATTTGAGGTTCGTGACGTACACTACACACACTATGGCCGAATGTGTCCTATCGAAACTCCTGAAGGTCCTAACATCGGTCTTATCTCATATCTTGCTTCATTTGCCCGTATCAACAAGTACGGCTTTATCGAAGCTCCTTATCGTAAAATTGACAAGGAAACAGGCGTTGTAACCGACGAGGTTGTTTATATGACAGCCGATGTTGAGGATAACTACGCTGTTGCACAGGCTAACGAACCGCTTGATGAAAACGGCAGATTTGTTCATTCAAGAGTCGTAGGTCGTTACCGTGACGAGTTCGTAGAGTATTCTCCCGAAAGATTCGACTTCATGGATGTATCTCCTAAGATGGTTGTATCTGTTGCTACGGCTATGATTCCGTTCCTTGAAAACGATGACGCAAACCGTGCTCTCATGGGTGCGAACATGCAGCGTCAGGCAGTTCCGCTTCTCCGCAGTGAAGCTCCTATCGTTGGTACAGGTATGGAGTACAAGGCAGGTACAGACTCAGGCGTTTGTATCCTCGCTGAGGAAGACGGTATCGTTATGAGCGTTGACGCCCGTAACATTCGTGTACAGTATGACTCGGGCAGAGTTCAGGACTTTGAGGTTATCAAGTTCCTCCGCTCCAACCAGGGTACATGTATCAACCAGCGTCCTATCGTGTCAAGAGGACAGAGAGTTAAGAAGGGTGAAGTTCTCGCAGACGGTCCCGCTACCGAAAACGGTGAAGTTGCTCTCGGTAAGAACGCTCTCATCGGCTTTATGACATGGGAAGGTTACAACTACGAGGATGCTGTTCTTATCAACGAAAAAATCGTTCGTGATGATGTTTATACATCAATTCACATTGAAGAATATGACACAGAGGCAAGAGATACAAAGCTCGGACCCGAAGAGATTACAAGAGATATCCCGAATGTAGGTGAAGATGTTCTCAAGTATCTTGACGAGGACGGTATCATTCAGATCGGTTCTGAGGTTAAAGCAGGCGATATCCTTGTCGGTAAAGTAACTCCAAAGGGTGAAACAGAGCTTACAGCCGAGGAAAGACTCCTTCGTGCAATCTTCGGTGAAAAGGCAAGAGAAGTCAGAGATACATCTCTCCGTGTGCCTCACGGTGAATGCGGTACTGTTGTTGATGTTAAGGTGTTTACCCGTGCAGACAGCAGAAACGAACTCCAGCCCGGTGTAAACAAGGTTGTAAGAGTTTACCTTGCACTCAAGAGAAAAATCAGCGTAGGCGATAAGATGGCAGGTCGTCACGGTAACAAGGGTGTTGTTTCAAGAATTCTCCCAATGGAAGATATGCCGTTCCTTCCTGACGGTACTCCGCTTGACATCGTACTTAACCCGTTGGGCGTACCTTCTCGTATGAACATCGGTCAGGTTCTTGAGGTTCACCTCGGTTATGCCGCAAAGGCGCTTGGCTGGAAGATTATGACTCCTGTATTTGACGGTGCTCATGAGCAGGACATTTTCCAGTGTCTTAAAGACGCAGGTTACAGCGAGGACGGTAAGACATGGCTTGTTGACGGTCGTACAGGCGAGCGTTTCGATAACCCTGTAACAGTAGGTTATATGTACTACCTCAAGCTCCATCACCTCGTTGATGAAAAAATCCACGCAAGAAGCACAGGTCCTTACTCTCTCGTTACACAGCAGCCACTCGGCGGTAAAGCCCAGTTCGGCGGTCAGCGTTTCGGTGAGATGGAAGTTTGGGCACTTGAGGCTTACGGTGCTGCTTATACACTTCAGGAAATTCTTACAGTTAAGTCGGACGATGTTGTCGGCCGTGTTAAGACCTACGAGGCTATCGTTAAAGGTCAGAATATTCCTGCTCCGGGTATTCCTGAGTCATTCAGAGTTCTTATTAAGGAACTCCAGTCACTTTCACTTGATGTTCGTGTTCTTAACTCTGACGGTGAGGAAATTGACATTAAGCAGAAGTTCGATGAGGACGAGGATATTGTTGATGCAACAAATCCGGAATTTGAAGAAGACCATGTAATGACATCAATGGACGGCTACACTCTTGACGAGGGCGGCGAAGAAGGCAATATGTTTGACGATTCACTTGCCGATGTTGAAGAGGACAGCTACACATCGGATGATTTCAGCGATGACTTTGGCAGTGACGATATGTAAGGAGGAAATGCAATGATAGATAATAATGTTTTTGACTCAATTAAAATCGGACTTGCTTCTCCTGAGCAGATGAGAGAATGGTCTTACGGCGAAGTTAAAAAGCCCGAGACAATTAACTATCGTACTCTCAAGCCTGAAAGAGACGGCTTGTTCTGCGAACGCATTTTCGGACCGACAAAGGACTGGGAATGTCACTGCGGTAAATACAAGAGAATCCGTTTTAAGGGTAAAATCTGTGACCGTTGCGGTGTTGAAGTAACCCGTTCAAAGGTCAGAAGAGAGCGTATGGGACACATTGAGCTTGCCGCTCCCGTGTCGCACATTTGGTATTTCAAGGGAATTCCTTCAAGAATTGCCCTTATGCTTGATATTTCTCCCAAGCTTTTGGAGAATGTACTCTATTTCTCACAGTACATCGTAACAGATCCCGGCGACTGCCGTGACCTTGCAAAGTATCAGTGCCTTACCGAGGGTGAGTACAATGATATGCGTGAGAAGTATGAAGACGACTTTGAAGCAGGTATGGGTGCCGAGGCAATCAAAAAGCTCCTTGCCGAGATTGACCTTGATGCTCTTTCCGCTTCACTTAAAGAAGAACTCGAAACTGCATCGGGTCAGAAGAGAGTTAGACTCCTTAAAAGACTTGATGTTGTTGAAAGCTTCAGAATGTCGGGCAACCGTCCCGAGTGGATGATTCTCGATGTTGTTCCGGTAATTCCGCCGGATATCCGTCCTATGGTTCAGCTTGACGGCGGTCGTTTTGCAACAAGTGACCTTAACGACCTCTATCGCCGAGTTATCAACCGTAACAACAGACTTAAAAAGCTCCTTGAGCTTAACGCACCTGAAATCATCATCCGCAACGAGAAGAGAATGCTTCAGGAATCCGTTGACGCACTCATCGACAACGGCAGACGAGGCAGACCTGTTACAGGACCTAACAACCGTGCCCTCAAGTCACTTTCGGATATGCTTAAAGGTAAGCAGGGCCGTTTCCGTCAGAACCTTCTCGGTAAGCGTGTTGACTACTCAGGCCGTTCGGTTATCGTTGTAGGACCTGAACTCAAAATGTATCAGTGCGGTCTTCCTAAGGAAATGGCACTTGAACTCTTCAAGCCGTTTGTTATGAAACGCCTTGTTGAAACTAAAGCAGAGCAGAATATCAAATCAGCAAGAAAAGCTGTTGAGCGTGCAAAGGACAATGTTTGGGACGCACTTGAAGTTGTAATCAAGGGACACCCCGTTCTCCTCAACCGTGCTCCAACACTTCACCGTCTTGGTATTCAGGCATTTGAGCCTGTTCTTGTTGAAGGTCGTGCTCTTAAACTTCATCCGCTCGCTTGTACAGCATACAACGCTGACTTTGACGGCGACCAGATGGCTGTCCATGTACCTCTTTCGGCAGAGGCACAGGCAGAAGCAAGATTCCTTATGCTCGCAGCAGGCAACCTTCTCAAGCCTTCTGACGGTCAGCCTGTTACAGTTCCTACACAGGATATGATCCTTGGTTCTTACTACCTTACACTTGATAAGGACGGTGAGAGAGGCGAAGGAAAGGTATTCCGTGATGTTGATGAAGTTATGATGGCTTATCAGACAGGCGTTATTGAGCTTCACTCAAAAATCAAGGTTCGCCGCGAGCTTGAAATTGACGGAAAAATCGAATCCGGTATTGTAGACACAACAATCGGTAAGATTATCTTTAACAATCCCATTCCTCAGGATCTCGGCTTTATCGACAGAAGTATCCCCGAAAACAGATTCAAGTTTGAGGTTGACTTCCTCGTTGGCAAGTCGGGCCTTAAGAAGATTATTGATAAATGTATTAAAATTCACGGTCCGGTAAGAACAAGCGTTGTTCTTGACCACATTAAGGCACAGGGCTATAAGTATTCTACAAAGGGTGCTATTACCGTTGCCGTTTGTGACGCAGTTATTCCTCCTCAGAAGAAGGCGATTATTGCCGAGGCAGAGAAGGAAGTTGATGTTATTCGTGATGAGTTTATGATGGGTCTTCGTTCAAACGAGGAGCGTTACGAAGAAGTTCTTCGTATCTGGGAAAAGGCTACTAACGATGTAACCGACGCCCTCCAGAAAAACCTTGACCGTTACAACCCAATCTTCATGATGGCTGACTCAGGTGCCCGTGGTAGTATGAGCCAGATCAGACAGCTTGCAGGTATGCGTGGTCTTATCGCCAATACATCAGGTAAAACAATCGAAATTCCTATCAGAGCTAACTACCGTGAAGGCCTTAACATCTTGGAGTACTTTATTTCATCTCGTGGTGCTCGTAAAGGTCTTGCCGATACAGCTCTTCGTACAGCCGACTCAGGTTACCTTACCCGCCGTCTTGTTGATGTATCACAGGAAGTTATTATCCGTGAAGAGGACTGCGGTACTACAGAGGGTCTTGAAATCTTTGACATCAAAGCGGGCGAATCGAATGTTATCGAGGGTCTCCACGAGCGTCTTATCGGAAGATATCTCCTTGATGACTTCTGCGATTCTAACGGTAATGTTCTTGTTTCAAAGGATGTTATGATGGGCGACAAAGAGGCTGACATCATCGTTAATTCGGGTGTTGACCACATCAAGATTCGTTCGGTACTTGAATGTCGTGCAAAACACGGCGCTTGCCGTAAGTGCTACGGTTCTAACCTTGCCAACCGTCAGCCTGTTACTGTCGGTGAGGCTGTCGGTATTATTGCCGCTCAGTCAATCGGTGAGCCCGGTACACAGCTTACAATGAGAACATTCCATACCGGCGGTGTTGCATCTGCCGAAGATATCACACAGGGTCTTCCGAGAGTTGAAGAGCTTTTCGAGGCTCGTAAACCAAAGAGCCTTGCAATCATCAGTGAAATCGACGGTGATGTTCGTTTTGAAGAAATCAAAAACGCAAAGCACGCTGTTATCTTTAACAAGGAAACAGGCGAAGAAAGAGCTTACCTCATTCCTTTCGGTTTCCGTGTAAAGGTATTTGACGGCGACCACATCAAAAAGGGTGACAAGATTACCGATGGTGCTGTTAATCCGCACGATATACTCGATATTCTCGGACCCGAGGCAGTCATGAACTACCTTATTTCGGAAGTACAGAGTACCTACCGTTTACAGGGTGTTGAAATCAACGATAAGCACATTGAGGTTATCGTTCGTCAGATGATGCGTAAGGTTAAGGTTGAGGACGCAGGCGACACAGGCTTTATGTCAGGTCAGACCTACGACAAGAACGAAGTCCTTTACGAGAATGAGCAGATTAAAAAGCGTATTGCCAACGGCGAAGAAGGTCTTCGTGAGGCAACATTCACTCAGCTCCTCCTCGGTATCACAAAGGCCGCTCTTGCAACAGACAGCTTCCTTTCAGCCGCATCATTCCAGGAAACAACAAGAGTTCTTACAGATGCCGCTATCAAGGGTAAGGTTGATCCGCTCGTCGGTCTTAAAGAGAATGTTATCCTCGGTAAGATTATCCCTGCAGGTACAGGTATGCAGAGATATGCAGATGTTCAGCTTGAGAGTAATTCTGAGGCAGAAATCGTTGAGAATGACGATACAGACGATGTTATCGTTGCTCTTGAAGACGATGAAATTATGGACTTCTGATTTAACTGAAAACATATAATCTATAAAAAAACACGGTATGTGCCAAATGGTACATACCGTGTATTTTTTTCGTTCGTGAAGACGGTTTGCAAAATGCAAAACATTGTTACACGACCGTTTTTATTTATATGAAAGTTGTTGTTTATTTGTAGGTACGGCGGCACGCCGTATCACGAATTGATTTTGCTGTTGATTTGTTTTATTTGTGCCTTGATTTTGCAATATGTTCCGAGCCAAATACCAAAATAAATAAAAAGAAAAATTGCGCAATAGATTAGAATTCCGTATATGTTGTGTGGCATCCAACGCATTACATAGGCAATCGGGAATGATATCACGGAAATCACAATCAAATGTGTAACGGTCTGTCGGGTAAGACTCCACGAATCAACTTCCCAAATTACCGATGCACCGCCCCACATTCCTCCGTAAATCATACCTGCTATTGTTTGCACAATAACCGCATTAAGCTGTGATTTGCAGAGATTTGTAAGTTCGGTTGGTACGGGATAAAAGTTACCGTCACCAATTCCGATTGATATGAAAAGTGTAATAAAATAACAAATCAACAGTCCAATCGGCATACCGACAAGAAATCGCAGAATAAATTGTTTTTTTAAGTTCATTTTCATTTTACACACCTAACCTTTCTTTGATTTTAGAAACATAACGGCGTGACACATAGGTGCTTTTGCCGTTGAAAAATTCAACACATATTGTTCCCGAAATTTTTAAATTGAAAGATTTCACTTCATTCAAATTAATAATTTCAGAGTTTGAAATTCGCACAAATTTTTTGCTGTCAAGCGTTTCTTCAAGTTTATACAGCCGAGTGTTTACGCTGTATTCGCCTCGAGAAGTTACCGCAAAAATTTTCCCGTTTGCCGTGTATATGTTGTTGATTTCATCGGGCTTGATTATTACTATATCCTCTCCGTTGCGACCTGTCAGCGTTTTCTCAGAGCTTTTCGAGAGCAGTTTTAAATATTCGTTAATTTCGTCAGAAACTTCCGAGGTGTATATAACGCACAACGGCTTTTCGTAGTCTTTATCAATCTTGATTTTTACTTTCATACTCTTCCTCCTTTGCAAGTCAAAGTATATAGTAATCGGTTTTGAATTTCAACAGTTTTTTGCTATGCGGTATTTTTTACTGCATAAGTGGTATTTTTTCGTTTGTAAACTGTCTGCCCAACCGCAATTTTCAATTTTCCATTTTCAACTTTCAATTTAAAAAAACTTTCGCTCTGGCATAATATGTTTTTTCAATAATATACTGTTTACACGAACAGGGAACGGCGGCACGCCGTATCACAAATAAAAAAGTCGGGAAACAGAAATTTTGCATTGAAAATCTGCTGCCCGACTTTAATTTTTAATTTGTAACTATTTTCTGCCGAGAATGTAATCTGTGGAAACTTTGTACAAATCAGCCAGTTTAATTAAATGCTCAACAGGAATTGACTGGAATCCTCTTTCGTAGCGTGAATAGACCGTCTGCTGAATTCCTAAATATTCGGCAACTTCACTTTGTTTCATATCATGATCTTCTCGCAAATCACGCAGTCTTTTAAAATACATATTATCACCCTACATAGTATCTATCGGTACTATTGACTTTATCATAAATGGGTGATATAATGATTTTATAGTACTTAAAAGTACTAAAGCATTTAACTTAAAAGCACGCCGCAGTTTCAAGTGAGAAAAACTGCGGCGTGCTTGAATTTTAGGTTATAAAATTCTCAAAATGTACATTAAATGACCCTCCGAAATCATCGGAAGGGTAAATCTTTTATGATTTTATCTGTTTAAGCCCGATTTTCTTTTGTCAAGATAATCCTGAAGAATTATTGTGGCGGCAACCTCGTCAACGACATTTTTACGCTTTTTTCCTCTTGTATTTGTGGTGTTGAGAAAATTGTGAGCCGTAATTGTTGTTCCACGCTCATCCTGCATAACGCATTCAATGCCTGTTTCATTGCTCAGATTTTCGGCAAACGCTCTGGCATTCTGTGCGCTTTCGCCCTCACTGCCGTCCATATTTTTCGGAAGCCCCACAACAATAAGCTCGGCTTTTGTTTCTTTGGCTGTATTTGACACCTTTTCAAGCAACTGTTTCGGTGACTTTTCAAAAATAACCGTATATGGCGACGCTAAAAACTCGGTTTTGTCGCATACGGCAATGCCTGTGCGTGCTTTTCCGAGGTCAACTGACATTATAATCATTTTGTTTGTCCTTTCACTTTGGTTTACTCCATTATAATGCAAAATCAGAATTTTAACAACGGCTTTTTTTAATGTTGAACAATCTTTTGCGTAATTACTTTATTAAGTTTTTTCAAAGCTTTATTTCTACAAAAGAATATAAAAATTCTCATTCACAAAAAGACAAAACTGTTACCCATAATATCCTATAATAAAAATACAAAAAGAAGTAAATCATTAAAGGGATGTTGATTTTTATGGAAGCAAAAACTACTTTGGCTCGCAGACAGGATGCTGTTCAGGGCGATTTTATGCGGAAAATGCTCACAAACGCAGGTTGTCTGCTCTGCGGAATTTTGGTGTCACGGGGAGCGGTTCTCGGAAGTCTTGCACCGTTCGGGGCGTCATTTGCGGCGGCAGTTCCGAGAAAGTATCTTTTGTCATCACTCTTAGGCACGGCATTCGGCTATGTCCTGCTCAAACCCTCGGACAGCTTTCGTTACCTTGCCGTTGTGGCGGCAATAGGCGGTCTGCGGTGGCTGCTCGGCGATCTTGACAAGGTTACAAAAAGCAAGGTTTTTGCTCCGCTTGTGGCATTTGTTCCGATTTTTGCAACAGGTGTTTCGTTGCTTTTCGTAAGCACAAGCACGCTGACAACCTTTGCCGATTGCGTAACCGAGGCGGTAATTGCAGGTGCGGCGGCATATTTTATCAGCACGGCACTGCACCTCGCAGGCGACAACAGAAGTTTTGAAGTTTTTTCGCAACAGGAAACCGCAAGCGTGGTTATGTCGGGGTGTATCCTGATTCTGGCTTTCGGCAGTATTGCGTGGCAGAATATCTCGCTCGGCAGAATTATTGCAATGCTCGTCATTTTGCTCTGTTCACGCTACGGCTCGGTTACGGGCGGTGCAATCAGCGGAATTTCAACAGGGGCGATTTTCAGCATTGCGTCAAGGGAGAACGGCTACATCTGCGGCGGTTTTGCATTCGGAGGACTTATGGCGGGGCTTTTTTCACAGCTCGGAAAATTGGGCTGTGCGATTGCCTTTGTAATCTCAAACGGTGTGATGTGCCTTGCGTTCGGTTCGCAGTTCGGAACACCGTCTGGTGTGCTTGTTGAAAGCCTTGCCGCAAGTGCGGTGTTTATGGTTCTTCCGAAAGAGGTCGGCAATGTGATTTCGCCCGTGTTTTCAAGCGACAAAAACACATCGCTCGGAGAGGCTCTGCGAAAAAATATTGTTATGCGACTCGACTTTGCCTCAAAGGCAGTCGGCAATGTGAAAAACGATGTTTCAAAGGTTTCTGAAAAGATGAAAAAGCTCTATTCGCCCACATTTGACGCTGTTTGTGAGGGTACAAGAAATGAAGTCTGCGAAACCTGCGGACTGAAAATGTACTGCTATGAACACAAGGGCGGTGTCACCCGTGACGATTTTGCAAGGCTTGAAGAGTATCTTGAATCGAACGGCACAATAGGCGAAAGAGATGTTGAAAAATCTTTCGTAAAAAACTGCTGTAAAAAAGGCGAAATTGCCCGTTCAATGAACGCAAACTACCGTGAATATCAGTCGGCGCTTGAGGCACAACAAAGGATTACCGATGTGCGGAGCGTTGTTGCAGGGCAGTTTTCCGGAATCGGCGATATTCTCCACGATTTGGCTGATGAATTTCGCAACACAATGCGGTGCGATAACGAATCTGCACAACGGATAATCAGCGCCCTCACAAGCCTCGGTGCAATTGTTGAGGAGTGCATCTGCCTTGTGTCAAACGTCGGAAGAATGAGCGTGGAACTTACGCTCTCGAATAAGTCCGAAAAGCTTTCTAAGGGCGAGGTTATGCGTGAGATTTCACGCTGTTGCGGAAGAAGATTTGACCTTCCGACAATTAGCCGTGAGGGTAACAGAATCCGTATTGCAATGTGCGAAATGCCCGTGTTTGATGTTGAAATCGGAAGTGACCAGCACACCGCCGACAACGGTAAGCTTTGCGGTGACTGCATAAATTATTTCAATGACGGTTTCGGCAAAACATATGCGCTCGTGTGTGACGGTATGGGTACGGGCGGCAGAGCTGCCGTTGACGGCAATATGGCGGCGTCTGTTATGACAAGACTGCTAAGGGCGGGACTTTCAGCCGACAGCTGTTTGCAGATTGTGAACTCCGCCCTCATGGTGAAAAGTGAGGACGAATCGCTTTCAACGGTTGATGTCACAAGTGTTGACCTCTACACCGGCAAAACCACCTTCAAAAAGGCAGGCGCACCCGTAACATTTGTAAAGAAAAACGGCAGGGTAACGGTTCGTGAAATGCCGTCGCTCCCTGCAGGAATTCTAAACGGTATAAAATTTTCAACCGACACGGTAAATCTGACAACGGGGGATATGATTGTTATGGTATCAGACGGTGTAATTACAGGCGATGACAAATGGCTCGAAAAGCTTATTCGCACATGGAATGAGGGCAGTACCCAGGATCTTGCAAAGGCTGTTGTTGACGAGGCGGTAAAGCACCGTAAGGCCGACCGTGAGGACGATGTCACCGCCGTTGCAATCAGAATTACGGAGAACGGACATTGATTCAAATTAAGTTAAAAATTGAAAAACAGAAAATATAGCGAAGTTAATCGGATACACGCAAGTAAAGACCACAGAATTTATGTAAAATAAATTTATATAGATGTCAGAAAGTTACCGATGTTTAGTAGTGGAGAACACGGTTCGCCGCTACATTTTAATACCTACACAAAGAAACAGGCTGTACGCAATCTGTACAGCCTGTTTCTTTATGGCTTTCTTGTGCCGCAACCGCATGTTCCGACATAATTTTGATTTATCTTTCCACACTTTGGACATTTCAGCGCTTTGGGATCTGTTTTGACACGTCCCTCCCTGTCCGCCTGCGCCAGCTCGCGGAGGCGATCAATGGGGACACCTTCAAACTCTTTGATTTCCGCGATAGCCTTTCCCATGCTTGCAAGCTTCAAGTGCTCCACTGCCTCCGGCTCCAGCCCGGTCTCCTCGTAAGCAGCGAGGCGGTTAATTGCATCAGCCAAAAGCACGTATTCGCTGTGATAAGCTCGACGCTCTGTGTGCAGCTCATCTAAAATGCTCATTGCGCCTTCCGCGTAAATCTCCATGTCAATCCTCCTCCCGGCGCTTGCCCCGACTGCAAAAATCGTCTGGATTTTCTCTGTCCATATGATGGGAACACCATCCTAATCGAGGTTTGTTATAGTTTCGGCACTCCCGGCAGTAGCACGCGCCAGAAGCGTGCACTGGGTCGATGGTTGGTTCTTGGCTCAACCTTTTGATGAGTATCTCGAAAATTTTATATACTGCGATTTCTTCTTTTTCTCCGGTTTTAATATCAAGCATATCCTGCCATTTTTTCGACAGCGCATTCGCGTCAATCAGCCTTGCC
>OHQG01000835.1_pt1 | contig 14519 bp, 9 predicted proteins | sample 1577871 | NCBI WGS metagenome assembly OHQG01 (sample SAMEA3879604, study PRJEB24766) | human gut metagenome | biome: human-associated habitat; feature: feces | place: USA | collected 1985/1987
ACTGTTCTGAGGGAATTTATTGATCGGGGTGTAACATATGTTTGACAAACCTACAATAAATGAATATTTACCTCTGCTTCTTTTATTTATCTATTTTATACATTTTATTGCAAAAATCAGGGGACGCACACACATTTTCTTCGGCAATACATACAATAATCATAGAAAAAACGAGCCGTAATGCCCCTCTATACGCGCTTGCTTTTTCAATATTTAATTTGTTTTTCACAAAAGAAACTAAAATATTTACATCAATATATTATTTATGGAGGCATTATGAATATAAAAGGACTTGATGTCAGCGAATTTCAAGGAGAAATCAACTGGGAACGGGTTAAAAACGCAGGTTATCAGTTTGCTATGATTCGTGCAGGTTATGGATTCAATACGATTGACAAACAATTTCAGAGAAATGCTTCTGAATGCAACAGAATCGGTCTTCCGATCGGAGTTTACTGGTTCTGCTATGCTGTCAGTCCTGAAACGGCTATTCAGGAAGCCGACGGCTGTCTGCGCACCATTCGTAATTATAGAATTGATTATCCTGTCTGCTATGATATTGAACAGGCGTCCGCCGCTTATGCTCTCGGAGAAGGTGTCACTATCACTCCGGCTCTTGCAAAACAACTCGTTTCTTCTTTCTGCAATCGTATTGAAGCAGGGGGCTACTATGCGATGTTTTACACAAACCGCAGTTTTTTAGACAATTATCTCGGAAATGATCTTGCAAAACGATATGCATTCTGGTACGCCCGCTATGCGTCTTCCTTCGACGGAACAGACTGCGGTATGTGGCAATATACAAACGAAGGAAGTGTTCCCGGTATCGGCGGAAATGTAGACCTTGATATCGGCTACATCGATTATCCCGGCATCATCCGCCGGGCAGGACTTAATCACCTGTCTGAAACTGCTCCGCCGCCCGCTCCTCCCTCCGCTCCGACATATATCACTTATACGATTCAACCCGGTGATACATTAAGTGAAATTGCCGAAAGATTCGGAACAACCGTCTCTTCTCTTTCCGCTCTGAACGGTATTTCCGATCCCAATCTTATTTACGCCGGAAATACACTCCGCATTCCACAAGGCGGGAATTCTGCTCCGGTTTATTACACCATTCAGCCGGGAGACACATTAAGCGAAATTGCCGAAAGATTCGGAACGACCGTCGCTTCTCTTTCTGCCTTGAACGGTATTTCTGATCCCAACTTAATTTATGCGGGAAATACACTTCTAATTTCTCAATAACTTTCAGTACCGACAGATTTTTTTATCTTTTCTTTTCAATAAAGCGCGGTTTCTTTAACTATCTAAATTTAAGAATTTCATAACTTTTTTTCGTTTTCTTTTAGACATTAAACATACTTTAGACACATTTTGAAGATATACTGTTCAACAGATAGTTGATAAAACAACTATCTCCCCCCTCATAAAGTAAAGACATCCCGGATAACCGTGATGTCGCACTTTACTCTCATTCCTTTAGATAACTATAAAAACAACGAAACCCGTTAGCCGGAAGGTTAGCGGGTTTTCGCTGTTTATAGAACTGTTCATCTCGTCTGTGGATAGTTCTTAGACAATTCACTATAACTCTAAAAATCATTATTCCTATTGTTTTCGTATCAATTCCCTTTTTATCGCAAACAGCAGTAAGAAAAGTGCAATCATCATTCCGATATGAGACAATCCTGCCAGACCGGACAGCATCCCATTCCCCATTTTTCCAAGCTCTATTCCGAGAACCTGCACAATTCCGCGAATAAGCATCATCACCACCATGGCAGGCAATGCGATATTATAGAGAACAAAAAATTTCTTAAACAAAAGATTTTCCGCCAACATTGTTACTTTTGCGAAAAGAGCCGTTATAAGAAATAACAATGTTCCCATCACCAACAGATGAACATGCAGCACTCCTAATGTAGTCGGCTCTGTATATCCGTTCCATTTTGTAAATTCCCGATAAAATACGCCTCCCGCCATTGCAAATATAAAATAAACAATCGCTGTATTTATAATTCTTTTCATATGTATCTTCTCCTTAGTTTTTACTCCTCATCTTTTATGCATCTATACTTTCTCTATACTTCCTCTATACTTTCTCTATGCTTTTTCGTTTACTTATGCTTTCTTCCTGTAAGCCTGTATATAATTTCTTCCAAATAAAACGCCTGCCATGAAAAGTGCCGCTCCCAATCCTGTGTAAAATACAGCTATAAACCGCTCCGGCAGTAAATGGAATGAACGAATAATAATCCCGAAACTTATCATAAACGCCATAATTAAAAATGATTTCAAATCAAAAAATTTATAAAACAGTTGCTTTTCTTCTTCATATCCTTGAATTCTTATTGTATGTTTATTTGTCAACTTATAAAATACCATGAACCAAAAGAGAAGAAACACGATAATTGTCACGATATAATTTATTACAGTCTGATATTCAGCATAAGTTTCAATCCCGATCCTCAAAACGTTAAATCCTGCGATCATCCAGACAAGACTTGCCAAAAGCAAAAGAGTCTGTTTCTTTATCTTCATAACCCATCTCCGTTCCACATCAACTCTTTCTCTTAATACAAATAATTTTTTACAAATTCCAAAAAGGACTCTTTTTCATTTTGTTTTTCCAGTAATATTGATAAAAACAAGGTAAATATGTAGTCCGTAAAAATTTCGGCAGTCAGATTTTCTGTAAATATCCCTTGACGTATTTTTTCATCATTTTCCAAAAAATGTGCCATTTGATTTTTTAACCTCAGAAAATATACTTCCATCGCCTTTTTTCCTTCTTGTCTTTCTCCTGCCGTAAACCCCAATGCATGCATGGAAAAAAATTTCGGATAACGGCTTCGGCTATTTTCAACACCTTCAAACAACAGGTTTAAGTATTCCACAATATTCTCGCATTTTTCTAAAGTTTTTCCCATTTGAAATATATCTTTCCACACTGCCTCTATTGTAGCAGACAAAAGTTCTGATTTTGAAGAAAAATAATTATACAAAGAACCTAGTGCAATTCCGCATTCAGATGCAACGGTTCTCATATTTACTGCGGCAATTCCTTTTTTTGCCACAATCCCACAGCTTACTTTCAATATTTCTTCTTCCGACGTAACCGCTCTGCTCAACTCTTATCACCGTCCTCTTTATTCTATTCTCCTTTCCCGCTTTCCCTTTTCAGTTTTTTTAATATGAACATTGTTCATGTTAATATTCTATACAATATTTGTCAAGTTTTTTCTCCTGTTTTCCAATTTTTCTCTTTACTCTCTTTTTACAACTTCAAAAGAACCGATTCCCAAAAGAGAATCGGTTCTTTTATATCGCCTCACAATATTATATTATGAAAACTTTATTCTTATTTTTGTTCTTATTTTTTCTTTTTATTTTTGATAATAAGAACTGCCGCCACAACGGCGATTGCAGCCACAAGACCCGCGATCGGAAGCCATACGTTCTTATCGTCGCCTGTCTGTACCGCACCGGAATTGTTCTTTCCTTCCTCTTTGCCGGATGTCGGAGGAACTTTTCCTTTCTCTTCAACAGTCACGTTGACCGTTACTTTCCTGAATTCTTCCGGAATTGTGATTCCTTCTTTTGTCTGAAGTGTTCCTGTCAGTTTATATGTTCCTGCTTTGTCTGCTTTATACGCATCTGTGTTCCATACGATTGACAGTTTATCTTTCGCCTTGTTATCAAGTGTCACTTTCACTTCTTTCGGAAGGGCAAGTTTCTCTGCCGGAGTTCCGAATTTCACAGTAAGGTCAGCAAGTTTTTCTACTGCTATAACCACTTTGTCTTCCGGCTGCGGCGGGTCTACTTCTCCGCCTTTTTCTTCTACAGTTACGTTGATCGTTACTGTCTTGAAGTTGTCAGGAAGTTTAATTCCTTCTTTTGCCTGAAGTGTTCCTGTCAGTTCGTACGTTCCCGCTTCGTCTGCTTTATACGCATCTGTGTTCCACTCTACTGACAGTTTGTCTTCTGTCTCGTTATCTAATGTTACTTTTACTTCTGTCGGAAGAGCAAGTTTCTCAACTGAAGTTCCGAACTCAACCGTAAGATCAGTAAGTTCTTCTACGTCTGTAACTACGTTGTCTTCCGGCTGCGGCGGATTTACTTCGCTCTCTTCTACAATTACGTTGATCGTTACTGTCTTAAACTTATCAGGAATCTTAACGCCTTTCTTCTTCTGAAGTTCTCCTGACAGCGTCTGTGTTCCGATCTGATCTGCTTTGTAATTATCTGTCGTCCATTTTACTTCAAGTACATCTGCAACACGACCGCCTTCCAGTGTAACATTTACTGTTTTCGGAAGATCCAGTTTATCAGCAGCAGTTCCTTTCTTCACTTTAAGATCGGCAAGTTTCTCTACGCCTACAACTGTCTTTGCATTCCAGTCGTCTACCGTCAGGTTAATTACTGCAGGTACAGCTTTATTTCCTGATGCATCTACAGCTACGATACGGATACTGTAGTCTTTGCTTTCATCCGCGTTTTTCAATGTATATTCTGTCTTATCGCTTTCAGATACGATCACGCCGTCTACATATACAATATATGTAACTTCGCTTCCTTCCGGATCTTCTGACGGAGCCCATGTGATCTTCACATCTTTTTCACCTTCTTTTACTACGCTGATTCCACTTACCTGTGCCGGAGCTTTTTCATCTGCCGCCGCCACTGTCGTAAACGGCTCGCTGCAAAGAGCTTTTTCCGACTCTACTTTATTATGATTTACTCCTACGATCATAAATACATAAGATGTACCCGGCTTCAGATTCGTAAACCGTACCGTTGTCTCTGTTGTTGTCACAGGTTCTCCTGCATTATCCGGAACAGTATCTGTAATCGCTTTCAGCGCTTTTGCTGTTCCTTCATGTTCTACAGCATATACTTTATAAGACTCTGCCCTTGGAAGTTTCGTCCATGAAACAGTTGCTTCTGTACTTGTAACTCCCATTACAGTTGCTTTTGCATCTTCCGGAATCGTCGGAGCCGGAATTTCTGCCGCTTCAAGTTTTACGCCTGCTGCATTCAGATCTGCTGCAAGCTTATCAGCCTGCTCTTTTGTCGTCTTGTCGTCATTCATTCCTTTAACGGCATCGTCATACGCTTTCTTAAATTCATTCCATAAACTTTCTGCGTAATCGTCTTTATTCAGACCGCTGTATTTCTCGATCGCAGCCTGAAGCGCCGATTTGTCAACAGAAGCTGCTGCCGGAGCAAACACTTCAAGGTAATCGATGTTTACATTAATATTGTTATGATCTCTTGCCGCTGTAAACTTAATCGTATGTTCTTTATTTTCAAGACCTGTCTTTTCAAATACGCACTGCTGTGGTGATCCGCCGGATTTTTCTTCCCAAAGAACTGCGTCGCTTTCTGCCTTTCCGTCCAGTTCTACAGTAAATTTGCCTTGCGTATTATTTTTCTGAGCATAGAACTTAATGCCTGTTCCTGTAAATGTATAGCTGAACCATGCTCCTTCTGTACTTGTCTCCGTCTTAGTTCCGCCGTGATGCTTATCAGCTTCTCCTGTGTACGGATTACTCCAGCCTGTTTCACTCCATGTGATCTTCGGATTCTTGGAGTTCTTATCATCCGAGCAGTCCTCGATGATCTCTGACTGCGCTGTCACATCCGGGATTGCAACTGTAATCTCGCATGTGCCTGAGATTTCGGCATTTTCTTTCGATGTCGCTTTTACTGTCACAACACCGTTTGCTGTTCCTGCTGACAGAAGACCGTTTTCATCGATCGTAGCTGCCGCGCTGCCTGATTTTGTTGTAACAGACCACGTAACACCTTTATTGATCGCCTCTGCAGGAGTTACTGCCGCTTTCATCTGAAGCGTCGATCCGGCTTTGCTCACCGTCGTCATTCCGCTTGCAGACGTTACCTCTACTTTTTCAACCCGCGCCGCTTCTGTATTCAATACATTAAACGCGTCAAGCTCTACTTTATCTCTGCTTGCAGATGCATTTTTCTCGCCCATCGCCCGAACTTTAACCGTATGGATTCCGTATTCAAGCGTCTTATCTTTATGCTCTTCTGTAGAGAATATTTTTGCCTGTCTTTTTTGAGTTGCCGAATAAGTATCTGCTGTTGCCCATACTTCTCCGTCGATAGAGATTTCAACTTTACCTCTGTCGTTTTGTGTACAGGAGAATACTTCGATACCCGTTCCGCAGAATGTAAGTTCCGCTGTCTCTGTTCCTGTCGGGTCTTCTAAGTATTTCACTGAACCGCCGTAGTTTCCTTCCTGGCTGATCCAGTTGCCCCAGCTTCCTGTATATTTGATACGTTCGTCCTGATCGTCGATCATGCCGATCATGTTACGGCAGTCATCTACCGTTGCTTCCGAACTGAACTCGCTTTCTTTTCCGTCGATCACAGCCGTAACTTTGTACTTCAATGTTCCGAGCACATCCCAAGCGTCTGTGTCTGTCCATTCTGTCGCTTTCAGTTCTGTCTGAACCTGTACCCACTCGCCGCCTTCAATCTGACGGTATACATTATAAGATACTTCTGTTCTGGCTTTGACCGCATCCCATGTAAGAACTGTCTCTCCGTCTTTGATCTTCGTTACCTTAAGACCTGTAGGAGCTGCAGCTAATGTATTATCAGGGATAGCAGTGATCGTATATGTCTTTCCTGCTTCTGTATTGAAGGAAATACGATCTGAAGTCACCGGTGTGATCTCAACGAGGTTTCCGTCACTGTCTTTTACAGTTGCAAGTGAAAGATTTGCGTACTGAACAACCGCTTCTCCGCCGTTATTAGAGTGGATCGAAGCTTCTGTCAGTTTGTTGTCTGCCCATGCCATATCAACCGCAAAATTACCGCGGGCAAGCAGACCTTTCACATTACCTGTTCCCCATGCTTTCGGAACTGCAGGCATCAGGTCGATGTGACCCATGTTGCTCTGAACAAGCATTTCCGCAACTGCCGCTGTGTAACCGAAGTTTCCGTCGATCTGGAACGGAGCATGTGTATCCCACAGGTTTGTCATAATCTTATTGTTTGTGATCATCTTAGACAATACATCATAAGCCTTATCGCCCTCTGCAAGTCTCGCCCATGTTGCGACACGCTGAGCCATCGCCCATCCTGTCGTCACATCTGTTCTGTTCTGCATCGATACTTTCGCTACCGCCAGCCACTCGTCATTCTGAGCGATCAAGTCTCCCGGATATAATCCGAGCATATGGGAAATATGACGATGACCATATCCTTCTCCCATCTTCTGACCATTCTCATCTGTATTTAATGTTGTCTCGTTATACCACTCTTTGATCTGTCCGCTGTCACCGATCTCAATCGGTCCTTTTAAGTCAGCCTGATTCTGTTTCCACTGTGCGACTTTCGCTTCGTCAACTCCCAAAGTCTCTGCCGCTGTGATCGTATCTTCATATAACTGCCAGATCAACGAATGCTCATATGTATTACCTGCAGTTCTCGGTCCGTGCTCCGGTGAATAACTCGGAACAGACACAAGCTTACCTTCTGAATCTCTCATCAGCATCTGATCGTACAGCGTCGCTTCTTCTTTCATCATCGGGTAAATATGAGTCTGCATGTACTCTGTATCTCCCGTAAACTCATAATATTCCCAACAGTTCTGAAGAATCCACGGAACGCCTGCCGGAGACCATCCCCAGTCGAATACCCAGCCCGGGTTCGTCCATCCGTACGGGTTGTTCTGTGTATGCGCCATAAATCCGTTTTCAGGATTTGCTTCCGTACTTTCAACTCCTGCGTAAATCTTCGCCGTAATACGTCCCGGCTCTCTGAGCGAATCTACATAGTCGATCAGCGGTTCTGCGCATTCCGCCATATTCGTCGTATATGTCGGCCAGTAGTTCATCTGCAGATTGACATTCATATGATAGTCCGAATGCCATGCGGAGTTATTCGCTCCGACCCAGATTCCCTGCAAGTTCGACGGAAGAGTTGCTCTTCTTTCATTCTTCGTTCCGTCTTCGTTCACAGGAGTCTCTCTCGATGATCCCATCGTCAGATAACGTCCGTACTGGAAGAGCATCAATTCCAGATAACGTTTTTCTGTTTCGGAAGCCGTTCCTTTTTTATATGCCTCCAACAGCTTATCCGTTGTCTTGTCAGACACTGCCTGTCCGATGTTAAGATCTAATCTTCCGAAAATATGATCGTAATCATTTACATGATCTTCTTTTAACGTCTCATATCCGCCGGCTTTTACTTTCGCCTCAGCTCCGGATACATATCCTTTTACCAAAGCAGCGAGCTGTTCTTTTGTCTCGCCTGTACGGTATTTCGGATAATCGTTTTTATAATCCGTTCCGATGGAAGTAATGATCGTAATCGCTTTCGCGCCGCTTACCGTGATCTTACCGTTTTTCGAGTCGTCTTTGATCTGCCCTGCCGTTCCGTCATCTTTGATTACCTTCGTATAAGAACTGAACTTCAACTGGTTATCTGTAAGCTGTCCGTCGATCGCGATTGCATTGTCGGATACTTTTTTGTCAAATGTTCTCGCGTAAGAATCTGCTTCCGGTTTGTTTTGACTTCCGCCTTTTTCCTCATCCGGTTCTACACGAACGTCAAAATCAAGCGTTCCGCCGTCTGTTGCAGTCAGACGTGTTACAAGAACGTTGTCAGGATAGCTTACGAAGTTTTCTCTTGTATAGTGCGCTCCGTTGAGATCATAATTCACTCCGGCTACCGCCGTGCGAAGATCCAGATCGCGCGAATATCCCGAAACGTTATTCTTTGTAACATTTTTAAAATCCAGATACATATTGCCATAACTTAAATAATATCCGTATCCCTGTACTCCGGCGTCATCACTGACTCCAATAAGCTGTCCTGCAAGATTACTGTCAAACCCTTGTCCGCTTTTCAGTTTCTCTTTCAGTTGTGCCATAACCTTGCCGTTCTGACCTTTTGATTCAATATTACCGCCGTTATATTCCGGTCGGCTGTCTGAAGGACCGCCGGACCAAAGCGACTTTTCATTCAACTGAATTCGCTCTGTCTGAACACCGCCAAACACACTGGCTCCAATCGCGCTGTTTCCAAGCGGAAGAGCCCATTGCTCCCACCCCGTATACGAATTGGGCGCCTCTTCATCATACCACAAACGCAAAGCATTTCCCTCCGTTTCCTGTGTCTGTGCCAAAGCAACGTTATCCTCGGCCGCTACAGAGAAAGGAGCTGCCGATACAACAGTCGCCATCGCAAGTGCGACAGATAACGCTTTCCCGCCTGCTTTTGAAAGCTTCCTTTTCATCTTTTTCCTCCTTTAAATTCGCACAGAAGTACAGCCATAAATAAACCTGAATTATTCACGACTTTGCCACGAATGTGGCTGAAAGCCACATAGTTACTGTATTTTAACTGAATATTGCTTTTCACCTATCAAGTGAATGAAAAAAGAGCATCCATTTGTGGTAAAATTAAGGTGTCTAATCAAAATAAATACCAACAAAGGAGCCCTTTATGAGTATTGTAAACACCTTATCACTAGAAAGCAATAGACAAATTAAAATAAATTTTGATGGAGGAGATTTATCCTCCGATGCAGGATTGCTTCTCATCAAAGAATTCGTAAGCAAACTTGGTATTGATAATCTTTTAGGCAAAGTTTTCAAGACCAACGATTCTGCATTATTCAGATATCATACAGATCAGAAAAACCTGCTCCAGATGATATATATGATCATTGCAGGCTACTTCGAAGATGATACTTCCGATGAACTTACAAATGATCCTGTATTCAAGTCTGTACTTGAAAAAGACACCCTTGCATCACAGCCTACACTATCAAGATTCTTTAACCGTATGGATGAAGATACCTTAAATCAGTTACTTATGATTGGCAGAATACTCCGAAAGAGAGTTTATCGTATTCAGATGCCACAGGCTGTTATTCTGGATCTGGATTCCACTCTTCTTGATGCATACGGCAAACAGGAAGGCAGAGCCTTTAACTTTCATTATCAAAGCAATGGATACCATCCACTTGTCTGTTATGATGGAATGACCGGAGATCTGGTAAAAATCCAGCTTCGTGATGGAACCGAGTATTCCTGTACCGGAGTGGTTGACTTCCTGCAGCCGATACTTGATGAATACCTGAATGATTATCCGGCGATCCGTATTCTGCTTCGTGGTGACAGCGGTTTCGCTACACCTGATCTTTATAAGCAGTGTGAGGAAAACGGCACAAGCTATGTGATCCGGCTGAAGGAGAATGGCATTCTCCGTAAAAAAGCATCCTATCTTGTGGATGAGCTTGATGAGATCACCAAAAATAATAAAGTCGATTATGCAGTAGCCTATGGCGAATTCATGTATAGAGCGAGTTCATGGCCTTATGAAAGGCGTGTGGTATGCAAGGTTGAAAAGCCGGAAAACCAAATGGTTTACATGTACACATTTGTTGTCACAAACATGGATTCCTCACCAGAGTATCTCATCAAATTTTACTGCAAGCGAGGGCTGATGGAAAACTTCATTAAAGAAAGCAAATCCGGTTTTGATTTTGCATCCGTAAGCAGTCATACCAGAATGGTAAATGCCAATAGACTGCAGGTACATGCTCTTGCGTATAACATATTTAATTGGTTTAGAAGATTGGTGTTATCAGCAAATATGCGAAAGCAACGCATTGATACCGTCCGTTTAAAATTGCTGAAGATTGCTGCAAAAGTAGTTCATTCAGCAAGATATATCACATTCAAACTGTGCAGCAGTTGCCCCTATAAGAATGAATTCTATGAGACACTTTCAAATATCGGCAAGCTGAATGTACAGCTGGAATAGCAACTATTAACGAACATTGACAGCTTAACAACTGCTCTGAACTCTGCCACAGGGATTTTATACCCTTTTGACGGGTTAATTGAGTGATGTTATGGCTGCATGGATCAATTTTCAGATTCATGGTACTGTTATCAATTCAGATACTGTTCCGTGAATAATTCAGGTTTATGATATATATTTTTGAGATAATGCATGGTAAAATAGTGTCACTATAAATGAGCAAATTTAAAAAACTGCACAATAAGTTTATGCCGCAAAAACCAGAACCTCCTCAAAACGGATATGCTTTGCTTCGCACTGATAGATGAACCAGAGCCATTCTTTCTGGATATGCCTGTAAATGTAAGCATAGCCGTCTTCAAAAGACATGGCTTCACCACATCAGGTACATGCAAGCAGATATGCCGATGACATCAGCAGCCAGTACCTGCGGATTCCTTCCAATGAACAGATCTGATACCGGTCAAAGGCCAGTTTGTCCTTTATCTGACGGCAGAACACCTCTACTGGCCAGCGTTCCACATAAATGTCCAGAATTTTCTGGGTGCTCAAGGCAACATCCGTGCTGATGAAAACACACAGGGTTCTGGGATTCAGGAACACATCCTTCGAATGGCTGAGCAGAACTACGGCATTTTCAATGCTATTGAGACTCCCTTCATAACGGCAGACATAATAACTCAGCTACCAGAGGTCACGAGGCTGACAGCCGCATCTGTCTTCCGCAGATGAAGGGCGAACTCACAGGCCTTCTGCCTGATGCCACAGAGGTACAGTACCCAGTTCGTTTTCAGTACGCCAATGGTATAGAATCTCTTTTTGATAAAAGCGTCCATGATACCGCTGCAGGTATACCAGCTGTCGCAGAAAAAGTAAGAAACAACCGGAGGCACAGGCAGTTCCTCTGCAATGTCCTGTACGATTTTTACCTTGGATCTGGATTTATCGTACATGACAATGACATAATTCAGGACAATCCTATTGCAGGAAAACATAGCGGCTACAGCCTGATGCCCGTAATCCTGTTTCCCTTGAGGTGGGACTGGTGGAAATACGCATCTTCAATCGGATACAGAGCCCATGACGAAGGCTTTGCTTGAAGGAGATGGTATCATCCACAATACAGAACGCAGGGCTTCCTCATAAATAATCTGGATAATGGTGCTTTTTAGTATATCTTCCAGTCTGCTGTCATCTCATTTCCCTTTATTCAGGAAATGCGCGGTCATAGTACGGTGGCAGGAGCTGTATTTTTCAAAATCCACTTTCCATGATATCCGAGAGAAAAGACGAATATCAGTACTGCCATGATATATTTCATGGTGATCTGAGGAAAAACACGACATAAATTTAAGTTTTTAAAGCAGCGTTAAATGGTATATACTGTTTTTTATAGGACATCATTCTTTACAAGTTATTTATTTTTTTCGTCAAAAACAGTATACGCTCCAAAAGGCATGGTGTCTTTAGTTTTAAGGCATTTAAAGCAATTTGGGTGAAATTTCAAATTTGCTCATTTATAGTTGATAAAAAATTTTTTATTTTCAGCGTTGTGACCTATAACTGATTCGAATGGCTTATCTGGCGTGGGTGTGAAAAGTATTGAATCACTTTTCCACCTACATCTTTTATTCCCCTGCCTGACTGTTCTATTTGTTTTAAATTTTTAGCAACCGTTGCCATAGCAGGGCGTGCAGCTATCGCTGCTCCTTCCGCCTTTTTCACTGCCCCTTTCGTCTTTTTCTTCCGTTCACCGTTTTTGTCATTCCGGTTTGAAGCCAATAATTCCCCTGCTTTACAATAAATACCTGCTTTTAGAATCGAATTTTGATGAATAGCAGAAAAACATTGATTGATGTTTCGCATTTATTCCTTAATCAGTTCCGTCCTTCTCTTCTTTCCATACTCATAAGCTTTATTCCTAAGATAGATAATCTCCGACTGCATCATTAAGGTCATCTGAAAAATTGAATCTGTTAAGGCCTTGATTGAGAAATAAGATTTTTCTTCATCTACAATCCACAAAGCATCAACTACAATCCGTATTTTTCCGTTTCCTGATAGATCTGTACTCCAGTATTCCGGTATCTGTCTCAGTACATCATCATAAATCTTAGATGCTGTTTTTTCCGCCTTCTCCATCTGCAAAGTAAATGCCTCTTCCAAAAGCTTCATAGGAAACGCCTCATCATATGGTGAGATGCCAGCAAATATTGAACCGTTCTTAGCTTCCATTTCATTTCCTCTTTTATCGATTATTCTCCCCACTCCGCCCGATACCGATTACTGTTATACATCAAATGGAAATACATCTCCATCTTTGCATCCTCTCCTCTCCGATCCCGGATGGCCTCAAAGATCCTCCTGTGGGAAGAAAGTGTCTGCTCATATTCCGTTTCCTGAACCGAGACGGCAAACATCCGCACGCCCTCTGTGATCACAGGCACCAGATTGGTCATGATCTGGTTGTGGCTGCAGTTAGCGATCTGCTCATGAAACTGTGAATCCTTTAAGGAATAATCCTTTCTCTGACGGATCAGATCTTCCAGCTCCTCTTTGATCTGTTCCAGTTTCTGTAAATCCTCTTCGGCAGCATTCTGGGCTGCCAGTGCTGCCAGCTGAGGTTCCAGCATCAGACGTACCTGGATCAGATCCTCGGTCAGCCTGCGCCGGTCCTCCATCATGGAAAAACCCAGCGGATCATCCACAACGCCTTTTTTTTCAGAAATAAAGGTTCCGGATCCCTGACGGATGGTGACAATATTTCTGGACATCAGTATGCGCAGCGCCTCCCGGACAGTATTGCGTCCCACTCCCAGAGATTCCACCAGCTCTGCTTCCGTCGGAAGCTTATCCCCCGGGCCAAAGCCCTCCTTTTGTATCATTTCCAAAAGCATCTGGGCCGTCTTTTCACCCAGGGTCTGTTTTTCCATGTATTTTCCCCCTCTTATACACGCACAATCTTATATCCTGCCGCCTTGGACAAACGATTCATAATCGCCTGCCCCAGATGGTCTTCCCCAAAGCTTTCCGAAAAAATAACTTCTGCCTTCAGATCATCAAATTCCCGCAGTACTCCGTACAGGTTATGAGCGACCGATTCCTGGCTTTTTCTTGCTCCAATGCTGCGGACAATGCCCTCCGGGTAGGCAGCTCTGGACTCATCCGTACAGATAATTCCCACCCGCACTCCGGCGTCAATCTGCTCCTTTGCCAGTTTCCATACCATGGAAACCATGCGTTCTACCTGTTCCTGAGTCATGGAAGCCTTTTTGTCCTCCATCGCAGGCTCCACTAAAGTAAGCTCTGCCTTGGGAGCATAGTGTTTATACTTCATTCCAGGCGCCTTGGGACGCACGCCTTCTGCCATAGGGCCTAAAATAGCCGGATCAATCGTCACCTCTCCCAGAGTCTCTCTTAACATTTCCATCGTAATGGCTCCCGGCCGAAGCACCACAGGCACCTGTCCCGATACATCCACAATGGTAGACTCCACGCCGATCCCCACAGGGCCTCCGTCAATGATCATATCAATTCTTCCGTTCATATCCTGCCATACATGATCTGCTGTAGTGGGACTGGGACGACCGGAGGTATTGGCGCTGGGAGCGGCAATGGGAACTCCTGCCAGAGCAATCAATCGGTTCGCCACCGGATCGGAAGGCATCCGCACCGCAACTGTCTCCAAACCTCCTGTGGTTCCA
>OHQG01000854.1_pt1 | contig 14336 bp, 16 predicted proteins | sample 1577871 | NCBI WGS metagenome assembly OHQG01 (sample SAMEA3879604, study PRJEB24766) | human gut metagenome | biome: human-associated habitat; feature: feces | place: USA | collected 1985/1987
CCGGCGTTGAAGGTGTCGCCGGCGGCGGTGGTGTCCACGTCATGCTGGATGAAGCAGTCCGCCAGCACCACCGTGCCGATGGGCAGATCCAGAAAGCTGCCCGCCACCCCGGCGTTGAGAATCCAGTCCGGCCGGAAGCGGTCAATAAACAGCTGGGCGCTCATGGCGGCGTTCACCTTCCCCACCCCGCCGATATAGGCCAGAATCCCCGGCTCAATCTGGTAGACGGCCATCCCTGCCGCCGTCTCCAAAAGCTTGGCGCCGGCCCGGGCCAGAAGCCCCTTGATTTCGTCCGTCATGGCATAGGCAAGTCCAATGGTCATAGCGTTCCCTCCCTGGTGCGTTTTCCCCAGTATACCACAGTCCCGCCGGTTGGTAAAGCGGAAATGCAACGGAATATTATTATTGAAAAACGATAAAAATATATTGACAAACAGAAAACATACTGGTAGGATAGGGGCAAGAATACAGGAGGAGGGTTCACCATGGCACGAGTGGGACTGGTACGGACGCTGAAGGGGGTCATTGTGTTTCTGGCGGTGCTGGCGGCGGTTTTCTACGGCGTGCTTTTTCCGGAGGTAATCGGGGAATTTGGGGAGAGGGAGTTTGCCTGGCTGGTGACGCCCGCCACGGTGGCGTTGGAACTGAGCGTCATCCCCATTGCCGCCGCTCTGGTGCTGTTCTGGCAGATCTGTACGGAAATCGGGAGGGACCGTTCCTTCTGTCACAAAAACGCCCGCAGGCTCACCGGCATCGGCTTCTGCGCTCTGGCTGACACCGCCTACTGCGTGGTGGGCACTGTAACCATCTTTGCCATCACCGGCGGTCACCCGGGTGTGGCGCTGCTGTCCATGGCGGCGGTGGTGTGTGGGCTGGCCATCGCCCTGGCGGCTTTTCTGCTGAGCCACCTGGTGCTGAAGGCGGCGGATCTGAAGGCGGAAAATGATTTGACGATCTGAGAGGGGAGGAGAACCCGGTGCCCATTGTGGTGAATTTGGATGTGATGCTGGCAAAGCGGAAGATGTCGCTGAGCCAGCTGTCGGAGCAGGTGGATGTGACCATTGCCAACCTGTCGGTATTGAAGACCAACAAGGCCAAGGCGGTGCGCTTCTCTACTCTGGAGGCCATCTGCCGTGCTTTGGACTGCCAGCCGGGGGACATTTTGGCCTATGTGGAGGAGGAGCCGTGAGAGGGGCGCTGGGAAGAGTGATCGTGCTGGCGGCGCTGGTACTGCTGCTTCCCGGCTGCGGCCTGGGCAACTTTCTCCCGGCCTGGCAGTTCTATCGTAACCAGGCCGCCTTTCGCCAGGCGGCGGCAGCTATACTGACTGGGGAGGACTGTGAACGCCCCGCCGGTGTGCTGGCGGTGGATGTATGGCACAGACAGGGAAAAAGCGGTGCGGAAATAGTGGATTTTTCCCTGTGTGGCTGGGGGCTGGGACCCGCTACCAGCTACTGGGGCATCTATACCACCACGGACGGCGGTCCCGCCGGTTTCCAGGGAGCCTCCATGTCCCTGCGGGAGGAGGAGGGGGGCTGGGCCTGGCGGGAGGAGGACGGCGACAATGCCTACGTTACGGTGCAGGTGGCTCCGGGGTGGTACTGCTACCGAATGGATTTTTAGCCCCAGCCTCAGGCGGGAAAGAGAACCGCCGCCCGCATAAAAGCCGCCCCCGCCTTCTTGGGCGGGGGCGGCCTCGTCTGAGGAAAAAGAGATGTTTCACAAGCCCTGGTCAGCGGGGCTCCAGCGCGCTGTGGAGCCGGTCTGTAATGGCGCCCTGAAACAGAGGGGTGGAGTGGCCGTGGAGGGTTTCCAGGCCGCCGGCGGCCATACGGGGGTCGATCTGCCCGGACAGGAACAGGTCCATATCCAGAATAAATTTCACCTCCGTGTCCGGCGGGGCGTTGGGGATATTCTTTTTTACCAGGCCGGGGCCGGCGTGAATCTTGGCCCGGCAGGTGCTATCCAGCGCCAACTCAACGTCCACAGAGCACTTCTGGGTTCTGCTCTCCTCCACATCCTCCTCCGCCAAAATGCCCAGATAGGGCCTGGCGATCAGATCCCGCCAGGGTTCGCCCTCCAACTCCAGGGCCTTTCGGGAAAAGATGTTCATATACCGCAGCCCGATGCGCTCAAAAAAGGCGGGCTGGTAGATGCGGATGAACTGGGCCAGGGGCAGGTCGAAGTGCTGGCCGAAACTCTCCCAGCCGGGGTAGGCCACTGTGGACAGCGAGATGAACGCGTTGGTGAGGTTCAGCTTCCACCTTCCGTCGGCGGAAATAAAATTGTAATTGGTGATGGGGGCGGGCGTCTCCAGCTGCGGGGCGGCAGTTCCCAGCCCCGTAATCTTGGGGGCGGGCTGTTCCCGCTTGGCGGCGTAGCGGGGGAACATGGAGCGGATGGCATCCTGAAAATCCACCGGTTCCTTTGTCCCGATGGAGAGGATGGCGGGGAAGCGCAGCTGGCAGATGACCTCCGCCAACTGGGGACGGTCATAGGAGACCCGGGCGTTCTGGGAAAATAGCATGGAGAGCCCTCCTTCACAGTGCTTTTTTCTATTGTATCGCCGCGGAGGGAAAAAGTCAAATACGGCAGGTAGATCATTGGCTGGCTTTTTGGACGATGTCTGCCGGCTCCCCCCATAGGCGGAAGCCGGCAAACATTTATCGATAGAACATGTGGCAGCCGATCGTGGTATAGTAGCTGCGGTTTTGGCGAATCCACAGTCCCTGGGACAGGGAGGGGTTGAAGAAGTACAGACAGCCGGGGACCACCTCGGTGCCGCTGAGGACCAGCTTGGCGGCCAGTACGCTTTGCTCCGTGGGTTCGTTGTAGATTGTGCCGTTGGCCACCGGCTCAAATTGGACCGCGTCCTTCTGATCAAAAACCACGCCCCGGATGGTGTCCGGAAACTGGTCGGAGGCCACCCGGTTAAGCACCACGTTGCCCACGGCCACCTGGCCGTAGAGGCTTTCACCCTGGCTTTCCGCGCTGATAATCCGGCTGAGCCAATAGAAATCCTCCTCGGTATAAGCGGGACTGCCGGCGGCTGCGGTGACGGCAATGGGGGCGTTCCAGCCCTGCCAGAGGACCTGGGCACCCAGCAAATTGGCCATGGCCCGCAGGGGCACGTATGTACGTCCGCCGCGAATGGTGGAGGCGGAGCCGGTGCTGTAGAAGCAGCCGTCGGCCAGTACGTAGTCACGGCCCACCGGGACGGCCAGGGAGAACAGCGCTGTTTCGGCGGAGGCGGTGCGGCTGGGCTGATCCCAACTGACAGGGCCGTACCCCAAGGCCTCCAGCAGGGGAGCCAGCGGTGCGTATGCCACCCCGTTTTCCACAAAGGCGGGCTCCTCCAGGGACTCACCGTCCACAGTGACAGCGGCGTCCCTGGCCCATGCGGCCTGGCTCAGCAGCGCCACGGTGGCCGCCAGGCATACGAGAGACTTTCATTTCATGCAAGATGCTCCTTTCCGGTAAACTGGGAGGGAATGCTCCCTCTGGCAGCAGTATACCGGAAAGGGAGCCAATGGGACAAGCTGTAAATTCTGGAAGAGTGCCGAACTGGCCCGGCGGCGGCGCCTTTCAGAAAAGGGTGCGGCTGGGAGGGGCGTGCTCAGGCGGCAGAAATTTCCCGGTGAACTGCGGTTTTGAACTTGACAGATTGGTTGGAAGCCACTATAATAAGATGGCTATCCGGGTGTAGCGCAGTTGGTAGCGCGCATGGTTCGGGAGCATTGACTGAGCTATCCACGATGCTCCCTCCAAACCGCCGTAACCCCTTGAAGCACTAAGCGAAGCGGCTGACCCGAAGCCGCCGAACTTCTTGGCAAATATCCGTGTGACCACATGAATAGTTACAGACACGAGAAAAACCGCAGACCTTAAAAATTCAATACCGGGGTGTAGCGCAGTTGGTAGCGCGCTTGGTTCGGGACCAAGAAGTCGGGCGTTCGAGTCGCCTCACTCCGACCAAAAGTCCTCTGATTCCAATGGATTCAGAGGACTTTTTCTTTGTTTTTCGGCTCATATTCGCAGTTATCCTGCCTGCGCCTTGAGCTGCGCCAGCTCTGCTTTCATCTCCCGAATCAGCACCACCAGTTTTTCCTCGCATTCCTCACGGGTGTGGGCGTAGACATTGCGGGAGCGTTTTTTGCCATCGATCCACTTGGGTGAGTATCGCCCTTCCCAAAGATGGTCATTGATTTGCGTCACACATCCGGTGCCGGGTTTGCGGCGATTACTCTTGACCGGCTGGAACTCCTCTGTCGGCTTTTGCGGTCGTTCGTTGCCTTCCCCCGCCTCCGTTACTTTTCCGATCCCTCGGTCGATGTTTGCCGCCGCTTCTTCCTGCATGGTGTCGGTGATGTGGGTGTAGATATCCAGAGTCGTTGCCGCCGAGGTGTGACCGATGATAGCGGACAGCGTTTTCACATCCATACCGTTTTCCAGTGCAGTGGTGGCGAAGGTATCCTATGCCGACATCGCGCGGATCTGTGATCCGGCGAGGCTGCCACGGCAAGAGGAGTATCTATCGATCCGACTTCACAATCTGATGGAACTTTGGATATTGGTGTTGGCGCTCTACTTTGAACAGGACAACCAGCGGATCTGCCGGTGCGATTACTGCTGGGGCTATTTCATCCCGAAAACGAAAAAGGTCACCCGGTACTGTGACCGGGTGACCGATGGACAGAGCTGCAAACAGCGCGGCGCAAATCTGGCGAGGTTGGATAAGACTTCGGAGGATGAAGCGCTCCTGATTTATAAAAAACTGCGGGACAGAATGTACGCCCGCCTGCTGCGGTGGATCGACGCGGCACCATCTGAGCGCTCCAACCTGATACCCATGGACTACGAGCAGTACGACCAGTGGAGTGAGAACGCAAGGGTGGCGCGGGAGGAATATGTTCAGGGGAAACTGTCCGCAGAGGAGTTCCTGCGGAAGATCGACACCACCCATGAGCTGACGAGCTATGAAGCGGGCAAGATCGACCTGCCCGATGGACCGAGCAGGTGGCAGCAGCTTGTTGCGAGGGATTTCAGATTTGACCCAGAGAGATACTTTCCGGAAAAAATGGCACACCTGAATCTGAGCGATTCCGACCCGCAGTGGAAAATACTGACCGCCGATGACCTGCGGAGGGAAGCACAGAAGGGTCACCAAAGTCTGAAAGAGAAATACGGGAAATGAAATAACCCACGGGATCGGTTCAAGTGAACTGATCCCGTGGGTTTCTATTGACTTCAGCAGCGCAGAATATAAAACCGCAGCGGTGCAATACGATTACTCCATAATATATCGATTCCCCGCTGAAGAGTTTCGGCGTTGATCGCTCCCGTTGCCCGGGCAATGCCGTTGTTCTCCGCACCAATAAATAGAGTGGTCGTCAGAAAATACACACCATAGGTCATGGCGGCATCGGTGTCCGTGCCAAACTTAGTGAATAACGATGCTATTGATCACAGGTTGCTTTTCAGCAGCAATAGATCCATTGTTGTCGGTGGGTTCTGCATCTTCACAAATGGCATCCACAACATCCATTCCGTCTGTTACATAACCAAAGCAGGCATAGCTGCCATCCAGATAGGTGCTGTCCTCATGGACGATAAAAAATTGGGAGCTGGCGCTGTCGTAATCATCTGAACGAGCCATCGAAATGGCACCACGGGTATGGGACAAATTGTTTTCTATGCCGTTATCACTAAATTCTCCCTTGATGGTCTGTTCACTTCCTCCGGTGCCATCTCCATCCGGGTCACCGCCCTGGATCATAAAGCCTTTCATGATGCGGTGAAAAGTCAGGCCGTCATAGAACCCCTCATTCGCCAGAGTGACGAAGTTCTCAACGGTCTTCGGGGCTGTATCAGCATCCAGATCCACAGTAATGGTACCATAGTTCTCAACATCAATTGTGGCAGTATAGGAAGTAGAAGATTCTTCTGCCTGTACCGGAACTTCCTGCTTTTCCTTACCTGCCTCATACTCCTGTGAACAGCCTGCGACTACCAGCATCATACAGACAGCAAGGGCAATAGAGTACCATTTCTTTCGATTTGTTTGTTTCATAGATCGATATTCCTTTCTTATAAATCGTCTTGAGCGCAGTTCAAAAAGACGAACTGCGCTCAAGTAATAAAAACGCAACCGTTACACACAGGCCAGGTTGGGACATCCGCAGTGGTTACCGCAGCATTCTGGCGTGTGATGGTATGCGGAATTTTATAATCATGATGGCCCCGGCGCTGTCATGATTCCAACCAGAAAAATGAGTAGCAGCAAGACTACTAATAGTGTGCCGTTGCTTTTCATCGTGATCCTCCCCGCTGCGCTTTTTATGCGATAAGCATACAGCGAGAGTGCTTAACGGTACCTTAAAGAAGTTATGAACCATTTGTAAAACCTGTTTTTAAGCGTACATTAAGGCTATTCGGATATGATATTTTCAATATAATGGAATTACCTGTCTGGAAACGGAGACATACATATGAAAATCCTGATTATCGAAGATGAAAAGCTGTTAGCGAATTCTCTGAAAAAGCTGCTGGAAAAGAACGGATTTGAAGTTGAGGCCGCTTATGACGGTGAAGAAGGGGCACAGTATGCAGAATTAGGAGTATACGACCTTCTGATCCTGGATGTGATGATGCCGAAAATGGATGGGTTTGAACTGGCCCGGCAGGTCCGTTCCAAACGCAGTGGTGTTCCCATTTTAATGCTGACTGCCCGCTCCTCGGTGGAGGATCGCGTCCGCGGACTTAACTGCGGTGCAGACTATTACTTAACAAAGCCGTTTGACCAGCGGGAACTGCTGGCCTGTATCAACGCCTTGCTGCGCAGAAACGGAGATCAGGTCAACGAGTTGTCCTTTGGAAACACAACGCTGGAACTGAATACCTGCAACCTTGTTTGCGGTGCAGAGCGAGTCCGCCTTTCGGCCAAAGAGTTTGATGTGATGCGCATTCTGCTGCAAGCGCAGGGTGGGAATCTAACAAAGGAAGCTATTCTGACGCGGGTCTGGGGGTTTGACTCGGAAGCCAGTGAAAATTTCGTAGAGGTTTACATTCGCTTTTTGCGTAAGAAACTGGAAAGCATTGATTCCGATATCAAGATCGAATCAGTCCGCCGGTTTGGCTACCATCTGGAGGTGAAAGAACAATGCTGAGAAAGTTACGTCTGAAGTTTGTATGTACCAATATGCTGATCGTCACCATCATGCTGTGTATCATTTTCGGCATGGTTCTGAACTTCACCAGGAACAATCTGGAGCAGCAAAGTATTCAGATGATGCAGGAGCTGGCTACGGATCCGCTGCGCGTGTTTCAGCCTGGAGATGTGTATCCCTCTATCCGCCTTCCGTATTTCCTGCTTCAGGTTGGAGATCGGGGAGAAGTTCTCTCTACCGGAGGAGGTTATTTTGATCTCTCTAATCAGCAGCTATTAAAGTTTTTGATTGAGTCCTCGGTAGCAGCGAAAACGAAAATTGGTGTGATCCCGGAATATAACCTGCGTTACTGCCGGGTCGTAACTCCACTGACCCAGTATGTGGTCTTCGCCGACATCACGAACGAAATCAATACTATGGAAAATCTGAAGCGAAGCTGCCTTCTGATTGGTATTTTGGCTTTCCTTGCTTTTCTGGTCATCAGTATTCTACTGGCCAGATGGGCGGTCAGGCCAGTGGAGAAGGCATGGAACCAGCAAAAACAGTTTGTGGCAGATGCCTCCCACGAATTGAAGATCCCGCTCACGGTCATTACCACCAACGGGGAACTGCTGCAGATGAAAGACTGTTCAACGGATGAGCGATTGGAATGCTCCTCCAGTATCTTGACGATGGCACAGCAAATGCGTGGTCTTGTAGACCGGCTTTTGCGTATGGCGAAAATCGATGAGGCAGCAGAAAAAATCAATCTTGTCAAGTTGAACCTAAGTAAGTTGATCGATCAGGCTTCGCTCCCCTTTGAAGCCGTTTTATTTGAAAATCAGCTTGTTTTAGACAGCGAGATTGAAAAAGGTATTGAAGTGCATGGCGATGAAGATGCTCTTCGCCAAATTATAGAGATTCTCCTGGACAACGCAAAAAAATATGCCACCTCTGGAACCAGTGTCAAATTAGAATTAAAGAGGAATAAACAACGCAGATGTCTACTAACAGTGTCAACGGAGGGAGAAACTATATCCAAACAGGATCTCAGCCGGATATTTAACCGGTTTTATCGGGTCGACAAAGCCCGTGAAATGAATCAGAGCTATGGGTTGGGTCTCTCTATAGCAAGGGAGATCGTGCAGATGCACAAGGGGAAGATTTGGGCTGAAAGCGTGAACGGCACCAATACATTTTTTGTGCAACTTCCATGCAGTTCCGGCAAATAAGAGAAAAACCAGTGGAGGGATTTGATCCCGTTCCACTGGTTTTTTCTTTTTCAACGATTATCGTCTTCATAAAAAGTTTTCATTTCTTTTAAGCGTATGTTAAGTGACGGTGGATAGTATTTCCTTATACGACAGGGGTAAAGCGTCCCTTGTAATCGAGATTTTCCTGCGCTGCAAGCCTCAGTGAATATCGGTAAAAATGTGAAGGAGGCACACTATGATATCAGTTGAACACCTAACGAAATGTTATGGTGATTTCACGGCGGTGGACGATCTGTCCTTTGAGATCGGTGAGGGCCATGTCTATGGCTTCCTCGGTCCCAATGGTGCAGGTAAATCCACCACTATGAACATCATGACAGGCTGCCTTTCGGCAACAGCAGGCCATGTGCGTATCGATGGTTATGACATATTTGATGAGCCGGACAAGGCTAAGAAGCTTATCGGTTATCTACCGGAGCATCCGCCTCTGTATATGAACGAGACTCCGGTGGAGTATCTCACCTTTGTAGGCGAGGCCAAGGGGCTGCGAGGCGAGGAGCTGAAGCGGCAGATCGATGAGGTCATCGGTATGACGAAAATCGAGCAAATGAAGCACCGCCGCATCTCGGCACTCTCCAAGGGCTATAAGCAGCGCGTGGGCATTGCACAGGCCCTGTTGGGGAATCCCAAGGTCATCATCCTGGATGAACCAACGGTCGGTCTTGATCCCATCCAAATCATAGAGATCCGTGATCTCATCAAGGAACTGGGCAAAACCCACACGGTCATATTCAGTTCCCATATCCTCTCCGAAGTGCAGGCCATCTGCGACCAGATCCTGATGATCGCCCACGGCAAGCTGGTAGCCTTCGACACGCCGGAGAATCTGGAAAAGGCGCTGCTCTCGCCCAACGAGATCAACTTGACCACCGATGCCACCGAAGGCGAGTTGAGCGACATTTTATCCGGTGTGGAGCATATCACCGAGGTCACTACCGGCGTTGCGGAAGAAAGGTGGACTGTCGCTCATATTAAGACAGACCACGACAACATTTATGATCTGTCCCGTGCGGTATTCCTGGCTTTCGTCAAGAGCGGCAAGGTGATTCTGGAAATGAGCCTGAAGAAGGGTACGCTGGAGGACATCTTCCTTGAACTGTCCGAGGCGGAACCTGTGCCTGAAGTACAAGTTACCGAAAGTGAGTCTGGAGAAACGGAGGTGAACGAAGCATGATCGCGGTATTGAAGCATGAGCTGCGGACCTATTTCCGTTCTCTGACTGCCTATGTGTTCGGCGCTTTTCTGCTGTGCTTTATCGGCATCGGTGCCCTGATCTACAACCTTCAGGCGGCTGTCAGTAACTTTGAGTTCGTTCTGAGCTTCAGCTGTCTGGTCTTTGTCATTATCGTTCCCATTCTGACAATGCGTGTCATCGCGGAAGAACGAAAGCAGAAGACCGACCAATTGCTGTATTCTCTGCCCATCAGCACTTCACAGGTCGTTTTGGGCAAATATCTGGCGCTGTTGGTGGTCTACCTGATCCCATTGGCTATCATCAGCCTGTATCCTTTGATTTTCTCCCGATACGGTGATGTCTATCTGCTGACTGCCTATGGCTCTATCTTCGCCTTCTTTGTCCTCGGCGCAGCGCTGATTGCACTGGGCGTCTTCATCTCCTCTCTGACGGAGAATCAAGGCTTCGCCGCCGGTATCGGCATTGCGGCGATCCTGCTGAACTATTACAGCGTCAGCCTGTCCGAAAGCGTGTCTGCCACCTCGTTCGGCAGTCTGATCGCCTTTGCAGCTTTGATCGTGGCTCTGGGTTTTGTTATTCGGCATTTGACCCGCAACGAAAAACTGGCCTGGGGTGTGGGTATAGTGCTGTATGTGATCCTGCTGGTCTCCTATTGGATGGAGCCGACCGTATTCGAAGGGCTTCTGCCTAAGATCATGACAGAGCTTTCTCTCTATGAGCGATTCTACGTCTTTGTCAACGGCGTATTTGATATGACGGGCATTGTATATTATGTGAGCATTATTGTGTTCTTCCTGTTCCTGTCCGTCCAGTCCCTTGAGAAACGGAGGTATAACTGATGAATAAGCCCAAAAACCTCCTGTTTAAGCCGAACAATATGCAAAACAAACAGGCAACCAGAGCGGGTTCCTACTCTCTGATTATGACGGCGGTGGTATTGGCCATCGTAGTTGTTGTAAACCTCTTTGCGTCCACACTGCCCACAAATTTGACCAAATTTGATATTTCCTCCTCCAAGCTTTATTCCATCACCAGCAATACGAAAGCTGTGGTCAATGCCCTCGATCAGGATGTGACCATCTATTGGATCGTTCAGTCCGGTGCGGAGGATCAGGTCATCGAAAACCTGCTTGGCAAGTATGAAAGCCTCACCGACCACATCAAGGTCGTGAAGAAGAATCCAGATGTTTATCCGACCTTTGCCGAGCAGTACACCGATGAGGCAGTTCAGAACAACAGCCTTGTGGTGGAGTGCGGCGACAAGAACCGATATATCGGCATTGATGATATTTACCTTGGAGAACTCAACATCTACTCTGGAACATATCAAGCCTCCGACTTCGATGGTGAGGGTGCCATCACCTCCGCCATCGACTATGTGATCAGCGAGGAATACCCCCAGGTCTACCTTCTGGAGGGACACGGAGAGGCTGAACTTCCTGTCGCCTTTGCCGAGCAAATCGAAAAGGAAAACATGGAGACCCAGACACTGTCCTTGCTGACTGTAGATGAAATCCCCGAAGAAGCCGACTGTATTGTGATCTATGCCCCCGAGAGTGACATTTCTGTTGAGGAAAAAGAAATGCTGGCCGACTATGTAGCGGATGGCGGCAGGTTATGGGTCAGCGCCGGGCCTGTGCAAGGTAGCACTCTGGACAACCTGTATAGTCTGCTGGGCGATTATGGTGTGACTGCCTACGAAGGTATCGTAGTAGACAGCGACCGGACACATTACGCGCTGGGCAGACCGTATACATTGATCCCTGATATGGCCAGCAGCGCAGTCACTGATCCTCTGATCGAGGAGAATTACTTTGCTATCATGCCGATCTCCCTTGGCTTGACTGTAGACGGCAGCACCAGCAAGGGTACGGTCACGGAGCTGCTCACCACATCCGACCTGTCTTTCAGCAAAATTGCCGGATATGACCTTGCCACCTATGATTATGAAGAAGGCGATATCGAAGGCCCCTTCTCTGTGGCGGTATCAATTGAAGATAACAGCGGTGGACAGATCTACTGGTTCACATCTAACCAGTTCCTGGACGAGGTGTATAACGCATTTTCCTCTGGCTCCAATATGGATCTTGCCATGAACGCCCTGTCTGACCTGATCGGCGAGAGCGAATCCATGGCCATTCGCAGCAAATCCTTGAATTACAATTATCTGACCATTGACGAGTCCACGGCATCGCTGTTAAAAGCGCTGATGATCGGCGTATTCCCGCTGGCCTATCTGGGCGTAGGTATCTGTGTCATTGTGAAAAGAAAGAAGGCTCAGAATGAGACAGCTTAAAAAGAGACGTCTACTGTCTGGACCCTTTGCATGTATATGCCTGGTTTGTTTGACGCAGCCACGATCGAAAGAAGGTGCGAAATGAAACGCGCAAAAAAACTTTATATCCTGCTTGGAGTGTTGGCCGTAATATGTGTTGCGACCTTTGCCCTTACGCAGTTTGAAGAGGATAAGGAAAAAATCAAAGCCACTGGTGAGATCATCATGGAAGTATCCAGTGATGATGTCCAGTCTCTGAGCTGGGAGTACGGCGAGACCTCTCTGGCCTTCCACAAGGATGAAAAATGGCTCTATGATGAGGACGAGGCGTTCCCCGTGGACGAAGATCAGATCCATGATATGCTGGAACAGTTTGAGGCCTTCGGAGTCTCCTTCATCATCGAGGAGGTGACCGATTACAGTATGTACGGTCTGGATGAACCCGAGTGTACCATCAAGTTTGCAACAGAGGACCAGTCCTACACGGTAGAAGTTGGCGACTTCAGCAATATGGATGAAGAACGCTATGTCTCCATCGGCGATGGCAATGTGTACCTGGTAAAGGTCGATCCTCTGGAGGAATTTGATGTCGTTCTGAAGGATATGATCAAGCACGATGAAGACCTCTCCTATGAGCAGGTTACTCAGATCAAGTTTGAGGGTGCAGAAAACTACACCATTTTCTACGAGGAGGACAGCACTGCCACCTACTGTGCGGAAGATGTATATTTCACCGAGAAGAATGGTGAGACCCTACCGTTGGATACAGACCGGGTCGGTAATTGGCTGGAGTCCCTCACCACGCTGAATCCTACTGATTATGTGACTTATAATGTCACAGATGCAGAGTTGGAGTCCTACAATTTGGTAGAGCCGGAATTGACTGTCACGGTGGATTACACCACCAAGGAAGATGGTCAGGAGATTTCCGATACCTTTGTGCTGTCCATCAGCCGTAATCCCGAGGAACTGGCTGCCGCCGAAGAGGCTGAAGCCAACGATGAGGATGCAGAGGATGTTTCTGCCTACGTCCGTATCGGTGAGTCTCAAATCGTTTATAAAGTCTCCGAATACAACAGCGACCGATTGAGAGCTGTGTCCTACAACGAGCTTCGCCATCGTGAGGTAATCCCTGCTGACTTTGAGGATGTATACCAAGTCGATGTTACTCTGGAGGGGTCTGACTATACCATCGCCGTAGACGGCGAAGAGGATGACGAGCGCATCTGGAAGTATCAGGAGGAAGAAGTCGAGATCAGCGACCTTCAGGATGCTCTGGAAACCCTGGATGCGGAATACTCCAGCGACTTCATCACCGATCAACCCTCCGGCAAAGAGGAGATCCGCCTGACTGTCCATCTGGACAACGAAAACCATCCCAAGGTGGAGATCGAACTGTACCGCCATGACGGCGAGGACTGCCTTGCGGTGGTGGATGGCGAGACCTTTGCTCTGGTTCCCCGCAGCGATGTGGTGGATCTGATCGAGGCGGTCAACGGCATTGTGTTAAATTGAATTTGCAGTTAATCTACATACTTCTACAAAGGAGGTCTTGAGATGAACGAAAAGGATACTGCCGGCTATCCCCCGGATCCGTGGGATATTGTCCATCAAAGCGAAGGGGCGCTATTTAGAATATCATCCCCGAGACGAAGCAAGTGGAAGTTGGCGGCTCTCTGCACAGCCTGTCTGCTGATCGGAATCTTGCTGGGCGGGATTGGTGTCTACGCCGTGACTCCGTCGCTTCTCCCTGAGAATGAGACAGTACAAACAAACTCCAGTGCCTCTGTTTCCTCCATACCGGTTGAAGCCATTGGGCGAAGCCAGATGAGTGTGGCACAGGTCTACGCCGCCAATCTGCACAGTGTTGTAGGCGTCAACGGCAATGTGAAGACTAACTTCTGGGGACAGACAGTCAGCAACCCGGTGGCGGGCTCAGGCTTTGTTATTACCGATGATGGCTATATCCTGACAAACTACCATGTCATCGATGGTGTAGAAGATCTGAAGGTCTCTTTCGCCGATGGTTCCAGCTAGGGAACCCGTTCCCGCAGGAATGCCCGCAGTTCCGGGATCGTCCCCTCCAGCAGATCTTTCTTCTGGAGGAACAGCACCTTTTTGCAGCAGACAATCAGGAGAATTGTATTACGATTTTCAGAGTATTCACTCAGGCCGTCTATAATGTTCTTCCACAAAGGGATAATATTATCATAGTAGGCTGCTCCCGCAAGTTCTGTTCCATAATATTGGATAGAAATATATCCTTCGAGATATTCAAGCCTACCCCGAGAATTCTGTATTTCTGATATAGAGCAGTCAGCTATATGGATAAATTCTCCTTCATGTTCATAAAAAACAAAAGTATCGGTAGTAATCATTTAACCGCATCATGCCTTGTATTATAAAGTAGTAGTTTTTAAAGCCCCTCTCCAAGGGCTGTGCTACAC